>Ga0316217_10000329_pt1 | contig 69240 bp, 63 predicted proteins | sample 1anoAmetaG_FD_203633 | JGI IMG/M metagenome (GOLD analysis project Ga0316217, IMG submission 203633) | Freshwater microbial communities from Trout Bog Lake, Wisconsin, USA - 1anoA | ecosystem: Environmental > Aquatic > Freshwater > Lake > Hypolimnion/Profundal zone | place: USA: Wisconsin... | reverse complement strand
GGGGTTCGTGGACTCCCGCCCTTGTGCCCTGTCTCTTAAGTTCATCGACAAATGAGCGAAAGAACAAACGCAGATTCTTCGCTCACCACCCCCGAACTGAAAAGCGTTCGGGGCCCCGTTCACTCAGAATGACAGCCGCTGCTTTTTTGATTTTCAAAGACAGGACACTAGCGACAAAGAATGACAGCCTCTGTTTGTTCGTGAAATTCAAAGACAGGACACTAGAGGCCATCTCATAAATACGATTTGGTCCGTGCGAAGCGTCCCTCAGGGGCTAAAGCCCCCGGTTTTGTTGGACACTATGCGGCACGGCTAAAGCCGTGCCCTTTCAAAGCCGGTTTATGAGATGGCCTCTAGCGACAAAGACAAAAACGTCCCGAGGATGGGCACCCGTGATCTTTCAAAATAACGGATTGAACAGAGGTTCCCCAACCGCACTTATTTGACTTGAATATGCGCCGCTGGCTGGTAATTCTCAGCAAACCGTTTGCGCAATTCCCGGCGCAGCACTTTGCCGTTGTGATTCACCGGCAGGCCGCCGGGCTCGACAATCCAGATGCGGCGCGGCGACTTGTACGGCGCCAGCTTCTGCCTGCACCAGTCCAGCAATTCGGTCTCGCCGACAGCCGAGCCCGGGTGCAGTTCGACCGCAGCCACGGGAATCTCGCCTTTTTCCGGGTGGGGAATGCCGAAGGCGACGGCTTGAGCTACAGCCGAATGAGCCAGCATGGCCGCTTCCAGTTCGCGGACATAGACCGAGTAGCCGCCCGACTTGATCACATCCTTCATGCGGCCCACCAGCCGGATGAGGCCGAGGCGGTTGCGCGTGGCCAGATCGCCGGTGCGCAACCATCCGTCCGCGGTGAGCAAGCCCTCGACATCGCCCTTGTCTTTCCAGTAGTGCGGCGCAAGACCGCGGCGGCGGACCTGGCACTCGCCGGTGACACCGGCTGGGACCGGCCGGCCGTCTTTGTCTACCACGCGGATGCGAAACGGCGGCACGGCAAAGTACAGGTCCTTGCCATAGGGCAACAGCGGCAGGTCCACGCCCATCATGGCGAGTCCGCCGAGCTCCACCATGCCGTAGCCGTTGAGAATCACGGGCGCAATGCGCCGGCCAGCCGGCAGCCGCAGCAGCGCGCCGTACTGGCGCAACTGTTGACGAACTTCGCCGGGCAGGTGGTCGCTGGCCGAGAGCCACAGGCGCACACTCCTGAGCCGCGCGGGATTGGGCGTGCTGTTGACCAGACGGGCAAACATCGCGGGCACGCCGACCACGGAGGTGACGCCATGGCGCTCAATCTGCTGCAACGCCTCGGCAACCACGAAGCGATCCATAAAGCAGCCGCGAATGCCAGCCATCAAGCCGTAGAGCGCGATGCTGACAGCCATGATGTGCGACCAGGGCAGCGCGATCAGCGCCAGGTCGCGCGGCCCCAGAAAAACACCGGCGAGCACCGTGGATGCGCGCGCCCCGAGCAGCGCGTTGCTGGAGAGGGCGGCGCCTTTGGGAAATCCGCTGGTGCCGGAGGTATGAAAGATCGCAACTGTGGCGGCAGGATCGATGGCCGCAGGCGGAAAGGGCGCACCCGTCTCGCCGCGGCGCACAAATCCATCCAGCGTTTCCGGCTCATCGTCGGCCTGAATCCAGGTGCGCACAGGCAGGGCGTTGCGGTCATGGATGGTGCGCTCAAAAACCGCCTTGTCCGTAACCAGAATTTCAGTTCCGCTTTCGGCGAGGATGCGGCTCACTTCAGACAGGGACAGTTGCGGATTAAGCGGAACCGCGATGCCGCCGGCGCGGATAATCGCCAGGAACCAATGGAAACACTCGCGGTTGTTAGTGCGATAGATGGCGACGGGCTGGCCGGGACGGAGCGCGACAGTGCGCCGCAAAAAACAATCGATGCCGCGGATGTCGGCATGCAGTTCGGAAAGAAGAAAATGGCCGTCGTCGCCGGCGGAGACTTCGCAGTCGCCTTTGCGGCGGACCAGTTCATCCACGAGATTCGCCACGGTGACCTTGCGGTCGCATGCGAGTTGATAGCGGCGGAAGATGTTCATTGCGCGGCTACCGGATTGCGTCCCCAGTCGCTGGCGACGCAGTAGTGAAAGAGGCGGTCAAGGTAATCCAGCACCGGCGGGGGGCACACGCCGGCGGGCGCCAGAAGCCGTTCGGCATTGGCCGTGTCAAACTGCATGCGCATGGTGAAGTAGTCGCGGTAGGCGCGGCCATCGCGCAGCACGCGGCGCTTGCGCCCCCATAAGGACATGAAAAGCAGCGGCCGCACCAGCGCAAAAAAGAACTTGGGATCCACGTAGCGCGGCTCAGGCGCATGGAAAAACTCCATGGCGCGGCGCGCGACCTGATCGATGGTTGCGCTGCCGTGGGGTCCAGCGCAGAGATGGACGGTGCTGCCCTGGGCGGCCTCGTCAAAGACCAGACGGGCAACGGAACTGGCCACATAATCGACCGGAACGATGTCCAGCACGGCATCGGGATAGCCGGGCACGGTGCGCCACAGGCCCCGCGCGTAAATCTTCAGCGGCCAGTACATCATTTTGAAGCTGGAGGTGACGCCGGTGCGCGAATCGCCCACGATAATGCTGGGGCGCAGAATGACGCCGGGCAGCGAACCAAGGCGTGAACGCACCAGCGCCTCCGACTCGGCCTTGGTCTGTTCGTAGGTGTTGCGGTAGCCCTGGCCCACGGCCAGTTCGCTTTCAAGCACCAGGCCGGTGCGCTCTCCGGCCACGTAGGCCGTACCCACGTAGGCGAGGTTCTGAAGCTTTCTCATGCCGCCGGCAAAATCCAGAATGCGGCGCGTGCCCTCGACGTTGGTTTGGCGAGCCTCTTCCAGCGTGTGATCGAAGCGCACCGTGGCAGCGCAGTGAATGACGCGAGTGGTCTCGGCGGTGAGGCGCTGGTACGCAGCGGAGTCCAAACCCAATTTGTCCTGGCTGACATCGCCGGAGTAGACCTCAACACGGGAGCGGTCGGCGGCGGGAACAATCGCATCGGCGCGCTGGCGGCCCGGTTTGCCTGCACGGTCGCGGATGAGCAGCGCCAGCCGGGCGCGAGGCTGACGTTCCAGAAGTTCGCGGACCAACTGCACGCCGAGAAAGCCGGTGGCGCCGGTGACAAAGATTAATTCTTCATTGTTCATTCAGGGACCGACCTCAGTGCTCGAACAACCCGAAGGCCGGTAAACGAGGAATTTCGCTGCCTGGGCTACGAGTAATGGAAGAACAAATTATAAATCGAGGACCCATACCGGAAAGCGCCGGCGGAAATACGGCTTGCGCAATCTATGACTTAAGGATTCCACTGAGAGACTGAACGGCGGCTGTTTCATCTTTCGCAGAGCCGCAGGCCTGGCTCATCGTATACTGGCGCAGAGCCGGGAGAGCAAGGGAAAATCCTGGAGCTTAGGAGCCATTCCAGTGAAATTCATCTTGAACTTCGTTGTCCTATTTTGTCTTGCCGCATCCATCGCCACACCTGGTTTTGCACAAAGCTCCGGGGCGGATGTCTTCAACTCAAAGTGCGCCCCGTGCCACGGCGCGAATGGCCTGGCTGCCACTCCGGCGGGAAAGGCTCTGAAGGCTGCGTCGTTCAAGTCCGCGGCGGCCGTCAGGGCTTCAGACGCGGAATTGATCGCGACCGTCAAGAGCGGCAGGAACAAGATGCCCAGCTTTCAAGGCAAGCTGTCCGACGATCAGATCAAGTCTGTCGTGGCCTACATCCGTACCCTGCAGAAATAGAGCCTGGACTACCGGTCCGCGGCCTTTGTACGGGTGAAGAATCCATACCGCACCAGCATCCACACCCAGAGCACGGCGCCGGCCGCGAAGAGTGCCAGAAATAGCAGCATGGGAGACCACTGCGTTTTGACCGCAAACTCCTGCGGATGGAAGTAGGGCTTGAGATAGGCGTCGCGCAGAATGTCGCGCATGATGCACATGGTGAGGACGATCAGGACGGTCAGGCCGGTGACGCCGACGGCCGCCAGGCGCACGTTCTGCTTCCGCAAGGCAGCGGACATCAAGAAGATCGAGAACAACGCTGCCACGAAGCCGAACCCGAACAGCGCCGTGGCCAGCATGTTGTCGCCCATGAACAGCATGCGCAGGTCGCGCGGCAGGCTGAGCAGAAAGCCGAAGCCCACCAGAAACTGGGCCATGGTGGCGTACATGAATGCCTTGCCGCCAAACTGGAACAGGGCGCGCGCATACTCTTTATCCTTATTCCATTTTGCCCAAGCCATCAGCACCAGCAGCAGGCCGTCGACCGCGACCGCCGCGGTGATGAAATGCAGGTAGCGCGGAAACAGCGTGGGCTCCGCGAGGTTGAGGTGCCAGCCCGATGCGCCGGAAAAATACTTCTGCATCCAGCGCGACGGCGCCAGGCCGAGCGTGATGTTGTTGGTGTAAATGAAGCCGATGACGAGAACCAGCGTGGTGCTGAAGAGCATGACCCGCCCGGCTGCGCGCGGACGCCGCTGAGCGCGATAAGAAACAAAGTAGAAGCCGTAATACGCGGCGATGAGAAGCACAATCACCAGGAACCAGGGCCAGGCCATCAGGATGGACGACGTGTAAAAGTACTGCCCATAAAGAACCTGCACAAACAGGAGCGGCGCGATACCCAGGCTGATGGTTGCCGCCATAAAGGACGGCACGTTTTTTGCCACATCGAGAAAGATGCGGCTGCCGTAGGGATTGCTCTTTTGCCGCCATCGCGCCAGCAAGGCCAGCGCGGCGCCGCCCAGCATGAAGTTCATGGCCAGGATGTGCAGAAAAAATGTACCTACCAGCAGCAGCTTGAACAGCCAAAACGGCGCAGGAAGCGGATTGGGGTCGATGGCCGGAACCATGCTGGGGTCTATCATCACTTGCCTCCTTTGGCGGCCGGGCCCGCGGGCAGATTAGGACGCTCGGCATTGACCCACTGGACCAGCGCCCGGCGTTCGCCCTCAGTCAATTTGAGATCGGGCATGACCGGGAACATGCCGGGGAGATCCTTGAGCGCATCCGCCGCCGCCTGCGGATCCCGGGGCATGTTGGCAAACAGATGGTCGTCGCGGAGCAACTGGTGGCACATGCCGCAGTTGCGCTCGTACACCGTTTTGCCATCGGCGGGGGCAGCGGCGGCGGGCGCGGATTGCAGCGAATTCAGATAAGACGTCAGCGCGTCCTGCTCCGCATCGGTGCCGGCAAACGGCGGCATCACGCCGTTATGCATCAGGTAAAGGCTGCCCACCATGGCATGGATCTTGTCCCGGTCCCATTGGCGCAAAGCGATGTATTGATGCACGCCTCTGTAACTGCTTGCGGTGTGGCAGGCCGCGCACTCAACGCGGAAGATTTCTTTGCCGGCCGCCAGCTGGTTGGCCGGGGTGAGGACGCGATTGCTGACCCAGCGTGCGGACTTGAGCACGCCCGCATCCGCAATTTTGTCCACGGTAAAGCCGCCGTCTCCCGGCATGGCCGCCGCATACACCGAGTTGGCATAGAGATAGTTCTCGATGACATACGGCTTGCGCACCGACTCGCGGACAAACTCGAATGAATCCATGGCGCCGAAGGCTACCAGCAAAACCACCAGGCTGAAGGCTAGGTGCAGCTGTCCGGGCCTGATCAGGGCCACGAGCGCCAGCAGCAGCGTCACACCCAGCAGAAAACAGGCTAGCAGAGCAAAGTGCGTGCCGGTCGGCATGGCTCCCTGCGCGCTGGCCCACAGCTCGGGAGGAATCTTCTGGATATACCACCAGCCGCACACCGGCAACAGCAGCAGCGAAGGCACGGCCCACAGCGCGCCCCAGCGGACAATGCGCGCCTTCAACGCGGCGTTCTTCGCGACGCTGGCCGTGATGAGCGCATAGATGCCCGCCAGGGCCAGCGCCGTGCAGGTGCGGAATAGCAGCGACGGCATGTACGTGGGATTGAAGAAGCCGGTCCAGAACTCGTGGTTCTCAATCCAGTGCCCGGGCGTCAGCATGAAGGTGATGATGCCGTTGATCACGACCAGACTGAGATAAGCAGTGATGAAGTAGATCCATCCAAACCAGAGATGCACTCTGGGCTCCAACTTCTCCCAGCCGTACAGGTAGAGCAGCGCGGCGGTGATTTCCAGGAAGAAGAACACCCACTCGATGGCCCAGCCCCACACATAGATGTGGATGAGGTTGCTGGTCGCGGTGGGGCTGATGAGGCCGATGGTGAACCAGATGCCCACGCCGCTGACCGCGCCAAAGACCACCGTCACCAGCACGAAGAACTTGCTGTGCTTCTTGAGCCAGCCGAGCAGTTCCGCATCCTGGCTCCGGCGCGCCTTGTGCTCGGTCAAAACCAGGAACAGCCCGCCGCCCACGGCAAAGTGCGAGACAAAAACGTGCAGGCCGGCAACCAGCGCCATGAGCAAACCTGCCCCAAAGGCCACGTCCCAGACTGGAAAGTTCATGCTGCTCCCTCCCGCCATCGATAGGCTTCGGCCGCATCGCATTTTCGGGTGCAAATCAATCCGATTGTACTGCTCTGCGAGGCATTCGCAATGCCGCGCGCGATGAATACAAAACCTATTCACCGCTGCCTGCAGAGCCCAGCCCCCGAATCCGCCTTTTTTGCCCTGCTCATCCACTGGCGCGGACGCGTCCGCATATGATTGAATCGAATATAGAGCGGGCGGCCAGGAGGCCATTCAAATCGCGGCCCGCCCGGAGAGACTCAATGCCAAATTCCCTGCTTCCCCCCGAAGAACGCCACCTTACCCCCGACCAGGTGGAGGCGCTCGATAAACGCCGCGAACTCGGCCACACCTTCCTGGTGATCGCCGGGCAGTTCGCCGTCATTGCCACCATCCTGCTGCTCTGGGTGGGCCAGGACCTGGCTTACTCGCCCGGGTGGGCGCATCCCATGGCCTATTACTTCTTTATCGCCGTGGCCATTATCGTGGTTATGGGCATTGCCGGCATGGTGCTGCGCAAGGGAACGCCACGGCTGGACTGAACCCGGCGTCCGATTCGTAGCAGCCGCACCCCGCTCCAGGCAACGGATCGCAACGCACCACCGTCTCAAACGGTATAGCCTTGTAGGTGCCGATGGCCGTTCCTTCCCCAGTACATTCTTCCAGCGTGACGCTCGATCCACGGCTGACCGACAGCCATGGACGGGTCATTCACGACCTTCGCGTCTCCATCACCGACCGCTGCAACTACAAGTGCGTCTACTGCCGCACCGGCGAGATGGGCGCGCAATACCCTGAGCTGGGCATCGATGAATACCTGCGATTGATCAAGATTTTTGTCTCGCTCGGCATTTCCAAGGTGCGGCTGACCGGCGGCGAACCGCTGCTCCGGAGCGGCCTGATCGATCTGGTGAAGCAACTGTCTGCACTTCGCAGCCTGGCCGGCGAGCCGCTGGACCTGGCGCTGACCACCAACGGCCATCTGCTGGACGAGCTGGCCGCGCCGCTCAAGGCCGCCGGCCTGAACCGCGTCACCGTCAGCATGGACGCCGTGGGCGCGCCTACCTTCGAGCGCATCACGCGCGTACCCGGCAGCTTTGAGGCCGTGCTCGCCGGCATTCGCGCCGCCCGCGCCGCCGGCCTCACGCCGCTGAAAATCAACTGCGTCCTGCTGCGCGGCTTCAACGACAGCCAGATTGAAGGCTTTGCCCGTTTTGCCCGCGAAGAGAGGGTGGTGGTGCGCTTTATCGAGTTCATGCCCCTCGAGGAAGGCCGCCTGTGGACGCCGGAGATCGTTGTCCCGCTCTCTGAGATCGTCGCGCGCATCGGCCGCCTGTTGCCGCTCGTCAAGCTCGCTCCGCGCGAGGCCAGCGAGACCGCAGAGCGCTACACTTTCAAGGATGGCGTAGGCGAAATCGGGATTATTGCTCCCGTCTCCCAGGCCTTTTGCGGCGCCTGCAGCCGCGTGCGCCTGACCAGCGACGGCAAAATACGGACCTGCCTTTTCTCCCAGGTGGAACACGACCTCTACGGACGCTTGCGCGCCGGCGAACCGGACGCGGAACTGCGCTCTTACATTCTTCGTACCGTTCAGGGTAAGGAAGCCCGCCATCACATCGGGGAGCCGGGATTCCTCAAGCCCTCGCGCTCCATGGTTCATATCGGAGGCTGATGCGCGCTCGTTCGGCGCACTGGCCGCAATTTGTATTGCAAAAAAGTGTTTATGCGCACCGTTTGATTCCTGCGCATTTCTCATGGTGTGACAAAATGGAATCAGACTCCCCCCAATGGGTCCGCATGTGACGAACGAGACGGAACACCGCATCCCGCTCGACGATCTTCTTGTCTTCCACCAGTTGACGCGCTCGCTTACCTCGAGCTTCGACCTGGACGCTATTTTGCGCACCATCCTCGAACACATGGAGCGCATTGTCGAGGCGGAGTTGTGGACCCTGCTGATGCTGGACGAGGCCACCCAGGAGCTCTACTACGCCATTGCCGCCGGCGGTGAGCAGGAGGCGCTCAGCGGCCTGCGCGTCAAGGTGGGCGAGGGTGTCGCCGGCTGGGTGGTCGAACACGGCGAGACGCTCATCGTTCCCGAGGCCGAGCACGATCCGCGCATGAGCCGCAAGTATGGAATGCAGCCGCAAAGTGTGCGCTCGGTCATCGCCATCCCTTTGCGCGGCCGCAAGGGAACGCACGGCGTCATCGAGATCTTCAACCCGCGCGCCGGCCAGATGACCGACTACACCATTGCCTTCCTGCACATTCTGGCCGACCACGCCGCCATCGCCATTGAAAACGCACACGACGTGGCCCGCATTCAGCAGTTGACCATCACCGACGACACCACCGGCCTGTTCAACGTGCGCCATCTCTACGAAGTGCTCAGCCGGGAACTGAACCGCTGCGGACCATTGGGCCTGCCGGTGAGCCTGGCGTTTCTTGACCTGGACCACTTCAAGCTGGTGAACGACGCGCACGGCCACCTGATCGGCAGCGAGCTGCTGGCACACACCGGCCGCCGGCTCCAGGAGTTGAGCCGCAAGCAGGATTGGTGTTTCCGTTATGGAGGCGACGAGTTTGTGATCCTGATGCCGGAGACCAGCGCCGGGGCCGCGCTGGAACAGGCCGACGCGCTGCTGCAGGCGCTGATGAAGACAGAGTTCCGGATGAAAAACGGGCTCACGCTGACCGTGAGCGCCAGCGTAGGCGTGGCCACCGCGCCTGAAGACGGCGCCGCCATGCACGCTATCATCGGCTGGGCAGACATCCGGATGTACTCGGTGAAGAGCAACGGCCGCGGCAAGGTTTGCGGGGCCTAAGCAATAAATGTATTGGGCGGCCCAGGCCCGTCCGCTGATGCGGAAGGCCTGGGCTGTAGTTTCTTTGGTGGGCGAAGAACTGGTTCTTAATCGCTGAATAACGCACTCAGATTAGATGTCGAGATTCTTCACGTCGAGCGCGTTGTCCTCAATGAACTTGCGGCGCTTTTCAACATCCTCGCCCATCAGCGTGGTGAAGATTTCGTTGGTTTCCACAAGGTCTTCCAGCTTGACCTGGAGCAGCGTACGGTGCTCGGGATCCATGGTCGTCTCCCAGAGTTGCGTCGCCGTCATCTCGCCCAGTCCCTTGTAGCGCTGCACCGAGTATTCCTTCTTGCCCTGTTCGACGATGTAGGCAAAGAGCTCGCGGGCGGTTTGTTTTTCGACCGGCTCGCGAGGAATCCGCGCGGTGCGGCGGGCAGATTTGGTTTCGGCCTGAACTTCAGCGCTTTCCTCTTCCGAGCCCTCGGCATCGTCCGATGCTTCAGCCGCGACAACAGCAGCGGCCTTGACCGCGTACTCAATGAGGAAAGGCGGTTCGAGGAATTCCTTGATGAGGGTGTACTTGGCCATCATCTGGCGGAACTCGGGGCTGGAGCAGAGGGTCCAGTCAATGCAGCGCGTGGCGCCCTGCTCATCGGTGAAGCAGATGGACCAGGTGTGGTGCTCTTCGTCCTCGACCGGATCGTGCACCTTGAACTGGAACTCGTCTGCCAGCTCAGTAAGATCGGCGTGCAACTGCAGAAGCTTGGGCGGAACTTCGCTCTCCGCCTTGGATGCGAAATCGGCGCGGTGGATGAGCTCGGCGCGGGCCAGCAGCTCCGTCAGCTTTTCATTGCGGATGCGCTTGTCCACCTTTTCAACAAAGCCCAGGTACTCATTGAGAGTAGCCATGAAGCGCATGAGCTCGGCGCCCTCAATGTGGCTGGCAGCCTCGCCGTGACGGACAATCATGCCTTCCGCGGCGCGGTTGACCATGACCTTCACAAACTCGCGCTCGTCCTTGATGTACTGCTCGAAGCGGCCCTTCTTGATCTTGAACAGCGGCGGCTGGGCGATGTAGATGTTGTCGCGCTTGATCAGCTCCGTCATGTGGCGGAAGAAGAAGGTGAGCAACAGGGTGCGGATGTGTGAGCCGTCGACGTCGGCATCCGTCATGAGAATGATTTTTCCGTAGCGGATCTTGGCGGGGTCGAAATCGTCCTTGCCGATGCCGCAGCCGAGCGCGGTGATCATGGCGCGGATTTCCTCGTGGCCCAGCATCTTGTCGTAGCGGGCTTTCTCGACGTTGAGAATTTTTCCCTTGAGCGGCAGGATGGCCTGGAAACGGCGGTCGCGTCCCTGCTTGGCAGTGCCGCCGGCGCTCTCGCCCTCGACCAGGTAGAGTTCGCAGCGCTCGGGGTTGCGCTCGGAGCAGTCGGCCAGTTTGCCGGGCAGGCCGCCGCCGTCCAAGGCGCCCTTGCGGCGGGTGAGGTCGCGGGCCTTGCGGGCAGCTTCGCGGGCGCGTGCAGCTTCAATCGCCTTGTTGATGATGCGCTTGGCAATGGGCGGATTCTGCTCAAGGAACATGCCGAGCCGCTCGTTGACGAAGGCCTGCACGGTGCCGGCAATGTCAGAGTTGAGCTTGCCCTTGGTCTGGCCCTCGAACTGCGGCTGCGACAGCTTGACGCTGACCACGGCCACCAGGCCCTCGCGCACATCGTCGCCGCTGAGGTTTTCCTTGAGGTCCTTGAAGAGGCCGAGCTGCTGGCCGATGGCGTTGATGGTGCGGGTGAGCGAGGTGCGGAAGCCGGACAGATGCGAGCCGCCGTCAACGGTATTGATGTTGTTGGCGAAGCTGAAGACGGTCTCGGAATAACTGTCGTTGTACTGCAGGGCGATATCGATCTCAACGCTGTCGCGCATGGCTTCCATGACGATGGGCTTGTCATGGAGAACGGTCTTGCCGCGATTGAGATGCTTGACGAACTCGGAGATGCCGCCGGCATATTTGAATTCCGCGCGGCGGGCATTGCCGGTTTTGGGATCCGCGGTGCGCTCGTCGGTGAGGGTGATTTCAAGTCCCTTGTTGAGGAAGGCCATTTCGCGCAGGCGCTGGGCAAGGGTGTCGTAGTTGAATTCGGTTGCGGTGAAGATGCTCTTGTCGGGGAGAAAGTGAATCTTGGTGCCGCGCCTTTTGCTGATTCCGGCCTGGCGCAGCTCGCTGATGGGATCGCCGCAACTGAAATCCATCTCCCAGGTGTGGCCGTCGCGCCAGATCTCGACGCCGAACTCCTGCGAGAGGGCGTTGACGCAACTGACGCCGACACCGTGGAGGCCGCCGGAGACCTTGTAGTTGGACGCGTCGAACTTGCCGCCGGCGTGCAGCTTGGTGAGCACTACCTGCACGGCGGGCATCTGCTCGCCATTGGCAAGGGGCATCATGTCCACGGGAATGCCGCGGCCATCGTCGATCACCGTAACGGAGTTGTCCACGTGGATGATGACGTCGATTTTTGTGGCATAGCCGGCCAGGCATTCGTCCACGGAGTTGTCGACCACTTCGTAGACCAGGTGGTGCAGGCCCATTTCACCGGTGGAGCCGATGTACATGGCCGGGCGCAGGCGAACCGCCTCGAGGCCCTCAAGAATTCTGATGCTTTCGCCGGTATAGCTGTCGTTATCGCCGTGGATCGGGGTGCCGTTCACTACTTCAGTCGCCATAGGATTCCGTTCGCAGGGCCTTCGCTTTTGAGCTCAGACTGAGGCGGCTCCCAAATTGCGCAAACGTGCTTAAAACCAGGGGATTAACCGCTTGAGAAAGGCGAGCTTTACGCGAATCTGCCTGGGTTTATTTTAGCATGGGGGGATGTGGAAGAACGGGGGCGAGAGGCGCCGTGGAAGTGATTACCGATGATAGATTACCGGCGGGGGATATGACGATGGTAATCATGCCCGTTACTATTTATTTATATGCATGAAAAAGATAGACTTGTACACAATTATCTACTAACATCAAGTGTGTAGGGAGTTCAGTCTCCTGTCAATTTCAGTTCACGAGAGGTTACCAACTATGAAACTCGCTATCCGTATTTCCGCATTGTGTGTAGTTCTTGCCGGCGCTGCTGCCGTTTCGTTCTCATCCTCGACCACGCATGCCATCGTCAGCCACCAGTCTGCCACCGCTGGAATGCCGATTCCAATCTGTGGCCCTGGAATCCCCTGCGGTCCCAACGTCAAGTAATCGCGGGCAAGTAACACGAAAGTGCCACATACAAATCCACTTTGCGGTTGAGTGTGTGGGGATTTGGCGCTATCCTGTGATAGTTCTCTGGATGGTGAAAGTCTCCTTATGTCTCCTCAGTTTGCAATGTCCGCGATGAGCGTGGCGGAATTCGCACTTTGGGCAGTGCTCGGCTTCCTGTTCTGGAAGAAGGGGCTGTATCGCCGTTTCCCGGCGATGAGCATCTATTTGGGATTGCGCGTGGCTTCAGCACCGTTGTTGCTAGCCACCTACTACATACAATCGCAGCCGTGGGGCCGTAATTATTTTCCCGTCTACTTTTTCATTTACTGGGCAGTGTATCTGGCCAGTGCCGTGCTTCTCTTCTTTGTCTGCATGGAAGTGTTCCGCTCCGCGCTGATGGCGTTTCCAGGGCTGATGAAGATTGGCATCGTGATCTTCCGCTGGGCGATCCTGGTCTCAGTGATCGTGACTTTCTCTTCGGTATCTTTCCTGCACCGCGGCCTGCTGGCCATTCCCGACATTGTGATCGGACTCATGCGTTCGGTCAGCGTGCTTGAGCTTTGCCTACTGGCCTTCCTTTGCCTGAGCATGAATGCGCTGCGCCTCTCGGTGCGCGATCTGGCTTTTGGGATTGCGGTAGGTTTTGGCGTCATGTCGGCCAACGACTTTGTCGTAATCTCGCTGATGACGCACACCCCCTCGCTGACAACTCCCTTGCAGTTTGTCTATGAGGGCGTGATGCTGTTTGCGCTGGGGATATGGGCAACGTACTGCGCCCTGCCTGAGACGGCACGCAAGCCTGTAGTCGTAGCAGCCAGTTCGACGATCTACCGCTGGAACGAGATTGCCTCAGCCCTGGGACACACCGGAACCCAGGTTGCCGTGCAGCAGCCCGCCAACAGCTTTTTCCTGACGGATGTGGAGAAGGTTGTGGAGAAGGTACTGACCAAGAATCTGAAGCGCCGCGAGTCGGAATCGTAAGTACAGAGATCAGAGATCAAGGGCCAGGGATCAGGCGCCTGGAATCGTTGATCAAGGTCAGAGAACAGGGGCCAAGATCAGAAAAAGTGATTTGGACACAACAAAAGCCACGGGAAACCGTGGCTTTTGTTGTCTAACTTGATTCTGGCCTCGCAGGCTTGATCCATTCTGCTCAGCTTTATTTTGCCTGCGTGGCATTGCTGCCGATTACTCGGCGGCAACGGGTTCGATGGAGGCAAAGCGCCCCCGGTTGCCGCGGTCGACAAACTTGACCCTGCCGCTGATCTTGGCAAAGAGCGTGTCGTCGGAGCCGATGCCCACGTTGAGTCCCGGCTTGATGCGGGTGCCGCGCTGGCGCATGATGATGGATCCGCCGGTAACGAGTTCGCCGCCGAAGGCCTTTACGCCCAGCCGCTGTGCATTTGAGTCGCGTCCGTTTGTGGAGCTGCCTCCACCCTTCTTATGTGCCATTGCCGAATCCCCTTCTTGAAATTTTTGCGCAGCCTACTGGGCGGCGGTATAGGTGACGCCGTCGGCCTCAATGGCCTTGATGCGGACCTCGGTAAAGTTTTGCCTGTGTCCCTGCAGCTTCTTGTACTGCTTTTTGCGCTTCAGGTGGAAGACCAGGATCTTTTCGCCGCGTCCCTCGCCGAGCACTTCGGCGGTAACCTTGGCGGTGACCGGCTTGGTCATGGTTCCGGGGTCACCGGAGACGGCCAGAACGTCATTGAACTCGACGGTCTTGTCTTCCTCGGAGACGACGCTCTCAATCTTCACGACGTCGCCTGGGGCGACCCGGTACTGCTTGCCACCGGTGCGAATCACTGCATACATAAAAAACCCTCCAGCGCTCCGGTCAGAAAACGAGGCGCATTCAAAATCGGAACTGTGCACTGCATTGGGGCGCATCAGAGAGTGAATGCATCGGGCGCTCGGGCCGCACACACGCCAGACTTCAAGCGGTGAACCCAGCATAGCCCTGCACATCCTCAAAAGGGTGCATCGCCAAACTCTACAATTCTATCGTCAAACCGGGATACAGGTCAATTTACCCCGGTATCCCCGCCTAGCTATACTTGGCCCATGCAGCCAATCAGTATTATAGTCACCGTCCTGAACGAGGCCCAGGACATCGGCCGAGTGGTTCCCAGCCTGCTGGCGCAGGCCCCTTCGGCAGCCTCGGTCATTGTGGTGGATGGCGGGTCGACGGACGGCACGTGGGAGTGGCTGGTTGCCTCGCAGGCAAAAGACCCGCGCCTGGTGGCGATTCGCGACGAAACGTGCAGCCTGAAGCACTCCGCAGGCCCGGTTTCCAGGGGCCGCAACGTGGCGATTGCCGCCGCAAGTTCGCCGCTGATCGCCTGCGCGGATGCAGGGTGCACCTACCCGCCGGACTGGCTGCGCAACCTGACTGCACCCCTTGAAGCCGGGCTGGCCGAATACGCGGTGGGCGGTTCCTGCCTTGACCCGGACGACCACACGCTGTGGGACCTGGCATCGGCGCCGTTCTTCAGCATCAAGCTTTCGCCGTTGGAGCCCACCAAATCCTGCACCGCCCGGTCGATGGCTTTTACAAAGGATCTTTGGCAGCGCATCGGCGGTTTCCCGGAATCGGTTCTGGTCGGAGAAGACACCCTCTTCGACTTTTCCGCCCGGCGGCTGACGCAGCCCGCTTTTGTGGAGTGCGCCAAGGCTCTGTACCACCCGCAAAACAGCTTGCGGGCAGCCAGCCACCAACTGGCGCGCTACGCGGTCAGCGACGGCATGGCCGGGGTGCGGCACGCGCGGCTTTTCCGCAATGCCGCGCGCTGCGTGGTGCAGGTGCTTGCGCTTCTGAGCTTGCGCTGGACGGTGGTTCCGCTGCTGGTGATTCTGGCGCTGGAATCCTGGTTCGCCTACCACCGCGACTGGCGCTTTCTGCGCCGGTTTGGGATGCGCGCTATCCTGGCCCGTCTTTTCTTTTCGATCCTGGTTCCATGGATCGTAGCTGCCAACCAGATTTATGGCAGCTTCACGACTGAGAAACAGACCAACTGGCAGAACACAAAAAGCTGACGTGGGCCACTGTCAGGGGCGCTGCGGCAGCACATAAAAAAGAATGGCGATGTAGTGGGCAACGCTGCCGGCCAGCACGAACACATGCCACAGGGCATGGAAGTAGCGCAGACGGTCCAGGGCGAAGAACACGATGCCGAAGGTGTAAGCCAAGCCTCCCATGCCCAGCCAGAACATGCCGTGCCATCCGATGGCGTGGTAAAGCGGGCTGACTGCGAAGACTACGAACCAGCCCTGGAACAGATAGACCAGGGCTGAAGCCACTTCAAACCTTCCCACGGCAAAACTCTTAAAGATAACGCCGGCGATGGCCAGCGTCCATTCAACGCCGAAGACCGTCCAGCCCACGGGTCCACGGAGCGAGATCAGGGTGAACGGCGTGTAGGTGCCGGCGATCAACAGGTAAATGGAGGAGTGGTCGAGGACGTGAAACACATGCCGCGCGCGGGTTCGGACCAGGGAATGGTAGAGCGTGGAGCACAGGTAAACGAGCACCAGGGTGGTGGCAAAGATGGAACAACTGACGATGTCCCAGGCCGAACCCTGCGTTGATACGACGATGAGGTATACAGCGCCGATGATGGCGAGAATGGCGCCGATGCCATGGGTGATGGCATTGGCCAGAATATCGCCCAACTTGTAATGGGTTTGCACAGGCTGATCATAGAACGATTCAGCGGATTGTGCGCGTATCCGGCATAGAAAGAATGGCTTGGCGCTTGAAATGGGATTTCCGGCGCGATGACCTAGAATTTGATCATGGCCACCGAGGCTGCCTCTCTCAAAGCGCTGAATGCGCGCATTGTTGCCTGCGAGCTTTGCCCGCGGCTGCGCGCGCATTGCGCCGAGGTGGCGCGGGCGCGCCGCCGCATGTATGCGGAGTGCGAGTACTGGGGCAAGCCTGTCCCCTCGTTCGGCGACGAGCGGGCGCGCGTTCTGGTGCTGGGGCTGGCTCCGGGAGCGCATGGCTCCAACCGCACCGGACGGATGTTTACCGGAGACGGCTCCGGAGATTTTCTCTTTCCCGTGCTGCATGAGGCCGGTTTTGCCTCGCAGCCCAACGCCGTTTCGCGCACCGACGGCATGAAGCTGAGCGGCATGTGGATCAGCGCCGTGGTCCATTGCGCTCCGCCGGCCAACAAGCCCACGCCCGAGGAGCAGCGCAACTGCGCGCCCTGGCTGGATCAGGAGTTGCGCCTGCTGCGCGACCTGCGCGTGGTGGTGTGCCTGGGACGCATCGCCTTTGACGGACTGCTTGCCCACGTGCGAAGGACAGGAAAACCGGCAGAGGCCCTGGCGCCGCGAGCGGGGATGGTCTTTGGTCACGGCGCCGAGTATGCGCTGCCCGGTGGACTTACGGTGATTGCCAGCTATCATCCCTCGCTGCAAAACACCAACACCGGCAAGCTGACGCGGCACATGCTGCTGGCGGTATTCAACCGCGCGCGGCAAGTGGCGGGTTTGCCATCGAACAAGATTGCCGGCAGCAGACCGTAGACTGAGAAGTTGAAAAGGAGAAGAGTGTGGACAAATTTGCAAAGGAAATTCTGAAGGATGCAGCCGCGGAGGAAGTGGTTCCCAAGGCCCGGACCCTGAACCCGGTGGATCATTGGACGCGCGCCATTCTGCTGGAGCGGGCGGTTTACCTGCGCAAGCTGGCAGCGCACGGTGACGGCTCTGCCAGCGAGACGCTGAAGACGTATCCGCAGCACTTCACCATGCTGTCGTTTCGCAGCCGCGACGGCGAGGCCGAGTTGCATGCAAACTTTGCCGATCTCTTCTATGTACTGGACGGCTGCACCACGCTGGTGACGGGCGGCAAAATCATCGGCGCCAGAAAGGTTGGACCCGGAGAAACGCGCGGCGACTCCGTCGAGGGTGGCGTACGGCAGGAACTGAAGGCGGGCGACGTGGCGCACGTTCCGGCGGGCACTCCCCACCAGATGCTGTTGGCCGGCGAGAAGACGGTGACCTGCTTTGTGATGAAGATTCAGGAGAGTGAATAGAAAAGTTGGAAGGGATTGAAATAATTGGAGCGGGAGACCGGGATCGAACCGGCGACATTCAGCTTGGGAAGCTGACGTTCTGCCACTGAACTACTCCCGCCCAATGAGACTCATTATATACACCGGACAAACAAAATTCCTCGCGGCGCACAGCGCACTTTGCTGCGAATTGCAGGACGTGCGGGTTACCGCCTGATCAGTTGGCGCAGCTTTGGCTGCCGCACTGCAGCGCTGCCTTAAGCAGATTGGCCAGCCGCGCACCCGCCAAAGCAATTCTCTGTTTCGCGATCTGCTGGGTATTCGCGGTGTACGCCGCGTCCATGGTGTAGGGCCCGAGCCCTGGACCGACCGGCGCGGTATAAACGCTGGTTCTGGCCAGGTTGAAGCTCTCCGCCGCCCAGTCGTTTTCCTTTGCATCGCCGGCGAGCAATGGATCGGGCTTTGGCAAGCTCTGGCCAACGGTCACGGCCGCCATATAGTTCTGCGTCGTGCCCATGCCGACAGCATCGTCCCAAAAGGCATGCAGTTCCTTGGCAGGTCCCTGCACCACAACCGAGTTTCCACCCAGGTCACCGTGCGGAGCGGCCTTGGTTACCCGCGTTGCACAGTGCAAAGGCTGATGTGCGTCCCCCACCAGGTGCAGGAGCCAAACCAGGTCGTAGGACTTGAGCAAGTCCGGCTCGCCGGTGGCAAACGCCTGGCGGAACACCGCGATTTTCTGTGCGGCGGTCGGACCGCCGACGGGAGGCAAAGCGGTGCCGTCCGTGCTGAAAGGCGTGTTGATAAAGTGCCAGTACTTATGCGCCTGTTTGTCGCTGTATCCCACATTCAGCGTGGGCGCTTCGCCGCTGGGCGGGGTGTCATTGCCAAAGTATCCGCTGCCCATGGCCTTGATCTCGTCCGGCCATGTGGCGGCCATCATGAAGACATACATATCCCTGTCCGCATCGGACGTGCCGGCAGGAATATAGGTGAGCCATTGCGCATACATCGGGTTGAGTTTCAACAGAACAGTCACCCGGGCCTGTTCCGCCGGAGTGAGTTGTTGGTAGGCAGCGTAGGCCACGGTCATGTGACCTACGCTGTTCCATGCAAGCGCCTGTACCCAGGCAATCAGAAGAAGGAGAACAAAACCAACAAGGAGAATTTTCCTGCGGTTCATATCAGACCTCGTCTTCCAGGAAACATGCGCGAGGTCGAATCCCCGTGCATTCTCCCGGCACTTTGGCACAAACACGATTTGTCCTGGACCCTTGAACACTGCAATGTCCCGGGCGGCCTTCCAGGCAGGCCACCGGTCCCGGTTACTCCTCCAGTTTGGTCAACGGCACGGATTTTCCGGTGCGGATCGATTCCCGGGCCGCATCCAGAATCTGCATGACGATCACGTTGGTGTCGAGCGCGGTGAGGTCGCCCTTGTCTACGATCTTGCCGTTGAGCACGGCGGTCAGGTAGCTAAGGGAGTTGCTCTCATCGACGGAGAGCGGAGGAGCAATGGTGAGTTCCTGCTCTGCCATGTCATGCGGGAAACGGTACTTGATCTGGCTGGGACCGACGGTGATGGCATAGCCGGTGGCGCCGTAGACTTCCATATCCTTGCGGCCGAAAGGCCAGTCCCACGAGCCCTGAATGACAGCTTCGGTGTGGGGATAGACGAGCAGAATCGTGGAGTCGTCTTCGACCTTGGGATAGAGATCGGGCTGGTCATGGGTGGCCACGGCGGTGACGGAGATCGGAGTCTGGCCGTGCAGAAGCCAGGTGGCAAGATCCACGCCGTAGCAGCCGAAGTCGTAGAGAGCGCCGGCGCCGTTCTGGACGGGGTCAGTGAGCCACTTGCCGAATTCCGGCTGGACGTGAATCAGAGCGGGTCCCTGGTGTCCGTCGTGCACCACGATGCGGCGAATTTCGCCGATGCGGCCCTGTTCGGATGCGTCATAGGCGGCGCGGTTGCTGGTGTACCAGGTGGTCTCGTAGTTGACCAGCACATGGATGTGGTCTTCCCGCGCAATCTTGCGGATGGCCAGCGCGTCTTCGACGGAGATGGTGAGTGGCTTCTCGACCATGACGGAGACGCCGTATTTGCCCGCGAGCTCAATGGCCGGACGATGGCCGGCGATGGAGGTGTAAACCAGCAGGGCCTGCGGATGCGTGGCCTTGATCATGGTTTCGGTGTCGGTAAAGAGCAGGCTGGCGGGCAAATTGTATCTTTTTGCGTAACTGGCGGCCAGGGCCGTATCGGGCTCGGCAATGCCGACCAGTTGCACGTCGTGGTGCAGCGGAATGGCGTGCAGAAAACCGCCGATGTGGCCATGGACGAGGCCCACAATGGCAACGCGGGTGGGCGCGGGCTGGGCCTGGGCCGAGACCATACAAGGAACAGCTATCAGCAAAGCCAGCAACAATATCCTTGAACAACGGAGAGAGAAACAGGCAGTAAGACGCGGCATATTCGGGTGGTGCCTCCTGGCGCGCAATTATACGCTGGAAAACGGTCTTCAAGCTTACCGGTTGCAGCGCGCTGCAGGGGGACTTGCGGGGCCCCCGAAAGCCTTGGGGACGGGAAGCGATCACAGGCAGTTCGAGGCTGAAAGCGTCTTCAGAGTAACCCTGGAGGGGCTGAATGCCGTCAAACCACGTGGGGGATAACTTGGACGTACGATACCGCTGTCCGTGCTGTGGCTACAGAACCCTGGAAACGACCGCCGCACTGGCGCTTTGTCCTGTCTGCTGGTGGGAGGACGACGGCCAGGAGGATGAGGATGCCAGCGAGGCGCGCATGACGGTAAACGGGCAGCTCAGCCTGGACGAAGCCCGTCAGCACTATCTGGAGTGCGGGGCGGCGCATCCGCGCTTCCTGCCCTATGTGCGCAAGCCCGAGACCACGGAGCTTTAGGGGGCTGGTCTGCAAAGGCGGATGCGATGGGAAGTGCAATTTCCCTCAGGGGCTGAAGCCCACGTTGATTTTATTGAGTTAATGTACGGGCTAAAGCCCGTACCCTTCACCAGATTGAGTATTTCCGCAGGCTGCTCCGGGCGGATAGGGGGGCGGCGGACCAGCCCGAAGTGGGAAACGGAACCGGCGCTATCAACTAAATGTGTTCATGTGCTTGACCTGAGCCTGTTGCCGGTTTGACCCTGCCAGCAAACCCTCTTACCATGAGATAGGTATTTCCGCGGCATTGACGGCACTGGTACGCTTCGGGCGGCAGGCTTAGGTCGCGCTCTTTAACAGGTACGGCAGCTTGCGGCCCGGAATCGGCGGCTTGACGTCCGGTCTGGAAATTCGATCGGCGCGCAGTGCGCCTGGAAGGCAAAACGTTGAGTCCTACCGACACATTAGAAAACAATCCCCAGCCGGATGCGTCCGAAAACGAGCAGACCCTGGTAAACGAACACGATCACGAAGGCCATGACCACGAGCATGAAGGTCACGACCACGAAGGTCATGACCACGCGCATCAGCACGGACCGATCCTCAACCCGGAGTGCACGCGCGAGCTGGTACTGGACATTCCCGCCGATGAAGTGAGCAAGGCGTACCGCAGCGTTGTGGGCAATTACCGCAAATATGCCAAGATTCCCGGATTCCGCAACGGCAAGGTGCCGGAAACGGTAATCAAGCGGCGCTTTGCCAGCGAGATCCGCAAGGACGTGGTGGACGGCCTGCTGCCCGACCGGTTCAACATGGCCGTGAAGGATGCGGGCGTGAAGCCCGTGGGCCAGCCGCAGGTAACGGAGTTGACCGTGGAAGACGGCGCGCCTTTGCACGTAAAGGCGGTGTTCGAGTTCATCCCCGAGTTCTCCATCGAGGGCTACCAGAGCGTCACGGTAGACAAGCCTTCGGTCGAGGTGACGGAAGAAGAGTTCCAGCACGAGCTTGCGCAACTGCGCGAGTCGCGCGCCACGATTGAGCCGGTGGAAGAGGATCGCGCCCTGGTGGACGGCGACTGGGCCGAGATCAACTACAAGGGCCAGGTGGACGGGGACGCGGAAGCGGCTCCTGTGGCCGGTGAAAATTCGCTGGTGGAAATTGGCGGCAAGGACACGGTGGAGGCATTTACCACTGCCCTGCGCGGCGCCAAGCCCGGCCAGGAACTGAAGGCCGAAGTAATTTATCCGGCCGATTACGCGGAGCCCAAGCTGGCGGGCAAGACGGTTGCCTATGACGTGGAAGTGAAAGCCATCAAGAAGCGCACGCTGCCTGAGCTGGACGACGATTTTGCCAAGGAACTGGGCGCCTACGAGAGCTTTGCCGACCTGGAAGCGCGGGTTCGCGAGCACATGGCCAACCGCAAGCGGCGCAGCGTGGAAGGCGAAACCAAGGACCGGCTGTTTGCGGCGCTTACCGAGAAGTATCCCTTCCCGGTTCCCGAGTCGCTGGTGCAGGAGCAGATTGACGCGCGGCTGGAACGCGGCCTGCGCGCCCTGGCTGCCCAGGGCATGGACACCGAACAGATGCGCAAGCTGGATTTTGGCCGGCTGCGGGTGGCGCAGAGAGACGGTGCCATTGCCGAAGTGAAGACATCGATCCTGTTGGACCGCATCGCTCATGAAGAAAACATTACAGTTAGCGATGAGGAACTGGACAACGAGTTGCAGATAGCCGCCATGCAGTCCCGGGAACCGCTGGATACCCTAAAAGTGCGATTGACCGAGGATGGCGGGCTGGATAGAATCCGGGAACAACTGCGGCACGAAAAGACTGCAAGTTTGCTGTACGAACGGCTGCCCGCGTAGGGCAGCCAAACGGCTGAAGGCGCCGCGCGGACTGGGTAGGAAACGAGCCGTGCGGAGATGAACAAACCGGGAGCAAGCGCCCCTCAACGGAAGTACGGGAAGAATACTCAATGGCATTGGTCCCCATGGTGGTTGAGCAGACGAGCCGAGGCGAACGCGCCTACGACATTTACTCCCGTCTGCTGCGCGACAACATAATTTTTCTTGGCACGCCGATCGACGACCAGGTGGCGAATCTGATTGTTGCGCAGATGCTCTTTTTGCAGGGCGAAGACCCGGAAAAGGACGTTTCGCTATACATCAACTCGCCGGGCGGCTCGATTACGGCGGGGCTGGCGATTTACGACACCATGCAGTTCATCAAGAACAACGTGGTGACCTACTGCATTGGCCAGGCGGCGAGCATGGGCGCATTTCTGCTGCTGGCGGGCACCAAGGGCAAGCGCTTTGCCCTGCCCAACTCCAGGATCCTGATTCATCAGCCATCCATGGGCGGGTTGAGCGGGCAGGCTACGGACATCGACATTCATGCGCGCGAGATTCTGCGCATCCGCGAGATTACCAACACGCTGATGGCCAAGCACACGGGTCAGCCGCTGGACCGCATCGAGCGCGATGTGGAGCGGGACTTTATCATGAATGCACAGCAATCCAAGGAATACGGGATCGTCGACGAAATCATCGACCGGCCGCGCACGTAGCGGAACCGGTCAGCCGCGCACTTGGCGGAATTCAACACGTTGTACGCAGTTCGTCCAAAGGGAGCGGAAACATGAAAACGCGCACGGGGCCTGAAGAAGCATTGCGCTGCTCGTTCTGCCACAAGTCGCAGGACGCCGTCGCCAAGCTGATCTCGTCGCCCAGCGACTACCCACGCGCCTACATCTGCGACGAGTGCGTAGCTGTCTGCAACTCGATTCTCGAAGACGACCGCGGCGAAGCGGCGCCGGCAGCGACTGCCGGCCACCTGCCCAAGCCGATCGAGGTAAAGAGCTTTCTTGACGACTACGTGATTGGCCAGGACCAGACCAAGAAGAAGCTGGCCGTTGCGGTGTACAACCACTACAAGCGCATCCAGATGAACAGAATGCGCAATAACGAAGTGGAACTGGCCAAGAGCAACATTCTGCTCATCGGCCCCACCGGATCGGGCAAGACGCTGCTGGCGCAGGCACTGGCCAAGATGCTGGACGTGCCGTTCGCGATTGTGGATGCGACGACGCTGACCGAGGCCGGGTATGTGGGCGAGGATGTGGAGAACATCATCCTCAAGCTGCTGCAGGCCGCCGACGGCGACGTGACGCGCGCGCAGCAGGGCATCATCTACATCGACGAAATCGACAAGATCGGCCGCAAGGACGAGAACCCTTCCATCACCCGCGACGTGAGCGGCGAAGGCGTGCAGCAGGCGCTGCTGAAGATTCTGGAAGGCACGGTAGCCAATGTGCCGCCGCAGGGCGGACGCAAGCATCCGCACCAGGAGTTCACGGCCATCGATACCACCAATATCCTGTTCATTTGCGGTGGAGCGTTTGTGGGCCTGGAGCGGGTTGTGGGCCGCCGCATAGGCAAGAAGGCGCTGGGCTTCAAGGCGAACGATGCCGAGGCGGATGCCGCGACCACGCGTTCGCACCGCGACACGGAACTGCTGCGCAAGACCGAGCCGCAGGATCTGATCAAGTACGGCCTCATCCCCGAGTTTGTCGGGCGTTTGCCGGTGATGGGCATTCTGGACGAACTGGACGAAGCGGCGCTGATCGAAATCCTGACCAAGCCGCGGAATGCGATTCTGAAGCAGTACCAGCGGCTGTTCGAGTACGAGAATGTCCGGCTGCACTTTACGCCGGAGGCCACCTGCGCGGTTGCCCGCGAGGCCCTTGCGCGCAAGGTGGGCGCCCGCGGATTGCGCATGATTCTGGAAGAGCTGATGCTGGACCTGATGTTCCACCTGCCCAACAACAAGCGCGTGCGCGACCTGGAAATCACCAGCGATATGGTGGAGCGGCGCGACCTGTCGCTGTGCCTGCTGGAAAAAGCCGGCTAGCGCTACCAGCGCCGATTACAGAATGCAAAAGCCCTCAGGCTGGACGATCAGCCTGAGGGCTTTTTCTTTCTGGACTGAGGCTGACGTACCTACACCTCAAGGTGCATGATGCGCGCTGCGTTTTCAAAGTAGACCTTTTTCAGGATGGCGTCGGGCAGGTTGAGGCCTGAAATCTGCCATCTTCCCTGCGGCGGAACCTTGGCCGGCGCATAGTCGAAGTACTCATCGTCGGTTTCAAGAAAGCGATAGTAGATTTCGTAAAGCTGGTCGCAAAAAAGCTGCTGCGGATACTCGTGCCCATGCGGGATGGCGTCGGTGCCGAAGAGAATCCGGTCCTGATATTTCTCAAAGAAGGCGCGGGCGGCGCGGGGCTGGCGGCCGAGCTCGCTGATGCGGGCTGCGATGTCCACGCTCATATTGGGGTAGCGGTCGAGACTGGCGGAGACGCTGGCCAGATTCTCAGAAAAATTGCCCACGTGCAGGGCGATGAACTGGGTTTGCGGATGCCGCGCAAAGACGCGGTCGCGCGCGGCGAGCAACTCGGCGTTCGGGGGAAATGCCGGGCCATGGAACGACCAGTCGGGATGGTTGTTGAGCTCCTCGTAGCGCTCGTTGAAGCGATCGATGGGCAAGAAAAACGCCACCGGGTCAGAGACATGAATCGCCACCGGCATGTGCAGACTGGCGCAGGCTTCCCACATGGGATCGAAGCGGGGATCGTCGATTTTGACCAGGTCGCCGGTGGTGATGTTCTCGCGCAGGTAGAGGCCGAGAGTCTTGAGCAGTTTGAAACCTTTGGCGCCTGACTGTTTGGCCTGGGCGACGGCATCGGCCTGGAACTGCGGATAGCCCGGCTCCAGAAAGCGGTTGAAGCAGGGCTCGGCAAAGGCGAAGAATCTTCCCGGAAAGGCCTTGTCGTAGCGGGCGATGGCATCGTCCAGAGCGCTGCCGAAGCCCGCGGTCAGGTTGTTCAACATGCGGATGTTCTTGCGGTCCATCACCGGGATCAGTTCCTCGGGCGCGGCGAAGAACTGGCGCTCCGCGGCCAGGTGAACGCCGTTGACGACCTTGGCGGAAAACGACATGTGGGCATGCATGTCGATGACCGGATAGCGCGCACGCTCGACGCGCGTGGTCTTGACCTCCAACATGCTGAGCGGCTGGAACTCCGAGAGGTCCAGCGGCTTCAACGTGCCGGGCGTTTCAATGGGCGAAGATTCCGGTTCGTTCCCCATGGGACTCCCATGTTGCTGCATTTGCCGGTGAATTCCGGCTTGAGCCTGCCGGTACAAGCCGCATACCAACTAGAAGCTCCTGACCCACTCCAGGATTGACCGCACAGCGACTCCGCTGGGGCCTTTGGCAATGTACGGCTTGCTGTCTTCTACCCAGGCCAGCCCGGCAATATCCAGGTGAATCCAGGGCGTCTCCTCGGCAAATACCCTCAAAAACTCCGCCGCGGTGATCGCTCCGCCCCACCGTCCACCGGTGTTCTTGATGTCGCCGATCTCGCTCTTGATCTGCTCGGCATACTCCTCGCCCAGCGGCAGCCGCCAGAACTTTTCGCCCGATGTGGCCAGCGCGCCATCGAACTTGGCGTAGGTGGCGTCGTCGTTTGAGAAAGCGCCGGCGTTGATCATGCCCAGGGCAACCACGCAGGCGCCGGTCAGAGTGGCCGCGTCAATCAGGTGCGTTGCGCCCAGTTGCTTGGCGTAGGTGAGGCCGTCGGCCAGCACCAGCCGTCCCTCAGCGTCGGTATTGATGATTTCGATGGTCTTGCCCGACATAGCGGTTTGCACGTCGCCCGGCTTTTGCGCCTTGCCGTCAGGCATGTTTTCAGAGGCGCAGACAATGCCGATCACCCGGACCCGGGGCTTGAGCAGCGCGATCGCGCGCATGGCGCCGATCATGGCCGCACCTCCTGCCATGTCGTACTTCATCTTCTCCATGTTGTCGCCGGGCTTCAACGAGATGCCGCCGGAGTCGAAGGTGATGCCCTTGCCTACCAGTCCGAGAATTGGTCCGTCCGTTACTCCCGCGGGCTCATAGCGCAACACGATCAGTGCGGGCGGTTCTTCGGAGCCCTGCGAGACGCTCCAAAAAGCTCCCATCTTGAGTTCGTGCAGCTTCTCAGTGGAGTGCACCTCCCAGCCCAGGCCCACTTCCGACGCCATCTCCGCGGCGCGCTGGCCCAGGATGGTCGGGGTCAGCTTGTTGCCGGGCTCGTTCACCAGCGAACGGGTAAAGTTCTGGCTCTCGCCCACAATCACGCCCAGGGCAAAGGCGGCTTCGAGAGTTGCCTTCTCTGACTTGGCCGGAGCGGCAACGGTGAACGACTGCATGCTCTGGTCCTTGCGGTCGCTGCGATAGGTATCGGGATCGAAGTCGCCCACAAAAGCGCCTTCCACGGCAGCGCGCACACTGGGTCCCGGCGTCAGCGAATCCAGCTCCGGCAGCGCCAGAACCAACTCGCGAATCCCGCGCGGCTTGGTGAAGCGCACCGCGGTTCCGGCAGCGTTGCGCACGCCGTGAACCGTAGCCTTGGCCTGCTTGCCCAGGCCCACGATCAGCAACCGCTTGGCCGCCAAGCCCGCCGGGGCGTGCAGCAGCAGGGTTTCATTGACGCCGGCCTTGTATTCACCGCCCGCCAGCACAGCGGCCACGGCGGCCTTTACGGCAGCGTCCGTAGTCAGCAGGACGGGCTCCGGCTTGGCGTCGGGAGCCTTCGATGTCTGCGTGTCGGCGGCCAGAACGGCCAGAAGTTCTGTCTCAATTTCAGCAAGGTTGGCAAAGGAAAGTTCTGTGCGCATGACTTCATTCTTTCACCGCAACCGCACTTTGTGGCAAATAGTGAAAGCCTCAATCAACTCCAGAAGGGGTTGTGGGAGATGTTCAGACAATTAAACATGTCATATAATATAAATATGTCACATGTTTCTATTAGTGACATAATATAAAGAAGGAGAACTATATGGGATTAAGTGTCACAAGTCCCCAAAATGGTAGTGCGCGCTTGAATGAGAACGGCCGGATTGTGATCCCCGCCGCAATCCGGCGGCAGATGGGCCTGACTGCCGGCGATACTCTTCTCTTCAGCATTGATGGCGACGTGCTGAAGCTTGAGTCCCACCGGGCTCGAATTCACCGTATTCAGGAGAGTATGCGACATCTCATCCCCCCGGATCGCTGCCTCTCCGACGAACTGATTGCAGATCGGCGCGAGGAGGCCCGGCGCGAAATGGAGGAGGCGCTTGGATAAGATCGTCGTCCTCGACGCTTCCGCTCTGATGGCTGTACTGCGTAGAGAAGCAGGGGCTGAAATGGTCTCTGCCTGTTTGCCATGGGCCATCGTGAGCACTGTCAATCTGGCAGAGGTCGAGACCAAGCTGGTTTCCGCCGGGATTGAAGAGAAGCTGGCCTGGTGGCATATTGCCTCAATCCGCTGTGAGCCGGTTCCATTCGATGAGGAACAGGCGCGGATTGCTGGAGGTTTGGTTGCAATCACCCGGCCCTACGGCCTGTCCCTCGGTGATCGCGCCTGCCTGGCCCTCGCCATTGAGCGCAAAGCCCCCGTTTACACCACCGACAAAGCCTGGCGGAATCTCTCGTTGGGAATCGATATAGAAGTCATCCGCTGATTGCGGCGGAGAGCCGCCTTTCAGGCTCATCGCGCAAAACGCCGCTCAGCGTCCCATCCGGTGCTTGCTGGCGTTCACCGCGGCGCGGGCTTCGCGGTCCGCCTCGCGGCTCTTTTCCGTCTCCCGCTTGTCCCAGTCCTGCTTGCCCTTTGCCACGGCCAACTCGCACTTTACCCGCCCGTTGCGGAAGTAAAGACGCGTCGGGATGAGCGTGTGGCCCTTGATCTGCGTCTTCGATAGTAGCTTGCGAACCTCATCCTTGTGCAGCAGCAGCTTGCGGGTGCGCGTGGCGTCGTGATTGGCGATATTTCCGTGCGAATAGGGGCCGATATGTACGTTGAGCAGAAACGCTTCGCCATTCTGAATAAGGCCGTAAGAATCTTTAAGGTTGGCCTGGCCCTCGCGGATGGACTTGACCTCAGTCCCGCGCAGCGCCACGCCGGCTTCAAATTTTTCAAGCAGAAAGTAGTTATGGCCGGCCATGCGGTTGTGCGCCGCGTCGCGCTGGCCGCTGGCCACGGGGTCGCGCGGCTTGGCCGGCTTGGTGGGGCCTGTCGCGTCCTTTTGAACAATCACGTGGCTGGTTTGGCGAGGCATAGGGAAGCTTCCTTGCCTCTTCATCGTAGCATTGACGCGGGTCTTCTCCTCTGCGCACAGGGGCTTTGCTAAAATGAGGCATCGTAGGTTGGGGAAAATCTCCAATAGGTATTGCGTCCCGGGCGGCCAAGGCAGCCCGCAAGAGCCCCGCGTGGAATGCGGGACGCCTAAGACGCCTGGGAGTACGATGAACCGCCGCGCTGTTTCTCCGGTAGCCTCTGGAAGCATTTTTCCTGGCGCCGTTTTTGGATTTGCGCTTTTCGCCGTTCTGGCCGTTCTGGGCCTGTCCAGCGTTCGCCTTTACGCGGATTCGGCCAGTGCCGACTTCAAGCGCGGCGAAACCGCCGAGGCGCGCGAAGACTACGACACCGCCTTCGAGAGCTACCAGAAGGCGTATGCCAAAGCTCCCAAGGACATGACCTACCGCACCGCGCTATACCGCGTGCGCATCTCGGCCTCCTCAATGCATGTGACCAAAGGCCGCAAGCTGCTGCAGGCCGGCGATGAGCAGGGCGCGCTTGCCGAGTTCCTCCACGCCGGTGAAATCGACCCCAGCAACGAGGCAGCGCAGCAGGAGATCGCGCGGCTGCGCCAGAAGAACGGCGAAGCTTCGCCCACGGGCGAGACCAGCATTCCCGTCGAGTCCAGTACGCAGCAGGAAATTGACGGGATGGGCGCGCCACCGCAGCTAAGGCCGATCTCTACTGAGCCGCTTACCATGCACATGACTGAAGACGCCAAATTGGTGTACCAGGCAGTGGGCAGGGCCGCGGGCGTGAATGTGCTTTTTGACCCCGACTTTACTTCCAAGCGCATCCAGGTGGACCTGAACAACGTCAACCTGCTGGACGCGCTGCGCATTATCGGCACCCTGTCTAATACTTTCTGGCGGCCGGTGACTGACAATACGGTCTTTGTTGCCCAGAACACCCGCGCCAAGCGCACTGAACTGGACGAGCAGGCCGTGGAGACCTTTTACCTGAGCAACGCCTGGCAGCAGAACGACCTGAACGACGTTCAGACCGCCCTGCGCAACGTGCTGCCCAACGCCAAGGTCTACGGCGTCGCCAGCCAGAATGCCATCGTCATGCGCGGCACCCCTGACGAGTTGCTGCTGGCGCAAAAGCTGGTGGACGACCTGGACAAGGCGCGCGCCGAGGTGGTGATCGACATCGCCGTGCTCGAAGTGAGCAAGAACTGGGAGCGCACCCTGGGCATTCAATGGCCCAGCTCCATCGGGGTTGCGCTGCAGCCTCCCTCGACCAGCACTTCCTCCTCAACCACAACCACCACGACCAGTTCCACCAGTTCGACGACGGCAAACACCCTCTACTCGCTGGCCCATCTCAAGGCGTCGGACTTTGCGGTGACTGTCGGCTCGGCCACGGCCAATCTGCTGCTCACCGACTCGAACACCAAGATTCTGCAGAATCCGCGCATCCGCGCCACCGACGCGCAAAAAGCCACCATGAAGATCGGCGAGCGCATTCCCATCGCCACCGGTTCTTACCAGACCGGCGCGTCCACCGCCATGGTCAGCTCGCTGGTGAACACGCAGTTCCAGTACCAGGACGTCGGCGTCAATATTGAAATGACACCCACCGTCCACTACGACCACGACGTCACGCTGAAGATCAAAATCGAAGTGACCTCGCAGAGCGGGTCGGTCACCATCAGCGGCGTCACCGAGCCCATCATCGCCCAGAAAGTTGTGGACCAGGTGATTCGCCTGCGCGAGGGCGAAGCCAGCATTCTGGGCGGCATTCAGAACAAACAGGACCAGTCCAGCTCCTCCGGCATTCCGGGGTTGAGTTCCATCCCCATCCTCAAGTACCTGTTCGGCTCCAAGGATCACACCATTTCAGACGATGAACTGGTCTTTCTCGTGGTGCCGCACATCGTTCGCACGCAGTCGCTGGATTCGGTCAACCTGCGCACCATCGATACCGGAACCGGCCAGACCATCGAACTTCGCCACAGTCAGGGTGCAAACCCGGGTTCGAACCCGGCCTCGAATTCGCCGTCGACGCCAGGCTCAAACCCGCCGCCGGCCATGGCTCCTCCCGCCCGCCCAACTGCTTTTGCGCGCCCCTCCGTCGGAACGGTTCCGGCGCAAAGCGCAGTGGCGGCAGCTCCGGCAATCCTGGCGCAGATGAGCGCAGCCGCGGATTTGAATGAACACAAGGCAACATCGGCGATGGCAAACGCCTCTTCCGGTCCGCCTCATGCCGGGGCGGTGAGCCTTATCCTCAATCAGCCTACCGGCCAGTTGGCCGCGGGCGTCACCTTCCAGGTTCCGATTGTGATCACCGGCGGCGCCAATATTGCCGCGGTCCCCATGCAGCTCCAGTACGATCCGGCCAAACTTTCGCTGGTGAACGTAACCCCCGGGAACTTTCTGAGCCGCGACGGCCAGGCAGTGGCGCTGGTGCACCGCGACGACGGGCCGGGCTCGCTCACCATCAATGCCGCGCGCCCGCCCGGAGCGGCCGGCGTGAGCGGTGCGGGGGTCGTCTGCGTCCTTAGTTTCCAGGCTAAAGAAGCGGGACAGACCGTCCTTGCCATTACCCGCCCGGCAGCCGTCAACAGCGCACAGCAGCAAGTGCCTACCACCGGTTCGCAAATCAACATTACGGTGCGATAGACCTATGAATCCCGTGTCCATGAACCCACGCCGGGGAGAATCATTCCGGTGAGAGCCACTTCTCCAATCCGGATCGTCCACAGCCGGGAGCGGGGACTCACGCTGGTCGAGTTGGTTGTGACCATCGCTATTCTGGCCATTCTCGCCGGAGGCGCCGTGCCCATTGCGCGCTTCCAGATAAAGCGCATCAATGAGCGTGAACTGCGCCGCGACCTGTGGATGATGCGCGACGCCATCGACCACTACAAGGACGCTGCCGACAAAGGCGCCATCCAGACCAAGGTGGACAGCCAGAACTATCCGCCCGACCTGGAAACGCTGGTGACCGGCGTGGACATTCAGAGCAAGAAGGTCAGGTTTCTGCGCCAGATTCCGGTGGACCCGATGACCGGCAAGGCCGAGTGGGGATTGCGCTCCATGCAGGACGACCCCAAGTCAGACTCCTACGGCGGGCAGAGCGTCTTCGACGTGTATTCCAAATCCCAGGGAACGGCCCTGGACGGCACCAAATATTCCGACTGGTAGGTTGGTTGGCATGATGAGCAGATTCAAGAACTGCGATCGCAAACAAGGCGAGGCGAACGCCGCTAACTCCTCCAGCCCGGACGGGGAGGGATTCTTGCGCAGGAACTCAAATCGCGACGCGGGCTTTACGCTCATCGAGCTGATCATCGTCATGACCATCATCGGCGTACTGGCCACGCTTGCCATCCCCAGCTTTGTGGGCGCTCTCAAGCATGCCCGTGAGGCGGTACTCAAGGAAGATCTGCACGTGCTCCGCGAGGCCATTGACTCCTACACCATGGACAAGCAGAAAGCCCCGCAAACACTGGACGATCTCATTCAGGACGGTTACCTCAAGGCCATACCCGAAGACCCCATGACCCACAGCAAAGACACCTGGGTCACCGACACCAGCGACTCGCTCCACTCCCTGGATCAGACCGACCCGGGCATCGACGGCATCCACTCCGGCTCAGAAGAGACCGGCTCCGACGGCCAGCCCTATGCCTCCTGGTAGCTCTGCGCAGGGATTCATGCCTTCTCCCGATATCGCCACAATTGAACAGGAACTGGCCGCGGTTTTCCGCCTCTACGCTGCGCTTGCGCAGCAGATGGACGCGGCATCCGGCCTGGGCGGCAAGCTGCTCTATGCCGGCGAACTCAACCCGAACGGCTGCCGTCTGGTGCGCGCGGCAAACATAGCCGGAGCGGCTTCCGTGGCGGCTTCAGCGGATGCGGCTGCACTTCGCCAGGCCGTGCGCAACGGCGTCATCGACTTCCTGGTTACAACCCTGGACGAGGCGCTACGCATTCTCAAGAACGAAGTCCGCAAGCGCCAGACCGTGGCCGTGGGCGTTGCCGCCGCGCCCTCAGTTCTCGTCGCGCAAATGCTCGAGCGCGGCGTTCTGCCCGATCTGCTGCCGCCAGCGTCCCCGGACAATCCGGAACTTGCCGCCCTCATCGCCCAGGGAGCGCGCAGCCTTCAAGTTCAGCCGCTGCCCCCGGAAAGGCAGTTACTTGTCTTGCCGATCCCCATTGCGTGGGCGCAGCGGACCGCAGAGTTCGATTCCCTGCTCCTCGACCATCTCGCTCCGGACGACCACGCCAACCGCCGCTGGCTGCGTCTCTCGCCCCGCTACCTGGGCACGCAGGCGCGCCGCCTCCGCTCGCTCGAATGCGAGACCGGAGCCGCTTCAGATTGGTTGGATTGGGTGCGGCAACTGGCCGCAGACTAAACCTGGGCAGTTAGTTACTCCACCGTACCGGCCGCTTCAATCCGGGCCCAGAGTTCCTTTACCCCATAGCCCGTCTTGGCAGATACCGGCAGCAGTTCGTCCAGCTCCAGCCCCTTCTTCAGGGCCAGCAGATTCCGCGTGCGCTCGTTGCCGCTGAGCCGGTCAACCTTGGTGGCCACCACCACAAGCTCGCGCCCCTCGGCCCGCAGCCAGTCGAACAGTTGCCCGTCGCTCTGCTGCGCCGGCACGTTCGAGTCCACCAGGCACACGCACAGCTTCAGCATGGAGCGGATGGAGAGGTAAGGCTCAATGAACGCCGGCCACCCCTCTGAAATCGACTTTGAAATCTTGGCGTATCCGTATCCGGGCAGGTCGGCAAACACCAGCTTCCACCGGTTGCTCTGATCCAGAAGCGCAAAAAAGTTGATGGCCCGCGTGCGCCCCGGCGTCTGCGAGACTTTGGCCGCCTTCTCGCCCACCAGCGTGTTCAGCAGGCTGGATTTGCCCACGTTCGACCGTCCCAGAAAGGCAATCTCCGGCACGTCGGGAGAAGGAAACTGCTCCGCGGCCATCGCCGAAAGCAAAAATTGTGTCGTATAGCGCATAGGGTTTCAGGGAAAACAAGTCCGGCAGGCCGATTTGAGTACCCAGGGACTCGATGTCGAGACCTGGGAACCCTATAGAACCTGCTTTCTTGAGGATACAGGGTGGATCCGCGCCGTAGCTGTCTATCCCGCACTTCGCAGCCCGGCGATTGCGGTTGACTTGCAGCAAAGAGACTTCAAATTATAGTGACAGTTGGACTTGCCATTTTGTATAGTAGCCCCCACCGGCTTCCCCCGGTTTCCCCCCACGCGAGGTCCCGCTATGCCCGGCTTTCAAGACACTGTCAACTCTGTCCTGACCACGACCCAGAGCCTGTTTACCGTCCTGCGGGATGTGTTTCTCGTGGTTCTATTCGTTGTCCTGCTTGGCTTCCCAACCCAATTGAACTCGATTCTGACCAAGGCCGGAATCTCCCATCTCAATGGCGGCATCTTCACGTGGCAGCAGCAGGCGCAGCAGGCCGCCACGCAAAGCACCAGTGCCGCACAGGCAAACTCCTCGGCCTCTGACGCGCTGGATTCCGTAAAGTCCGCGCTCGACGCCATCGCCAGCCAAAGCAAGGATCCGGACATCCGGAAGCAGGCTGCCGACGCTTCCAACGAGGCGGCCGGCTCCATCGCCTTCCTTGACAATGCCAACAGTTCCCTGGCCCACTCGGTGGTTACCCAGCAGAAAATGCTGCAAACCGCCGTCCCCGGCGCGTCATCCCCGCCGCCAGCCCCGGCCACGCAGGGCTGGGTCTACATTGGCAGAGCCGACCCCACCCACCAGTCCTGGATGAACCCGCCAAGGCCCAAGATTTCCGCAGGCTCGCCCGCCGTCTCTGCCGGACAGACCGTCACCTTCACCGATGACATCTTCCTGCGAGCCGACAAGGGGCAGAATCAAACCTTCAACCAGGCCGCGATTCTGGGAGCTGTCCGGTCCGGCACCACAGCCATCATTTCCCAGCTGGATTATTCTCATGCCCGCAAAGGCGGCGATTTTGTGTGGATAAAAGTTTCCGTGAAAGGCGGTCAATAAAAGATAAGCATCCTTCGGATACCCCATGTCTTCCGCCGCGGCGGAAGACATGGGATTCAACAAGACAGACCTACTGCCGGGACGGCTGGTTGCCGGAAATCTCCGTTGCCGGCACCGCGGCCAGAACGTCGCTCTCCTCGGGCAGCACCGTGGGCAGAGGGCTTTCCAGGGCCAGAGCCAGCACCTCATCCATCTGGTCCACAAAGTGCAGCTTCATGGCCTTCTTGATGTTGTCCGGCATCTCGGCAATGTCTTTTTCATTGGCCCGGGGCAGGATGATCTCAAAGATGCCAGCCCGGAGCGCGGCCAGCAGCTTCTCTTTCAATCCGCCGATGGCCAGAACCTTGCCGCGCAGCGTGATTTCGCCGGTCATGGCCACGTCGCGCCGCACCGGTATCTTGGCCAGTGCGCTGGCCAGGGCGGTTGCCATGGTGATGCCGGCCGAGGGGCCATCCTTGGGAATTGCGCCCTCCGGCACGTGCAGGTGCAGGTCCACGTTGCGATAGAACTCGCGGCTGAGCCCGAGTGCCGTGGCCTTGCCGCGAATGTAGCTAAGCGCCGCCTGCGCCGACTCCTGCATCACGTCGCCCAACTGCCCGGTGATGGTGAGCTTGCCCTTGCCGTCAAGAACCTGCACTTCCGTGGTGAGAATGCTACCGCCCACCTCAGTCCAGGCCAGGCCGGTGACCAGGCCAATTTCGCTCTTCTCGTGGACTTCCGATTCGCGATACCGGGCCACCCCCAGAAACTCGTGAATATTCTCGGCGGTCAGCGTTTCCTTGTGCTTGGCGCCGATTTTAACCACATGCCGAGCCACCTTGCGGCAGACGTTGCCGATTTCGCGCTCCAGGTTGCGCACCCCGGCCTCGCGCGTGTAGTTGCGGATGATCTCAAGAAGCGCGTCATCGCCGAAGATGATATTTTTCTCGCTCAGGCCGGTTTGTTCGCGCTGCTTTTTAACCAGGTACTGCTTCGCGATCTCAAGTTTTTCCTGCTCTGTGTAGCCTTGCAGGCGCAGCACTTCCATGCGGTCCTGCAGCGCCGCAGGAATGGTGTGCATGACGTTGGCCGTGGCCACAAACAGCACCTGGGACAGGTCGTAGTCCACGTCCAGGTAGTGATCCTGGAAGGTGGTGTTCTGTTCCGGGTCAAGCACTTCAAGCAGCGCCGAGGCGGGGTCGCCGCGGAAGTCCGAGGCCATCTTGTCCACTTCGTCCAGCAGGAAGACCGGGTTCTTGGTCCCGGCCCGCTTCATGTGCTGGATGATCTGCCCGGGCAGCGCGCCGATGTAAGTGCGCCGGTGCCCGCGAATCTCAGCCTCGTCGCGAATCCCACCCAGGGAGAGGCGCACGAACTTGCGGCCTGTGGCCTTGGCAATGGACATGCCGAGCGAGGTTTTGCCCACTCCCGGCGGCCCGGCAAAGCACAGGATGGAGCCCTTGGGATTTTTGACCAACTGCCGCACCGCAAGAAACTCAAGGATGCGGTCCTTGATTTTTTCCAGGCCGTAGTGGTCCGCGTTGAGCACTTTTTCCGCGTAGTCGATGGACCGCGTTTCCTTGGACCGCTTCTTCCACGGCACGGCCAGCAGCCAGTCAATGTAATTGCGGCTCACCGTGGACTCGGCCGACATGGGCGGCATGGCTTCAAGCTTTTTGAGCTCCTGAATCGCCTTGTCGAGCACTTCCTTGGGCATCCCGGCGGTTTCAATCTTCTTGCGCAGCTCGTCGTACTCGCCTTTTTCCCCGCGCCCCAGTTCCTTTTGAATCGCCTTGATTTTTTCGTTGAGGTAGTACTCTTTTTGCGCCCGCTCCATTTGCCGCTTGACGCGCGACTGAATGTTGCGGTCCAGGTCAAGCTTCTCAATCTCAATATCAAGCACGTCGGCAATGCGCGCCAGCCGCGCCGCCGGGTCAAAGATGGCCAGCAGTTCCTGCTTCTCCTCGATGCCGAGCTGCAGGTTTGCAGCGATGGTGTCAGAGAGCTTGGAGGGCTCGTCCATGCGCACGGTGGCGATGATGGTTTCGTAGTTGAGCGACTGCTGCAGCTTGACGTACTGCTCGAACAGTCCGGTGACGCGGGTCATCAACTGCTCGACCGCCGGAGTCATTTCAAACTCGGTTTTGCCGGTGCGCACCGTGGCCACAAAGAAGCCGTCGCGGTCGTTGACCTCAGTGGATTTGGCGCGCTCCACGCCCTCCACGAGCACCTTGATGTTGCCGTCCGGCATCTTGACGCTCTGCACGATGTTGCAGATGGCGCCGACCTGGTAGATGTCCTTTGCCTTGGGCTCGTCGATGGAGGCGTCGTGCTGGGTGGCGAGAAAGATTTTGCGGTCGCCGCTGAGCGCTTCTTCCAGGGCGCGCACGCTGGACTCGCGCCCCACGACAAAGGGGGTCATTATGTACGGGAAGATCACCATGTCCCGAATGGGCATCATGGGCAGCTTGCGCGCTACGATTTTTTCGCGGGTTGCGGTCATATTGCCCCCAAATTGCTTAGTTGCGCCAAAGAAGCATCAGCTGCTGCGCGGTTGAAGCTGCTCATGTTGGGATTGTACATCGGAGGCTAATTGCCGGTGTTTCTGCCGGGAGCAGGAGTGCCTGCGGCGGAGCGGATGCCGCCGTAACTCTCCGCGAGGCATTACCTGAGTTTACAGGATTGGATTTTTCTTCGCGGAATGGAAGGCAAGGCAAATATAGAAGGTCGTAAACTGGGAATACACTCAAAGCTCACCAGGCGCCAGGAGGGATGTCTTGGATTGTTTCGATGTAACCATTGCGGGAGAACTGAATCTGGACCTGATACTGTACGGCCTGCCTGAGACTCTGCCTCCGGAGCGCGAACTGCTGGCCTCAAAGATGATGTTGACACTGGGCAGTTCTTCGGCCATTGTTGCCCATAACCTGGCATCACTGGGCTGCAAGGTCGGGTTCTCCTCGTGCGTGGGCAGCGACAGCTTTGGCGAGATTGCCACGGACCGGCTTCGCGAGGCCGGCGTGGATGTTACTACCGTGCACTGCCTGGAGGGAGATGCCAAGACCGGGCTCACGGTGATTCTGCCGCGTGAGAAGTGGCGCAACATTCTTACTTATCCGGGCACCATCTTCGCTCTCAAGCCGGAACATCTGGACATGGAGTACCTGGCATCGTCGCGGCACTTTCATCTTTCGTCGTATTTTCTGCAGAGGGGCTTGCAGGCGTATGTGCCGGAGATGCTGCGCGAGTTCAAGTCCAAGGGACTCACCATTTCCATGGACACCAATGACGATCCGGATGACCTCTGGGAGTCGGGCCTGCAAAAAGTGCTGCCGCTGGTGGATATCCTTTTGCCCAACGAACGGGAGGCGATGAAGATCTGCCGCTGCGACAACCTGGAGACGGCGATCGCGCGCCTGACGGAGATGGTTCCGCTGGTTGTGGTGAAGCTGGGAGCCCAGGGCGCGGTGGCTTGCCGCGGTGCGGAACGACACCACTGCGCAGCCCTGAAGCTGGACGCGGTGGTCGATCCGGTGGGCGCCGGGGATAGCTTTGATGCGGGCTTCCTGAGTGAATATGTGCGCGGAGCCGATCTGGCGGCGTGCCTGCGCAAGGGCAATCTGGCCGGAGCGCTTTCTGTTTCGCGGCCGGGAGGCACGGAGGCATTTCGTGACAGCACATACCGCGAGCGCTTTCTGCGCGAAAAGGCGCAGGAATTCCCGGTAACGTAGGACCACATCTGCAAATTGAAATTTGCGGAGATATCTGGTGCTTTACAAGCTGCGGAAAAACTCGACCTTTTGCAAAGACCTTGGCATTAACCCTTGAGGTTTAGATACCGTCATTATTTTTTGAACCGCGCAGGAGGATTTTTTGAGCAACTTCGCAGTTCCAGACTCTGCAAGAACGGCCGCCGCATTACTCGCGCGGACGGAAGAAGAACAGAAGCGCTCAGGATACTTCCACACCTTGCGGGAGATTCTGCAACAGCCGGCCACGTGGCTGGAAACGGGCAGGCAGTTGGCGGCCTTGTCGGCCGTGCTGCGCGAGACCGTCTCCGGCGTCAGGACCATGGTGCTTACCGGCTCCGGCAGCTCAGAGTACGCGGCGGAATGTGTGCGCCTCCCTTTGCAGAGCGAGCTGTCGATTCCGGTTCAGACCATCGGCGGCGGCGTGTTGCTGACCCATGGCGGCAAGGCCATTGCGCCGGAGCGTCCGGGGCTGATGGTTTCCTTCGCGCGCTCGGGGGACAGCCCGGAGAGTGTCGGCGCAGTTTCACTCCTGCTGGAGACAGAGCCTGCAATCCGCCACCTGGTGCTTACCTGCAACAAGGATGGACGCCTGGCCACAACCTGGCCCAACGATCCGCGCGTACGCGTTGTTGTGCTGGACGAGCGGACCAATGACCGCAGCCTGGTGATGACCAGCAGCTTCACCAACATGGTGCTTGCCGCGGCTTTTCTGGGGATGTTGGAAGCGCCGGAGAAATTTATTGCTCTTGCCCGGGGCCTGAGCCTCAAGGCGGATGAGTTGTTGCGGGATCATGTGGACGCCCTTGGCGCTCTTGCGGTCCGCGATTTCCAGCGGGTGGTTTATCTTGCCAGCGGAGCGCGCTTCGGCGCTGCACGCGAGTCGGCCTTGAAGATGCTGGAGATGACTTCCGGGCGCATCTGGGCCACGTGCGAAACGTACCTGGGCCTGCGCCATGGGCCCATGAGCGCGGTTCATGCGGATACGTTGATTGTCTGCTGTCTTTCATCCGACCGACTGGTGCGCGCCTATGAGTGTGACCTGATTCGCGAGTTGAACCGCAAGGGCCTGGGCCTGGGCAAAGTGATCTTCGGCGAGAATATTCCGCCGGACCTGGCGCAAGGCGAAGATGTCGTGATCGACTTGAACGGCCTGGCCGAACTGGGCGAAGAAAACATGCCGGTTCTGGACGTGATTGTGGGACAACTGCTCGCTTTTTTCCGATGCCGCAAGGAAGGATTACAGCCCGATTCGCCATCGAGCGACGGCGTGATCAACCGCGTAGTTCAGGAGTTCAAGCTGCACCGTAAAAACTGAGGGACACAGCTCCTGGGCGCAGCGGGGATTGGCTTCAGTTGGATTTGCCGGACGCAGGCTTGGCTTTACGGGTGGACTTGCGGATAACAATCTCGGGCTTGGCGGCGTTCTGGCCGGGTAACTGATCGAGGAGAATCACGTTGAGCAGGGACTTGTGGACCTGGATGCGGCCGTTGTAACTGATAAAGCCGAGCTTGCGAAAGCGATTCATAAAGAAGCTGACGCGCGAGCGGGTGGTGCCGATCATATCCGCCAGAGTGTCCTGGGTGATGGGCGGGATGAACGGCTCCTCGGCGCCGGGTTTGCCGAACTCCGCCATGAGGAGGAGAATACGCGCCAGGCGCTTCTCGCTGGAGTTGAAGAGTTGATCGATCAGATCGGCCTGGGTGCGCATGCTGCGCGTCAGCAGGAACTTGAGAAACATGTCGGCGAATTTGGGCTCGTCGTGCATGACGCGAGCCATCTCCGCTCTTGCAATCCTGAGGGCGGTGCAGGTATTTGTGGCCGTGGCCGTGGCCATGTGCAGGCCGGCGACGGCGGCGAGCGACTCTTCTCCGACAAAATCGCCCGAGGAGAGCAGCGTGATGGTGGCCTCTTTGCCGTTTTGCGAGACGACGGTGAGCTTTGCCCTGCCCTTCTGCAGATAGAAGACGGCGTCTGTGGGATCTCCCTGGGAGAAAAAAGTCTGGTTGGGCGGCAATTCAATGATTCTTCGGCCAAGGCCGGCGCTGGCCAGGAAAACCGCGGGGTCAAAGATAGAGTGATCCAACGTGCTCATTAATTTATTCCCTCGAAACAAGCGGTTAGCCAGCGGGGACGGCTCATGCCCACTCCCTGCTGAATGCAAATCGACAGGGAATGGCGCGGCATGAAGACAGCAGAGAGAAAACGCTGCAGAGGTTCGTTGCCATCCTATGCGCGGCAAGCCGAGAACGGTAACGCTGCGCCTTGTTGCTGATGAGGAGCGGGCGCAAACCGGCGGACAGGCTTCCCGGAGACGGACAGCAATTACTCCTGTTCTCTGTTCATCATCGCATCCGGTCATGGTGTTTGTATGAGCAATTGTGCTCATCTCCGCTGCAATCTGTGGGAGGTGTTGCGCAGGTTTGTGCCAGTGCGGCGCATGCTTTCATTAGCAATTTCCAACTTCTTAATACGGTACAAAGCGATGAAGTTGGAAGGCGCGGCGCCGATGTAGGAGTGAGATGGGTTTTCCGGCCGCTGTAGTCAAAGCGGAGTTACATGGGCACATGTGCAGAGTAGCGGACATGGGAATACCGCCGGGAAGAGGCATGGATGACGGATCGCACGGAACTGATTGAAGCCGCTCTGGACAGTCTTCCGGAGGGCATCGCACTGCTTGGCGACCGGGGCGAAGTCATGTTCTGGAACCGGGCCGCGGAAGCCATTTCAGGTTACGCGAGCGTGGAGCTATTGACGCGGCCAATTCCCGAGGGGCTTGAGGAGTTGTTGCTGGACGGGACGCGGTATGGAAATCTGCAGCAGGATCTTAAGCCGCAACCGGCGCACGGGGCAGTGGTTCACGCGCGGCACAAGTTGGGACACAACATGCAGGCGATTGCGCGCATGCTGATTCTGCGCGACGGGTTGGGCAGCCGCATTGGAACGGCAGTGGTATTTCATCCCGCGGCGAATCTGGATGCGCTGCCGCATGGGGAGTCGGGCGAAGACGACGATGTGGAGACCAGCCAGGCGGACATTGAGGAGCGGCTGGCGACTGAATTTGAAGACTGTGCGCGCGGCGGCCTGCCTTTCGGGGTTTTGTGGATCACGGTCGATCAGGCACAGGGGCTGCGCAAGACGCACGGGGCCGGCGCCTGCGAGGCAATGCTGGAAAAGATGGAACGGGCACTGGCGCAGGGTCTGCGGCCGTCAGAGGAACTGGGGCGCTGGGGCAACGATGAATTTCTGATTATTGCGCACGAGCGGACGCCGGAGATGTTGGCGGCGCATGCGCAGGGGCTGGCGGGTCTGGCGAGAACGGCGGATTTTCGCTGGTGGGGCGACCGGGTATCGCTGACCGTGAGCATTGGCGCGGCGCAGGCCGATGTTGCAGAGACGCTGGCGCAAATTCTCGAGCGGACTCAGGGAGCCATGTTCTCGAGTATTCAAGCGGGCGGTAATCATGTAACACCCGCGCCAGGAGGGGATGCATGTTTGCCATCGTAGGGATTGTGCTGGTGTTTGGAGCGATTATCACCGGCTTTCTGATGGAGAAGGGCCACATGTCGGTTCTGATACAGCCGGCCGAGCTGTTGATCATTGCCGGCGCGGCGACAGGGACGCTGCTGGTGGCCAATCCGCTGCACATTATCAAAGGCGTGGCGGCCGGATTGATGGGCGTATTGAAAGGCTCATCCTTCGGGAAGGCGCGCTACCTGAGTACGCTCAAGATGATGTACCAGTTTCTGAACAAGGTGCGCAAGGAGGGGCTGCTGAGCGTGGAGATGGACGTGGAGAAACCGTCGGAGAGCTCGATCTTCAAGAACTATCCGGAGTTTCTCAACGATCATCATGCGAGGGATTTTGTTTGCGACACGTTGCGCACGGCAATTACCGGCGGCGTTGAGCCGTTCGACATGGACCAGATGATGGAGCTGGATATGGAGGTGCATCACCATGCGGCGATGCAGCCGGTGAACGCGCTGACCACGGTGGCGGACGCGCTGCCGGGATTGGGAATTGTGGCCGCAGTGCTGGGCGTGGTGATCACCATGGGCTCGCTTGGCGGACCGCCGGAGGAGATTGGCGAGAAGGTGGCGGCGGCGCTGGTAGGCACGTTTCTGGGGATTCTGCTGTGCTACGGCGTGGCCGGACCGCTGAGCTCGAACATGGGCAAGACCGCGGACGAGCACAACGAGTACCTGCATGTGCTGCGGGTTCTGCTGCTGTCATTTCTGAAGGGTTCCGCGCCGATGATCGCCATCGAGATGGGGCGGCGGGCGATTCCGGCGCATGTGCGGCCGAGTTTCGACGAGATGGAAAAGAACTGCAAGGGCGGCGGGGCCGCGGTGGAAGCGGTTGCGGCTTAAATCAGTAAACCCAGTGGGGAAAGACAGGGAGCAATGACGGCCAAGACGCAACCGATCATCGTGATCAAGAAGAAGGGCGGCCACGGCGGTCACCACGGTGGCGCGTGGAAGGTGGCCTACGCCGACTTTGTAACAGCCATGATGTCGCTGTTCATTGTTCTGTGGCTGATGGGCTCGAGCGAGAAGGTGAAGAAGGCCGTGGCCGGGTACTTCAACGACCCCAAGGGAACGGCCAACCTGTTGGGCACCACGATGTCCGGGAACGGCGTTGCGGTGACAGCGCAGGTCAACGACAACATGCAGAAGCTGAAGGAAAAGCTGGAAGAGGAGATCAAGGCCAAGAAGGAACTGGAGCAGCTTTCAAAGCAGATTGAGATCACGATTACCGCCGAGGGATTGCGCATCGAACTGCTGGAAGACAAGAACGGCACTTTCTATCAGAGCGGCAGCGCGCGGCTGAGCGGGAGCGGGCAGGAACTGGTATCGCTGCTGGCGGCGGAGTTGAAGACACTGCCTAATAATTTGCTGATCGAGGGCCACACCGACGCGACGCAATACTCGACCGACACCAATTACAGCAACTGGGAACTCTCAGCGGACCGCGCGAACTCCGCGCGGCGATTGCTGCAGCAGGACGGCGTGCGGAGCGACCAGGTGACGCAGGTGCGCGGGTACGCCGATCAGCTATTGCGGGTAAAGAACAACCCCTACGATCCCTCGAACCGGAGAATATCGATCCTGGTGAAGAACGGAAGCGACGGCACGCTACCGCCCATCGTGGCCAGCAGCAAAGTTGCAGATGGGCCACCAGCTGCGACTCCGGGGACGCAGGCTGCGGTGAAGCCGCCGGGGGCAACGGCGCAACCGGCACCAGTTCAGACGAAACCGGCAGCGTCGGCAGCGGCATCCAGTACCGGCCTGATGGGCAGGCTCAAAGGCATGCTTCCCGGTACGAAGAAGTAGAGGGATGGTGTACTCTGGTTGGCGAGCCAGCAAGCGTTTACCGGGGGTAATCATTCCATGAGCATCGTCGCCGGAGTAGATTTCGGCACATTGAGCGTTCGCGTCACACTTGTCGACAGCCAGAGGGGTCCGATCGGAACCGCGTCGGCGTCTTACCCGCTTCATCGCCGCCGCGAGGACCCGGATTTTGCCACACAGTCCCATGCCGACCAGATGACGGCCCTGGCCGCGGCGACGCGCGACGTTCTCAAGAGCACGGGCATCGACGGCAGCGCGATTGCCGCACTCGCGATGGACACGACCGGGTCGAGCGTGATTCCGGTGGGCGAGGGTCTGGAGCCGCTGGATGAGTATTACCTGTGGTGCGACCATCGCGCCTTTGCCGAGTCCCAGGAGATCACGCAGAAGGCGCATGAACTGGGGTTTGAAGGAATCGAGTGGTGCGGCGGCGCCTACTCGCACGAGTGGGGATTTTCAAAGCTGCTGCACTGGCTGCGCCACAATCCGGAGAAGCGTTCCCGCTTTGTAACCGCTGTGGAGAATTGCGATCTGGCGGCAGCCACGCTGTGCGGCGTAACCACGGTGAGCCAACTGAAGCGCAGCATCTGCGCGATGGGCCACAAGTGGATGTGGAATCCCAAGTGGGGCGGTCTGCCGCCGGAGGAGTTTCTGGTGGCAGTGGACCCGCTGTTTGCGGGAGTACGCGCCAAGATCGGCGGCGAGTACCGGACCAGCGACCACCTGGCCGGGCATCTCTCAGCCAAATGGGCTGGGGAGTTGGGTTTGCGCGCCGGAATTCCCATCCCGGTAGGCGCATTCGATGCGCACTGGGACGCGATTGGCTCGAATATCCGCGAGGGGGACGCGGTGAACGTGGTCGGCACCTCGACGTGCATCATTGCCATTGCCCGCGAGATGCAACTGGTTCCCGGCGTCTGCGGGGTGGTGCCGGGCAGCGTTCATCCGGCCTATACGGGCATTGAAGCCGGATTGTCGGCCGTGGGGGACATCTTTGACGGCATTGCCCGCCGCGCCAACACGAGCGTGGCGGCGCTCTCGGAAGGTCTGGAAGCCTACAAGGCCGGACAGACGGGGCTGCTACGCCTGAGCTGGGACAACGGCGACCGTACCGTGCTGGTAAACCCGGAACTGGGCGGCGTGACGCTGGGCTGGAACCTGGTGCACACGGCGCAGGACGAGTTGTTCGCAGCAATCGAGGGAACAGCGTTTCACACACGGATTATCCTGGAGCGAATGGCCGAGCACGGGGTGCGCATCGATCGCGTGATCAACGCAGGCGGCATTCCGCAGAAGAGCGAAGTGCTCAACCATGTTTACGCCAACGTGCTCAACAAGCCGGTGCTGGTGCCCGCGGGCATTCCCACGAGCCTGGGGTCAGGAATCTTTGCACTGCTGGCGGCCGGGACGTACAAGACTATCGAAGAAGCGCAGGCCGCGGTCTGCCTGCCGCTGCGCACGGTGGAGCCGGATGCCAAAGCTGCGGCGGTGTATGAGCAGCTCTACAGGCACTATCGGGATGCGTACTTTGCGCTGGGCAGGCGCGATGCGACGCCGTTGGCGCTGGGCCGCGTATTGCCGGAATTACGCAAGATTGCGGCGCAGGTGCGGAAGGCGGACTGAGGTTCGTGCATTTCCGGCCTTTCCGCAAAAACAGCGAAAGGATGAGGCACTTTCAGCATTTGGATGGGGGCAGAATTGGAACATCCCGCCCTCTGTCCTGGGGGATGCCTCTCGATTGAGCAACGTACAAACCTGTCGGATGGCAACAACAAGACAGGCTGCCGTGTTGCGCTTCAGTCCGCCACGATTTGCACTCGCCTCTGCACTCTGCCAAGAATCTGTGTCCCCCTTGTTTCAAATAAACGGCATCTCGGGTAGTCTCACTATCACTACAGCAAAATGTGACCTTTACCGGCCACACTTGCCGTTGCGCAATGAGCGCGCAGTAAAAAAGTATTTAATTGTTGCAATTAGAATCCGCATTGCACGGCAGCGGCGGCAACGCGGCAACAGGAGAACCGCTCGACAATCACGGAGAATCCCGGCCGCGGATATGGCCGCAGGAGGTGTGTATGCTGGCCCCTAATCATCAAGAGCCGTCTCATCCACTCGAATCCTTTTTCCAACAGGCAGTGCGCAACAGCTACGAGGGCAAGTTGGGACTGCACGATCCGGATGTGACCGGTTATGTGGCGCGGCTGCTGTGCGAGTTCTCCGATGCCGAGAAGCTTTACAAAGTGCGCGACGAGATTGGCCGCCCGATTGAAGAGCTGACCGAGATGATGCAGGCCTCGGACCCGGTTCACGGCACGGCGGCGTCGTTCGATGAGGAGCGCGCCTTGCGCAAGCACATCGGCGACTACGCGCTGTTTGTGGCGGGGATGTATCCGGAGGCGCTGGGATCAAGCCGCAGGCTGCGGCGGCACCAGCCGAGCCTGGGCGAGTTGATCCACGCCGGCAAGGAAAGCTACTTCATCGTGAGCCAGTTCAATTTGTTTGAGTATGAGCAGGAAGCGCCGCTGTTTGCGAGGCTGAGCGACCGCTTTGAGCGCTGCATTCTGGGACTCGCGCTGGTGCGCGAAGAACTGGGGCCGCGCAAGCCGCTGATGCTGCCGCCGACGGTGAATTAATTTCAGATACGCACACGAAGAATCAGCTTCCCATCCTTGCTGACGCAAGGATGGGAAACGGCTGAGCTTTGCTTATGTCCGCTGAGATAGGGCGTCTTACTCCGACCAGACGGCCAGCACGTTGCCTGCTCCATCAGAGAAGTGGAAGCGGCGGCCGCCGGGAAACTCGAAGGTGGGCACAACGACGCTGCCGCCCGCGGCAACGATTGCGGCTTCAGTGGCCTTGAGGTCGGCGGAGTAGAGCACGATCAGCGGCGCGAATTTGACCGGGACTTCATGCGGTTCGCACTTGGCGAAGCCGCCGTCGATGCCGGCGCCGCCGAAGCTGACATAGTCCGGACCCCAGTCCTGAAAGCTCCAACCGAAAACATCTGCGTAGAACTTTTTGGTGCGTTCGATGTCGGTCGACGCGAATTCGATGTAAGTGATTCTGTGGTGAAGATCGGGATTGCTCATGGCTACTCTCCTTGGCGTTGTACTACGTGGAGTGGAGGAAAAGGCTGCGTGGAATCCGATGGGCGCAGGCACACCTTTCCCGGTGTGCTCTTGAGTGCGCCTCCATCCACATTCCCTCAAGAGCGGGAGAGTGCAGGTAGAGCCCGCTGATTGGTTGCCGCGCGCGGACTCGCGAGGTACGCGGATAGGTTAGCAGAATGCGAGCGCTTGCCGCATTAAATTTTCGCGGTAAATTACCGTCCGAGCCAGAGGGAGACGCCGCCGGTGATGGAGCGGCCGGGCATGGCGACGCCATCGATCTGCTGATAGCCGGTGTTGCTCAGGTTGCCGAGGCGCAGATAGGGGCGAATCTTGCCCGCGTCATGGGTGAGCGCGGCGTTCCACACGGGATAAGCGGAGGCGTTCCACGGTGCGATGCCGAGCTGCTGATAGGGCTTGGCGATTTCGACGGCATTGGCGAGGACAAGAGCTCGGCCCAGCGATGCGGTCCACGTGGCGTGAATATTCTGGACCGGATAGTTGAGGGCGTACTCCGATTGCAGACCGTTGAGTGAGGCCTGCGCACCGGCCAGACCGGTCCATGCAATTTGAATGTGCTGTGACTTTGCCGGCGCCCAGGTTGCGGAAGACTCAATGCCGGTAAAGTGCAGACCACTTAGATTGACGGCTCGCCATTGCGCAGTGGGCGACGAGCGCACATAGTCGATGGTGTTGTGCTGGCGAGTGTAAAAGCCGGTGACCGAAATGGAAAGAGTAGTGGCGGGAATCCAATCCGCGCCGCCGTCGCCGGACCAGGCCGACTCCGGCTTGAGGTTGGGATTGCCGATGGAAGCCGGGTCGGAGTAATAGAGGTCAGTATAGGTGGGAATCCGGAATCCGTAGCCGCCGCCGGCGCGGAACTTCAGCTTGTCTGCGACACGAAAGCTGCCCGCGAGATGGGGCGATAAAACAGACTGCGCTCCGCCGGAAAAAATCTCCTCACGCGCGCCCGCCGAAAGATTCCAGCGCTGCTTTGCGGGGCGAAGATCGAGGTCCACATAGCCCGCGCCGCGATTGCGGGCGTGCAGGCCGAGATTGCTGCTACGGATGCTGTCCCCATCCGACTCAAGCCCGAAGAGCAGCAGCGACGTGGTTGCGATGGGAACGGTATGCCGCACAGACGCCTGCCAGGAGCCGTCGGTGTGGTTGTTTTCGTAGACGGAGGGATTGTTGCGCAGGAGGACAAACTCGTCGGTGTGGCGGTGGTAGCCAAAGGCTGCCTGGGTGCGGCTGCCTAGTTCCTGGCGCGCGGAGGCAAACACGCCCTTGGTGCGCTCCCACGAGTTATAGGGGCCGTAAAACTGGTTTGCGCCGAAGGAGCGGTCGCTGGCCGCAATCATCACATCGGAGACGCCGAGACGCGAGCCGGCCCAGCTTTCCAGGGACGCGTCTTCGTTGCGGTAATCGCGATCAGCCATGAAGCCGGTGGAGAAATTGCGGCGCGCGGTGAGGCGGCCGCTCCATTGGCTGCGCACCAGGTTGCCGAGCAGCGACTGTTCATTGGCGCCAAAGCTGCCTGCGCCGGCGCGGACGACCAGAGAATTCAGGGACGGCGCGGCGGTAAGAAAATCGACCACGCCGCTGAGCGCGTCTTCCCCGTGCAGCGTGGAACCTGCGCCGTGCAGAACCTGGATGGAGTCCATGGCGTCAAAGGGAACGGGGAGATCGAGATTGTGATGCGCGGTCTGGCTGTCGTCGATGCGGAAGCCGTTGAGAAGGATAAGGGTCTGCTCGAAAGTTCCGCCGCGCAGGACAAGATCGGCCTGTCCGCCGCCGGCGCCGCGCTGCTCGAGAAAGACCGACGCGTCCTGGCGCAGCAGGTCCTGCTCGGACTCGAGCGTTAGCGTTTTTGTTTCCACGGGCAGCACCAGCACGGAAGAGGACGACTCCGCCAGCGGCACGGGAACGGGGGAACCCAGCACCACCATGGTTTGCGAGGGATGGGGTAGCGGCGGGGGCTGCGGCGCCGTGGGGTTCTGGGGGAAGGCTGCGGGAGCGCATGCAGCGAGGAACAGAACGGCGGCAATGCGGAGCGGGTTCAGAGCGGGCATAGGTTGGCTTTCTCAATGATCGTGAACGCTGCCGCGCGGATCGGCAAGGACGGTTTGATGTTGTCTTGAATAGTTGAGGCTCTCAACCATTAGAATGAGCCATGCGCATCGATGCATTTCTCAACGAAAGTCCCATGTTTGCGGTGAACCGGGCGGCGCGAAGGTTTGAATCGCTCACCACGCAGGTGCTGGCGGCCGACAGCCTTGGTTTTCTGGAGGGTCTGGTGCTGGCGGCCATGTTCTTTGAAGCGCCACGGCTGGTGAAGCCGTCGCAACTGGCGGACACATTTGGAACCACGCGGGGCAACGTGAGCCATTGTGTTTCTTCGCTCGAAGCCAAGGGACTGTTGCAGAGAAAGATCGATCCTGAAGACGCGCGGGCTTACCTGCTGACGTTGAAGCCGCAGGGAAAGAAGTGCGCGGTGCGCGTGATTGGGGCTTTCGATAAATTGCAGAAGGAGTTTGAGAACGAGATTGGCAAAACGGCCTTGAGCGAGATGCTCAAGGCGATACGGAAGCTCGAAGCGCTGATAGAACGGTAGGCTATCCCAGGTCTCAAAAGCGAGACCCGGGGCACCCATATGTGGTTGTAGAGAAAAACAATTTAGAGGATGTAGCGCGAGAGGTCCTGGTCCTTCACGATGGAGGCGACCATCTGCTTCACGTAGGCGTCGTCGATGAGGAAGACTTTCTCAGGGCCGGCGGTGGTGACGCGTTCCAGATAGGGCAGAGGCGTGGACGACTCGCTCTTGATGGCCTCAGACAGGGCCGCAGCAGCCTCTTCATTGGGAGCGCGGCGGGCGACGTCGGGAGCAAGGAAGCTGACATCTTCAAGCACCCGCTCCATGATGGTGTGGAGGCGGCGCGCGCCGATGTTTTCAGTCTGCTCGTTCACCTTGAAGGCGAACTCCGCCATCTCGCGCAGGGCCTCGGGAGCAAACTCGAGCCGGACTCCCTCGGTTTCAAGCAGCGCGGAGTATTGCTTGGTGAGCGAGGCTTTGGGCTCGGTGAGAATGCGCAGAAAATCATCGACGGTGAGCGACTGCAGCTCGACGCGGATGGGGAAACGGCCCTGCAACTCAGGGATGAGGTCGCTAGGCTTGGAAACATGGAAAGCGCCGGCAGCGATGAAGAGAATGTGGTCAGTGCGCACCATGCCGTAGCGGGTGTTGACCGTGGTTCCCTCGACGATGGGGAGAATGTCGCGCTGCACTCCCTCGCGGGAAACATCGGGCCCGTGACCGCCCTCGCGGCCGGCAATTTTGTCGATTTCATCGAGGAAGATGATGCCGTTGGATTCAACGCGCTCGACAGCCGTGCGGTTCACCTGGTCCATGTCGATAAGGCGTCCTTCTTCTTCCTGGACCAGGTAGTCGAAGGCGTCGGCGACTTTCATTTTGCGTTTTTTGGATGCGCCGCCGAAGATGTTGGGCAGCATGTCCTTGAGGTTCATTTCCATGTCCTCAAGGTTCTGGTTGCTGATGATGCCGAACTGCGGCGTACCACGGTCGCGGACATCGAGTTCCACCTGGCGGTCGTCGAGCTTGCCCTCGCGGAACTGCTGGCGGAGTTTCTCGCGCGAGCGCTGATAGCTCTCCGTGCCGGGCAGGGTGAGCTGGCCCTCCTGGGCGGGCGGCGCGGGCGGCGGAGGCGGCAGCAGGACATCGAGGAGACGCTCTTCGGCGTTCATCTCGGCCTTGTCTTCCACTTCTTCAAGGCGCTCTTCGCGGACCATGTCGATGGCAATCTCGACCAGGTCGCGGATCATGGACTCGACATCGCGGCCTACGTAGCCGACCTCAGTAAACTTGGAGGCTTCCACTTTGAGGAAGGGCGAGCCGGTGAGCTTGGCGAGGCGGCGCGCAATCTCGGTTTTGCCGACGCCCGTGGGGCCGATCATGATGATGTTCTTGGGCATGATGTCGTCGGCGAGGTCGGGAGGCAGCTTTTGGCGGCGCTGGCGATTGCGCAGGGCGATGGCAACGGCGCGTTTGGCGGCGCGCTGGCCGACGACGTGCTTGTCGAGCTCGGCGACGATTTCGCGCGGGGTCAGCTCGTCCAGCGAGAGATCCTGTTCTTCAGCGGAAGCGGGGAGATAAATGGCCATGAATGAACGGGGCAGCGGGAGATTCCGTCAGCCCTTCAACTCCTCAATGGTGACGTGGTCGTTGGTGTAGATGCAGATTTCTCCGGCGATCTTCATCGCCTTTTCGGCAATCACGCGGGCGCTGAGATCGGTGTTTTCCATCAGCGCGCGGGCGGCTGCCGTGGCATAGCTTCCGCCGGAACCAATGGCGGCCAGCGGCTCGTCGGGATCGATGACGTCTCCGGAGCCGGAGATGAGAAAGGTTTGCCCCTTGTCAGCCACCAGCAGCAGGGCTTCAAGGTTGCGCAGCATTTTGTCGGTGCGCCAGTCCTTGGCCAGCTCGACGGCGGCGCGGTTCAGGTTGCCGGCGTACTGCTCGAGTTTGGTTTCAAAGCGGGCGAAGAGCGAGAAGGCGTCTGCGGTGGAACCGGCAAATCCGGCGAGAATTTTGTCCTGATAGAGCCGCCGGATTTTTTTGGCCGAGTGCTTGAGCACGTGCTCGCCCAGAGTGACCTGGCCATCGGCGGCCATGACCACCTCACCGTTGCGCCGAACGCAGATGACGGTGGTGGAACGAATCCGGGGACGTTGCGCGGTAGTGGAACTCTGCTCCAAAGCCAAGAAAAACCTCCGCAAACAAGGCATCCGGCAAGCCGGAAACCCTTATGAAACGCAACCTTGAGTATAGGTCATTCCGCAGCGCCCGGAGAGCCGAGTTAAAGCCGGAACCGGGAGAGCGCGCCCGGGCCGTGCGCCGGCGACAGGCTGCACAAGGCCTCCTGGGCCGGCTTTCTGGATGGCATTTTCAGCTTCCGGGCCTGGTGCGCGGGAGCTCTGGCATGGGAATTGCGCCTACTCTGCTTTCCCACTTTGGATGGGCGCCAATCGGATTGGGCTGGTGCACCGCGCTCTCAGGCGAACCGGGCGCATGTCTGCGGTATGCTCTAGGTGGGACCCATGGGGTGGAGTCCTACTCTGAATGGCCTTCCTGAACATGAACGAATGGCAGATGTACGCCGGGCTGGCATCGATAGCGATGCTGTGCGCCCTTGTGCTCTGGCTGGTGTTTCACAGACGCCCCACGGCCCAGGAACTGGAGCGCGCGCGACGCCAGTTTCTGGTGCAATCCGGCCGCCTGGTCGATGGCATGCTCTTTGACATCTGCGAAGTCGAAGCCCCCGCGAAAGGCAAAAACGAGGCCGGGCGGACGCTGACCATGCTTCTGTACAGCTACCGGATTGCCGGCGTGGACTACGAGTGTTCCCAGGACATCACCGACATGCGGGACGTGGTGGATGCGGAGCATGTGCGGGCCGGTTTTCCGTGCACGGCGCGCTATCAGCCGGGCAACCCGCAAAACAGCATTGTGGTGGCCGAGGGGTGGACCGGCCTGCGCGAGGGCCTTCCCGTGCAGCACGAGTTCGAGGATCCCGATCCGCTGGATTTGAGCCATCTGCGCCCCGGCCGGGGGTAAGGATAGTTCCTTATTCGATGTAGCTCAGGATACCCTACCCCGGTTACACTATAGCCATGCACGTTCATGCGGCGCCTTCGCCGTCCGGGACAAGCCGGACCAAATCCGTATTGTGCTTCTCGCTGCTGGCCACGCTCGCCTATGTCGTGGTGACCTTCGTGGCCGGGTTGCGGGCGCACTCGCTGGCGCTGCTATCCGAGTCCGGCCACAATATGTCGGACTTTCTGGCGCTGCTGCTGAGTTTTGTGGCTGTCTACTTCCAGACGCGCCCGGCCACAGAGTCAAAGACCTTTGGCTACCAGCGGGCCGGCGTGCTGGTCGCGTTCATCAATGCGGGCACGCTTATGGTTATCTCGCTGTGGATTGCCGTAGAGGCCATCCATCGCCTGAGCGCACCGGTCACCGTGCAGCCCCGGCTGATGATGATTGTGGCCGCCGCGGGCGTGGTGATGAACGGCGTGATTGCCGCACTGCTGTGGGGAGTGGCCCGCGACGTTAATATGCGCAGCGCGTTTTTGCACATGGCCGGAGATACGCTTTCAACGGCGGCGGTGATCGCCGGAGGCGCAGGCATTCTTATCACCGGGCAGAACTGGATTGACCCTGTTCTGTCGCTGCTGATCGCAGCCCTGATTCTCTGGTCGAGCTTCGGCATTGTCCGCGAGAGCCTAAACATACTGCTGGAAGGCACCCCGCACGGGGTTTCGCTGGACGAGATTCGCGCGGGCATGGAGAAGGTGGACGGCGTGGTCAATGTGCATGATCTGCACGTGTGGAGCCTTGGCTCGCAATCCCGCGCGCTGGCCTGCCACGTAACCATCGCCGATATTCCTCCCTCAGAGAGCGCCTGTATTCTGGTGAAGCTCAATCACGTGCTGAAAGAGCACTTCGATATTTGCCACACCACGATTCAGTTCGAGCACATTGGCTGCCAAGAGCTCGATGGGTGCGTGGTGCCTATTGAAGAACTGGCCAGCGGCGCCAGCCACGCACACAGCCACCACGGTCACGCGCACTAGAGCCACCTGAGGAGATATTCCACTTGCCACGTCTTCGCCTTGCTTCAGTGGCTCTTTGCCTCTTGCTGCCGCTCTCCACGGAGGGATTTGCCAGGCAGCATGCCGCGCCCGCCCAGGACGCCGCGACCTCCATCTCCCAGCTTGAAGCGCTTGCCGGCGAGTACACCAACCCGGTTGAGCCCGATACGCCGATCAGCGTTTATGTACAGGATGGGAAACTCGTCGCCGAATCCGAGCGGCTGGTGCCGACCGAGCTGAAAACCATTTCTCCCGTTGAATTCCAGCTTCCCGGTGGCAGGGATAGCCTGCACTTTACGCTCGACACCAGCGGCCGCGGCGCGACAGTGGCGGTGACCGCCGAGCCGGGCGCTGTGTACGCCCGGACCGGAGTGCCAGCGCATCACCTTTTTCACGACTACCGACGCACGGAAGCGATGATTCCCATGCGCGACGGCGTGAAGCTGCACGCGGTGATTCTGAAGCCCATCGATATGGCCGGAGCACTTCCATTTCTAATCCAGCGCACCCCGTACGGCGTGGACAACAGCAGCCGGGCATCGTTCTTTGCAGGCCGCCCGGAACTGGCGCGCGCAGGCTACATCTACGTTGCCGAGGACATTCGCGGCCGGTACAAGAGCGAGGGGCAGTTTGTGATGATGCGGCCGCTCGCGGATCACCGCGACCCGAAAGCCGTGGACGAGAGCACCGACACCTACGACACCGTGGCCTGGCTGCTGGCTAACGTCGCTGGCAACAACGGGCGCGCAGGGTTTGTAGGCACCAGCTATCCAGGATTTCTGGCGATGATGGCCGGCATCGATCCCCACCCGGCCGTCAAGGCCATCTCCCCGCAGGCGCCGATGATCGACGTGTGGATGGGCGACGATTTCTTCCACAACGGCGCCTTCCGCCTGAGCTACGGCTACGACTATGTGCTGGCGATGGAGTCTGGCAAGGAAGAGGTCGCGGTGGACTACGGCCGGGATGAGAACGGCAACCCTCGCGACGGATTCGACTATTTTCTGAAGCGTGGAAGCTTCAGGAAAGCGGTGAAAGAAGCGCCCGTAAAGATACTGCCGACGTGGAAGCTGTTCCTGGATCACCCCGCCTATGACAGCGTGTGGGCCGCGCGCGGCGTGGAAAACGCGCTGAAATCTGTTCCGGTGCCCACGCTCACCGTGGGCGGCTATTACGACCAGGAAGACATGTACGGGCCGCAGGAGGAATACAGCAGCCTGGAACCGCACGACGGCAGCCAGCAGAATTTTCTGGTTCTGGGCCCTTGGCGGCACGGTTCCTGGGGCGCGACCACGCGGCACCTGGGCGATCTTGAATACGGCGAGCCCATCGGCAAGGAGTACCGCACGAAGATTGAGGCAAAGTTTTTTGCGCATTATCTGAAGGACGAGCCGGGATTCGACCTTGTGGATACGGCCAGCTTTCAGACCGGCTCCAACACCTGGAAGCGCTATGCGCACTTTCCGCCCGCGGACTCCCGGCCAACCGGGCTGCATCTGGCGGGAGCGGGGCTGCTGAGTTTTGGCAGCTCGACGCATGAGGCCGCAACCAGCTACGTAAGCGACCCCGCCAACCCGGTTCCCTATCGGCACCGGCCCATCCAGCCCACGTATGGCGAAGGTTCGCAGTGGTTCACCTGGCTCGCCGAGGACCAGCGCTTCGCGACCGAACGCAAAGATGTGGCCGTGTGGAAACTGCCCGAGCTCAAGCAGGACCTGACGCTGACCGGAGAAGTGGTCGCGGACATCTTTGCCTCGACTACCGGCACGGATAACGACATGGTGGTGAAGCTGATCGACCAGTACCCGGAGGACGCCGCGGATGCCAAAATGCGCGGCTACCAACTCATCACCAACGCGGAGATCTTCCGCGGGCGGTATCTGGAATCGTTTGCAAAGCCGACGGAATTGCCAGCCGGATCCATCCACGAATACAAGTTCTCACTGCACGATGTGGACCATGTTTACAAGGCTGGGCATACGGTGATGGTGGAGATTCAGAGCAGTTGGTTCCCGCTTTACGACCGCAACCCGCAGACCTTTGTGCCCAACATCATGACGGCAAAGCCGGGGGACTACAAGCCGACCACGATCACGATTTATTCCGGAGCGGGGCACGACTCGGCGGTGGTGGTGCCGGTGGTGGGGCGTTGAGGCCTCGCAAGTGGTTTTGAATTAGGTGCCTGCATGTTGACACAGTATATGTGCACACATATACTGTGTTCATGAATATTACCCTGTCCATCGACGAGCAAACGGTCGAGCGCGCCCGCGAAAAGCTCCGCGCCACAGGCAAGAGCATCAATCAGGAGATCCGCGAGCACCTTCAGCATGTCGCCGGCGACGACCAACTGGAACACGACCTGGAGTTCCTCACTCAGACTTCTGGATTGGGAAGGCCCGAGCCGGGCTGGAAGTGGAACCGGGACGAGATTTATGAGGACCGGCTCCAATGGCCCCGGAGATGAGTCAAAAGGGGACGACTTCGCGAGCATTTCTGGATACCAATGTTCTGGTTTATTCCGACGATCCCAGAGATCCTGCCAAACAGGCGAAGGCACTCAACCTGATCAAGGACCATCTGCGCTTGCGGACAGGAGTGGTATCGCTCCAGGTGCTGCAGGAGTACTTTGTCACGGTAACCAGGAAACTCAGTTTGGAAGCCGGTTTCGCCCGGAACAAGGTGGAGATTTTTTCAAAATTCAATGTCGCCGCACCGGCTGTGGACGACATTCTTGCGGCCATCGATCTACACCGGCTGCATGGCTTCTCCTATTGGGATGCGCTGGTCCTGCGCATGGCCAGGCAGAGCGGATGCCGCGTCGTGCTCAGCGAAGACATGCAGCACGGCCAGGCGATCGACGGCGTCAGAATCGTCAATCCATTCCTGTAGATTTACGATTCGCGCTAAAATAGAAAACGAAGTGGTTCTGCATCAGCCCATCCCGGCCCTTCTCTAGCGGCGCCCGCCGCCGATACGTGTTTTCCGCCTATTTTCAGATTTATTCCCATAGCAGTGAAAACGAGCCCTTTGAGGGCTTATGAGGTTTGACCCGTGATCGATCGTCTGGAACAAATGGAGCACCGCTACGATGAGCTGTCAGCCCAGCTCGGCCTGCCCGAAGTGCTGAATGACCGCGAAAAATACCAGCAGGCCGGCAAAGCGCTGAGCGACCTGGAAACGCCGGTGATGAAGTACCGCGAGTTGAAGCAGGTGAAGCAGGCGCTGGCCGAGGCCCGCGCGATGCTGACCGATCCCGACATGCGCGCCATGGCCGAGGAGGAGATTGCCGAGCTGGCGCCGCGGGAGCCGGTTCTGGAAGAAGAGATCAAGGTTCTGCTGCTGCCCAAGGACCCCAACGACGAAAAGAACGTGATTCTGGAAATCCGGGCCGGCACGGGCGGCGACGAGGCCTCGCTGTTTGCCGCGGAGATCTTCCGCATGTACCAGCGCTTTGCCGAGCAGCACCGCTGGAAGATCGAACTGCTTTCGCTGTCCGAGTCGGGCGTGGGCGGCTACAAGGAAGTGATCGCCATTATTGAAGGCGAGCGCGTCTACTCGCAGATGAAGTGGGAGAGCGGCGTGCACCGCGTGCAGCGCGTGCCGGCCACGGAAACCCAGGGCCGCGTGCACACCAGCGCCATCACAGTGGCCGTGCTGCCGGAGGCCGAGGATGTGGACGTAAAGATCGAAGCCAAGGACATTCGCATCGACACGTTCTGCTCATCGGGACCGGGCGGACAGTCCGTGAATACCACCTACTCCGCGGTGCGCATTACGCATATACCGACCGGCACCGTGGTCAGTTGCCAGGACGAAAAATCGCAGATCAAGAACCGCGAGAAGGGCATGCGCGTGCTGCGCTCGCGCCTTTACGAGCAGGAGATGGACCGGCAGAACGCGGAGTTGGCCAAGGAACGCAAGCAGCAGGTGGGCACCGGCGACCGCAGCGAGAAGATCCGTACGTACAATTTTCCGCAGAACCGGATGACCGACCACCGCATCGGGCTGACCCTGCATCAATTGGACCTGGTGATGGAAGGGCGGCTGCAGCCGATTGTGGATGCGCTCATTACGCACTACCAGGCCGAGCAGTTGAAGGCTGACGCCAGCCAGGCGGCCTGAGGCTTGGCCGCGCTGCGCGATCTTGTTCAGCAAGGCACGGCACGCCTTGCCAAGGGAGCTCACGCCGACCGGGCGCGCCCGGATGCCGAGTTGCTGCTTCAATTTGTGTTGGGCAAAGACAAGGCCTGGCTGATGACCCACGGGGAAGAAGCGCTCTGTGCCGAAGACACCGTTCGCTATCAGGAATTATTGGAGCGGCGATTCCCAGGCGAGCCGATGCAGTACATCCTGGGCGAGACGGAGTTTTACGGGCTGAACTTCCGCGTGACGCCGGACGTGCTGATTCCGCGGCCAGAGACCGAGCACCTTGTGGAAAAAGTTCTCGATCGCGCTGCCGGTTTTGAGAGTCCACGCATTGTGGATGTGGGCTCCGGATCGGGAGCGATTGCGGTTACACTCGCCCATCGTCTGCCCCACGTAAAACTTACGGCGATTGATCTTTCAGCACCTGCGCTGGACGTGGCGCGGCAGAATGCGGAGACGAACGGCGTGGCCGAGCGCGTTCGTTTTTTGTGCGGGGATTTGCTGGCGCCCGTGGCGGAGGAACGCTTTGAAATTGTGGCTTCCAATCCGCCGTACGTGCCCGGCAGGGACCGCGACTCGCTGGCCGTGGAAGTGCGCGACTACGAGCCGGGGCTGGCCTTGTTTGCCGGCGACGATGGACTCGAAGCGTACCGGCGGCTGATTCCCGCGGCCTTTGCCGTGCTCACCGCCGGCGGCCTGCTGGTGCTGGAATGCGGATACGAGCAGGAGGAAGCGATTGGCGCGCTGCTGGCCGACGCCGGCTTTAAGCGCATCGAGTTTTTCCCCGACCTGCAGAACATTCCGCGCGTGGCCTGCGCGCAGCGCCTGTAAGCGGATGGGGCGCGGTTGGCTGCGCAGCAGGTGCTCACTCCCTTGCGTATCCCGAGATGCGCACGAGGTAGTTGAACACCAGCAGGGTGAGGATTCCGAAGACCATGGCCAGCAGCGCCAGTGGCGCGCCGTAGGGATAGCCCTCGGTCAGCGCGAAGCGGATGAGAATGATGGACACGACGAACGCGGCGTTGCGAAACACCATTTCATATTTCCCGGAGACGGAAAGCGACAGAATGAGCACCAGCACATCGGTGAAGATCATCACCGTGAACACGTCGTTGTAAAACCCGGTGGTGGTCTCGATGCTGCCCTGCCCCGTGACCAGCACGTTGTACACCGCCATAAAGAAAAGCCCCAGGTTGTATGCGGCCATGCCGAGCAGAAGGATGGCCAGGCCAGCGGAAACGATCTTTTTTTGCGCGATGAAGCGCAGCGTTCCGCGCGTCTGCAAGGACGTGACCGAGGTTCCATCGCGCTTGAGGGCCACGTGCTGAAACACGGCGACCAGAAGGAACATCAGGAACCCAGCCCACATATCCATGAACAGGGGCAGCGTTTCCATGGACAGCCGGTGTCCTGTAACCAGATCGCCGGCCTTGGCAATATCTGTAAATACATCGCGGATGAAGATCAGCGAGACGATCTCAAACTGGCTGGCGATGGAGCGCGTGGTGGAGGCGGGCAGCGCGGCAATCAGCGTGAGCACCTCGTAAAACAGGATGAAGGTGAAGGGGGTGGAAATGGCCGTGAGGTAATTCTGCCCGGCCTGGGCGACGATAAGCGGCGGATGGGGGAGGGTGCGGACCAGAAAAATCAGCAGCAGATGGAGCACGAAGCCGGCGATGCTGAGATTGATGGCCAGATTCCGGACCAGGGTTTTGTTGGCTTCAGAGAAGATCAGGTCGTGCGCGGACTCGAGCCGCTGCCACGCGCCGGCGCGCGAACTGCGATTGCCCCGATCCTTTTCATGGTTTCCGGCTGGCATGGTCTCCCTGCTCGTGTACGGGTAAGGGTACATGATCCGCAAAGCGCTGGAAACAACTTATCGTTGCGAAACGGCGACCCCGCGGCATAGTATTTTGCAGAAAGCGTTTTCAAGAGGATCGAACATGCGTATTTCCGCTTCACTGTGCTGTACCGTTCTTGCCCTGGCCACACTGACCGCCGTATCCGCCCAAACCAAGCCGTCCGCGGCTGCCAAAAGCAAACCCGTAGTGCACACCAAGGCTCCCATTCTGGCCGCGACTCCGCCGATGGGGTGGAACAGCTGGAACTACTTTGCCGGGAAGGTGGACGACAAGGGCGTCCGCGCCGCAGCCGACCAGATTGTGGCGACAGGCATGAAGGACGCCGGCTACACGTACGTGAACATCGACGACACCTGGGAAGGCGAGCGCGACGCGAGCGGCGTTCTGCACACCAACGACAAGTTTCCCGACATGAAGGCGCTGGCCGATTACGTCCACTCGAAGGGGCTGAAGATCGGCATCTACTCCGGGCCGGGCCCGAAGACCTGCGCCGGGTTCGAGGGCTCTCTGGGCCACGAAGTGCAGGACGCGCAGCTTTACGCCTCGTGGGGCATCGACTACCTGAAGTACGACCTGTGCAGCTATGGCCGCGCAGTGATGCAGGCGCAGGCGCCGAACGACAAGGCCGAGCAGATGCGCATGATGTACTCCGCCTATAAAAAGATGGGCGACGCGCTGAAGGCGACCGGGCGGCCGATTGTCTACTCGTTCTGCCAGTACGGCATGGACGCGGTGTGGGAGTGGGGACCGTCGGCCGGCGGCAACCTGTGGCGGACCACGGGCGACGTGCAGGCCAACTGGGGCAGCATTTACAACATCATCAACCAGCAGGCGGGACTGGCGAAGTATGCGGGTCCGGGCCACTGGAACGACCCCGACATGCTGGAAGTGGGCAACGGCACCAAAGACAACCAGGGGCGCGTCAGGCTACTGAGCCTCCCCGAGAACCGCACCCACTTTTCCATGTGGGCCATGCTGGCCGCGCCGCTGCTGGCCGGCAACGACCTGCCCAACATGAAGCCGGAGATCACGGCCATCCTGACCAACAAAGACGTGATCGCCATCGACCAGGACAAGCTGGGCAAGCAGGCTACGCATATTTATTCCGATGGAGAAGTGGATGTGTGGGCGCGCCATCTGTCCGGCGGAGCGATGGCCGTGGCCGTGCTGAACGCCGGGCCGGACAAGTACTCGACGCATCCGTTCCATTTGAGCCTGGCGAAACTCGGCCTGCACGGGCCGCAGGCGGGCAAGGACTTGTGGACCGGCAAGGACGTTACGCTGACCGACAATATGCCGGTTGAGCTGGCCAGCCACGACATCCTGCTGGTGCGCATCGCCTCGCCGAAATAGGCGGGCTTGCGACGAGTTCGTTTGCTTCAGACTCTTATGTCTATCCCCGGTCTCAGAAACGAGACCGGGGATAGTTTTTTGTGCGGTTCTGCAGTTGCGCTACTCCGCGCGGCCCAGGCAGACCGCGAACCAGCCTTGTGGGTCGGTCCAGGTTGCAGCGGGCGCGAATCCCGCCTCAGACAACAGAGATTCAACCTGACCGGCAGGGTACTTGTAGCTGTTCTCGGTGTGGATGGTTTCGCCAGGAGCAAAATCTACCTCAAGCTCCAGCGTGGCGAGGAACACCCGTTGGGCCTGACGGCTCACCAGATGCATCTCGATCCTGGCTTCGGATGCATTCCAAACCGCACGATGACGGAAGGCTGCCGGGTCGAAGTCCCCTGCCAGTTCCCGGTTGAGGCGGCACAGGAGATTGCGATTGAAGGCCGCAGTGACTCCAGCGGCATCGTTGTAGGCGGCGAGAAGCGTTTGCTCGTCCTTGACCAGGTCTACGCCGAGCAGAAGGCTGTCACCGGGACTGAGGCTGGCGCGAAGGCGGCGCAGCAGCGCAAGCGCTTCCTGCGGCTCGAAGTTGCCGATGCTGGAGCCGATGTAGAGTACGAGACGCCGCTCGCCGGCCGGTTCGAGGTGCAGGCGGTGGGTGTAATCCATGACTTGAGGGGTCACGGTGACCTCAGGGATCTCGCGCTGGATGCGCTCCCGGGCCGCTTCAAGCGCGGTGGCGGAGACGTCGATCGGCTCGTAGAGAACGGTTCCCTGCTGGCGGACCGCCGCGGCGAGAAGCAGGCGGGTTTTGTCGGCCGATCCGGCGCCGAGTTCGGCGATGCGCAGGCGTTCCCCTTGCGCGGCGAGGGCCACGATGGGCGCGGATTGTGCGGTGAGAATGGTCCGCTCCGTGCGGGTGAGGTAGTACTCGGGAAGCTCGGTGATGCGGTCGAAGAGGCGCGAGCCGGCCGCGTCGTAAAACAGCCAGGGCGGGAGCTGTTTGGGACGGGCGGTGAGGCCCTCGCGGACGGCGGAGGCTACACGTTCATCGATCTGTGTATTGAGTGAGGGGGAAGCTGCTGTGTTCATTCTTACGTTTGGATGCACGGAAAGAAGATTCGAAGCCAGGGAAGTTGGGGTTTGGTCAAAAATTCATCGCGTGAGCGACGAAGTTCTAAAGCAGTAGTCAGGAGGAAGCCAAGCGGATGCCGGAGAACTGCCAGCGGGTTTCGGGCGCGAAGAAGTTGCGGTAGCTGGGGCGGATGTGGGCCACGGGCGTGACGCAGGAACCGCCGCGCAAGACCATCTGGCCGCTCATGAACTTGCCGTTGTACTCGCCCAACGCGCCGCCGAGCGGCTTGAAGCCGGGATAGCCCAGGTAGGCGCTCGCCGTCCACTCCCAGCAATCGCCATAGAACTGCGCGCGGCTTTCCAGTGGCTGATTCTCTCCTTGGCGGGCAGGAGACGGCACCAGCAGACCGGAGTCGAGAAGGTTTCCGGAGACGGGTTGGCTTTCGACAGCGGCCTCCCACTCAAACTCGGTGGGCAGGCGATGGCCGGCCCAGCGGGCATAGGCTTCAGCCTCAAAGAAGCTGACATGGCTGACGGGCGAGGTCTCCAGATGGGACAAGGGCTGCTCGCCGCGTAGGGTGAAGAGGTTCCAACTGCCGTTGGCCTGAGTCCAGTAGAGCGGCGCCTGCCAGCCGTTGCTTTTTACCGCGTCCCACCCGGCGGAGAGCCACAACTCAGGCCGGCGGTAGCCGTTGTCGGCGATGAAGGCCGCGAACTCCGCGCAGGTGACGAGGCGCTGGGCCAGGGAGTAAGGCTCCAGCCAGACGCGGTGGCGCGGCAGTTCGTTGTCAAAACAGAAACCTTGGCCGTTGTGGCCGGCCTCGCGCAGGCCGCCTTCGCAGGGCTGGAAAACGGGCGCGGCGATCTTTCCGTTCATCAGGTTCTTAGTTTCCCTGGTCTCAAAATCGATATCTCCACCCCAGCGACGAAGACCTGTCGCTGGGGACCCCGGACCTTGGGCACCCGGCTGATCTTGAGACTCCGGGCCTGGGCCACCCGGCAGGTAGGCGGGGCGGAGGGGGTTGGTGAAGAAGGCGTGGAGCATGTCGGTGAGCAGCAGTTCCTGGTGCTGCTCCTCATGGTTGACGCCGAGTTCTATCCGCTTGAGTGCTTCGGCGGCTGGATTACTCGCGAGGAGCCGGTTCACGGCTTCGTCCACGTGCTCCCGGTAGCGCAGGACCTCAGCCAGCCCCGGGCGCGAGAACGAGGAACGCAGGCGCTTCTCAGGGAAGGCGGCAAAGCTCTGGTAATAGCTGTTGAAGAGCCAGGGGAAATCCGCGTTGAAGAGCCGGTAGCCGGGCAGGAACTCGCACAGAATGAAGGACTCAAAGAACCAGGCGGTGTGGGCCAGGTGCCACTTGGCCGGCGAGGCCTCAGGCGTGGACTGCACCATCATGTCCTCAGGCGTGAGGGGCTGGCACAGGTCGAGCGTGCGGCGGCGCGTGAGACGAAACCGGGCGGCGAGATTCACTTGCTGGCTACATTCCGTTGGACTCATGGCGCACCCTCCCGCTCTGGCAGAAGTTTACCCTGAAAGCCCGCGGGGCGTGTCTGCATGGATAAATTTGCTGGCGCTTTTCGGGGGCTGTCGCGCGGCCTCGCATTCGTGGGGCAATGGTGCTTTAATTTACTCGTCGACCAGACTTGGCAAGCACCTAGGGTTCCTTCGACGGGAGGGAATATGTACCGGATGGATAAACGCCGTTGGTTGCCGGTAATGGTCCTGCTCACAGCAGCCGTAACGAAAATGCCGGCTGTGCCTGCGCAACTGCCGGCGCCGGCGCCGGCCACTATTACGACTACACAGCCGGCACCTGCGGCGGCGCAGAAGGAACCAACCCCCATACAGCTTGGGGATACGCTGATGCTGCACAAGCGCTACCAGGCGGCTATTGAGGCTTACAAAAAGGCGCCGCGCGACTCGGCAGAGGCGTGGAACAAGATGGGCATTGCGTACCAGTTGATGCTGAATCTGGACGACGCCTCGCGCTGCTACAGGATGTCATTGAAGCTGGACCCCAAAAACGCCAACGTGCTCAACAATATGGGCACCGTTTACGACTCTCTCAAGCAAATGCGCGCAGCCGAACACATGTACCGGCGAGCGCTGAAGGCGGACCCTAAATTGGCCGTCGCGTACAAGAACCTGGGCACCAATCTGCTGGCCCAGCACCAGTACAGCAAAGGCTGGGACGCGTACAAATCCGCTTTGGCCATCGATCCGGATATTTTTGAGAACAGCGCCAATCCGCGGGTTGAGGACGCGGCCTCCCTGGAGGAGCGCGGCGCCGTGAACTACTTCAAGGCGAGGGGCTGCATGCAGGCCGGCCAGAACGGATGCGCAATCGAATACCTGCGCATCGCGCTGAACGAGGGGTATACCAACGCCAGGAAGCTGGAGGCCGACAAGGAGTTCTTCCCGCTGCATGGCACACCGGCGTTTGAGCAACTGCTTGCCGCACAGAGCAGCAGCAAGAAGCAATAGTGGAAATCAGAGGGCCGGGACAGCGGGGGCTTGTCGTCCCGTGAAGGATTTCGCACGTCTATGTCGGCAAGGATGATGAGAGATTTCAAGGAGCCAGCATGAAAATCCGTTTCTTCACCGTAATTGCGATGGGCCTGGCACTGAGCGTGGCCGTGGCGGCGCAGGATGCATCTTCCGGACAGGGACAGGGGTACGGCGGCGGCATGGGGCAGCGCGGCGGCCGGGGAGGCGGATTTGGCATGGGCATGGGCGGCCGCAGCCTGATGGGAACGGTTACAGCGGTTGCCGCCGACCACTACACCGTCAAGACCGACGCGGGCGAGAGCTATACGGTTTTCTTCAGCGCCAACACGCGCATCCTGAAACAGGGGGCGGGCCGCGGGCCGGGCGGCGGCAGAGGCGAGGGCGGCAATCCTCCACAGCCGCTCAAGGCCAGCGACATCAAGGCGGGCGATGCGATCGGGGCCATGGGCGAGGTGGATGCAACCGCGAAGACGGTGGGCGCGATGACCATTGTGCAGGTGGACCCGGAGCGCGCCCGGCAGATGCGGGAGATGCAGGCCAACTACGGGAAGACCTGGCTGATGGGCAAGGTGACGGCCATTGACGGCGTCAAGGTCACGCTGATGGGTTCAGTGGACAACGCGGCGCATAGCTTTGTGGCCGACGAAAACACCACGTTCCGCAAGCGCCGCGATCCGATTACGCTGGCCGATATCCAGGTAGGCGATAACGTGCGCGTTGAAGGAGCCGTGAAGGATGGAGCCTTTGTGGCAGCGGCGGTGACGGCCATGGGGATGCCGCCGGGGGGGACGCCGAACGTGCCGCGCAACGCACCGCCGCAATAGCTGTGGCCCTTTGCGCACTGCCCGTATCGCCAGTTGGGGACTGCCTACGTAGAGAAGTGGAGGGCATCCTCAGCCCAGAGAACGGCCTCGGCATAGCAGCGGATGAGCTGCTCCTGGTTGAGCCGATGCTCCTGAACCACCGCATCGCAGGCTGCCCAATCGCCATGCTCATGGCAGACCAGCCATTGGAGCAGGCTGCTTTCAGGGAGGTTTGCGCCCTGGAGCGCCTGGAGGATTTCATGGCGCAGCGCCAGGGAGGGGGTCAGTTCGTCCATGGGGCGGCGGAGCATGGCGGGAAGCAGGCTAAGCATGCCGAGCAGGTACTGTTCCGTGGGGTCAAGCGAGCAGAGATCGGCGGCCAGCTCGCAGAATCGGCCGCGCACAAAGGCCATGCGCAGGACTTCAGCGGGTTGACCGGCATTGAGTTCGCCGGTGATGGCGAGCGTGGCGATGCGGCGGAATACATCCTCGCCTATGGCGAGCAGAGCGGCCTGGATGGAGCGCACCTCCTGGCGGACGGCGCAGACCGGGGAGTTGACCAGCCGGAGCAGGCGGTAAGTGAGCGAGGCGTCGCGCTTGAGCAGGCGGGTGAGCTTGCGCAGGTCGATGGAGTCACTGCGCATCAACTGCAGAATTTCAATGTGGGAGAGCCGGTTGACCGGCACCTTGTGGTTTTCAAGCAGGACCGGGCGGCAGAAATAGAAGCCCTGGAAGAGCGTGAAGCCCTCTTCGCAGGCCTGTTGGTACTCCTCCTGGGTTTCGATCTTCTCCGCAAGCAGCGCCACCGCGTAGCCGTCCAGTTGCTGGATCAGTTTATTTCGCTCAACAGCGCCGGAGATGGTGAAGTCCACCTTGACGTAATCGGCTAGTTCCACCAGCGGTTCGAATTTGGGGTGCCAGACGAAATCGTCCATCGCCAGCCGGAAGCCGGAAGCCTTGAGCTTGCGGCAGGCGGCAATGAGGGTGGGGGTAGGTTCCAGTGTCTCCAGAATCTCCAGGACGGTCATGCTGGGAGGCAGAACATGGACGAGCTGCCCGGTCAGGACCTCAGCGGTGCAGTTTACAAAGGCGGGGAGTCCGCCGGTGAGTTTTTCCAGGCCGTAGATGACGGTGTTGTCGAGCATGGTGCGTGTCGCAAGATCGCCATCACCATGAAAAAAGGCATCAGGACCGCTGCGGAAGAGCAATTCGTACCCATGCACCCTGCCGTGCAGATCGAGAATGGGCTGGCGGGCGACATAGCGCAGTCCGTCCGCCAGATCCGGCAGGACACACACGGGACTTTTAGCCGGTGCAACAAGGGTGGCCATGCGATCCTTCCCCGATTGCGCTTATCGGCGGACCGCAGGCATTGCATCAAGTTGTGTTGTATCCGCGGCAGTTACGCCGCGGTTTCCCTGTCCGGCATCAGGCGCCCATGAACATGCCGCCGTTGACATCGAGGACGTGGCCGGTAATGTAAGCCGCGGCATCGGAGGCCAGAAATGCCACCGACTGGGCAATTTCAAGGTCGGTTCCGGGGCGGCCGAGGGGAATCTGCGCCATCATGGCAGTGCGCTGCTTCTCGTTTAGAACGGCGGTCATGGGCGTCTCAATGTAACCCGGCGCCACGGCGTTCACGGTGATGCCGCGCGAAGCCGTCTCGCGGGCAAGGGAGCGCGTAAGCCCGATGAGCCCCGCCTTGCTGGCCGCATAGTTGACCTGGCCGGCCTGACCGGTACGGCCCACTACGCTGGAGATGTTGACAATGCGTCCCCAGCGGTTTTTGAGCATGGGGCGGAGCAGCGCCTGGGTGAGCAGAAATGCGCCGGTGAGATTGGTGGTGAGCACATCGTCCCAGTCGGCACGCTTCATGGCCATCATGAGCCCGTCGCGGGTGATGCCGGCGTTGTTGACCAGAATTTCGACTTTGCCGAAGCGGTCGAGGACCGCTTTGGCGCCGGTCTTGATGGATTCTTCGCTGGCGATGTCCAGGGGAAACGCCGCGGCCTGTCCTCCGGCGGCCTCAATCTCTGCCACTGCCTCAGCCAGTTTGCTTTCATTGCGTGCCGCCAGCACCACGGTGGCGCCGGCCCGGGCCAGCTCCAGCGCGCATGCCCGGCCGATCCCCTGCGAAGCCCCGGTGACCAGGGCAATTCTTCCTTGCAAATTTGCCATATTTGTTTGCACACCGCGCGTAAAGGTCCGCGCCCTTCCGTTCCTGATTATAAGTGGGCGGAAATCGCGCCGGGGTGGAGAAGCGAGTGGGGTGGAAGCAGAAGGCTTGAGGCTGAAACAGACATTATCCCGAAGGGGTTGCCACCACGGCGACCGGGCGTCCGGCGAGCGCGGGGCGCACCAGTTCCGCGGGCCAGATGTAAACCGCCTGCCGCCGGGAGTAGTGGAGGACAGGCTCCATGTTGGGCAGGTTAATTCCGATGGAGGCGGGCAGGTCGTTCTGCTCGATCACCGCCTCAGCCTCTTCAAGCGGCCAGGAGACATGATGAGTGTTGGCCCGGATCGGCTGCCCATCCCGGTTGCGGGCAAACAGGCAATGGCGCTCGGTGAAGAAATATTCGAGCGTGCCGCTGCGGCTCTCCGCCGACTTGACCGTTGGCCCCAGACCGCGATAGCGGGCCTGGAAGACGACCGGTTCACTGGAGAAACGGCGCCTGCTGGAGAACGCAAACTCGCGCTCCGACCTCTGCAGCAACTGCATGTGGGCCCAGTAATAGGGGAGGCGATAGAAGGCGCGCGCCACGGCCACCGCCATGAGGTTGCCGGCATCCATGGAAAAGCAATACACGCCCTGGGTTCCGGTAAATTCGTCGCGAACGTAGGTGCGCAGATTGAGATCGGGGAAGCTATGAGCGACGGGAGAGGAAGGCACGCCGCGAATCTTGATACGGTCAAGCCAGAAGGGCACAATCCCCAGCCAGGCCGAGCCCTGGAACGTGTCTACCTGCAAGCCTTCAGGCAATAGAGCGGCCATGGCCGCAGCTGGAACCGGCCAGTGCGCAAACAGCAGGTCGTTCCAACGCTGGGTAACAGCCCAGCGGCCTGATGGCAAAGGCCGCGGCTTGTGCGACGAGCGCACCAGATACTCCTTCATGGCCCGGTTACTCCTGCATAGCCTTCATTTTTACTCTCGGTGGGCTGGCACATTCGCGAAAAATCGCACACGCACCCCAATGCCGTATTCTGTTCGCGAGCACACACCCATGTCCAGTAAATCTTTTTTGCCTACCGGCGCCCGCAACCAAACCGATGTCTACGCCGTCCACGGCGCCGACCCCGAGGTCCTGGCGTATGCCATGGCCAAGTACTCCCGTTCCGCGCTCTCCATGCGCGAGTCGTTGACGGAGATCAGCGCGCAGCGCGCCGAGCAGTTCCTCAACACCTTTTATTTTCAATACGGCCATCGCTCGATTGCCGACCTGGCGCACGTAGCCTTCGCCGTGGAGCGGCTGAGCCTGCTGGCGGCCATCGTCCTGGTGGACGAGCAGCGCTGGGACGGCCAGGAACGCTCGACGCGCTACCAGAACTTTATGAAATCGGGGTGGTTTTTCCCTGATTTTGGCGAACATGCCGAGCCCGCGCATCTCTACGCTGGAACCGTCGAGCACTTGTTCGACACCTACCAGCGCACCACCGCTGCGGTTCTTGAAACCCTGCGCCGGCATGTGGCGCAGCCCGAGGCCTTGAAGCCGGAGGCCTACGAACGCACGCTGAAGGCGCGGGCGTTCGACGTGGCGCGGTACCTGCTGCCCCTAGCCACGAATACCTCGCTGGGCCAGATTGTGAACGCGCGCACGCTGGAGACCCAGGTTTCGCGGCTGCTGGCGCATCCGGTGGCCGAAATTCGCGACCTGGGGTTGAAGCTGCGCGAAGCCGCCACAGGCCCGGCGTGGAACGTGAATGCCGAGACTGGCGCCGCATTTGTGGAGAAGATTGCCGCCGCCGACCCGGGACTGGCCGCGGAAGCCGCGCAACTGCTGACCCGCGAGGTGCGCACCGTCCCCACGCTGGTGAAATACTCCCAACCCAGCGAATACGAGATTGAGA
>Ga0316217_10000327_pt1 | contig 69415 bp, 60 predicted proteins | sample 1anoAmetaG_FD_203633 | JGI IMG/M metagenome (GOLD analysis project Ga0316217, IMG submission 203633) | Freshwater microbial communities from Trout Bog Lake, Wisconsin, USA - 1anoA | ecosystem: Environmental > Aquatic > Freshwater > Lake > Hypolimnion/Profundal zone | place: USA: Wisconsin... | reverse complement strand
TCCGGGCGGTCCGGGCTTTGCTCCGGCCTCGGCCCAGACGCTCCCGCATGCTTCGATGGCAGCGTTGACCCAGTCCGCCGCCTGCTGTGGTGGAGATCCCGACGGGCCTCCGGGCGGACCGGGCTTTGCTCCGGCCTCGGCTGGTACGCTGCACAATGCCTCGATGGCAACGCTGATTCATTCCTCCGCCTGCTGTGGCGGAGATCCCGATGGGCCTCCGGGCGGACCGGGCTTTGCTCCGGCCTCGGCCAGCACGCTGCACAATGCCTCAGTGGCAACGCTGATTCATTCCGCGGCCTGCTGTGGCGGGGATCCCGATGGGCCTCCGGGCGGACCGGGCTTTGCTCCGGCCTCGGCTGGTACGCTGCACAGTGCCTCGATGGCAACGCTGATTCATTCCGCCGCCTGCTGTGGTGGAGATCCGGATGGACCTCCGGGCGGACCGGGCTTGGCTCCGGTCTCGGCCAGCACGGTTCACAATCTCCTGTTTGCGACGGCGATTCGCCCCGCGGCATGCTGCGGTGGAGATCCCGATGGGCCTCCGGGTGGACCGGGCCTGGCTCCGGCAGAGTTGAACGCAACGCTGCGCTAGTTCTGGTTGGCCGTCTCCCGACGCGGGGAGACGGCCAATGACTCCGTCGGCCAAATCTGTTTTTCTCGCCCTATGGGCTGTCGTGGTGGCTGCCGAATGTGGCTTGATGCTCTTGCTCTTGTGGCGTAGAGCCTGGCGGGAGAATGCTGCTTTCACTGCGTTTATGGCGTTCTGCGTGCTGCGCTCGGCGCTGCTGCTCTACGCGTATTTCGCGCTAAGGAGTTCGAGCGCGTACTTTTTTCTGAAGTTGGGAGCCTATCCGGTTCAGTTTGTACTGCTCATCGCGGTGGTGCTTGAGGTGGTTCAGATTATCTTTCGTCCTTACGAAGCTCTTCCCCGTGGAACACTCGGCAACTTTGTGTTGGCCACGCTCACGGTCGCCATCTTCTCGGCGATGTTCGCCGTGCGATTCCCCGGCACTCAGCAAGCGGAATGGCTCATGCTCTTCCGGGCGGTCGATCAGGGATTTTCCTGGGCTCTCTGGGGCATCTTCGTGATGTTGGCGCTGTTTTCTTCGTGTCTCGGCATTCCCTGGAATCACCGCGTTTATGGGGTTGTGGTCGGTTTCTTATTCTATCTGTCGGTGGACGTGGCGGTCGTTACCATGACTGCCCAGTTTGGCCTTTCCAGGAGCAGCAGCTACATTTGGCCGCTCGATATGCTGTCGTTCGTGGTTTCCTGTTCTGTGTGGACGTACTGCTTTGCCCATGCCGAGGTGCCTCGCTCTCTGCCGACGATGGAGGAGGTACGCAGGATTTCGGCGGTGCTCGGCCAGTATGTAGTTCTGATCGAGTCGCTGGAGGTGAGGAGGCAGCCTGGCAAGCAGTCTCTTCAAGGAGCCAGTCAGTGGGAACTTAATTTCGGAGGAGAGCGCGATGCTCGATAAAGAAGCCGGAATCTTATCGTTTCAGCAATTAATTCAAGGCTTGGAGCATATCGAACTGGACCAGCTCCACTCCGATATCCCGGCGAATGTGGACGCCGAACTGGCGCACATCAAGGGCAATCTGGCGGCGGTTCTCGCCTTCCTCGGCCATAGTAGGCGGCCCGATGCCGCGGCCGATCCGCAACTCTGCGCGACGATCAACGTGGTCCGGCGCGAGTGCATGTCACTGAACCTGACGATCTTCCAATTGAGGGTACTGCGTTTTTTTCGCCTCGATCGAATCGCTGATTCGCAATATGCTGCCCTGGCCGCCGTCAAGTACGAGAAATTGACTCAGGCGGTCTGCGAGTTATGCCAGATTTCCGCACCGCAATTCACCGAGCAGCTGGGAAGCGCCTTGTGACGGTCTGCCGGCACCGGGGCTAACCGGCATCGGGAAATTCCAGTTGGGAAAAGGATTCTGCGGCCATTTGCGCAGGTCGTCCACCAGTTCCCGCAGCTTTTTTCTGCGCTTGGCCAGCCGCTCGATCAAACGCATCATTCCCGGCGTGTCGTCATACCACTCCAGGGGAACGGCCGCGGCGCACGACCACAGAAACGTCTCGTCCAGCTCTTCAATCCTCGACAGCCACGGCTCGAACGAATCCCATCCCTCAATCGTTGCGTAGACGTGCGGGTCCGCGTAGATGCCCCATAGCGCCGCGTCGCGGAAACTCCATTTCAGGGCGTTGAAGCAGTAGCCATGATCGATGAAGGCGACCTGGTATTTCCGTTGCGAGTGGCTCTTGTAGAAAACGCCCTGGCGGTTGTCGCTGTTGAAGGTCCAGATGTCGAAGACCAGCATGCCAAAGAAGGCATCCAGGTTGCGAATTTTGGGCAGCAGACTTCTGGGAACCGCGTCGAGAACCTGTCCCGAGGCCAGCGACGGCAACACGTAGCGGGAGCCGAACTGCCGGCCCGGCGTACACGGCAAACTATGCCGGGTAAAGTCGATGCGCAGCTCCGGCGTTGCCTCAATCAGCTCCTGCGGGACGTGGATGACCTCGAAGGCAGGCACCGGCAGGCCCAACGCGCGGGCAAAATTCGTGGCCAGCAGCTCGTTGGCCAGAACGCGCTTGCCTTGCGGATTGTTCTGGAATTTGACGACATACAGATTGCCATCGGATGCGCACATCAGTTTGCTCTGCGCTCCGCCGCGGAGCGCCTTGACGTGTAACACAGCGGATACACCCATGATGCTCCTTGAGGACCTAAGCCGCCAGCCCCTGTCCAACTCCTTCGGTTGACGCGTCTTCTTTACCGCGTCTTCCGAAACCCGGATGGACGCACTGGGACCTCGCAAAAGGAGGTACCCTGTCGCGCTACAGGAAAGATATAAAAAGTGTGGATTGCCGTAAGAACTTCCGGCGAATGTTACGGAATCGGAACGGCGGGAAGGGCCGCGCAATCAACCCATGCGGCGCGGTTAAGCTTAACAAAGCAAGTAATTAGATTCCCCACGGTCGCTGCCAAGACGCGGCCGCGGAGCCGCGCGCCCATTTCCGCTCCGGCCGGAATTCCCCGGTCAGAAGCTGTAGCGGAGCAGCAGGCGGATCGTGCGGCCGCCGTGCTGCGAGGTGGAGAAGTCCGCGAAGGTCGAGGCCGCACCCGAGCCGGCAGGGACAACGCCGGTGACCAGTTGCATATCCGGCCAATACCCGTCGCCGTCCTTGTGGGTCTGGTTGAACGGATTGAACAGGTCCGCGCGGAACTGCAGCGCCTGGCCTTCATGGACAGGGATGGTGCGCGACAGGCCGAAGGCCCACGAGGTGTACCAGGGCCCAATCAGCGAGTTGCGTCCCACGTTCCCCTGTCCGCTGGAGGGAACAACCCAGTGAACCTGGCTGGGAGAGACCACAATGCACTGGTTCGTGGGGGAGAACCACAACGTCGGTCCATCGCACAGAATGTTGGGGGAAAGCCCGTCCCAGTCGCCGGTAAAGGCGTAGCTCGCCAGCGGCGCGTGCGGATTGCTCAGGCTGGGGCGATCGTTGGTCACGCCATCGCCGTTGCTGTCAAAGCCGGTCTCCACGTTGTACGGCGTGCCGGACTGGAACGAGGTGACGCCGGCGATCTGCCAGCCGTTCACCACATACCCGAGCCCGCGTCTGAGCGAGTCCTCCGCCCTCAGCTTGGGAATCTCATAGACGTAGGCGAAGCTCAAGCGGTGCCGGTGATCGAAGTCCGAGACCGAGCGGTCATAGGTTCCGCGCGGCGTCGGGTACTGCACTACCGGATAGCTGGACCAGGTGCTGAGCGCGCCGTTTCGGCTGGTGCCGGGGGTAAAGATCTCCGAAGAGTCGTCGATCATCTTGGAAAAAGTGTAGGAAGCGCGCAACAGAAAGCCGTGGGAGAACTTCCGGTTCGCCTGCACCTGCAAGGCGTGATAGATCGAGTCGCCGCTGTTGTCGCGAACTTCGATGTCTCCGCGTGTGGGGATCAGCCGCGAGCCATCGGGAAGAAATGGGTTGGCAAAGGTATTGGCGAACAGGTGTTCGCCGCGCGTGCCTACATAGCCGATCTCCAGGGTGAACTTCTCCGGCAGCTCGCGCTGGATGTTGAAGTTCCACTGTAGAATCTCCGGAGACAACAGGTGAGCGGCCATGCTCTCTTCGGTCGCACCCGGATTGGGCGCGGTGGACAGCTGCGAAAGCTGGGCGGACCAGTTGGCCACGCCCCGCGTGGGTCCGGCGACATTGGTAATCGCCGAAGCCACCGAGTTGGGCGAGGTCGCCTGCGTATTGTCGAGAATATTGGTGAACAGTCCGTCGTAGAAGATTCCGAAGCCGCCGCGAAGCACCGTTTTGCCGTCGCCCAGCAATCCCTTCCAGAAACTGGGCGCGTAGGCGAAGCTGAAGCGCGGCCCCCAATCCTGTTTGTCTCCTCGCTGCTTCACCACGCAGTTGTAGCAGGCCAGGTTGTTGTAGTCGATCGCCGGGTACTGCAACTGGTTGGCCGGGGTTCCGTTGTACTCATAGCGCAGGCCGAAGTCCACACTCAGGTTCGGACGCGCCTTCCAGGAGTCCTGGAAGAAGTAGTTCTGCGAGGGCAGGCTGGCGTGGATGACCGGGCTGCCGAACGTCTGGCTTACGGCGGCGGTCCCGCCGGAGTAGTCGTCCAGATAGTTGCCTAACGCGTGATAGCCGCCGCCTGCCGCGTAACTGACTGCGCCGTGAAAGTTATAGGGGATGGCGTCCCGCACCCGGATGTCGGCGAAATCGACGCCGATCTTGAGGAAGTGTTTGCCCCGGGTCCAGCTCACCGTGTCCTGCACCTGGTAGGTGTCATGGAAGCGCCCCTGTGGGATCGATTGGTTCGCGCCCCACCCCTGCATCTCTGCAATGGAGATCGTCTCCATGCTGGCCGCCGGAACGTTGTCCGGCCGCGGCAGAAACGAGAGCCCCATGCGACCATAGGAAACACGCGCTTCGTTGAGCAGAGCCGGAGTGAAAATGTGAGTGTAGGTAACGCCGGCGTTCTGCCAAACTCCGCTCTGCTCGGAATCGAAGCCGGGAAGGTTGTTGGGAAAGTTGAAGAAATCGTAAGGCGTGTTGAAGCTGGTGCGAATGTAGCGCAGGTTCAGCGTGTCGTTGCGGGAGATGATGTAGTCGCCCTTGGCGTCGAACTCCGGCGAGTCGTATTCCAGCGGCACGCCGGTCCGGTTGACCAGGCCCATGGCAACGGAGCCGCGATCTTTCCCGGCAGGGTCCAAGCCCAGCGGAATGAAAGTGGGGGAACGCGCCGGATCGCCGCGCAGGTTGCCATAGGCCGCCAGCATTGCGGCGATCCGCGGGTTCGAGGCATACTGCTGCAGCACGCTATAGCCGGCCGCCGTGGGAAGCATCAAATCTCCTCCATCGGCCGATGAGCGATAGTTGTCCCACTGGTAGGAGGTGAAAAAGAACAGCTTGTCTTTCTTCAGCGGACCGCTCAGCGTGAAGCCGAAGATGTTTTCCCTGTACTTGGGCTTGGGGTTTCCGGCCAGCACGTTGGCGTGGTCGTTGGCGTCCAGGGAAGAGTTCGACAGCCGGTCCCAGGCCGATCCGTGGAAGCTGTTGGTGCCGCTCTTGTAGATCAGATTCGCAATCGCCCCGCCGCCGTGGCCGTACTCCGCCGAGGTGGAGTTGAGCAGCACCGTGACTTCCTGGATGGCCTGGAAGTTTTCCGGCTGGAGCCCCTGGCCGTGGATGCCGGCATCGTTGTTGTCCTGTCCCTCGATCAGGAAGTTGTTGCCGCGGGCACGCTCGCCGTTGGAGGAATACGCGGTTCCATTCGTGTCATTGGTGAAGTTGTACAGCCCGCTGGTCACCGTGCTGACGCCGGGCAGCGTGGTCGCAAGAGCATAGGGGTCGAGGCTGTCATACGGAATGTTCTGCACTTCGGCGGCGCCGATGGTCTGGCTGATCTCGCCATTTTCCGTCTGCACCGCCGCGTTGGTCGATTCGACCTCCACGGTTTGTCCGCTGGCGCTGACCTTCAGCTTTGCATTGACGCTGGTCACCACCGATCCCTGTACCGTGATCGTATCCAGAGTCAGCGGCGCAAAGCCCGTGTCCGTGATCGTGATGGCATAGCTGCCAAGCTCGACCGCGTCGATGCGGTACTGGCCGCTGGCGCCCGTCGTGGTGCTGCGAATCTCACCCGTATCGTTGTTCTTTGCGGTCACCGTAGCGCCGAGGATGACGGCATCGCTGGCGTCGGTCACCGTCCCGCCAATCGAGCCCTTGGATGTCTGCGCCAAGCCTGTGCCTGCCAAAAGCGCCAGAACCAAAGCGCCGGCAGCGATCATCCCTTCGAGCTTTCTCACTCTCACGCGATCCATTCCATATCCCTGGGGTCTGTACAGCGGTACGGCTCTCGTTCACTCTGTCGGCTGCCGGAAATAGCGAATCCGGCGGCCGGAGATGCTTGCTCTCGCGTGGTTCTTTATGAAATCTACTAACCTATTTAATTTCATGGAGATTGACGTTCGATTCAGAGCTTGGAATCTTCCCGCTGGCCAACGCATTGTGGCACGATCCGGCAAAAAAAAATAGTAATTAAACGGAGTCGCGGGGTCGCGCCGCCCGACCCGCACAAGGCTCTTTCAACGGAATATTCCGAAGACAGCACGCACGCGTCTTGCCTGCGCGCTACGGGGTCCTGCGCGCCACGGCGTCCCGCTCGCCACGGCCTGCGGTCATTTATTGGGTTTGTCGGATCGCTGCGGTCTTTTTCGCCATCATCGTGCGAACCCAGCGTTGCGCCTCAATCTGCCAGCGGCAAACTTCCAGTTCCGTGCAGCCTGCCTGCTCGCAAAGTTGTGGCAGCAGGTGCCAGTCGCCGCGGGCACTCGCAATGGAAACCTCCAGCATGGCTCGCGGATCGTTCGGCACACCGGCCAACGCATCGCGGCAGAGCTGCGAGACTGGAATCTGGTCGATGATCTGCGCCATCGGCCGGTCCAGGATCGCGTCCAATAGCGAGAACAGACCGGTGAGAAAGTAATCCGTGGCGGGCAACTCCAGATGCTCGGCGAAGACCTCGCAGAAGCGGGCACGGACCAGCGCCATTCGGATCAACTCGGCCGATTGCGGACCCGCCAGGCTGATCGCCCCAACCAGAGATACCCACTTGCGCAACTGGTCGCGGCCAAGCAGATTCAGCGCCTGGAGGATGGAGCGCACCGGAGCGATTCCGAAGGCCGCTGAATTCAGGTACCGCAGCAGCCGGTAGCAGAGCGCCGGCTCCTCACGGATGGCACGCTCGATGTCGGAAAGATTGACTTCGGGCTCATACACCTCACGCAAAATCTTCAGGTATCCCAGATGCGCACTGGGCAGATCCCTGGCCGCCATGGTCACCGGCCGGCAGAAAAAGTATCCCTGAAAGAGCGTGTAGCCCATCTTCATCGCGGCCTGGAACTGTTCGTGCGTCTCCACCTTTTCCGCCAGCAGCCGCACGCCGCGCCTTTTGAAGCGTCGCGCAATCGCTTCCTGTTGTGCGGGGCCGGTCAGCAGAAAGTCCACCTTGACGATGTCGGCAAACTCAAACAAAGCCAGCCGCTCGTCGGTGGCAACAATATCGTCGAGCGCGATGCGGTACCCCGCCTGCTTCAGCCGCCGGCAGGCTCGCAGCGTCTCTTCGTCGGCAGGAACGTCTTCCAGAATCTCCAGAACCACCAGATCTTTCGGCAGGGAGCCGACGATTCCCGAACAGAGCGACTCACGGGTGCAGTTGATAAATGCGGGCAGGCCCTCCGTAAACGATTCGGCGCCCAGCAGCAACGAAAGATCGATTGTGGATCGGGTCGCGCTCTCGCAACTTACGTCCGCGAATGCGATGTCGGCCCCGGAGCGAAACAGCAGTTCGTACCCGTACACTTTTTGCTTGCGGTCCAGGATCGGCTGGCGAGCGATGAAACGCGTCTCTCCTGTCGTCAACATCTGCACAGGAGACGGCGTCCCTTGCACGGATTGAGGGGCTAACGACATCGTTCCTTCTTCCCGCCACTCCCGGCGCAAACGATTTATCTAAGGAACTATATCGGCCGGAGCAGGACAACACTTCAGCCTGCGGAGTGAAGAGAGATTTCCCAGAGTTGAATGTTTCGCCAAACAGCATGGATCATCCGTATTCCGGCGAATGGCATCCTAGCTATGTTATCGAGGGAAGTGGGTGAGTCGCAGGCAGAAAATCGCGCTTTGGGTTGGAATTGCTGTGCTCGGCGCCACTCTGATTTCTCTGATCGCATTCCACGAAAAAAGGAAACCCATAACTCTAACCGGGGTTGTGATCCGGCAGGATTCGGATGCGAGAAAGCAGGAACCCATCTCCGGCGTGGAGATTGCAGCCGCCGGCGGACAGGCTCTGCACGGCAGCCAATCGGATTCCTCGGGGCTTTTCCATCTCCATTTACAACCGGGACTCAGGGCGAATCAGCCGGTTACACTTTTATTCCGGCATCCGGATTACAAACCACTTACCGTGACCGAGCCTGCCGGAGACTTGCTTTATGTTGTCCGGATGTCGCCCATTCTTCGCGCTGCCAGTGCCGCGCCCAGTAGCCCAACCGAGTTCATTTCTCATGTATCGATCCGGTACACGGTAAAAGCCTCGACCACGGTGGATGTTGGAAGTGCGGTAAAAACCTTCGAAGTGAATAACACAGGGAACATCGATTGCAAAAATCGGTATCCTTGTTCGCCCGATGGAAAGTGGAGAGCGACGGATGGCACCATGTCAGTGGACGCCGGTGTGGGCAACCAATTCCGCAACCCAAGGGTGTCCTGTATCGCAGGGCCGTGCCCATTCACCAAAATCAACTCCGTTGGCCTCGTGGAAGGCGATCAGGTGTTCAGGGTAGAGGTTCGCGATTGGTCCGACCCCGCTACATTCCTGATTGAGGCTGAAGTGGTGCACACCATGTCCGCGGAAAATGTTCGCCAGTCCTACCCTGCGATTCTGGGACGCACCCTGGATTTTTCAGTGCCCGCCGAGGCCGAGGGCGTGAGCATTGAGGCGGACGTGAATGGCAATCCCGCCGTCTTTCCGCTCGGACCAGACCCGTGCCTGAGTTGGGCAGAGTGCTCCGCACATGTTGAGAAAGACCACAGCAGCGCATATCACTGCGAACTAAACCCAAGCTTTGACTTTCGTTAATGAGCCGCTGCTCACGCTCTCCCGGCCATGCTCCAGACGAAAACAATCCACCGGCTGTGCGCATCTAAGTGTTTCGGTCACCGCCTGTTCATGGGTGAATCTCTGCGTGTGCTCCGCTTGCTGGGCGAGCGGTTGAGTGCCAGAAAGAAGGAGATCCTTTTGGATGAGTGCTCGGAAGCACAATGCCTGGAAAGAGCGCGTGGCGGCGTTGCGCCAACTTCCACCCGTGCTCAAGATTGTGTGGCAGGCAGGACCGGCCGTCGTGTTCTTCGGAATTGTCTTCCGTATCATCGCTGCTCTGCTGCCAATCGGATTGCTGGCGGTCAGCAGATTGATCATCGACCACATCGTGAGCGTGCTGGCACACCATCAGCCGATCCCAGCCGTGCTGTGGTGGCTGGTCGGAGCTGAATTCGCCCTGGCCGCCTGTGGGAGCATGATCGCCCGAGTGGTCGACTACCTGGATTCACTGCTGGCCGACAAATACACCCGTCACGTCAGCATCCTGGTCATGCAGCATGCGACCAAGTTGGATCTGGCCGCCTACGAAGATCCTGTGTTTTACGATCGCCTGGAGCGCGCCCGCGTACAGGCCACGGATCGGTTGGGGATGATTCAGTCTCTTGGCCGGCTGCTGCAACAGATTGTCACGACCCTGTCCTTATCGATCTCCATTGCTTACTTCTCTCCCTGGTTGCTGCTGATTCTCGTGGGCGGCGTGGTTCCCGCGTTTCTCGGCGAAAGTCACTTCGCATTTCTGGAATACGCCAAGAATTTCCGGCAGACTCCCATCCGCCGTCACCTCGATTACCTGCGCGTTGTGGGGGGCAGCAAGGAGGCGGCAAAGGAGTTGAAGCTGTTCGGTCTCGGCAGTTATCTTAGCGGGCGATTTACGGAACTCTCCGACGGCATCTATCGGGAGAATGTCGAACTGGCCGGACGCAGGCTCCGGGTTGGTGCGCTTCTCACCGTGCTGGGAACTCTGGGGTATTACACGGCCTATGCCTGGGTTATCTGGCGTTGCGTCCATGGGCAACTGTCCATCGGAACCTTGTACTTTCTTGCCGGCGCAATTTTGCAGGCAAGCAACAACATTCAGCAGATTTTCTCCACCGCTTCCAGCATTGCGGACCAGGCTCTGTTTCTCACCGATCTGCTGGCCTTCTTTGCCATGCAGCCGGCCATACGCTCTCGTCCCGATGCATTGCCCGCGCCGCGTCCGGTCGTCCGCGGCTTTGAGTTTCGCGGCGTGTCGTTCCGCTATCCGGGCACAAACCGGCTTGTGCTGGACCATCTTGATTTCGGGTTGCGTCCCGGTGAACGAGTCGCGCTGATTGGGCCCAATGGCGAAGGGAAAACCACCATCGTCAAGCTGCTGACGCGGTTGTATGACCCGAGCGACGGACAGATACTTCTCGAGGGAGTGGACCTGCGCGAGTACAGCATCGAGGATCTTTACAAGGAGATCGGCGTGATCTTCCAGGACTTTATGCGCTATGAAATGACGGCCCGGGAAAATGTTGCGGTAGGACGGATCGAAGATCTCCACAACACCGAGCGCATTGTCGACTCGGCGCGAAAGAGCCTGGCGGATGAGGTGATTGCCAAGCTCCCCGGCGGTTATGAACAGATGCTGGGACGGCGATTTCACGATGGCGTAGATCTTTCCGGTGGTGAATGGCAGCGGCTCGCTCTGGCGCGTGCTTACCTGCGAGATGCACAAGTGCTGATTCTTGACGAACCGACCGCCGCACTGGATGCCCGCAGTGAGTTCGAGGTGTTCGCGCGCTTTGCGGAACTGACAGAAGGCAAGATGACACTCTTCATTTCGCATCGCTTTTCTACCGTGCGCATGGCCGACCGGATCGTTTTGCTTACCAATGGCCGAATTTCGGAAGAGGGAAACCATAGCCAATTAATGGCTCTCGGCGGACGCTATGCCGAGATGTTTGAACTGCAAGCCGCCAGCTATCGTTAGCGGCTATCAGGAGCTCAGATGTCGGAGCGAAATACTTTTCCGGACCGCGATCCGGCAGGTGACATTCCTGCGGGAGGGACAAGTCATCATGTTCCCGGAGAGCTTCTTGAAGCCAGAGCTGCGCAATGTGCCGCCAATATGGTCTGGCTGCCTCGCATAAAATCGTCGCCGGATTTTGTGCAGCGGATCGACAAGTTGAACCGGAAGCTGCCGGAAGTGCTGGCAGCGCTCGAAGCAGAGACCGCCTTCGGTATCGTTGCCAACGACACGGGCCACTTGCGCTCCGCGCTGGCTTCGCTTGTGGACGCAAAGGCCGCATTGGCCGGGAGCGAGTACGTTCGCTATTCCGGCCAGGTTCTGCCCAGAGTCCTGGTCATTGCCGAAGATCTGCTCGCGTCGCTCGATTACCGTTTTGGCGATTCGGAGTTCATCGCCTACCTGCAGGCGATGCAACGTACTGTGGTGCTGCGCCTGGACGAATTGAGAGCCATGCCTGTGGCTCTGCGGTGTGTCCTGCTCGAGCAGGTCGTTGCAGGTTCAGATCTCCTATCGGCAAAGCAGGCGAGCGGCCCGCGACTGGTTCGGGGCAACTGCCCGACGGTTATCGAAACTTGCATTCGGAGCCTGCGCGAAATCGATCAGGCGCCATGGCAGGAACTGCTGGAGCCGTTGATTCGGTTCGACGCGGTGTTGCGGAAGGATCCGGCAGGCGCCTATGCACGCATGGATCGAGAGAGCCAGGAGATGTATCGCGCTGCGGTGGTGAAACTGGCGCACCAGTCCGGTCGTTCGGAACTCGAAATCGCGGAACTCGCCTTGTCGCTTGCCCGCGAAGCTCAACACGCTCGCGAAGGCAAACAAGTGCCGGCTCTGCGAGAGGCGCATGTCGGCTACTATCTGATCGATGAAGGACGCGAAGTGCTGCGCCAGAGTACCTGTGCGTGGTCTCCCTTGCACGAGCGCTGGCAGTCGTTTCTGCATCGCTATCCGGACGAGTTCTATCTGGGAGCCATCGAGGCCCTGACATTGGCGATGGTTTTGGTAGCCCTCCGCTGGCAGGACTTCAACTCGCTGTGGGCGGCTGTTTTCGCGGCGCTGCTTTTGCTTCTGCCTTGCAGCGAGAGCGCTGAGCAGATTCTCAACTACCTCGCCTCTTCGTTCTTGCCGCCGAAGCTTTTGCCGAAACTCGATTTCCGCAAAGGCGTCCCGAAGGATTGCACGACCATGGTCGTTGTGCCCACGTTATTGCTGAGCGAGGCGCAGGTGCGGCAGCTCACCGGCGATCTTGAGGTCCGTTATCTCGCCAACATGAGCGCAAACCTGCACTACGCGCTGCTGACGGACCTGCTCGACACCGATGCGCAGCCGTGCGAAGAGGACCCGCTGGTTGAACTCTGCGGACATCTCATCCGGCAGCTGAACGAAAAGTACGCGGGCAACGGAGCAGGCCGCTTCGCCATGTTTCATCGGCATCGGGTGTACAGCCCACGGGAGGGAGTCTGGATGGGCTGGGAACGCAAGCGCGGGAAACTGCTCGACTTCAACAAACTCATCCTTGGGGAATACGACAGTTTTCCCTACAAGGCGGGCGATTTGTCCATGTTGTCGCAGGTGCGGTATGTGCTGACGATTGATGCCGACACCTCGCTTCCCCGCGGTTCGGCACAGCGGTTGATTGGTACCCTTGCTCATCCGTTATGCCAGCCGGTCCTCGATAGCCGCAACGTGGTGGTTCAGGGCTTTGGAATTCTGCAGCCCCACGTGGCCGTCAGAGCCGAAAGTGCGGATCAGTCTCGGCTTGCGTCTCTCTACTCCGGGCCCGCCGGGTTCGACATCTATACCCACGCGACCTCCGACGTTTATCAGGATCTTTACGGTGAGGGAACATTCGTCGGCAAGGGCCTGTATGACCTTCGCACCATGCATCGTGTCCTCGAACACCGTTTTCCGCGCAACGCCATTCTCAGCCACGATCTTCTCGAAGGCGCGTACGCGCGCGCGGGACTGGTGAGCGACGTGGATATCGTGGACGGCTATCCCTCGCAGTACAGCACGTATGTGCGCCGCAAACACCGCTGGGTTCGCGGCGACTGGCAGATTGTGCCGTGGCTGTTTTCACGCGTGCCGGATGAGAAGGGGCGACGCGTGGACAATCCCATTCCCCTCATCTCCCGTTGGAAGATCGTGGATAACCTTCGCCGCAGCATGGTCGGTCCGGCAACCCTCGTTCTCTTCGTGGCCGGCTGGTTCGCTTTGCCCGGTAGCCCGGTCTATTGGACGTTTCTTACGCTTGCCATTCTCTTCGCGCCGCCGGGGTTCAACTTCGCGGTAGCCGTAGGGCGCGCAGCTTTTGCCCGCAGCCTTGCACAAGCGGGCGAGGCTTGCGCATCGCTAGGAACGGCGCTCACCAACGTGTTTCTCTTTCTAACTTTCCTGGTCCACGACGCGCTGGTTTCCCTGGATGCGGCGGTGCGCAGCACCTACCGGCGTGCGATCACCCGTGAGCACCTGCTCGAGTGGGAGACCGCGGCCGAAGCAGAGTTGGAAGCCGGCAAGCCTACCTCGCTGGATCGTTATTTCGCCTTCACCCCGATTATTGCAATTGCAATCGGAGCCATGCTGCTCCTGCTGCGGCCGCACGCATTCTGGGTTGCTTTGCCAATCCTGGTGCTTTGGGCGTGCTCCAGAGCCGTCGAGGCGTGGGTCAACCGTTCTCCTCACCGTGAGAGCACGGAAGTTGCGGCAGAGGATCAGAGGTTCTTGCGCCTGGCCGCGCTCCGCACCTGGCGCTATTTCGCCGAGTTCAGCTCTGCCTCGCATCATTGGCTTCTCCCGGACAGCGTACAGGAGGAGCCGAAAAACATCGCGCCGCGCATCTCGCCAACCAACCTCGGTTTCCTGCTGAACGCACGTCAGGTTGCATGCGAGTTCGGTTATCTCACCGTGCCTGAGTTTGCGGAGCAGACACGGCGGACTCTTGAGACGATGAGCCAAATGCAGCGTCACCGCGGACATTTTCTCAACTGGTATGACACCCGATCGCTATTGCCGGAGCATCCGTATTTTGTTTCCAGCGTGGATAGCGGAAACCTCGCGGCATCGCTCATCACTCTGAAGGTCGGGTGTACCGCACTGCTGGAAAAGCCGCTCCACTCGCCCTCTCTGATGGAAGGCTACCTGGACCATCTCAGACTTCTTGCCGAGTCGAATTCTCTTCCTGACTGCGAACTCAATTCGCTTCTGGACCGGCAGGAAAAGCTGCCTTGGCCGGAGAGTTTGGCCGCCCTTGTTGCAACACCTGTTTGTACACAGGTTGACGCCGCGCAAGATACTCGATGGTTTGCCGCTCAGCTGGATGTGCGAAGAGATCAAACGCGGAAAATATTTGCAGACTACATGCCATGGCTCCAGCCTGAGTTCGCAGCCTTGTGCCGCAGTCTCGACCTCCAAACCAGCATAGAGAGCGGGCCGTCGTTGGCCCAGCTTCCGGGCTTTGTTCAAGAACTTCGCGCCAGACTCCTGCGGGATGCCGCTTCGAGTGACGACGCGGAGAAGAGGAGCGATGGTGAAAGGCTGTTAGCACTACTTCCAGACGCGCTTGAACGGGCTAGTTCTTTGGCTCGCGACCTGCGCGCCATTGCTGCCCAAGCCGAGCGTCTGGTGGAGGAGATGGATTTCGGTTTTTTGCTGGAGCCCCGCCGCAAGCTCCTTTCGGTAGGCTACCACCTGGAGTCCGCTACACTCGATCCGGCCTGCTACGACTTGCTGGCCTCGGAGGCACGCATCGCAGCCTTCCTGGCTATCGCCAAAGGCGAAGTTCCTCAGGAGACATGGTTCAGGCTGGGGAGGACTCATGTGCCGGTTCGAGGCGGCTTCCCGGTTCTGATTTCATGGGCAGGAACCATGTTCGAATATCTGATGCCCGCCATCTGGATGCGCTCCCAATCGGGCACGCTGCTGCGGCGCGGAATGGAAGGAGCGGTCCGCGCTCAAAAGGCCTATGCGGCCGCGAACCGAATCCCCTGGGGCATATCGGAGGCCGGCTATGGTGAATTGGACGACTCCGGCATGTACCGCTACGCGGCCATGGGCGTATTGGAGTTGGCCCTGCGCGAAGGTGCACCGGAGCGTTTGGTGGTAGCGCCCTATGCCGGTGCGCTGGCTCTTGCGGTGTCTCCCGCGGATGCGCTCGGGAACTTGCGTCGCATGGCCGGACTGGGCTGGATGGGTGCGTACGGATTCTACGAGGCCGCGGATTATGGCGAGGCCACGAACTTGCGTGCGGAGGATGCCTCGCTAGTGAAAGCGTGGATGGCCCATCACCAGGGCATGATCCTGCTTTCGATTGGAAACTTTCTTTGCGACAACATCCTGCGGCAGTGGTTTCACGGCGATGCTCGGGTGCGGGCAACAGAAATGCTACTAGACGAGCGGCCTGTTGTTCATCATGTCAGGACGAGCCGGCGCCGCGCCGGCAGTCCTGTTCGCGGCCCGCAAGGGGGCAACAACATTGCCATCGCGAGCTGAACTGGAGCATGCGTCAGGAAGTGTGGGCTGCCAGGGAAATAAGCGGATGCAACGAGCTTTCCGAATTTGCGCCTTGGTGATGCTGCTTGTCTCTTCTCTTTTTGCAGGCTCGGCACGTCCGAGCGTTGACTCCAAGATAGAAGCGTTGCTCACGCAGATGACGTTGGAAGAAAAAGTGGGGCAACTGGTGCAATACTCGGCCGGAGAGGCCACCGGGCCTGCATCGGGATCGGTCCGTCTTCGAGATCTGATCGCTCGGGGTCAGATTGGTTCTTTGCTGAACGTAACCGGCGCAGCCGAGACCAATGCGCTGCAGCGGATCGCCATGACGCGCTCCCGTCTCAAGATCCCTTTACTGTTCGGTTTGGACGTGATCCATGGCTACCACACAATCTTTCCGGTTCCGCTCGGCATGGCATCGACCTGGGACCCGCAACTGGTCAATCAGGCATCGAGAGTTGCAGCGCAGGAAGCCAGCGCCGAAGGCATCCGCTGGACATTTTCTCCCATGGTTGACATCGCTCGCGATGCTCGATGGGGACGCATGGTGGAAGGCGCAGGGGAAGATCCGTATTTAGGTCAAATCATGGCCGCCGCCTACGTTCGCGGTTACCAGGGAAGCCGCCTGTCAAATCATGATTCTCTGGCGGCGTGCGCCAAGCATATGGCCGGCTACGGAGCGGCGGAAGGCGGTCGTGACTACAATGCCGCTGACGTTTCCGAGCGCACCCTGCGGCAAATCTATCTGCCTCCATTTCATGCGGCCGTCGATAGCGGAGCGGCAACGGTGATGAGCGCATTCAATCCTCTCAACGGCGTTCCGGCCAGTGCCAATGCGAGGATGTTGAACGAAATTCTGCGCCACGAATGGGGCTTTCGGGGATTCGTGGTGAGCGATTGGGACGCCATCGCCGAACTGATGGCGCAAGGTGTGGTCAACGACCCGGCCACGGCCGCCAGGAAGGCAATCCTGGCCGGCGTCGATATGGACATGCAGAGTGGCCTATACGCGAGGTTCCTCGCAGGATTGGTGCGTTCTGGAAAAATTCCCGAGCCGGTGCTGAATGAGGCGGTGCGTCGCGTGCTGCGCATAAAGTTTGCCCTGAATCTGTTCGCTAATCCCTACGTGCCTGAGGTGAAATCTGCCGCGCAACCCAGGCTCGAGCCATCGCAGGATGAACTTGCGCGAACGGTCGCCGAGCGCTCGCTCGTGCTGTTGCGGAACGAGGAATTCCACGGCGCGCCGCTGCTGCCGATTACTCAAGTTGCGCGAACCATCGCCTTGGTGGGGCCTTTGGCCGACAGCGCCGCAGACATGCTTGGATCGTGGCCCGGAAAAGGCGATGCCGCATCGGTGGTTACCCTGAAGTCTGCTCTGAGCCAGCGGATGCAGCAGAGCGGCGGGCAATTGCTCTATGCCAAAGGCACGGACATCGATAGCACCAGCGACGACGGATTCCGCGAGGCGTTGGATGTGGCGCAACGATCCGATCTTGTCATCATCGCGCTGGGTGAAAGCGCCGCATCGATGACGGGCGAAGCTGCGTCTCGCGCCCACCTTGACCTTCCCGGCAATCAGCAGAAGTTTCTCGAAACCATGGTTGCCGTGGGAAAACCCGTCGTTCTTATTTTGTTTACCGGCCGCCCCTTGGCGCTCCCATGGGCGGCATCCCATGTCTCTGCCATGGTGGAGGCATGGTATCCGGGCATGCAAGCCGGCCCGGCTCTAGTCAGAACGCTGTTTGGCGATGTGAACTTCTCTGGAAAACTTCCGGTCACAGTGCCGCGCGCGGTTGGGCAGGAGCCGCTGTACTACAACCCGCCGAAAACCGGACGGCCTGCCGGCGATGCGGATCTAAGTCATCCTCCGCGCAATTCGGCGGAGAAGTACGTGTCCCGCTACATTGATGAACCGAACTCCCCGCTCTTTCCATTCGGATTTGGCTTGTCCTATAGCCGCTTTGCGTACTCAGCGATCCAAGTAAGCCGCTCGTCCAGCAGCGCGCGAGCACTGAACCGCGGCGCAACTGCCATCCGTGTTTCGGCAACGGTGACCAACCAGGGAGCACGAGCCGGAAAGGAGGTCGTGGAGCTTTACGTGGGACAACGTGGGACAAGCGTGAATCTTCCAAGGAAGGAACTCAAGGGTTTCAAGGTGGTTTCTCTTGCGCCGGGCGCATCACAACGAGTTGAGTTCAAGGTTGGCCGCGAGGAGCTTGCGTTCTGGAACATCGAAATGCGCCATCTCGTCGAGCCGGCACAGGTAACTGTCTGGATTGCCCCTGACTCGGTGAAGGGACCAAGTGCACAGTTTACGATCACCAAATAATGAAGTATCGAGGCCCTCTAGCCGCTTCGTATACGTGGCTGCAAGTTTCGCGGCGCTGGGTGGACTTCTGTTTGGCTATGATACGGGCGTGATCTCCGGGGCAGTGATCTTCATCCGGAAGGACTTCGCACTCTCTACGTTTCCGCAGGAATTAGTGGTGAGCATGGTGCTCGTGGGCGCGACTGTTGGCGCCTTTACCGGAGGCCGGTTCGCGGACCGGTTTGGCCGTCGCGTCACTCTGATCGGGACATCGGTTGTTTTTATCTCCGGAGCAATCCTCTGTGCAGCCGCCCCCTCGTTTGCCGTTCTGGTAGGCGGCAGAGTGGTGGTAGGGCTGGGGATCGGGCTGGCTTCGACTACGGTGCCCGTCTACATCTCCGAAGTATCTCCTCCGGAGGCGCGCGGCTGGCAGGTTTCACTGTTTCAATTGGCGATTACTCTCGGCATTCTGGCCGCCTATCTTGTCGATTACGCGTTGGCCAAGAGTGAAGCATGGCGATGGATGCTCGGCCTGGCTGCCGTGCCCGGTGCCATGCTCGGCGCCGGCATGATCTTTCTCCCGGAAAGCCCGCGCTGGCTGGCCAGGAGCTTGCATCCGGAGAATGCACGCGTCGTTCTGGTGCGCATACGCGGAACGCAAGATGTCGAATCCGAGTGGCGAGACATTCAGGAAAGCTTGGCCCGCGCGGAAGAACGCGGAGCGTTGAGAGACCTTCTGCACCGTTCCGTTCGTCCGGCTCTCATTGTCGGCATCGGATTGGCGTTCTTTCAGCAGGTCACCGGGATTAACACCGTGATCTATTACGCTCCAACCATTCTCCAATCCTCCGGTCTTCCATCGGCCTCGACGGCGATTCTTGCTACCGCCGGCATCGGCCTGGTGAACGTGCTGATGACGGTCGTCGCCATGTGGCTGATTGACCGTGTAGGGCGGCGGCCGCTGCTGCTTACGGGAATCGCCGGCATGACTGTTAGCCTTGCGGTTCTCGGTTTCGTCTTTCGACACAGCGCACAGAACGCCGTGGTCGCGCAAGCGGCGGTGATCACGTTGATGGCCTACGTTACTTTTTTCGCGATCAGTCTGGGACCCATCTTCTGGCTACTGATCGCTGAGATCTTTCCCTTGAAGATCCGCGGCCAGGCGGAAGGAACTGCGGCCGGCGCGAACTGGATTTGTAATCTTGTGATCTCCATGACGTTCTTAACGCTGGTAGAAATGGTTGGCTTGGCCCGGACGTTCTGGCTCTATGGGTTACTTGCAATTGCCGCATTCGTCTTCTGCTACAAACTCGTACCTGAAACCAAGGGACGCAGTTTGGAGGAAATCGAAGCGTCCTGGCGTTTAAAACAGGAGTGAGTGTCTCTGCAGGGCGGATATGTGTGTACCGTGACGAACACAATTCGCAACCATTCTGTCCTCTCCGCTCTCTCGGGACTGTTCCTGTGCCTCGCTCCTATCCTGGCATTCTGCGCACCTGCAGCCGCTGAATCGGCGCCCAAAGAACCTGCACCGCAGATTCTTTCCTACATTCACAATGGGTGGCACACGCTTACCCGCTCTACCAATGAGTGTGAGTCGCTCACCGATCCCAAGCTTCGCAATCCCGGCCTCGTGATTTATCTGCCTTACGGTATGAAGGTTCCAGCAGGGGTCTCCCAACTTAAAAAGCAATGCGATGTGCAAATCAAAATGTTGCCGCGCCCTATCACCCGCCTCGGCCAGATTGATCCGAAGAGCCTTCCGGTGCAGGGCTTGCTCTACTTGCCGAACCCTTACGTCGTCCCGGGCGGACGGTTCAATGAAATGTACGGTTGGGACAGTTATTTCATTATTCGCGGACTGATCGAGGACGGAAAACCCGATCTTGCTCGAGGCATGGTGGAGAATTTCTTTTTCGAGATCGAACGCTACGGAGCTGTTCTCAATGCCAATCGCACCTATTACCTCACCCGTTCGCAGCCGCCGTTTCTCAGCTCCATGATTCTGGCTGTGCACCACGCCAATGTTGCATCGCATCAAGACGACGCGGCATGGCTGGCTCGCTCCTATCGCTACATGCAGCGCGACTACAAACTCTGGATGACCGCTCCAAAACTCAATCGTGCAACCGGGCTCTCCCGTTACTACGATACCGGAAGCGGCCCAGTGCCCGAGATTGGCGACAATAACGATTATTACGCCACTGTTGCCGACTGGCTGGTAAAGCATCCTGACGTGGCCACCGGCTACCTCACTGATGTCGCCGCGAACGGTACAGGAGCCGCGTTTCAGGTGCCTCTGTGCGGAGATCGGCCTTGTGAGAAAAGTAAAACCGTATGGCTTACGCCGGGGTTCTACAAGGGCGACCGAGCCATGCGCGAATCGGGCTTCGATGTGTCTTTCCGCTTCGGCCCATTCGGCGGCAGCACGCAGGACTTCGCACCCGTTTGCCTCAATAGCCTGCTCTACAAGGTCGAGCGCGATCTTTCCGAAGTCGCCCGCAAACTCCGCAGACCAAATGAATCGCACCGTTGGAGACGGCTGGCTGAACATCGTAGGTGGCTTATCGATCGCTATCTGTGGGATTCCACCGACGGGCTATTCGTGGATTACAACTTGCGCCGTCACCAGCGCTCGAATGTTCTTTACGCGACCACGTTTTATCCGCTCTGGACAGGGCTTGCCACTGCGCCTCAAGCGAGCGCGGTGCGCCGCCATCTTGCTCAACTTGAACAGCCCGGTGGAATCGCCATGAGCGATCGCGAGACAGGCGTGCAGTGGGACAAGCCTTACGGATGGGCGCCCATTCAAATGATCACCGTGGAAGGCTTGCGACGGTACGGCTTCCGCGAAGATGCCAATCGCATCTCGCACAACTTTCTGACGATGGTCGTCGAGAATGAAAAAAAAGATGGGTTCATTCGAGAAAAGTACAATGTTGTGAATCGCACCACGGTTGCCAGCGTCTCCGTCGGTTACGCCGAGAATGTCGTCGGCTTCGGCTGGACCAACGGCACTTTCCTGGTGCTGTGGAATGAGCTCTCGGCACGAGAGCGCCTGTCTATTCTGAACGACAGCCCAGCGACAACATCGGGCTGTTGCGCAACTCCTATTGAAATCAAGGTGGTTAGCGGCGTGGCTGAAGTGTGCTGCGCACCCGCAACTTGGAAAAATACGCCAAGCGATCTCCGGAACACCCCACCCTCGATTGCCACCTGAAAAGCCCGAGAAAGTACACACGGAAGACAAGGTAAGTGAAACACTTACGCATCCATCGACTCATTCTTTAGCGGCAGGTTAGGTTTCAGCATGAAGTATTTTCGCAATGGCCAGACGTTTTTACCTCTTTGAAATCATTTTCATAATGACTATGCCCTGCGAGCTCTTTCCTGCCTTTCCTTTGGCACGGTTCTTGCTCATTACACTTTGGCATGGAGGCACATATGACAAAAGAACTTCGAAACCAATATTCCGTGTGTGCCGGAAATCCTAAGCCACGGGATACGCAACTGTGGCGAACGGCACAGATCGCGAGTGTAGTCCTGCTGCTTATCGGTTGCGCGGTGTTGACCGATGCAGTGCGTTGCCGGTACGACAGGGATCATTTCCTGCGCACCTTCACTGCGCAAGGCTCCCAACTTGACGCGCAGAGGAACGAACTGAGTGTACAGAGCAACGAGCTCAAGCAGACCAAGCTCCAGTTACAGCAGACCACACAGCTGCTGGCAAACGCGGAGAACAAACTCGGATACCTGAACCGACACAAAACTGCGGTGCAGGTAACAGCGTTTACAGTACGGGGTCGTTTCGCCAATGGCCGGAAAACCGCTCATTCCTACGCTGTCCCCAATCATATCCTGCCGGAAGACAAGGTGCTCAACGTCGCCCTTTCGCCCACGGCACAGCACAACCTGCACGCACGAATGAATGATTACATCGTGCTGCTCGACAAAAACCAGGAGAAAGCAAGACTGGCACGCTTCGTGGATACCACCTCGGCAAATGAGCATCGTCCGGTCATAGATGTGTTTTTCGCAAAACAGGAAGAGGCCCTGAGCTTTGGGCGGCAAGACTATCTTGCGGTGAACATATCAGCGTATAACTCCCCGTTCCAGGAAGAATGAGAACAAGCAGGCTGTTTTCCATATTTGGAGGAATCAAAGGAAACGAAGTGCATGATGGACACGGCAAGGTAAGCGAGGATAAGCGCGAAGCGCCGTCCCGCGCATCTAAAAGAAAGGGCGAGATGATCGAATTTGTTGCGCAAAACTGGCATAGTCTGATGTGGTCCGCCATCGTACTGGGCGCGGCCATTGTGATCGCGCTGATCGTCCATTACGTCGTTTTCCAAGTGAGTGTGGCGTGGCTGCCTGATTTCAACGGCCCAGTACCTCGGCCCGCGAATGGATCAACTGAATTAAGTGCGCACGGGTGACGATCCCCTGCAACTGCCCATTCGCGATAATTGGAAGCTGGTTGACGTTTTCCCGCCCCATCATTTCCATGGCCTGCATGGCGGGTACATCGGGTGACAGGGAATGGATTTCACTGACCGGCCGCATGGCTTCGCGCACTGTGACAAACGGCCATCGTGCGCGCTCGATCTGGCGAACTTCGTGCGGGGTAATGAGTCCCGCGAGATACTGATCGCCGACCACCAGGAAGCAGCGCTGTCCGGTTTTCAGCAGGTGTTCGTCCACAAATTCCTGCAACCTCATGTTGCCATCGATCGAAGGGCAATCCTGGGACATGACGTCCCTTACGCGCAGTCCCCGCAACAGCGAACCCACCTGCAACTGCATGATGCTGGCTCCGGCGGCCTGCAGCACGAACCAGCCAATCAGGGCAAACCAAAGACCGCTGAATCCGCCTTTGCCGAAGAAACTGATGATGCCGAAGGCGATGAAGCCTGCGCCAATCAGCTGCCCGATCTGTGCCGCAATCCTGGTGGATCGGTCGGCACTGCCGGTGATCCACCAGATGATGGCGCGCAACACGCGGCCGCCGTCCAGGGGGAACCCGGGAATCAGGTTGAAGACACCCAACACAAGATTAATGTAGCCCAGCCAGACCAGTATGGCGACGCCCGGTGTCTGGGCAGTCGTCCAGGGAACCCAGCCCGAAGCCCGCGCCAGAGCCAGCAGGATCAGTCCGATGGCGCAGCTGGCAATCGGCCCCGCAATGGCCATCCAGAACTCGGTGGTGGCGTCGCTCGGTTCTTGTTCGAGTTGAGCCATGCCGCCCAGCAGAAAAAGAGTAATTTTGTGGACCGGCAACCCACGTGCTCTGGCGACCAGGGCATGGGATAACTCGTGCGCAAACAGTGCGGCAAAAAACAGAACGGAAGTCAGAATGGCGGCGCTCCACACCACGGCATCCGTCCAGTTGCGATTCGTCGCATGAAACTGCCCTACCAGCGAAACCATGATCAGCAGCGCAATCACAAACCAGCTATAGTGCAGCCCCAGTTCGACGCCAAACACAGTTCCGAGCTTAATGTTGGCTTTCATTTTGTCCTCGATACTTATGGCGAACTCCGCCGGTGTAATGCTCGCTGCAGGGTACCTGCGTCAGGTCGCCGATGAAAAGTAAACAGTCTGGCGGGAACGTCTCAAGAGGACATCTCACGTGGCGTGGCTTCTACCTGGGACGAGCAGGAGCAATGATGGCCTTGTTCGGCTGCGAGAGTCCTTCTTTGCCGCTCAGTCCCATCCTGCCGGAAAGGTTCTCGGCAATGCGAAGATGGTCTTGCACCGTCGGTAGAATCTTTTCGGCAAAGGCCTTGATTGCGGGCTCCTGTCCGTGTTCGATTTCGTTCTCAATCATCGCGACCGCGCCGTTGTGCCCCGCCACCATGTGGTGCATGTATTCCACATCGAATTCCGCTCCCCTCAGGCGCGAGAGCTGGGCTTCGAGTTCGGCAACGTCCTTTCCTGGCTTCTCGGGAATCGTTTCCTTCAGGTCGGACGCCACTTGCTCCGTTGCTTTCTCGGCAACGGAGTGATCGTCGGCCATGAGCGTGCCGAACTGCCGCACCGCCTCGTTGTTTCCTTTCCTTTGGGCGAGGGTTCCCAACTCGACCTCGGCAAGGTTAATCTCCGACACTTTGTCGAGGAATGCCTTGTCCGTAGGCATGTTCTGAGCCGAGTCGCTTGCCTGCACCGATCCAACGGCGGCGAACGCGGCGACGATCAAAATTGCGAGTACCGATCGTGACCAGTTGTTCATCTTCAGTAATCCTCCAGATCCGGAAATCGTCCAGATCCAGATAGTTGGATTCAAAGTCGAACTCGACGAGTTTTATCGAAGCGTGCCTGGGGTTATTCATTCCAACCCTTTTCATCGCATCCAACGGGCGCATCGGAACGATCGCTAACTTAGACATTAGACTTGGGAGCTGCGAAATCCCTTAAGCAAACTGCGTCGCAGCAGGAGTAATCCTAGGAAGGTGATTCATTGCAGAGATGCTGGAGTTGCATGTGAATTCGTGGCTTGGGGCGAAACAGAGCAGGAAATACTCCAAGTGCGCGGCACACCCCCGCCAGGCCCACACGGCCTGGAACTTTCACCCGAATTCTCCGGGAAAAGTCAGTTCGCGCCCCGCGCCACCCCTTTCGCGCCTACTGAGGAACCGGCCCCCGGACCACCTGAACGAAGTCTCCGGTGCGTATCTTCTTCGCGAAGGCCGCTTTCACTTCTGCCGCGCTGAGTTTCGAGTAAGTCTCTGCTGCGCGGATCGGCTCATCCAGCGGCAGACCGATTTCGGCGCGACGAAGGAATCCTTCTGCGACCGCATCTTCGCTGGATTCACTTAAAGGAATTTGCCGCAGCAGGAGGGCCTTCGCCTGATGCAGCTCATTCGTCGGGACGTCTTCGGTGCGCATCTGGTCAAGGTCGCGCTGAATCAGCGCTCTTGCCTTGGAAACATTTTGCGGGTCGCAGCCGTAGGTAACGGAGTAGCTGGCCCGGGTCTCCAACGCTTTCAGGCTGACGTCCACGGTGTACACATAGCCTGCCACCTGCCGCAAATCGTGGTAAAGACGAGTTGCGTAAAAACCGCCTCCCAACACATGATTTCCCAGTTGCAGGGAGTAGTAGTCCGGATCGAAGCGGTTGAGGTCCAATTGCTCGGAAAGGGTTACGGAATCCTGCACGGCTTCAGGATCGGGAACGTTGGATGCCGAAGCTTTATTCATTGAAACTTTCGGCAGTATGGTGTTGGGCTTGGGGCCGACTGCCTTCCAATCGCCAAACCACTTTTCGATTACCGCCTTGGCTTCTTCGGGTGAGACGTCGCCGATGACCACGATGGTGGTCAGGTCAGGCCTCATGGTGGCGGCGAAGTATTGTTTCACTTGGTCCAGGTGTATGGTGGCGATCGTAGCAGGCGTGGCCTCCCGCAGCACAGGGTCGCCCGCAGGTAACAAGGCCAGATCCAACGCACGCGAGGTTCGATACTCAGGGCTCTGCAGGTTGCCGGCAACAAACTGGGAGGTCTGCTGTTGGACCACCGAAAAAGCCTGCTCCGGCAGCGCCGGATGAAGTTCATTGTCGGCCAGCAATTCAACGCCACGAGAGAAATGATCCTTCAAGACCTTGAGAGAGAAGTTGTAGCCCGCACTCTCGCTCGCGGCAATATCGTCCAGCGCCTTCTGGAAAGCCAACCGATCCAAGGATTGCGTTCCATAGGAGAAGAGGCCTTGCAAAAGATCGGAGACGCCCTCCTGCCCGGGCGGCGCCTCCAGATCGGAGTCGTGCTTGATCAATCCCGCAACTGTAACGGTGGGACTGGTCGCATCATTCTTGACGATCAAGCGAATTCCATTCGGCAGCATTGTGTCCGAAGCCGTGATGTAGTTTGCCGGCACCTTGAGCTGTTCTAAAGAGTTTGCCGCCCACGAAGGCAATTTGACCGGTTTGCTCGGAGCCGACGTCACTTGTTCTGCGCCGCCAAAGCCCTTTGCGGAAACCGGTTGTCCGCTCGGCACCGGCTTCAGTATGGCGGTGATTGAGCTCTGGCTTGCCAGGTATTGTTTGGCCACTCTATTCACGTCCGCCAGCGTGACCCGCCGGATGGCTGCCACGTCTTCATCGGGAGAAGTCCGTCCCTCAGCAGCAAGAGCATTGGACCAAACGTCGGCCAGTCCGGGAATCGAGTTGCGCTGAAACTCAGCAGCCGCAACCTCGCTTCTCTTGGCCGCCGCAACAAGGTCTTCCGGAACTCCTTTTGCCGCATAGTCATCGAGGATCCGTCTCATTTCGCTGATCGCGGCAGTCGGATCTGCATCGGTGGGAAGCGCCACCATTCCGTAGCCGACGCTGGCCTTCGGGTAGGTTTCCGCCAAACCAAATTCCGCGGCCAGAGCCTTGCCTGCCGGCACCATCGCGTAAAGATCACCGCGCTGGCTGGACAATACGTCGCTTAGCACCTGGGCCGCGGCATAATCCGGCGAGTCTGTCCCCGGAAGGCGATAGGCGATGAAGCCAAGGACATACGGGAGGTTGCTATCAAGAGTGAAGCTCTCCGGCTTCACCGGTTTCAAGTCAACAGTTGGGCGTGCCGGTAACGGATGACTCGGGATGCCATCGAACCACTGCCTGACCTTGGCCAGTGTCGCGGCAGGATCGATATCGCCTACGACGACAAGAATCGCGTTGCCCGGCGTGTACCACGCATCATAAAACTTCTTCAGCATCGCACCGGTGGTCGCATCGAAAGAGGGTCTGGTGCCCAAAGGATCGTGCGCGTAAGGAGTTCCCGCGAACATATCTTCATTTAAACGGCTGATGAACTTGTAAGTCGGATTGGAAAGATCGCGCGAGACTTCCTGCTCGATCGCGCCGCGCTCCTCAGACCACTGCTGCTGTGAGTCGTCAATTCCATGGAGACAGGCTGCCTGCGCCCGCAACGCGACATCGAGATCCGACGCCGGAACGGTCGCAAAAAACTGCGTAATGTTCTGCTGTGTATCGGCATTGTTTTCGCCACCCAGCAGCGCGTAAATGGCTGCCGTTTGATCGGCCGACATGCCTTCGCATCCGCGAAATGCCATGTGCTCCTGCGCATGGGCCATCCCGGGAAAACCCGGCGGAGTCTCATTGCCTCCGACCAGGAAATTCATTTCCACGGTGACCACCGGAGCCAGTGGGTTGTGGATGAGAACCACGCGCAGCCCATTGGAAAGCGTAGCTCGCGTGATCTGAGCCTGCTCCTCGGCGGCGATGAAATGGACCGAGTAGCTGAGAAGCAGCAACAGAAGCAAGAGACGTTTGAAGGTCAAGCCGTATTTCCTCCGGAGCCATGATCCCGAACGATTCAGGAAGTTGAAAAACGTGAGAAGCCTCTTCCGCTCCGATCGCCACCCACTGTAAGTCTCGACCTCTCTCGATCGAGTCTGGATGCCCATGTACTCCGGAAGATATCCCGGAAGGCTTCACTTTTCAAGTTTCCGGGCGCCTTCAGTCGGTCACACGGCGCGAACAACCCAGAGACTTGTCCGGTCTATGGTACTTGATCCCCAGAATGGCTGTCCCCAAATCCAAAGGTGACCACCTCTGGTGCTAGTTCTGATCGACGATTAAAAAATGCGCTCGGTGATCGAGCGGCTCGCCATTGTGAACCGCACAGATATTATGGATGCCATACAGCGGCTGCAACAGCCAGAGAAGATTCAGGAACAGGCAATAGTCACGATAGGTCACGAAAACGGTCACGCTGCCCAGCGTGTACAGGCGGACGCGCTCTCCGCGCAACCCGCCAACGCCTTCCGATACTGGTTGTTCTATGGTACCGGGAGGGGGACTTGAACCCCCACAACCATTTCTGGTCTGCGGATTTTAAGGACGATTTTATACAAATTGCAGGGCTTTGCAAGATCTCGCATAATGCCGCTCAACCTACTGTAAACAAAAAAGATACATACAAAGACTATGTTGCATAATGGCGCAAGATGGAGCATGGAAATTGAACGCCAACGGACACCACAACGGACACCAAAAACCACAGGTTTGGAGACTCGTTGTGGTGCCAAAATGTCCTGGGGATTAGGTAACGAGCTCTGCATCGGAGCACCTATCGGACCTAACCGATGACGTGCCGTTCTGCCATGCCCAAGACTGGGATGGCCGGCATTCGGAGCGACGAGGAGATGCTGCGCTTCCAACCGTCTCAATAGTAGCGCAGCGAACAAGGTCAGGTAGGCTTGCCCCCGGCCCCCAAAGCTAAAAGTTCTCTATTGCAAAAAAAGAAAACATATAGCAACTATGATAGATATGGTATAAGTATTGGGGCAACAGACACCCGAGGTTGAGGGCGCGGTTCTATACGTCGTCAACTGGATGTGCAAGGTAATGACAGGTCCCAATTTTAACCATCAGAAATATTAACACCGCTGAGCTCCACACCAGTTCAGCTACTTTTGCGGCATGAAAGAGTGACATGAAAGATAAGACGCAACCCACAGTTATTCCAATTCTCATCTCGAAGGCCGCCTGTGCTTCGATCCTGAGCGTTTCAGTCCGGGCAATCGACTACCTGATCACGAATAAGAAACTCGAGTCACGAAGACTTGGCCGGAGAGTCCTAGTTGTTCGCAGTTCAGTTGTCCGATTCGCTGCCAAGGACAATCCGGAGCCCCTATGCCAATAGGCTCTTCACACTCGCAAAAGCCATATCAGCTCTCCACGGAGCTGACGGACAAACTTGGCGGACTCTGACGAAGATTGAACCGACAACATCTTCTATGCCATGGAGCTAAAATAATAGACGGCCATTGATTTAAAGGGGTTAAATGCCGGTTAAGTGGCGAAAAACCGGTATAAACAGCGCTATTTGCAACCAAAATGCTACCAAGATCGACAACTGGGAATATATGGGAGGGCTGATACCGTGGGGGAGTCAGCCGTCCTTGGCTTCATAACTGAATCCGAATACTCAAGTGCGGTTTTTACACGGCGCCAGAATGGCCGGATCGATCAAGGCGTGTCCCCGGTTCTGCAGTTGCAGCACCGGGGAGGGGAAGTCATCACACTACCCGGTTGCGAAGATCAGATACTCCTCAAACGCCAGTCCCACCACGCGAATATGGTCCGGCTGTACTTCGAGGAGGTTTATGCCCGGGAAAAGCTCTCCGGGCATCGCAAAATGGGCGACTACCAGCACCGTGGGAATCGCGCCTTCCATCGTGGCTACCTTCGCGGTTTGAGGTTCACCGATTGCTGGCTGCTCAATGCGATCGTCCCATCCGCTCCTGAGCTTCAGACCTTGGAGAGCAGGAGGTCCAGAACCCGGCAAGCCGTCGCAAATCCCGCGGGCTTACTTCGGTTCTGGCCAGTAACCAGTCCAAGCCAATCCGTTCCCAGCCGGTAGGTGAATCCCCACACCGGCATTCCGTTTAGATCAATTACCGGGAACAACCAATCACCGGGTAGGCCCGGTACAGCTCTGAGGTAGTGACGAGCGGGGTCGCGCCAGACATCCAGAGGCATCCAGACCGCTTCCACCGCCTCTCGATGGTCCAAAACCGTGGGCATCTCGCCCTCCACTTCGAACACAAACTGAGCCACTAAAACGAACGGCCCGGCTCTCCGTCTTGCCAGCACCGGCGGCAATGCCGCTTCCCGATACTCGCGTCCGAGACGGATTCCGCACTCTTCGGCAAGTTCGCGGAGGGCGGTATGCAGCAGGTCGGGGTAATCAGGGTCACGCCGGCCTCCAGGAAACGACCAATGTCCCGATCAGGAATCTTCTTCCCATTCCGAGCGTCGGATGAGCAAAACGGATTCCCGCGGAAGGCGCGCACGGATGATCGCTACCGCTGCTTTGGGTTCTGCCATATCCATTTCATGATTATCAGGTACCGATCATTATCCATTCCAGTGGCCACCAGACATGCGGACGCCTCACTGCTGCCGGAAATCCACGACACTCTGTGGCCGCTGCAGGAGGAACGGACTCCGATACTACACGGAGCCGTTCGCTAATCCCGCGAAGGCATTTGTGACCAGCGTGGCGGTAGGGTCTGGACAGGAGAGCCCGGCGCGGAGGGGCCATATGGATGGACGCGGGATCAATCTTCCAGGACGAAATTGGCCGAGCACTCATGAGCTGAAGGCTTAAACGCAGTGGAGTGAGTGCCGGCGTGGATGCATACCTCAATCGCCCACAGGAATCCTGCGCCCAGCATTACGTCAGTTGCCTCCATCGGCCGCCTTCCCCGAGGCAGAATTGAACTTCAGCAGACCAACGGCTGGGGATACGAAAACTAGTGAGTTCGAAAAAGTTGCCACTTGACCTGTGAACCGCTGTTCCCGCACATCGAATTCCCTCAATTGGAATTGCATCAGCCCAATATCAATGACATCCCCTGCAACGCCAGAGACCTGTACTCGGTCACCAATTCTGATTCCACGCTTTCCACTCAGCAGGAGATAGCCGAGACTCGCGACAATGACGTTTTGCAGTGCGACCGCCACTCCGGCAGTGAGAAGCCCAAAGTACGTTGCCAACGACCTCAAGTCTGAGGCAACCCCGAACGAGGCGACGACAGCAGTGGCGAATAATGTCACAAGCCGGAGAACCATAGCGATCGCCCGTCGTCGATTTGGATCCTGAGCATGGCGCAGTGCGAGCCGGCGCGAAATTTCCCCCAACCCAATCAGCATGCCCATTATCAATGTAATGATGAGCAGGCGGACCAGCAACTTCTGCCACGCCTGTCTATACTGGCTGGCCACCTCTGTTCGCCAGGACAGCAGGTGTGACTTGTACGCTGCAAGCAAGGCTTTTTGCTTATCGAGTGCTTCGATGGCAGGAGATAATGCCTTGAGGTCGAGTGTTACCGTAGCGAGGTACGACTTCTGTTGAAGCAACAGTGAGAGATCGCTGGTCTGCAACTCGCTTGTAGCGGCGCTCTGAATAAGTCGAGTAATGGAGCCGGCCAAAGGGGTCCGCAGATCCTCCGCGCGCAGCGCCAAGTCATCAGTGAGACGCATCTTTTCTTCAACCACGCGGAGCTTACGGTTTAGAGCCGAGACCTCCGATGCCATCCCGAGGAGGCCAACATCTCGCCAACTATCGGTCGTTCTGGAAGTTGCATCCTGCGCAGGTAATTTTGCCGCGGTAGTTGCCGGGATGCTCAGCTCTGGGATGGACTGTGCGAGATCGTTAATTGTCGACTCAAGATTTCCGGGGCGGGCCTGGCTTGCTCCGAGACTCTGCAGGAACTCGATCAGATCATTGACGGTTTGCGACTCAGCGTGTAGGAGTTCCAATTGGCTTTGAGCGTCGTCTAGAGCGGCGTTCACTTTCTTGCGATCAGCCTTGCGAGCCTGGGCGATTCTCTCTTTTAGGGTATCAATGTCCTGAGTTGTTCCCTGGCTTGCCTGGTCGATTCGATTTTTCAACTCGACGAAGTGCGCAAGGTCGGAAGGAGGAGGGTCTGCTGGCGCATGCGTCGCGGGCACGTTGCCAGTCGTTGCTAGGGCCACATCTGCCTTCGCAAATTCGAACGAGAGCGAGACAACATGCCCTTCGATTGCTTGATTGTCATGCAGAAACAATACGTCGGCCGGGTCGCTTGCAACCTGCCGTTCGGCGTACACATGGCGGTACCAGTTTACAGATTGCAGGAGGTATCCAGTGACTTGTGCGTTCGACGGGAGCTGATACGAGCTTTGCCGCGTGTCGGCAGAAGGGCTACCGGCCATTGTCGCTGCGAAAATCGCACAACAGATGGCAATGTTCACACCAGATTTCACCTTTTTCATACTTGCGCCCCGCCGATGCTAGACGTTCATTCATTACGTAAGCAGTCACTCGATGAACCTCGCTGGCCTATCAGGTCTCAACATGTCCATACGGTTTCAGCAACGTCGAGAATTTGGAGCGCTCTTAGACGGATGCATCGACATAAGCGCTCCTGTACCTTGCAATCGCAGCATTTGTCAGTCCGAAGACAGCTGTACCGTGATGTTCTTGAAAAAACACGCCTTATGTGCGCCCCACGATTGTGCCGGCAAACAATCCGGTGTTAATTGGCTACCACAGGCACAATCTATTGGCACTGGAGTGAGGGGGGCGGAGCGCTCCAGAGGGAGCTAGCTATTTTGGAAGTGATGTTTGTTGATCTTGAGGGACTTGATCTTCGATTCCAGGGTAGTTGAAGGTATGCCCAGCTTAGCTGCTGCGCCAGCTGGTCCGGAGACTCGCCCCTTGGTTTCAGCCAATGCGGCCTCGATGATCTCTTTTTCCTGAAGGGCGGGCGTCTTCGAAAGCGTCGGACCTGCTGCTGGAGGTGAAGACGAAGCCCGCGAGAGCCAGCTCTCGTCGACTGAGAAGGTCTCTGTTTCACAAAGAACGACCGATCGCTCAATCACGTTCTGTAATTCTCGAATGTTCCCCGGCCAAGGGTACGCCCGAACCAACTCCAAAGTCTTCTTGTCGATGCTCGTTATTTTCTTTCCCGCTTGCCTCGCAAATCGGTCGATGAAGTACTCTACAAGCATCGGTATGTCGTCCTTGCGTGCCCGCAGAGGAGGAACTTCGATAGGAAACACATTGAGACGGTAGAACAGATCATTGCGAAAAATGCCGGCATCAATCGCCGCCTGCAAGTCGCGATTGGTGGCAGCAATTACCCGAACGTCAGTTCGAATCGCTTGATTGCCCCCGACACGCTCAAATTCGTGCTCCTGCAGCACTCGCAGCAGCGCGATCTGAGTTTCTGCTGGAAGCTCGCCGACTTCGTCCAGGAAGATGGTGCCGCCTTCCGCCACTTCAAACTTGCCCAGGCGTCGTTGTAACGCTCCGGTGAATGCACCCTTTTCATGGCCGAACAATTCCGAAGCAATCAAGTCTCGCGGGATGGCAGCGCAATTTACGCTCACGAAAGGGCGCGAACAGCGTTGTGAGCGGCGGTGGATCGCCCGGGCAATGAGTTCCTTGCCCGTTCCGGTCTCGCCGGTGATGAGCACAGTGGAGGTTGTCGGCGCGACTTTGGAAATTCGAGAGAGTACGGCTTGCAGGCCAGAAGAAGCGCCAACGATTTCTTCGAACATCGATGCCTTGCTGATTTCTTCGCGTAGCGCGATATTCTCGTTTCGCAGTCTCTCTTCGGCCTGCTTGCGATCTTCGATGTCAGTGCCTGCAGCATACCAGCGGGTAATCTGTCCCTTGTCGTCGCGCAATGGGTTATACCGAGCCAAAAACCATCGATAACTTCCGTCGCCCTTTTGGAGTCGCAGCTCCGTCTCGAAAGCAGAGCCAGTAGAGAGAGCGCGATCGAAACTGTCGTTGACCCGTTCCCGGTCGTCAGGATGAATGTCCTCTCCTGAACGCTGCAGCCACTCTTCATTACTAACACCCAGGTAATCGAGCAGAATACGGTTGGCGTAAAGACGTTCGCGACGTGCTCCGAAAACCGCGACCAACTGAGGAGCAAGGTCGAGTATCTGGCGAAGCTCGGTTTCCTGTTCCCTGAGTCTTTCTTCCGCACGCTTGCGCTCAGTGACGTCGATCACGGTGCCAACAAATTCAACGAGATGACCAGAGCGGCCGAAAACAGGATGACCAATGCTGTGGACGTCCCTGACGGAGCCACCTGGATTAACAATGCGATAATCTACTTCTTCGTCTAACTTTTTATGTTTGGCCCTGTTGGTAGATTCCCGGAACGCCGGTTGATCGTCAGGATGAATTCGCTGGATGAGTGTTTCCATTCGGGGCAAACCATCCCTTGGATCAAAACCCAGAATGCGATAGCATTCCTCTGACCAATACCTGACGTCGGTGTCGGGACTCCAGGCCCAACTGCCGGTGTGGCTCAACCTCTGCGCTTCCGCCAGGTACGCTTCACTGGCCCGGAGGGCCTCTTCTGCTCGCTTGATCGACGTAATGTCAGTCGCAGCTCCTACAAACTCGCGGCTGCCGGATGCATCCTGTGTTGCGTGTGCCAGGGCGTGAACATGCATGATTCTCCCATCGGGAAACAGCAAACGATAGGCGTGCTCGAAATCGTCTATGGCTCCCGCAGAGGCGCGATTGATGATCTCCTGGAAGGCGGCCCGGTCTTCGGGGTGGATGCGCTCCACCAGTAAATCTATCGTTGGCGTAAGCGCACGGTCGTAGTCGAAAATGCGATACGTTTCGTCTGACCAGACAATCTCGCCGCTGTCAGGTTTCCACCCGAAGCTGCCGGTGTGACTGAGTCTTTGGGCTTCGGCCAGGTAAGCTTCGCGGCGCTGCAACTCCTGAGTCAGTTGTTCTTGCTCAGTTACATCCATAGCAGTGCCAAGAAACCCTTTCAGCACCCCGTTGTCGAGGACCGGGATACCAACGCATCGAACGTAGCGAACCGCGCCGTCCGGTCGAATGATCCGCTTCTTTGCGTCGCAACCGGAACCTTGCTCGTGCATCCTCTTTATGGTCTCTGCCATGAAGTCGCGGTCTTGCGGATGAATGGTGGCTAGATACTGTTCGACCGTAGGGGCTCCCTTCTGCGGGTCGAGGCCATAGATTTGAAACAGTTCCCTGGACCAATGCTCAAAATAACCGCCAGTGTTCAAAGCCCAGCTTCCTGTATGGCCCAAACGCTGCCCTTCTGCGAGATAGAATTCGCTTCGGCGCAATTCCTCCGTTAATTGCTCTTGCTCGGTAACGTCTATCCCAAGGCCGATTCTTTTCTGCCTGCAGTTGTCAAGGCCGGGAGTCCCCACGCAACGAATGTAACGAACTTCACCGTTTGGTCGCACAATACGCTTGGTTACATCAAATTCCGAAGCGTCCACAAGCATTCGCTTCATTAGCGACGCCATGGACTCGCGGTCTTGTGGATGGACGAGTGCGAGGTATTCCTCAGCGCTAGGCGGTCCGTGGGCCGGATCGAGTCCGTATAGATCAAAAAGTTCGCGTGACCAGTAGTCGAATCTCCCTACAGGGTCAAAAACCCAGGTGCCCATATGGCCAAGGCGCTGCGCCTCGGCGAGATAAAATTCCCGTCTTTGGAGCTCCTGGGCGCTTTGGTGGAGCTGTTCTTCGGTACGCTTGCGGTCCTCAATGTCGATACTCGATCCATACCACTTGACAATCTTTCCATGCTCGTCGCGCACGGCGATTTTGTGGTGCAGCATCCAGCGATACTCACCATCAGCCCGCCGGACGCGTGCTTCGTGTAAGAAAGTTTCACCACTGGCCAAGGACGCTCGCCACTTTTGAACAATTCCTTCGAGATCGTCGGGATGAATGCACTCCGTCCATTTCCAACCCTGCAAATCTTCCAGCGACCGGCCAAAATACTTGAGCCAAGCTTGATTGAAGAAGTCGAGGTAGCCGTCAGGCAGACCCGTGTGGATCAGGCCCGGAGTCGAGTCGATCAGCAGCTGAAGATCCGGAGTCTCCACTACTCCCGCGCTTGGGATTTTGGATGTGGTCACGTTACATTTGACCGCCCGAAGTTACATTGGGGCCAACCCCATTTCGGTTTCGATGCGGCGGGTCACAGCGAGGTTCTCCCAACTGTAAACTCTCCCCAGGACGGAAGGCTGCGTAAGGGCTAAGACTCGGCAATAATCATGAAAACAAAGGACAATGGGACATAGATGATCGAGGCAAAGAGCAGGCGATTAGTGACTGCGTTGCTTCTGCGGAAGGAGACCCCGCAATAGTGGACGGCGAGGGCCAGCACCAGGGCTGCGATCGCGTATAGCAACCCAGCTCGGGGTCAACTCGCCCCTGCCCATGCTCACCACTCGCTGCTCACTCATTTCTTTCGACTTAGGAACACCACACAGATCCCATCCCAATCAGAATGGCCGACTCCATCGGGCGGAGAGTTTCTCATGGAAACAATTCCTAGATCGCTCCGGTCAATGTGAAACTGGCGTTGCAGGTATTCACGGACAAGAATGGCACGGTTCCTGGACAATGAAAGTTGGTCCGCCAGGTCGGCTCCATCCGAGTATCCTTCGATGACGATGGGATCATTGAGAAGCGAGTCTCCGTGTTGGCCAATGGCGGCACTCAACTGTTGCTTGCCACTGGCCGACAGTACCTCTGAGTTGCTACCATCTTTTATGAAGAGCTCTGTCGCGGGCAGCCATGCGCGCTCATTGGCAGGATTGCTGAAAACGCGATCCTTGCGATAAGTATCAGGAGAGAGGCTGGCCAGGTTATAGTACCCGCGACGGTGAAAGAAACCGCGGAGGAAAAAGTTGTGTTTCAGAGCCTCCGTATCGTCGGCCATGTTGGCCGTCGCCCTTCTCAGGTTGGATAGCGATTCTCTTACGTTCGTAGCGGCGTCATCCCCCTGCTCGTCGGGTTTCGTTGCCCCTGCAATGGTCTGGCGGATTTGCTTTGCGCTCTCGTCGATATTCGCGGCTGCATCCTTCGCGGAACTGATCGTTTCGTCGACTTTTCGTGTCACTTCGCGAGACCGGATATCCGACGTCATAGCGTCGACATTCGCGGCTGCATCCCTCGCGGAACTGATCGTTTCGTCGACCTTTCGTGTCACTCCGCGAGACCGGATATCAGACACCATAGCGTCGATCTGCCCCGACGCATCACGGACATCGGCAGTCGCGTGGTGAACATTTGCGACCGATTGCCTGACGCCCGAAGCCACAGCCTCGTCTCGAAGCAGCATCCCTGCCGTGCCACGACCTTGTTTCAGTCCGACAACAACATCATCGACATTCGCAACTGTCGTTTTAACTTCGTCCAGTGTTCCGCCCAGCTTCGGCCCAATTTGTTTCACCGTTGTATCGGCATCTTGCAGCAGCACCAGCCCCTGGTCGAGCAGCTTCGACATATCAAATGGCTCCTGGCTCGGAAGCGTGGCGAAGGGGGCTGCGGCAAGTGAATTCGGGCTTCCTGGGCGCACCAATAGATAAGTTCCGCCGACCACTCCCTCCTTGGCGATGGTAACGACAGAATCGACACGCACCAACCCGCGCAAACCCTGGTTGATTTGAAACTTGACCCGAAACCGGGATGCAGGACTGCCCGGCACGCCCACATCAACAATTTGACCTGCATCCATGCCGGCAACTTTCACCTTGGAACCTTTGGTCAGCCCGTCCAGGTTCTTGAACTCCGCATAGAACTCGACATGGCGCGTGAATGCGTCGTGCCGGTTCCCGACCAGGAATATCCCGACCGTAAAAAGCGTCAGTCCGGCCAACACGAAAAGTCCGATAAGAAAATTATGGCTACGCATCTTGTACTCCTTCGCTCTGATTGCGAGCATCTCCGCCGCTTGTTGGTCACAACTCAATACTAAAGAGATATGAGTTCGCGAGCGGTCTTGTTGTCGGAGCGCTCAACCTCATCCGCAGTCCCATGGCAGACCAAATGCCCTTGGTCGAATATTGCGAATCGGTCTCCAACACGCCTTGCGCCACGCACATCATGGGTAACGACGATGAGTGTTGTCTGGCGCTCGGTCTTTTGTTGCAGCAGCAACTCATCAATTTCCGCTGCTGTGATCCGGTCCAGGCCGCTGCTGGGTTCATCCGCGAGCAATATCTTTGGCTCCAGCACCAACGCGCGCGCCAACCCGGCCCGCTTCCGCATGCCGCCGGAAAGTTCCGAAGGCATGGTTTTCTTATCAGCGGCCAAGCCAACCTGGCGGAGCACCTTGTCTACCATGAAGTCAATTTCTTCCTGGGATTTGTTTGTGAGGCGAGCCAGGGGGAGGGCAAGATTTTCATAGACCGAGAGCGAGTCGAACAAGGCGGCATCCTGAAACAGAAATCCCATCTTGCGGCGCACCCTGGACAGGTTCTCTTCTGTGAGGTTCGTAATCTCGTCCTGCTCAATCCATATCTTGCCTGCGTCGGGCTTCAAGAGCGCAATCATGAGCTTCAGCGTCACGCTTTTGCCTATGCCGCTTCGCCCAAGAATGCAGAGGGCCTCCCCGGCAGCGACTTGCAATGAAACGTCGCTCAGAACATTCTTGCCTCCGAACGACTTGGATACACACTCGAGAGAGACTGCTGTACGGTTGTCGTGGTTCATAATGCAGTTCCAGCAAAAACAAAGGCGATGCACTTGACGAGAATTACGTCGGACACAATCAGCAACAGCGAAGACAGAACCACGGAATTCGTGGCAGCCTTTCCAACGCCCTGCGCACCTTCGTTGATGGTGTAGCCAAAGTAGGCCGAGACGGTTCCGATGATGAATCCGAAAACAGCTGTCTTCAGGGTAGGGGGGATAAAATTCGCCCAATCCAGCGACGCAAACGCACGGGTGATGTACAGGTGAAACGAAATGTGCGACACGGCGTGCTCGGCCACAAAGCCCGCCAAGAGCCCCGAGAAATCCATGAATAACGTCAACAGAGGCGCGGCAATTACACACGCCACAACACGAGGCACGACCAGGAATTTAAAGGAATCGATAGAGAGTGACTCAATCCCGTCGATTTGCTCCGTGACCCTCATGTTGGCCAAAACCGCTCCGATACCCGAGCCCACGCGGCCCGCGAGGAGCAACCCGGCAACCAGAGGCCCAATTTCAACGAAAAAAGCCAGAGATTGCACAGTCGGGATCTCCGCTTCTGCGCCGAATGTGACGAGCGTGCTTCGCGTGTGGAGCGTCATCACGGCTCCTAGAGCAAACCCCGAGGCGGCTACGAGAGGAACGGACCTGGCACCGATCTCTGCCAGTTGACGCGCTATCTGGGCCACCTCAAACGGGGGGCGGAACAGGTCTGCGATGACGCGAAAACCAAAGAGGCTGACCTTTCCGATGAATTCGAATATCTTCGTCAACGTAGACCTTCCTAACGATTGTCCTCGGCGCCCTACCGGCGCCGCCGAGGGTTATAAGCCCCGGAGAATGTGTCCCAGCTTGTTTCTCTTTGTCGTCAGATAGCTCAAGGTCGAAGCAGACGGAGCGATTTCTAGCGGCAACCATTCCGTCACTAACAGCCCATATCGCTCGATCGCCGCGAGCTTATGAGGATTGTTGCTCAAGAGCCGCATGGAGCGAACGCCGAGTTCGCGCAGAATCTGCACGCCAATTCCGTAATCTCGCTGATCTGCCTTGAACCCCAGACGTTCGTTAGCCTCTACGGTGTCTAGTCCCTCGTCCTGAAGTCCGTATGCGCGAATCTTGTTCACCAGCCCGATCCCCCGTCCTTCTTGGCTGAGGTAAAGCAGCACGCCGCGCCCCTCCCTCGCGATTCGGCGCAAGGCCTCATCGAGCTGCGCACCGCAATCGCAACGCGTCGATCGGAAGGCATCCCCCGTAAGGCACTGGGAGTGCACGCGAACGAGCACGTCCTGTCCGCTCCCGATGTCGCCACACACCAGCGCAATGTGAGTGTCCTTGTCTATCTCATTCTCGAATGCGTGGAGACGAAACTCTCCGTATTCCGTTGGCAGCTTCGTAGATGCAACCCGCGTGACCGCTGACTCCGTGCGTAACCGATACGTAGACGAAATAAGCAGATGACGTCTTCCCTGCATATGGGCCTCTTAGTAAAAACCTTGTGTATCCCGCTTGACGCTAACTTTTCCCGCATAGCGCCGGGAAGTGAAGACGAAATAGGTGATTGCGAGAGCGAAACCCACCGGCCACCAAATTGAGGCCGGCAGCAATGCGCTGCGGCTGGCAGCGGCGGCGTAGACGGTCAGCGAATTTTCAGGCGCAAGCGTCGAGTAAAGCATCACCGGAAAAAGAGCGGCGGCTCCAGTGACCAGTAAACCGGCAAGCAGAGCATTCGAGCCGACAAACGCTCGCATCTCCCGTTTAGCCGAAATTCCCGAAACCAGCGCGATGATCGACATGACAACGATGAGCAATCCCAGCCAGCAAAAAGGATTGTGAATCGCGCGCCCGACGAGGTCCGGGCGAACCTCCCACGACTCGATCGAGATCGCAACAAAAAGCGGAGCAACCCCCGCCCAGAGATAGTTTGCACACGTTGCACTGCGGTGATGCACTGCGCCGTCGGTCTTCACCATGAGATAGGTGGCACCGTGCGCCGCCAGGATAGCTGCAGTAAAGGCGGCAACAGATACCGTGTACCAGTCAAGCAGCCCCACATTTCCGCTCACCCTGAAATTGGTGAAAAATGCCATCGAGAAATTGCCATCGGCATCGAGCGGAACCCCCCGCACCAGGTTGCCTGCCGCCGCACCGAAGAGGATGGCAAGTTGGAAATTGGACACCACGAAAACGAGATTCCAAAACCCCTGCCAAAGGCGATCGTCGATGTAGCCGCCGACTTCGATAGAAACACCGCGCAAGATCAGGCACCACAAAATCAGAAAGAGCGCGAGGTAATAGCCGGCGAAAGCCGAGGCTATCAGGCGTGGAAATACCGCGACCAATGTACCGCCAAAACCGACGAGCCAGACTTCATGCCAGGACCAAAGCGGGCCGATCGCTGCAACGACCTGCCGACGTTCCTCCGGGGTTTTGGCTACAACCCAGTGGAGCATTCCAACGCCGAAATTCCGCCCGTCAAAAACCACGTAGACGATGAGCATGAAACTAACGATGGCGTACCATGCCGTGATCATACAAAGTACTCCTCTCTTCCCCTGGTCACTTCTCCCCGCTTAGGAGCACTTGTTCAAGCTCCGGCCTGCTGCGGGTCACGGTTTCCCCGTCCGGCCCGTGGCCGATCTCACGACCCACCAGATAGAGGAAGAGCAGACCAAGCACAAAATAAAGGCCGGCGAACCCAATCAACGTGAAGATGATGTCGCCGTTGCTTACTACTTTGCTGTAGCCGTTGCGCGTTTGAAAAAGTCCGTAGATCAACCACGGCTGACGTCCCAGCTCAGCTGTCATCCAACCCAGAATGTTGGCAACGTAAGGAAAGGGAAATGCCAGCATCAAGACCCAGAGCAGCCAGTTGCTGGATTCGAGCCGGCCCTGCCAATTCTGGAAGTTTGCAAGGGCCATAACGACAATGAAAATCGTTCCCAGCGTAATCATTAGGTGGAACGAGTAATACAAAAGCTCGATGTTGTCGGGCCAAATGCTTGTGGGATATTCATCCAGGCCGTGTACATAACTCCCAAAGTGGCCATAGGCGAGAAAACTGAGTGCACCGGGAAGCTCGATAGGATTATCGAGCTTCCGGACCGCGACATTGGGTTGGCCGATCATGGCGACACCCGCCATGGGGCCACCTGCAAATCTACCTTCCATCGCTGCCAGGGTTACCGGTTGGTATTTACCGACCATCTTGGCCTGCCGGTCGCCGGTCGGAAAGGCGACAAGCACGGAAGCTAGCAGCGCAACGAAGATTCCGGTGCGCAGATAGAGTTGAGCCTGGGTCGGATGAAGCTCTCTTAAGGTATAAAAGGCTCCCACGGCTACAACCACGAATGAACCGGTCACGAGCGCTGCCATTTGATTATGGGCAAACTGTACCCACGCCCATGGGTTCGAGAAGTACGCAGGGAGGCTGGCGATGCTAAGCTGGCTTTGGGCTTCTACTCGGTAGCCCACCGGATGCTGCATAAAAGCATTCGTGACTAGAATGAAGAAAGCCGAAAGCCAACTTCCCAGAGCAACCGCCACCGTGGTCAGGAAATGGAATCGCGGCCCCAGTCGCTTTTCTCCCCAGACAAGCGCACCGATGAACGCACTCTCCAAGAAGAACGCAAACATACCTTCCATCGCCAGCGTCTGTCCGATTACGCCGCCCGCGAATCGGGTAAAGCCCGCCCAGTTCGTTCCGAACTGAAATTCCATGGGGATGCCGGTAACGACTCCCACCGCGAAGTTCAGGCCGAATATTTTGGCCCAGAACCGGACGGCTTTGTTGTACTCATCATCACCTGTCTTCAAGGCACGCCATTTCCAATACACGAGGAACCAAGCCAGCCCCATCGTGAGCTGCGGAAACAGGTAGTGATAAGTTATCGTGAAGCCGAACTGAATGCGGCTCCAAAACGCAGGATTTAAAAGATACGAGGTCATCTGTCCACTCAACTCACGTCCCGTTATTGATGAGCCCAAAAAGGTTCACGCAGAACCCTCTTGAGAATCTTGCCCAAGCCGCTCTTCGGTATTCACCAGGCGTTCCGGTATTCAATTTCCTTTCCCGGGTGAAGCCGCATAGCTTATTCGCCTAAGCCACATATGTAACGTTGCAAGATACTTGCCACTTGTCGATTTGCGTAACCGCCGCAATTGCAACGCGGCCGGACGACGGCTTCTTTTGTTGGTGCTAATGCGTTGGCATTTGGGTAGTGGTTGGCAGCTGACGAAAGCGCGCTCTGTTCGCGCGCCTCGGAACCACTCACGCAGAAGCATCTTGCGCATTTGGCCGAAGTTCTCCCCGTATGGAAGCACCGGGCGCACTTAAGCTCAGGCGAATCTGGATATCGCCAAGCAGGGTGCGATGAACCGGGCAAAGTTCGGCGATCTCCATAAGTCTGCGCCTCTGGCTGTCAGCCAGTTCGCCAATCAGCGAGATCTCAACGTCAATTTGATCGGCCATCCCTTCCTTGGCATCACATGCTGCACAATCCTCAGCATGGATTCTCGAATGGCCCAGTCGCACCTGCACACCTTGGAGCGGCCATTGTTTTCGATCTGCGTACATGCGAAGCGTCATGCTGGTACAGGCTCCCAGTGCGGCCAGAAGCAATTCATACGGATTTGGCCCTTCATCATCACCCCAATCGGCAGGCTCGTCCGATTGAAGACAGTGTTGCCCTATTCGTATCGTTTGAAGAAGGCCTGAGCTCTCCGAATTTACGGCGACAGTTCTGGACATCTTCAACTCACAGCCCGTTGCTGACGGGCCCAAAAACGTTCACGCAGATCCTTCTTGAGGATCTTGCCCGAGCCATTCTTTGGTAGCTCGGCTTCTGAGAACTCAATGCGGCGCGGAACCTTGTAATTGGCTAGAAATCGCCGACAATGACTGATCAACTCGTCCGCGCTCAAAGCTTTTCCTGGCTTCAGCACCACACAAGCCATCACCAGTTCGCCCCACTGCGCATCGGGGATTCCGAAGACCGCCGCTTCACGAACTGCCGGCTGTTCGTAAATAACTGCCTCGACTTCACCGGAATAAACGTTTTCCCCTCCGGTGACGATCATGTCCTTCGACCGGTCCAGGATGTATAGATATCCGTCGCGATCCTGGAAGCCAACGTCTCCGGTGCGAAACATTCCATCGCGAAATGCAAGCGCGGTTTCTTTCGGATTGTTCCAATACCCCCGCATAACGTTGGCGCCCCGAGCTACCAATTCACCAGGCGTACCGGCATCGACTTGCTTGCCCGACTCGTCCACGACCTGAACATCGACTCCCGGGCAGGGGCGCCCACAAGACAAGAGCCTGCCTTCGACATGCTCGTGATCCTGTAGCCCGGAGAGGAAGCCAGTTTCGCTCAGTCCATAGACCTGAATAAGTTTCACGTCAGGGAGCAACGTTCTTGTCCGCTGGATAAGCTCGGGCGCCATGGGAGAGCCGCCATAAGCCAGAACCTCGAGACTGCTTAAGTCGTACTCCCTGGCTTCCGGAAACTGGGTCAGCAGGTTGATCATGGTCGGAACCAGAACAGTGTGGCTTACGCGTTCGCGTTCGACTGTCTCGCAGAAGCTTTTGGGGTTGAATTTGGGAATAGTGATTTGGCACGCACCGAAAGCCGGTGCCGCAAACATAGTGGGAAAGTCGGCTATGTGAAACATCGGTGCCGAATGGAGGTAGACACCACCCTCTTTGTAGTTCATCCAGTAATTGAAGTCATGGACATTCGCCAGAATATTGGCATGCGTCACCATCACGCCCTTCGGCTGGCCTGTTGTGCCACTCGTGTAGATGAGGGCCAGAATTGCTTCCGGGTCGTAGCAGACATTGGGATGGGGATCGTTGTTTCGAACCTCGAAGGGCTCATCGCCGAGCACACGCTGCCATTGCAACCGCAGCGTCGGAGCCGGCAACGAGGAGTGCCGTACCAGACCGCGTGGCTCCGCATTCGCGAGCACCCGATCGATTTCCGCCGCGGAAAGCCGCGTGTTCAGCGGAACAGCGATTACTCCCAGCCAGGCACAGGCATACACCAGTTCGATGTACGCCGGTCCATTGGGGAGGAGAAGCGCGAGCCGGTCTCCCTTTTCGAAACCGTTCGCGCTGAGCGCGGCAGCTACGGCCGCAACCCGAGCATGAAGCTCCTGAAAACTTGGGTAAGTGCCGTCTTGGGCAAGGGCTGTCCGATTTCCATAGTATCGGGAGGCCCGTCCGAGGGAATGAATATAGATCATCGTTTCTTCAACTCTGGGAGCCGCGCCAGTAGCTTCCTTCTAAAAAGTAAAATACAGGGCACAGACATGCGGATTTATCTGTGCCCTTTGCTGGAGTTGGAGTCGCTATGCTGCGTGCGAAGCCTGTTCCTCCTTGGCGCGCGTGGCGAGCAATTCCAGCAGCATGGCGTCACGTTCGTGCTCGAGTTCTTCAATCGAGCGCGTGCCGGCTTCCTTCAGTACTCCGTCGATGATCGTTTGCTTGACCTCGGGGCTGAAGTCGGTGATTTTCCCCAAGTCCTTCCACCAAGTAGCGAGTGGGCCGGAGAACTGCTCCATGAAATGCTGAATTCCGCCGGGCCCACCACCCAGATGAAACAGTAGATTGGGCCCCATTAGTCCCCACCGCAGCCCCGGCCCCCAGCACACAGCGGCGTCAGAATCAGCGACGTCCAGTACACCCTGCTCGATGAGATACACGATCTCGCGATACAAAGCGGCTTGGAGTCGATTCGCGACGTGGCCGACAACCTCTTTCCGGACATGAATAGGCTTCTTGCCTATCGAAGCGTAGAACTCAATTGCCCGCTGAACTGTCTCCGGCGATGTCTTTTCGCCAGCGACTACCTCGACCAAGGGAACCACATGGGGCGGATTGAACGGGTGGCCAATCACGCAACGTTCGGGATGCTTACACGCAGACTGCATCACGCTCATGGTCAGCCCGGACGAACTCGAGGCGATGATCGAATCCGGCGGTGTTGCCGCATCCATATCCGCGAAGAGCTTGATTTTGAACTCTCGGCGTTCTGGTCCGTTTTCCTGTACAAGGTCGGCACCCGAAAGAGCCTCTTGCATATTGGGAGTGAACTTCAGGTGCTCGCGTGAAGCGCCGGGTGAAAGTCCGATTACCGCCAAGTCTTTCCAAGCGGCATCAATGTATCGCCGCAGGTTCAGTTCCGCGTTGGGCGCCGGATCTGTCGCAATGACGTTGAGTCCGCGCGCTAGATAGAGTGCGGCCCAGCTCGCGCCAATCACACCTGTTCCGACGATTGCTACGTTTCGAATTTCCTTCTTGTTTGCCATGTCATCCTCGCTTTGTGCTTACTTCTAAACTCCTAGTCGGCGGCGATCGCCGGCCCAGAGGCAGTCTGCTCCGCATTTTTTGCCGGCCCCGCCGCGTGATGGTTCACGATCAGCCGGGAACCACGTTTTCCGGTCACAAAGGTCCAAATCCACTGCAGGGCGACGCTCTCGCGGAGGCTCGATGTCACCAGGAACTGCAGGTGCACAAAAGCCCATGTGAGCCACGCTAGGAACCCGCTGATTTGGACCTTGCCACTCTGCATCACGGCGAATCCCTTGCCCACAACCGCCATGCTTCCTTTATCGAAGTAACTGAATGAAGTTGGAGGGCGCCGGCCAATACCAATTACGAGACTGTCAATGAGCTTTCCCACAAAGCGCCCTTGCTGGATCGCCACCTGTGCAACCCCCGGCAGAGGCTTTCCGTCCTGATCGAACGACGCCGTGTCTCCAATTACAAAGACCCCAGGACAGCCCGGCACAGAGCAGTCTTGCTGCACACGAACGCGCCCGGAACGATCGGTCTCGACCTTCAGCCACTTGCCTGCCGGGGATGGGGCAACGCCCGCCGTCCAGATCACGGTCTTGCTTGCGATGCGCTCCCCACCTACCACAACACCTTCTGCATCGATCTGATCGACGCTGTGTCCGAGCCGGACCTCGACACCTAATTTCTCCAACCGTTGTTTGGCCGCGTCGGAGAGCTTCTCCGAAAACGGGGACAGAACTCTCGGTGCCATATCGACGAGCACGATCCTCGCCGAAGCCGGATCGATGCGCCGGAAATCTGATTTCAGTGTGGTCTGGACCAGCACAGCCAGGGCAGCAGCCATCTCCACACCGGTAGGACCAGCGCCGACCAGAACAAACGTCAGGAGGTCGCGATGGCGAGTCGTATCCTCTTCGGCCTCCGCTTGTTCGAAGGCCTGCAAGATCTTGTTTCGGCTGGCCACCGCATCTGCGAGGCTCTTCAACCCCGGTGCGTACCGGGCGAATTCATTGTGGCCAAAATAACTGTGAGTAGCGCCCGTCGCCAGGATCAAGTAGTCATACGGAATAGGCACGTCCACACGGTCGGCGTCTCTAAACAGCACGCGCTTCCGATCTTTGTCGATTCCCGTAACCTCCCCGAGAATCACTGTGGTGTTCCTCTGTTTCCGAAAGATCTCACGGATTGGCCATCCAATCTGGCTGGGCGTGAGCGCAGAGGTCGCCACCTGGTAGAGCAATGGTTGAAAGAGGTGGTGGTTGGTTCGGTCAATCAAGATCACCTGCGCAGGTGTCTTCTTGAGAGTCTTCGCGGCAGTCAAGCCGCCAAAGCCCCCACCGACAATGATGATTCGTGGCACGGCCATTTTGCTCCTCAATTTGCTTCAGTCTGCTGCGAAGGATGTCTGTTCCAGCGGCGGGATAGTGTTGCTCGCCCGCAGGCCTTCGATTTCGTCGCTCGTGAAACCAAGCTCCTTCAGCACTTCCTCGTTATGCTCACCAACACGGGGAGCTCGTCGCGCCGGTATTTTCGTCACGCCATGCACTTGAATAGGACTGCTGATGGTCGAGGTTAGCTTCTCGCCGGCTCCTTCGAGCGGTACGATAATGTCATTCGCTCGCAATTGCGGATCATTAGCGACTTCCTGCGGCTCGCGCACGGCGCCGAAAGGGACGCGAACGTCGTTGAAGACTTCATACCAATGCGACATTGGCTGCGAACCGAAGATCCCATCGAGCATTGCCGTCAGTTGCGGCCGGTTCTGCGCTATCTTCGCTGGATCGGAAAAGCGCGGATCCGTCAGGATATCCTCGCGGCCCATTGCTTTCAGAACCGCGGGTACCTTGTCCGGAGTAGCTACCACAACGAACCAGGTGCCATCGGAAGAGCGATACGTGTTCAAAGCTGCATTTGCGGGATGTGCTCGATCGTGCAGCCCATAGAAACTCGCACCGCTTAGCGCGGCCTGGATAAAGACGCTGGCTGACCAGACACCGGCAGCGAGGAGCGAAGTCGTGACGTAGGATCCTTTGCCGGTGCGTTCGCGACGATAAAGCGCAGTCGCAATCGCGGCATAAATGCAGACCGCAGTCGCATTGTCACCGCTACCTGCCACCGGCCATGTCGGCGGCTCTCCGGCATCGCGGGTCATATATAACAAACCGCTTCGCGCCCAGTAGGCCGTGAGATCGAATCCCGGAAGAGCGGCGTCCGGACCTTTCTCGCCAAAGCCGGTGAGATCGGCATAGATCAGACGCGGATTCCACTGCGCGACATCGTCATATTCGAGCTTCAATTTCTTGCGCGCGGGATGCGGTGTGTTGACGATGAACACGTCGGCCCACTTGGCTAACCGCTCCAGAACCTGCTGCGCGCTCGCAGCTTTCATATTGAGCGCAACGCCACGCTTGTTTCGATTAGCCAATTGGAAGGGATAAGGCTCTTCCGAACGCGGCTGTGGTGGGATCTTTTGCCCGTTTCTCCACATCTCTCCCTGGGGCGGCTCTACTTTGATAACGTCCGCGCCGAAGTCGGACAGAATTGTCGCTGCGCCCGGGCCAGCGATGAAGCTGGACAGGTCCACAACTTTCAAACCGGAAAAGATATTATCGGTTGCCATAAACACTCCTTTGAATGCGGATTGCAATCTGCCTATCGCCCCTGGAACTGCGGCGCACGCTTGGCCAGAAAGGCGGATGTACCTTCCTTCTTGTCCTCTGTGGCGGCGCAGACTGCGAATAGTGAGGCTTCGATCCGCAAACCTTCCTCCAGGCTCGTATCCAACCCTTTATTGACGGCCTCGATGGAAAACCTCACGCCCACCGGAGCATTGGCGTTGATCTGGGTCAGGATGGCTTCGGCTCGCGCAATCAGATTGGCATTCGGAACTACTTCGTTCACCAGGCCGATGCGGTAGGCTTCTTGGGCGTTGATGGTATCTCCCGACAAGATGAATTGCAGCGCCCTGCCCTTGCCCACCAGACGCGGAAGCCGCTGCGATCCGCCATAGCCTGGCATGATTCCCAATTTCACTTCCGGTTGACCGAACTTCGCGGATTCCGCGGCGATGCGAATGGTGCAGGCCATGGCCAGCTCACACCCACCGCCAAGTGCGAAGCCGTTGACCGCCGCTATAACGGGTTTACCGAGGTTCTCGATCAAGGTCGTAACAGCTTGTCCGAACCGGGTATGCTCTTCGGCCTCCACTGCCGTGTCACCGGCCACCTCGTGCACATCGGCGCCGGCGGCAAAGGCTTTGTCGCCCGCACCGGTTAAAATCACGCCGCGCACAGTCGAATCATCGCGAGCATCCTCGAATGCTGCCTTCAACTCGGCAATCGTCGCCTTGTTGAGCGCATTCAGCACCTTAGGGCGGTTGAGCGTCACGTACGCAATCGGCCCCTTTTTCTCGTAGAGTACGTTCTCAAATTTCAGAGCGGAAGCTATAGATCCCATCACTCTCTCTCCTTTCAACTGGCGCGGCCAATCACCTGCTTCACGGCGGGAAGTTCCGCGTACGCGATTCCGGACAGGTTGCCTTGGACAATGAGCAGCGTCTTCTTGTTCGATCCATCGAGGTTGGCGCTGTAAACGGAACCACCCAGGTCGGTCACGAACATGCGTCCGTTTTGCAGGTCCAACGACAAGCCGATCCCTTCCATAAGGTGGTTAAAGACAATTTCCGGGTCCTTGCTTTTTCCGGACGCTACATCCATCGGAGCGCGGTTCACGGTGTTGCCACGCGGCGGATCACCTCGATCGGTCCAATACATCATCCGGTTTTCAATGTCGAGATCGAGATCGATCGGTTCAGGCAAGCCGTCGAAAAGAACTTCGATGTCTTTGCGGTTTGCCGGAGTCTGACCTTTGGGGATTTCCAGATTGGCGCGGAAGATGCGGCCCTGGCCGGCTTTGTCAGGCCCTTTCTGGGTCCAATAAAGCTTCCCGCCTTCAACGTCGAGAGCGATGCCAACGCACCATTTCTTCAGGTCCTTGCCGGGACGCGCGTCACCCTCGCTTGGATCGACAAGCGTTTCGAGGTTGGAACCATCCAAGTTCGCGCGCATAATCCGCATGCCTTCGCGGTCCGACCAGTACAGCTTGCCGTTCTTCTTGTCCAGTTGCAGCTGCTTTGGAGTATGGGTGCCGCCGACCGGAATAATGTTCGTGATATTCCCTCCGTCAAGGTCGGCACGATCGATGGAGCCGTCATTCATGCTTGGGTTACCCATGTTGGTCCAATAAATGTGGCCTGCCGCGACGTCCACAACGATCCCGTCCGGAAGTTTCCGCCCCTCGCTGACAATCGTTTTCAGGTCAGAGCCGTCGGGGTTTGCGGAGAGCACGCGGCCGTCGCTCAGATCCAGAAAGAAGAAGCGGCCCGAACTAGAGTTTGCGGCCGGTGCTGTGGTCGTTGATCTTGAATTAGTGGATGGCATTGGATTCAATCGTTCCTTTCCGAGTTTTGAATTGCAGTTCAATACTTCTTAACCGGGGGCTTGCACGTTGCCAGGTAAATCAGACGAGCCTGACATTACGTTTCATCGTCTGGATAACCGAGGTTTCGGCGAACAGCGTCGAGAACGGGAATGAGAGCATCCCCAGCCTTCGCCAGCATCTCCCACAAGAGGTCAGCCACTTGTCTCGACATAACAAAATCTCCGCTACAGTTCTGCTTAGCTATCTCGCTATATCGCGAGACAGCCGCTTCCACGGGGCCTGACTACAGAAAGGCACTGAACCCAGTGACGGCTTTGCCGATAATCAGGTTCTGCATCTGATACGTACCTTCGTAGGAGTAAAGTGCTTCGGCATCCGCGAAGAAACGTCCTACGTTGTACTCGGCGGCGATGCCATTGCCGCCTAAAAGCTCCCGCGCCCACGCGACCGTCTCGCGGCATTTGGCCGTGCAGAATGCCTTGGAAAGCGCAGCGTGGGCGTCCGTCAGCTTGCCTTCGGCCTGCAGTTGGGCCATGCGCACCACCAGGCACTGCGAAGCTGTGATGTTGGCAAGCATTTTGGCGAGCAGGTCCTGCACCAGCTGGAACGAGCCGATCGGCCTTCCGAACTGCAGGCGCTGCTGGGAGTACTTGAGCGCGTTCTCGTAAGCGCCCATCGCACATCCCGTCGCTTCCCAGCCAACTAAGTAGCGCGTCATCCTCAACACATGGGCAGTGTCACGAAATGAGTTGTCTCCCTGCAGGCGGTTCTCTTCCGGTACCCGGCAGTTGTCCATCGTGATCAAGCCGTTCTGGACCACCTTGAGCGCGATCTTGTTGTGGATCTTCTCGACGCTGAAACCTTCGGTGGTCTTGTTCTCCACAATGAAGGCTTTGACTTGGTTGTCGTCGACGTCGCGTGCCCAGATGACCGAAATGTCACACCACGGAGAGTTACCGATCCACTTCTTCTGGCCGTTGATGATCCAGGTGTCGCCCTCCCGCTTGGCCGTCGTCGTGAGGCCCCCGGATGCGCCCGAGCCAACCAGGGGTTCGGTGAGACCGAAGCAGCCGATCTTTTCCCAGCGCGCCATCGGGGGGAGCCACTTCTGCTTTTGCTCTTCCGATCCGCCAAGGTAGATGGACCCCATTGCCAGGCCATTGTGGACACCGAAGAACGTCGCGATTGATGCGTCGAACCGCGCCATTTCCATTGCGATCAGCCCAAACAAAAGTATGCTTCCACCTCTGCAGCCGTAGCCGTTCATTCCAGCACCGCCGATGTTGAGCTCTTTTATGGCCGGCAATAGTTCAAAAGGAAAGGCATCCTCGACCCAGTACTTCGTAATAATGGGTGCAACCTTGGTCTCCATGAAGGCGCGTACCTTCTTCACCGTCGCCAGTTCGTCGGCGGGCAAGGTCTCAGCCAGTTCGTAAAAGTCCACATTCGGTTCGGGCAGTGACTTCGGTTGCACAAAAGGTTTTGGCGACGGTTGTGTCGGTGTCGGTGGCATCTTTGTTGTTGCCAATTCAGTTCTCCTTCTTCTCGGTTCCGTTTGAATCAGTCGCGTTTGCGCGTCCGGTTGCCGGTTGACATTGGTACTCAAGCACGGCGGATGCCACCACATGCTGAAGGTTTGCAGTAGCGCAAAACACTGGAGGCTTAAATACATAGGAAGGAAAGACGACGCACTCTGCTTGTTCGTGCCAAGAGAGCTAGTGCTAGCGGGTTACCGCTTGCCAATCCGTTGGCAGTGCTCTGCTAACTTGACCATAGTGCGAAACGTTGAATGGAAGCCGAAGATTCAGGTGCTTGGCACAATGGCGGACGGTAGTTGATTGAAGCGCCACAAAAGGGCGGATGGCAGGAGTCAGCCAAAGTGGCTCCTGCCATGTGCGAGCAGAAATGAATGAAGTATAGAGTGACCTTCTCGATGTTTGGAAACGGACAACGATTCCAGGGGACGGCAGCGCAGTATGCGTCCACGCGTTCGACTTTAATCCACTGATCCAAAAATCCGGGGCTTTGTAGACGAAGCAGCGATATTCCGCTTGCAGAGAGATGTGCGCATCAAGCCGCGATCAACTCCGCCGCCCTGTTGCCGATTGGCTATCCCCTGGATTGCGGTGAAATTATGCGAACGTGCTGACAGAGCGGACTGCGGTTCAGTTGGCGGCGGATGTTGCGCGGCGTAAAAGGTATAGTCAGCTTTCGGAAATCTCGCCACTCAAGAAGAAGCAATGACCTGGATGACTTTGCGCGAACGCCGAGGGCTAGTTTCGAGAGCTCATAGGGCGGCAGCGAAGCTAAGCGTGGCACGATCTAACTACGAGTGAAGATCCGAACACTGAATAAACATAAATCTCTTCAAACCTTCAAAGGGTAGCAACACGAACATTCTATTTTCCCGTCAAGGTGTCTGTCGCTCGACCTTACGAAAGTTTCGCACACGCGGAGACCACACCTGCCTTTCGATGTCCACTGCTACGCAATTGCTAGCAGGTTAGAGCCTTCCGCGCCTGAGACAGAAGCCGTGACGGAATGCCCCCCGCCAAGGTCACAGCGTAACCCACGTTCAGTGAGCGGCTTGATCGGTCCGCTCACCTCTGAAACATCGACCATCCAGAACATTCACGAGTTCGGCCACTAAACTGCATGTCTCTACTGCAGCGATGCGCGATAGATGCAAGAGCTTCGTGCGATTGTGAACGGCTACGCCACAACAGTGGGAATGAGGAGGAATTTCGATGAACAAGTATATGACGGAGCTACTGGGCACGTTCTTCCTGGTATTCACAGTAGGCTGCACGGTAGTGGGCAACGGAGCGGGTGCCTTGGCCCCGTTGGCTATCGGGTCGGCGCTGATGGTAATGATTTTCGCTGGAGGACACATCTCGGGAGCGCACTACAACCCGGCAGTCACGTTGGGTGTGTGGCTGCGAGGTAAGTGCGAAAGCAAAGACGTCGCCGGATACATGATTTTCCAGATTGTAGGTGCAATGCTGGCAGCTTCAGCTGTGAAATATTTGAAGGTCGGTGCGACGGTCGCGCCGATGAACCTGGCGTTATTGCCGGCCATTCTGGCTGAGTTTTTGTTTACGTTCGCGTTGGTCTTTGTGGTGCTGAATGTGGCTACTGCCAAGGGCACTTCAAACAAGTCATTTTACGGCCTGGCCATCGGTTTCACCGTAATGACCGGAGCCTTTGCAGTAGGAAATATTTCTGGCGGCGTATTCAATCCAGCGGTGGCCGTAGGGATCTCGATGATGGGACTGTCGGCCTGGGCGAATATTTGGATTTACTTTGTAGCCCAATTTGCCGCCTCGGTCGCGGCTACAATGTGCTTCAAGGTGGTGAGTCCCGAAGACAACGTCGACAAAGTCGCAATGCGCCACTCCAGGGCTGTTGGGGAGGCTGGCACGGAGGAGTAGAGAGGCGTCCGCCCGGTTCCAAATAAGTCGGGATATCTCAAGCGGTTTTTCGCTAACTTTGCCCATTTCGAAAATCCCGTTTGTAGGCCGGGTTGTCTGGCGACACGTTCGTCACAATCGTCGGCGCCAGGGAGGAGCCGACCACGATGAAACGCTTCGACGAAATACAGGTTCCTCCGTTTCCGAACCGACCGAGCATGGCTACAGTGTGGTCTAGGTCGGTATCGTCCAAGACAATGAAGGCGTCGCTGCCTTCGAGTTCCATGGTTGACCTTTTTACGTTTTTCCCGCTCGTGAAGCAAGTGCCTGTCCTGCGCGCTCGGACCCGATGAGGGTCATACCCCTCACCCGAAAGTCGTCGATCAAGGATCCTGCTTGGTCATTGCTCAGGAACAAAGCTGAAGGTTTGCGGTACCGGAAAGCACTTGAGGCTGAGATGCATAAAAAAGAGCACCACGTAAATCTGCTTGTTCGTGCCAAGAGGGTAGTGCTAGCGGGTTACCGTTTACCAAACCGTTGGCAGTGGCCCGCCAGATTAACGGTCGTGCCGAACGCTCGCACAGATAGATGACTGACTCACACTGCTAGAAGGGCGAACCACACTACCGCAGTCATCTACTGACACTACGTGCTGCTGCTTTGCAGGTGTCGAGGAGTCGTGATGGCTCGCGCGCGACCACAGTCGTGTGCTTGCGGATTTGCTTCATGCACATTCACCCCGATCACCAACAACCGCGATGAGCAGCATCGAAGCGCGTTGTCCGCCATGGCCGCGGGCATACAACCGCTGCTCGCTCGGGTCGCCAGCTTTGGCCTAGGCCCTTACGAAGTTCGTAAATTTACGAATGCCTCGTAAGTTCGTGAATACTATAAGCCATTTCATCGCAACGAAATAGCAAACGGAAGGCGTATTGCATACCACACAGCGAACGTGATCATGGTTTGAAAGAAAGGCAGCCCCGATGTTGAAGATTCTTAGATGGAACCGGGATGAGTCCGTGGTTTTCATTCTGAGCGGTCGAATCGAGGGGGAGACCCTGGCAGAGTTGAGCCGCGTTATCGGGCTGGAAGCAAGAGATCACAACCTGGTGCTGGATATGAAAGATATAACGCTGGTTGATCAATCAGCGATTCAGTTTTTAGCACGCTGCGAAGCGGAGAACGTAACGCTCGAGAATTGTCCGGCATATATTCGCGAATGGATCAGGGCAGAAAAACAGCGAGACAGCAGGCGTATGCCTTGAAGAAGAGGTGTGACGATGGGGGAATCAGTGGTGAGGTGGATGATGGCAAAAGTAATCGAATTCTGCAAACGACGGGACTCAGAGCCAAAGCGCGAATGGGTACCCGAAGGTCGACAGGCAAAGGTAATCATGTTCCCCGCGGGAACCAAGAAATCAGCGTAGCGGGGCTAGAGATTCTACTTATCGCCATGTCAGGTGCTTACTTCACGATTTGGCATCGAAGGTTTGGTGCCTGAGCACCGAGTGGGTGTGGAGCAACGCAATGGGTTGGGACGATTGCAAACATATCGCTGTACAAGGTGACGAGTCACGCTTTATGAGTAATCCGCCGGTTCAGTACATGGACGACGAGCGAAGGGGGCTCGCTGGAGAAGTTGGCCCACTGGGGTACACTGCCCGGGCGCAGGAAAACCGACAACATCTCTTCGAAGACGAGGACCAAGGTGAGCCGGACTTCGATGGAATCGTTGGTCGAAGCAACGCGCTTCGTAGCGTGCTGCACGAAATTAAGACGGTTGCTCCGACCGACTCGACGGTATTGATTTACGGCGAGACTGGCACTGGTAAGGAGCTGATCGCGCGCGCGATTCACGAACTAAGCCCTCGGCGCACGAACACCTTTGTGAAGCTGAATTGCGCAGCGATTCCGACTGGGCTGCTGGAGAGCGAACTTTTCGGGCATGAAAAGGGCGCTTTCACAGGAGCCATCGCGCAGCGAGTCGGCCGGTTCGAAGTTGCAAACCATGGCACCGCATTCTTGGACGAGATCGGGGAGATCCCGCTTGAGTTGCAGCCGAAACTGCTTCGAGTGCTTCAGGAGCGGGAGTTTGAGCGGCTGGGGAGTACACGCACATTACATACAGACGCCCGACTGATTGCCGCGACCAATCGTAATCTGGCGGCGATGGTCGAAGAGCAGAGGTTCCGCTCCGATCTCTTTTACCGATTGAATGTTTTTCCCGTTCGAGTTCCGTCGCTGCGTGAGCGTCGCGAGGACATCCCTCTCCTGGTGTGGCATTTCGCGAGGCAGTTCGCCGCGCGTATGAAGAGGAACTATGAGAGGGTTGCCCCGGAAACGATGAGAGTTTTGTGTGAGTACGACTGGCCCGGGAATATCCGCGAGCTACAGAATCTAATTGAACGTGCGGCGATTCTTTCTCCCGGTCCCGTCTTACGAGTGCCTCTCCGCGACCTTCATCATCGCACGATCACTGTGTCGCAAAATAGGCAGCATCAAACATTGGAAGAGGCCGAGCGCTCCCACATCTTACAGACGCTGAAGCAGACCAGGTGGGTTCTCGGCGGACCTAACGGTGCTGCGGCGCGCCTGGCAATCAATCGATCGACCCTACAGTTCCGAATGAAGAAGCTCGGCATTGTGCGCCCCGGGAGTAAAGATGATACTGGCGCTGCATCGCAGCCGCAGGCGCGCATTGCATGGCAATCCTTTGCCAGTTGACACCACGGAAGAGTATTCGCATCTGAATTCCCACGACATTCGCCGGATGCAGGAACGTAGGCACGTCTCCTCGAAGCTAAGGCGGATTGGCTGCTTTACCCGTACGTGCGCACGGCGCCGCCGCGTATGACCGCGTACTACCTTCTTTCCCTCTGACGATTCCTTTCTGTCAATCTTGCCCAGCCGAATGCTGGGGTTTGTGTTGGCCTACAAAAGAGAAGATGGTTCCGGCCGGGCTTAATCGATAAGGCGGTGCCCGCGTAGGAGGAGGTTGAAAAGTCACACCGGAACCGGCGGGTCTTTACGGCGACTCATGCGTATCCATAGAGCACTTGTCGTTCCAACCGCTGTGCTGACTCCACGAACTATTTTGCCGTAGCGTCAAGCGAATTGCGCGATATCCAGGAAGCGTTCACGCACTGGCGACGCCAATTGTCTGGCAATTGCTTGGCCGCTGGCACTACCGGTCTTGTAATCTGCCTTCGACCAACGCTCAACACTGCGCGACTATCTTGCGTCTCAACTGGTTTCGAGGAAGCGGTGCAGTGATCCACGCTTGGCACCGCACGTGCTAGTTAATTCAGCGTTGAGGCGAACAGAGCGAGCCAGCTTCAACTGCGGAGGTAAACATGTTTGGATTTGGAAAAGCACGTAATGCAGAGTTCAATTCTCAGTACGCGATTCGAGCTGACTACTGCCGGATCTTTCAACAAGAAATGCGCCCTTTATACCTGCTCTCCTTCCTGTTAACGGCGAATCACGCAAGGGCCGAGCAATGTTATTTCGAAGGTTTCGAAAACGCGGTCAAAGGGAGCACGGTGTTCAAGGAATGGGCCCGCTCCTGGAGCAAACGTATGGTGATCCAAACCGCCATTAGAGTAGTGTTCTCTGAATCCGTTCAAACCGAAGTTCGAGATGCTTGGCGCGACCCACTGGGCGAACCGCGTGTGACTTCTGTGATTGATGCCGTCGCGCAATTGGCACCGCTAGTGCGGTTTGTGTTCGTTATGTCAGTGCTAGAGCGCTATTCCGACCGAGAGTGCTCCCTCCTGCTGAACTGCACGGTCAAGAACGTGATCGGTGCCAGGTTGCAGGCCTTTCGAGAATTAGCAGGTGCTGACCCAGTGTTTTCTAGCGCCGTGGAACCACAATCGGAAACGCAATCTGACGGGCGGACAGGTGGAGCGCACTCAGCGAAGACTACCCTCAGCATGCTTTCGGCCGGATACGTCGGCGGGGGAGACGCGTGAAAAAGTCTATGAATCCAGGGACCATCAGCTACGGTGACAAAGCGGTACAAGCAGCGTGGCGGCTGCGGTACCTTCCCGTAATTGCCGAAGGTGTGCAGGTTGGAGTGGCATATCGGCACGCCGCAGCGCGAGATGAGAAGAACGGCTTTCCATTCACCGCCGCAGTGGAATGGCAGAAGGCTGCCGAACTGTTGAGTCCAATTCCGCAGGTTTCAGACCGGTGCTGGCAGGAGTGGGAGCGCATCATGCATCTGCCCAGGCGATTCGCAGTTCCGCTGAAATTCCACGTGAGCTTGAGGTGAACCTGCTATTTCAAGCACTGAACCCAGTTGGAGGACGAGACTCTGCAATGCCGAATCATGATGGTGCTGCAATGAGGCCGAAGCGGTGGATGGCGACGATGACCTTGTTGGCGGTGAGTGCAGGAATCTCTGCGCAGACGGCGAAGGAGAGACCTAAACTGAGCGGAGCCATGGGAAAAGCAGTGCAGACGGCTACCGATGCGAAGGCGAGAGGAGATGTGAACAAGGTCGTGGACGCGGCGGAGTCGCTGGAGGAATCGCGCGACGCAGGACTGCTTACGGATTGGCATATCGAGGGGCGCTTTGGTCGCGGTGACGGGTCGGATTTTGCACGCAAGTTCGAGCCCGAGAAAGCGGCATTGAAACAGGCGGGAGAACTTGCACCCAGACGCTTAAGACATAGACGCTACGAGCTGGTTTTTCCGCAGGGGAGATTTGGATTGCCGCCTGAACTGGACTCGCTCAAGGGTGTGTTTTATGCGGATTCGAGCACGTACCTATTCGGCGACGGCGAATGGAACGTGTACCTGGAGAGCAGAGCGGAGGCCGTTGTGTTTGTGGATGGCCGACAGCTGCTGGCGAGAAGTCCTGCGGCAACGGGAGCGGTGCGCGCACATGTTCACCTGGAAAGCGGCTCCCACTTGGTGATGGTTAAGTTCACGGCACAGGCAGCTCCGTTTCTGGTTGCGATCTTACCGCTAAACTCGGAGTCGCGTCGGAAGAACAACACTCCGTACTTGCAAGCCTCACCAGAGTCGGAAGAGATGCTAGCGAGGGCCATGACATGCGGCAGAAAAGTACTAAGCGCCAGCGCCTACTAGTGGAGCGGGTTGTCGACCCGTGAAAAATAAACGGAGAGCCCGACCAACACGGACCGGATCTCCACCATCCAAGGTGGGGTACTTGGATTGGCGACGGAAGCAGCTTTCGTCGAGTACGGTACGATGCACGTTCGCTCAAAGTTCAGACATTCACTTTTCGCTTGTTTCCTCATATCGGGAAGCTGGGTGGCGCCGCGCTGCATGGGGCAGTGTTCCGGAATCGCCACCACTGCTGCCGCCGCGGCGGATTGTGCTGCCCGCGCTCTTCCCGTGGATCGTGTGGCCAAGATCGATCCCAGCCGTCCCTACACGCTAGCCGAGCTCATCGATATGGCTGAGCAGAACAACCCGCACACCCGTATCTTGTGGGAGCAGGCCAAGCAACGGGCGGAGGCGCTGGGCATCGAGAAGAGTGCCTACTACCCTGTTCTAGCCGGCATAGCCGCATTCGGCGATGCGCGATTGGTTGTCCCCTTTCCCAAGCCTCTCTCACCGCGTGGATACGTCCTGATCGAGACTCCATTCGCGCAACCCGAGATCACACTGCAATACCTCATCTTTGACTTCGGCAAGCGCGAAGGCAAAGTAGACGAGGCAGCCGCCCAAAAGCTCGCCGCGGGTGCCAACTTTATTGCAGCGAATCAGCAGGTCGCTTATCAAGTCGCCAGCTCTTACTACGGGCTACTTACTGCCCAGGAGCGCCTGGAGGCGGCACAGGAGACACTCAAGACGGCGCAGACAACGCAAGATGCAGCGGAAGACCGCCTGAACAACGGGCGAGCGACGCGGCCCGACGTACTCAACGCACGGGCGGAAACGGCGCAGTCTGCGTTTGATTTCGAATCGGCCGATGGCGACGAAAAAATTGCCCGCGTCAAGCTGACGGAAGTGATCGGCGCCGATCCCTCTCCCAATATCCTGATCGCTGGACAACAAAACACACCCTTGCCCCTTACCCTAACTCTGGCGATCGATGCCCTCATCGACCGCGCCATGGCGAACCGGCCGGATTTGCAGGCGAAGGCCGCGGAGATCCGTGCAGCAGACGATGCCATCCGCCAGGCCAAGGCGGCGTACAGACCTAAGATTGGGCTTCTGGGGTCTGCCGCGCAAACCAGCGTGTGGCCTTCGACGGACTTTGGCCAGGTCGGCTCTGCCAGTGAGCCGACCTGGTCTGCTGTGCTCAGCATCGAATGGCAAATTTGGGACGGCGGCGCGAGAAAGAACGCGTTGGCGATCGCCCAGTCCAAACGGCGAGAGGCTCAGGACTCGATGACCGAACTGCAGGATCAAGCCACACGCGAAGTATGGACCGCCTATATTTCCTTCCGAACCGCGGTGAGGAAAGAGCAGGCCGCAGAGGCTTTGCTGGAATCCGCGAACACCTCGTACTCCGCCTCGTTGGACGCGTATCAGAACGGCGTCAAGAACCTTGTCGACGTGCTTACGGCGGAAAAGCAACTGTCGCAGGCTCGGTTCTCCAGCGTTTCAGCCCGTTCACAACTCTTTCTGGAGGCAGTCAACCTGGAATTCGTGACTGGCAACCTACTGCGCAACCAGCCGCCGGCGGCGACACCCCAAAGCGAGGTTGGCCACCAATGAGGACTACTCCGAGAAGTCTCGCCTACGCTGCGGCCACCTGCCTGCCCTTGATTGGGTGCTCACGCGCCCCCTCGATCAACATTATTGGATCGTTCCTTCCTGCCTGGATGATCTGTCTGACGGCAGGAGTGATTCTGGCATTCGTGGTTCGCTACTTGCTGGTCCGCTATCGCATCGAATCGGAAGTCGGCCCACTCGCGCTTATTTATCCGTGTGTCGTTATTCTTTTTACGTGCCTGTTGTGGCTGATTTTTTTCCGCTAAGGACAAGCCTATGGACCCAGTTTCTGAAAATCTCGGACGCAAACGATGGGGCCGGCGAATCGGCATCGTCGTTATCGCAGCTTCGGTCCTGTGCCTGTTGCTCGTCATTCTGGAAACAGAGCGCAACCCTCGCACGGATGACGCGAGCGTCCGGGCGAACCTCATCGAAATTGCTCCGGAGGTCAGCGGACGCCTTGTGGAACTCCCGGTGAAAGACAATGCCTTCGTGAAGCAAGGCGACCTGCTCTTCGTCATCGATCCGCGCCCGTACGAATACGCGCTGCAACAGGCGCTGTCCGACCAGGCAACGCTGGAGCAGCAGATCATTGACGAGAGACGCAAGATCGCAGCACAACAACATGCCGCAGACGCGGCGCTGGCCGGGCTCCATATTTCCAGGACAGGCATCAAGACCGCGGTCAGCAGCGTGGATCTGGCCAAGGCTAGCGTCTCAAGGGCGCAAGCTGCGGCGAATGCTGCCGAGGCGCAGCTCAAGTTCGCCACCAACGATCTGCACCGCATTGAGCCCCTGCTCAAGAAACAATACGTCACCGTGGAACAGGTGGATCAGGCGAACACTACCGAGCGCGTCGCTCAGGGAAATTTCGATGAGGCCCAGGCCGCGCTCGCCGAGGCCCAGGCGCAATACACGGAGGCCGTCCTGCGACAGGAGCAGGCAGGATCGACGGAATCAGAATCCGCGGCCAAGCTGGGGCAAGCCACGTATGCCGTCGACCGGATCGAAACACTCATGGCTACGCGAGCCAGCAAAGCCGCCAGGGTCGATAGCGCACGGCTCGATTTGGAACACTGCCGCGTCCTCTCGCCTTTCGACGCCTATGTGACCAACATGAACATCTCCGTAGGCGCCTATGCTCACCCCGGCAGCCCGCTGTTCACCTTGATCGATACTCGCACCTGGTGGGTGATCGCCAACTATCGCGAGTCGAAGCTCAAGCGCATCCGTCCCGGCATGCACGTCGATGTCTATCTGATGAGTCACCCCGACCGCAGGTTTAACGGCGTGGTGGAGAGCATCGGCTACGGTGTCTTTCCGGAAGATGGAGCCGTGTCGAACGGCCTTCCCAAAATTGACCGCACCTTAAACTGGGTTCATCTCTCGACAAGATTCCCGGTGCGCGTCCGGGTGCAGGACCCCGACCCTGCACTCTTCCGGCTGGGAGAGACGTCGGTCACGATCGTGAGATAACGGAATGGACAAATCTTCCATTGGTACGCTGCCGCCGTTCGCCGTGCCATCCCCGGCATCATCACTCGCTTCAGAGGCGCGCAGAATTTGGCAGGACCTGCAGCCAACACCCGGGCGTTTGAACGCCACGCTGCGCATTGTGCTATCCACCATTCTGACTTTGCTGGCCCTGCTTATCTTGCAGGTCCCCTTTGCCTCGTTAGCTCTGTACTTTGTCTTCTTGATCGAGCGAGAGAGTCCTGCCGTCTCCCTGCGCACAACCTTTGCCTTGGTTCCCGTGGTCATCGCCGTCGCTATCGAACTGGGCGTCGTGATCTTGACCGACAACAACCCGATGGCGCGTGTGCTTAGCGTTGCTGCAATCAGCTTCCTGGGCGGCTTGCTCGCCGCTGGGACCACTGTCCCGATGCTCGGCGCCATTTTGGGATTGGTCTACGGCCTCCTGATTGCCGCATGGGAGTTCCACGCACCCGCCAGCAAGTTGGTCAACAATTCGCTCTGGATCATTAGCGCCATCAGCATACCGTCTCTGTGCTCTGTCGCCGTAGAGTACATTTTTGCTTCGCGGCGCCCCGCGGACTTACTCCAGGAGCAAAGCACGCTGCGGTGGGAAGCATTGATCTCGATGTTTACCCTCTTCGCGGAGAGAGCGCCCCATCAGGCTCGCGCCGAGGCCGTCTCGCGGGTTTCTCTTCTTGCCGTCGCCGGTCAGGACGGCATGCAGGGGCTCTACAACAAAATCGTGGAGCGGAACATGGACACGGGCTCTTTGCCGCCTGCCGCTCGTGTGCGCATCACTATGCTGGCGCAGTTGATGGATGTCGCGGCGGCCCTCGGCTCCGCTCCCTACGCAGACGATCCCGAAAGTCTTCAACGCTACGCGAGGATTGCCGAACAGGCCCGCGCGGTAAGCGAGCACTCCCCCGAAGCAGCCAGACCGGCACTCGAAGCCAGAACGGGCCAGAATCTCACACTCCTTGACCGTGTCGAGGGAATGCTGCACGCGATTCGATCCATGCCGGCCGGCGCTACCGCTCAGGATAAACGTCTCGTCGCGCTGCCTTCGAGCGAAGCGCCCCTGTTTGTCCCCGGCGCGCTGACCGATCGGGCAAGCGTAGCCTTCGGACTCAAAATCAGTTTATGCGCGACACTTTGCTACATTCTCTACCACGCCATCGACTATCCGGGCATATCCACCAGCGTGACGACGGTATTCATCACGGGATTGAGCACGACCGGCGCCATCAAGCAGAAGTTCGTCTATCGACTTCTGGGCTCAGCCATCGGTGGCCTGATCTTCGGGCTGGGAGCGACGGCGTTCCTGTTTCCTCACATGGATTCGATTACCTCGCTCGTGGTTCTCATCGCAATCATCGCCTTTATTGCGGCGTGGTGTTCGCTGGGGCGGCAATTCGGCTATGTCGGCTTGCAGATTGCATATTCGTTCTTCATCGTAGCGTTCGAAGGATTCTCCGCTCCCACGGAGTTGTCCCCGGCCCGCGACCGCCTCGTCGGCATCCTGCTCGCGCTGGTCGTCATGTGGTTTGTCTTCGACCAGATCTGGCCGGTACGCACCGTCACCGCGATGCGCCGCGCGCTCGCCACGATCCTCCGCAGCGGAGCCAAACTCTTTCGCTTGCCTGAAACCGCCAAGCAGCACGCAGCTTTGTCCAGGGAGATTCATGCGCTGCGCGACCAGATCGGCAAGACGGTCGCCGCGATTCGCACGATGAACGGTGCCGTCGAGTATGAGTTCGTTGCGGATCGCGAACTTCATCTCCATTCCAGTGGAACGATTTTGCGCGCCGCACTCACTGCCGCCGCTCTCCTCTGGAACCAGGCTGTATTTCTGCAGAGCAAGCGCGAGCGCGAACTCCTGGATGATCCGCGTCTGGTCGAGATGCGGAATAAGTTCGCGACCATTATGGAAGCGATGGCCGATGCGGTGGCGCAGAAGAAGGCCTTCACCGCCTCCGATCCTTCCCCACTCGCGGATCCTTCGATCCTTGCGGACCCGCGCTATCGCGAATATCTGCAGAACGCACTGGCACGTTTCCGGGAGCTTCAAGATTGCGTCCAGCAGATAGGGGTCGCAGTTTAGAGGCGATTCGGCCCGGTTCGAAGTGAGCGGACATTTCTTTCGTCAGCTTCAGGCGGCCTGCAGTGGAGCCTGTCGGGGAAGCCGGCTCTCGATGGACATTGTTTCGAGCGAATACTTGAACGCCGTTCCACAGTCGCAGCACACGCGATAGGTTAGGCGATTGATCGTAAATACGCGGCTGAGATTGCTGTGATGGCACCCGAAGAAGAATTCGAGCAACGTTGCGTGGCTTTCCATAGACACTCCTTAATACCGGCAGGCCTGCACGGTGACTCCTCTCAAGTAGCATTTACCGTTCCAATCGATCTCAGGCCCCACAGACAATCGCTTAGGGAAGCGACAGACGCAGTCGGGTGCCAAGGTGCTCCCGACTGCTAGCCCATTACCATCAGATGATCGTGTGTCTCCGAGTATTTTGTTCCTCCGTCATGTTTTTTCAACAACTTCCACGATGGCCCCTATTTTGCTTATGAGATTGTGCTTATGATCGCGGACTAAAGAAGCTATGGGCGTGAAAGCGGAGGCCAAATGCGGAAACGTTGCAAGGTTGACGGCAGGGCATTCAAGCGGCTTGCCAACAAAGACAACCTCCCGCTTCCGCCAGGATTCATAACCGCGAAGCAGTATCCGAAGCTCAAAAGTCCAGTCTGGAGAGGGGGCAGCCCATGTCGGTAAAGGTCGCAGATCTCTTGTGGGAGATGCTCGTGAACGCAGGTGTCAAACGTTGTTATGGAATTGTTGGTGACGCTCTCAATCCAGTCATCGACGCACTGCGCCGCAATGGAAAGATTGAGTTAATTCACGTTCGTCACGAAGAGTACGGAGCTTTCGCCGCTGTCGCCGAGGCTTACTTCACCGGTAATCCGGTGGTGGTTTGTGGAACCGCCGGCCCCGGCGTCGTTCATCTGTTCAACGGGTTGATGGATGCGCGCAAGGAGGGGGCTCCGGTCATCGCGATTGCGGGCGACGTGGAGACTTCCCTGATGGACACAGCCGCGCTCGAAGAGCTCAATCCTCACAAGTTTTTCGAAGCCGCATCTCTGTATACCGGGCGGGTGGTCAACCCTGAGCAGGCGCGCGCCGTTTTCCACACTGCGATTCTCACTGCGATCCTGGAGAAAGGGCCCACGGTAATTTCGCTTCCGGGTGACATTGCGTCTGCCGATGCGGCCACCCACTCGACCGGAATCACGATTCCTGCCACGCCTGTTTTGCGTCCTTCCGATGCAGACCTGAATCAGCTTGTGAGCATGATTGACATCGCAAAAACGGTAGCGATCTTCGGCGGCGATGGCTGCAGAGAGGCCCACGATGAGGTTGTCGAACTCGCCCGCAGACTGAAAGCTCCTGTCGGCTTTGCGCTACGCGGCAAGCAGTGGCTGGAACACGACAATCCCAATGCGGTTGGCATGACAGGTTTGCTCGGTTATGGCGGAGCCTTTGGTGCGATCAATGACGCCGAACTGCTACTTATGCTGGGCACGGATTTTCCGTTCTCGGAATTCCTCCCCGGCGAGAGCGTGAAGAAGGTTCAGATCGACAAAAATCCCAAGCACATTGGTCGCCGTACGGCCGTTGATCTCGGGCTGGTCGGCGACATCAAGGCGACTGTGAGCGCGTTGCTTGAGAGGGTTCACGACAAACCTGACAGCCGCTTTCTCGACAAGCACATCGCGGACACGAACTCCTTCCACGAACTCTTACAGCACTATGTGGAGAAAGGACCTGGGATCAAGCCCATACGTCCGGAATTCCTGGCCGCAACGCTAAGCGACGTCGCTTCCGATGACGCAATGTTTTTCGCCGACACCGGCACAGCAGTGATATGGCTGGCAAGACACATCAAGGGGGGAAGAAATCGCAGGCTTTTCGGTTCGTTTTCGTGGGCATCCATGGCCAATGCCGCGCCCAATGCGTTCGGCGCGCAGTTGGCATATCCAGGCCGGCAAACGATTGCCCTCTGCGGCGACGGCGGCTTCACGATGCAAGGAATGGGCGACCTGTTGACGCAGGTGCAACGAAAGACTCCGGTGGTCCAAGTCATTCTCAATAACGACTCCCTGGACTTCGTCAACATCGAGCAGCAAGAGAGCGGGATAGTCCCCTTCGGCGTGGATTTCAAGAACCCCAATTTCGCCAAGGTCGCCGAAGCAATGGGCGCGAAAGGGATCCGCATCGAAGAGCCCGCCGACGTCAAAGAGGCGCTTGCTGAGGCTCTCGCGTACAAGAATGGACCCGTCGTGGTTGATGCCGTCGTCGATCCTTTCGCCCTCTCGCTGCCATCCCATGTTCCTTTCCACACCGTCAAAGGTTACACACTCAGTCTCGCCAAGCAGGTGCTATCGGGCCGCATGGACTCGGTGATCAAGACGATGGAACGAAACGTCAGGCTGATTTGAGCGGCCGATCGGGAGGGAAGCGCTACCGGCGATTCCAGTGGGAGAATGTCTGTGGGTAAACCAGTGCTTGTGGTCACAACTCGCTTCGTGGATGAGGTCGAGGCACGTATCGCCCGAGACTACGAGGCACGTCGCAACATTCACGAAATACCGTTTACTCGTGACGAACTGCTCAAGGCCGCAGAAGGCGCCGATGCGCTACTGATTACACCTTTCGAACGCCTGGACTCCGAATTCTTCAAGCGGGCGCCCGCCTCTATCAGGGTGATCGCTACCTACTCGGTCGGTCTTGACCACATCGATCTCCTGGCAGCGGCGAATAGGAAAATTGCCATTGCGTACACTCCGGGAGTCAACACGGAGGCCACGGCAGACATCGCGATGCTGCTGATGCTAGGTGCGTCGCGGCGTGCGTACGAAGCTCAGGAAGAGGTGCGCACAGGGGCGTGGGAGGCCTCGAGTCCAGCGTTGTTAGGGTGGCAGTTGACGGGAAAGGCTCTCGGCATCTTCGGCATGGGACGGGTTGGCCAGGCAGTTGCTCGCCGCGCGAGGGGTTTCGGGATGAAAATCCACTATTCCAATCCGACCCGCTTGGCGATAGAGTTGGAGAAAGACGCCATATTTCACGCTAGTACGTCGGACTTGCTTCGAGCCAGTGAGTTCCTTAGCCTGCACGCGCCCGAAACGGAGGAGACGCATCATTTCATCAATTCGAAAACAATTGACCTCCTGCCGCACGGCGCGATCGTTATCAACACTGCTCGCGGTGGCCTGGTAAAGGATGAGGATCTCATCGCCGCACTTAGGAGCGGCCGGGTTGCAGCAGCAGGGCTGGACGTCTTCGAAGGCGAACCGAAGGTCCACCCTGGATATGTTGCCCTTAAGAATACGTTTCTACTGCCACATATCGGAAGCGCCACCGTAGAGACGCGTTCAGCGATGGGAATGCGTGCACTCGACAACATCGATGCGGTTTTGAGCGGCAGACCTGCACCCTCTCTCGTCCCAAGGCAGCCGCTTGTCGCTTAGAAGCACTCCCAGCTTAGGTTCTCAATGGAGTAGAGCATCAGATTCCTCAGAGGCGGTCTGGCAGACCGGAAAGCCAAAGGATAGCCGCATCTGCTGGTCCCACAATGCGCAGCGAAATCTATATCGGCGTGTCCTAGATCGACCCCTATCTAGGGCTGAGAGAAGCCGACCGGCTAGAACTGCACTGAGGGAGGGCGACACCAACCATACGGTCGAGATCTATCCCGGCATCCCTTACTGCTTCGCGGTTCCTAGCCTCGGATCTATGACCGGGGGGCACTGGGAAAGGCTGCTTTTTTTCGGAACGTGCCGACGGGCTATAGAAACCAGTGCTTTTCATGGACCTGTATTTTATTTTGTAACTATCTAGCTACCCGTTACGCGGGTAACTTATGAAGGATTCATCTGCTGTCTACAATTGCAGCACGTGAATCCTTCAACCGTTACAGGCAGATTCGCGACAAGGGGAGAATTTGTAAATGAGCAGGACTGAACCGCCTTGCACGTCTGCGCATCCGCCAGGCACCGCCAAACTTCAACAAGCCGAACTACTCACCGTTCAAGAGAAGCGTGAGGCGTTGATTGCACCACTCACTGCCAAACTTCAGGCCCTCTGGTCAAAAGGGACGATCGCGTTCACGTCTGATGAAATCCACCTGCTGCGACTCATGAGCACACTTGTCCGGCTATCCGACCTTGACACCCTTCAGACCCTGTCCACCGCATACAGGGCGATGCCGCCCGAGTGGTGGGATTTATAGATTTGGCAATATTCAAAATGACAGAATCCAGGCCCATGAGTCCCTCCCCCTCATGGGCGGTTAGCATAAAGATACACTAGACTTGGTGAATGTGTACTATTCATCATATACTGGGTATACTGGCAATAGAAATGACTCGGCAAGGAAGCGCAATTATGCCACGAACCAAAGATCCCACCGCCCCGACGCTCATCAGGGCCTGTCTCTCTCTGGACGATTCGACGCTGACACTACTGGAGAAGATCAGGCACAAATTTCACCTCACCAAGGCAAACGCAGCGAAAATGATCGTGGGGCTCGCCCTCGAAAAAAAAATCAAGCTGGCAGACGTCACGAAGTTTCACCAGGAGGTCTGGAGCAACCTTTCCTTCGAGAGCGGCCAGCGCTTCTCGCAGTTGATCGTAAACTGGAGTCCCGAGGAAGACGCTTTGCTGCTCATGTACGCCAAGCATCTTTTTAGCTCAAATAATCGTAGCGAAGCCGTGCGCGTATTGATCGCCCACTTCGCGGTCCAGAACAAGTTCGCTGTTGTCGGCCAAGTCAAGAAGTCCACAATCATCCCTACCTAAGCGTGACCTGGGGCTGCTCGCGAAACGAGTGGCCCTTGCTGCGTGTGCCTCCCGCACAATCCTAAAAAGCAAAGCACACAAGTCTTGCGGTGTGTTCTGCCCCCAATGAGCTGCCGATCACGGAGTGCATTGGGGCGGAGCCTGCGGCACAGCGGGCTGCGCCCGTGTTTGTGCCACGATCCGCCGCTGGGGCCTGTGAAACTGCGCCTATAAGAGGGTCGCGCTAAATATATAACAAACATAGTATAGATATGTTATTATTGCAGACGCTGGAAAAGGCACAGTGCTTTGCAAAGGAGTTCCATGTCCCCGCGCTACAGCGAACGGCTCATAGAAACCTTCCGGGATGACGAACTGTCAAAGTGGAACGGAACCGGAATCCAGGGCCGCAACGAGGTACGTCGAAGACGCCGCGGCAGTGCTCCGGAAAAGAGAGCCTTCCGATGTACCGGCCGGCGCCCGGCGCCGCGAATCCATTCCGCTGTCAAACCTGCGGCAATCTGCAGCTTAGAGCATTCGCAACGATGTACGCGCAAGGCACATCAACCGCGGTCTCCATGAAGGGCTTTTTCTTTAAGCATGCCTACCAGAAAACATGGAGGCAGACGCAGATGGCCAAGTTGTGCGCACCACCGCGCAAGAAAGCGTTCTGGCCGGCCCTCCTTTTTCTGGTGATCGCGGCCGGTGGAACATTTGCCGTGTACGTGGGCCGCATGCCAACGGCCGTCAGCAGCCGGGTTATGGTGTTCTGCTTTCTTCGTGGCTGGCTTGGGCTGTACCTGGGCATGTACCACCTCTATTGGAATCTGCGGTATTTCCCTCAACGCATGACCGAGTATCACCGCCTCCAGTACTGTCCTCGTTGCGGCACGGTGACCAAGGTGTGAATTACAGGTATCTTCGCGTCAAACTCAGCCAGGCGCGGAGTGGCCGCAACGAGCGATCGTGACGCCAACAGGAGGAGACACATCATGCGGCCTCATAGCCGGTGGTAATTGAACCAACGTGCGGGGGCGAACTGAACCGCGATGGCAAAAGCGTTGTTACACTAGATGCCCACAAAAAGGCACGGGAGCACTCAAGGTGCAAATTCTGGAGCGGTTCAAGACTGGTCGGTTGAGCGAATTGCCGAGCTTTTTCATTGTGGAACCTTGTCAATACGAAATCAGAAAGCGGGGCCAGGGTGATCTTTGTTACGAAAATGGATCGAAAAACTCTGGCCGTTTCCCGGTGAATTTCTTGTCCATACAATCCGGAGAACTCTCG
>Ga0316217_10000325_pt1 | contig 69704 bp, 61 predicted proteins | sample 1anoAmetaG_FD_203633 | JGI IMG/M metagenome (GOLD analysis project Ga0316217, IMG submission 203633) | Freshwater microbial communities from Trout Bog Lake, Wisconsin, USA - 1anoA | ecosystem: Environmental > Aquatic > Freshwater > Lake > Hypolimnion/Profundal zone | place: USA: Wisconsin... | reverse complement strand
GCCCCACCGCCGCGCCCCCGGAGAAGTGACGCAAGACGGCTTGCCATTTTTCCCGCGCCCCGCAATGCCGGTTCTTCAGGCATTTCATAAAAATTGAGAAATCTTCAAAGGGATTCAAGACAGTTCGGATTCCACCCGGCTACCTTCTGCTTAGCACGACCAGCATTGGGCGCGTGCAATCCAGAACTGAGGAAGAATCCATGTCCAAGCAACTCTCGATTTTCAAGCACAGTGCAATTGCGCTGCTTGCAGTCCTTGCCTTCGCTGTCTCCACAGTGATGGCCCAGACCGCCCCGGCTGCCACTCCCGCCGAGGCCGGCCCGGCGCAGGCCGCCCCGGCCACTACCGGACCAATCTCCCACAACATCACACTCAAAAAGATTGATGGAAACATCAACATCCTCGTCAACGAAGACGGAACCTGGCTCTTTTCGGGCAGTGCAAAATCATGGAAAGATAAGGACTACGACGTTTCGCTGGCCCTGAGAGCCAACACCGGGGCCATCTATGTTTTCCACTGGGTAGGCGACGCCACGCATCCGATTCAGTTCAGCAAGTCCGGCAAGAGCGGCATTCTCAAGGACGACTTCGTCAACTTCCAGAAGGGCCATCATTACGCCTGGACCTATCGCTACTATGAGAGCGCCGCCGGCAAGAAAGCCCTTTATGAGGCGCAGCAGAAAAAGCGCGAAGAACTGGCAAGAGAAGAGAAGGAAGCTCGCGAAAAGCACGACGCCAAGCTGGAAGCTGAAAAGAAGGCAGAGCAAAAGAAGCTCGCCCAGCAGGAACTGGCGCAGGAGCGTGCTCAGGCAGCCCAGCAGCAGAAGAGCAGCGGCGGCGGCATCGGGTCGACCATCAGCAGCGTTGTCAATACCGTTGGCAGCGTGGCCTCCGGCGTTGTTAACGCAGTTTCCGATGTGGGCAGCTTCCTCAGCTCCATCTTCTAGCTGAAGCAGGATCTGGGTTTGATCCCGGAAACATTGCATCTATCCGTTCCCCAGCTGTACTGAGCCTGAGGCCGGGTCCCCTCCCGGCCTTCGGTCTCACTCAAGCACATAGACCAGATGTCAAAAGGCGCCGGCTGAAAAGAGCTGGCAAAGAATTCCAGGCAGGCGTCACTGATTGCTTCTGTGACGCACGGAAAGCACAAACTTTATCCAAATTGGATCTATGAGGTGAAAATGTTCAAGCGAATCACTAGCATCATTCCGCACAGCGCACTCACGCTCTGCTTGGTTCTGGCTTTTGCCGCTTATTCGGCGATGGCCCAGGCTCCCACCACCGCTCCGGCTGAAACCAGCACGGTACAGGCCGCGCCACCTTCCCCCGGGCCCATTTCGCACACCTTCACTTTGCCCAAGATTAATGGAAAGCTCAACATCCTGATCAATCCAGATGGAAAATGGCTCTTCTCCGGCTCCTCATCGACGAAGTTTTCGGATAAGGATTTCGACGTCACGCTGGCGCTGAAGAACAGCTCGGGCGCGGTCATTCTTTTTGAATGGTGCGGCGACGCCTCACGCGGGATTCAGTTCAGCAAAGAGGGAACGAATGTCATTCTCAAGGAGAACTTCGCCTCCTTTGCGTCGGGTCACCGCATGGCCTGGGATTATCGCTTCACTGAGACCGCGGCCGGCCGCGCAAAGATCTATGAAGAACGGATGAAGAAGAAAACAGCGCTCAAGGATGCGCAACTGAAGCAGGAAGAGCAGGAGGAGCTTTCCGCGGACTTCGGCACACCGGTTATGAACCTGAATGTAACGGCAGGCCAGGAGAAGTCCTATGATGAGTGGAGGGACAAGGTATTAAAGGAACATCTGCCCTTGAAGTGCCCCAATAACGCGAAAGCCACGAGCTGCAATTGTATCCTCCAAAGGGATATGTTAGGTCTGGGTTACCAGACCGATGCTGAAGCAGAGCAATTTGAAAAGCTTCCGCCCGCATTACAGAAGGAAACCGGAGCGAAGGCCTATGCAATGCAACAGAGGAAGAATAAGGAGCAGCAACAGCAGCAGCAAGCACAACAGGCGCAGCAGAAGAGCAGCGGCGGCGGCGGCGGAACCAGCGTGGGCAGTGTGCTGAGCACCATTGGCGGGATCGCTGGAGCGGTTCTTTCGTTCCTGTAAAACAGCGACCGGGCTGAACTTCCGCGGCAGAGGCCGGCGGTAGCAGCTCTCGCACATTTCACGCAGCATTCAAGGCCGGGCATTTTACCCGGCCTTGTCTTTCCTGCCGCAAAACAGCGCGCGGTCGTTTCAACTTCCGCATACAAGGCGCGCCGCTGAATGCTTCCTCAATCCACCCGGCGCAGAACGCTGACCACCCCGGTCGTGATGCCGTTGTCCTTGTCCACTATGGGCGAAGTGGTGATTTCCACGCGCAACTGGCAGTGATTGCGATCAACCACGGTCGCGATTCCCCGCGTGCGTTTTTCCAGCGCGATGCGATGCGTCAGCGTCTTGTGTTCGGCAGAGATGTAAGAAAGCATCGGCATTCCCTTCTCGATCACCTTGCCGGCCATTTCCTCCGCTTTCCATCCGAGCATCTCTTCCGCGGCTGGATTGACGCTGCAAACAAAACCCAGCACATCGGTCACAATCACCGCCTCGGCAACAGAAGCCAGCACGCTCTCCAGCCGCTGACGGGCCTGATGCGCCGCCTCGTGGGCTAGCTGCGCCTCGGTTACGTCAAAGGAGACCATGCGCATCCCCGCCACCTGTCCTTCGCCGCCGCGCCGCAGGCTGCGATGCAATTCAAAGGTGCGATACCCGCCGGCGCTGGTGTAAATCGTGCGCCGCACTGTGGGCGGATTCTCGCCTGACTCCATGATTTTTAAAAATGCCGCGCGGCTTATCTCTCTCTCGTCCGCCGCCATGAGATTCCATAGCGTTTCGCCGATGAATTTGCCGTGTTCGTGAGGATACAAGGCGCGCGCCGCGCGATTGGCGCGCAACACAATTCCTTCCGCATTCAGCTCAATGTAGGCCACTGGCAGCTCTTCGATTACTTCCTGAGCCGAGTCTTCAGGCAAAATATGATGCTCCGCTGCGATTCTATTCATCAAATTCACCATTGTGCCGCCGGCTTGGCGGATAGTTTGTACAGGTCCTCTGCGCTGCGCAGGCAGGCGATGGGGGTCAGCTCGAAGTCCAGCGGAATGCGCAGCATCACCGTGCGTCCCGAAATATTGACGGTTATATCGCGATTCTGCGAGACAATCCGCTGCAACTCCGCCGTCAGAATCTGTTCGCTCGCGCGTCCTTCCAATATGATCAGCAGCGATGAGTCGCTCCAGTGAAAAATGGCGTCGTCGCTGTGCAGATTGTGAGTGAGAAAGGCGGAGACAGCCATCACGCTGTCCTGAACGGCTTCCAGCCCGAACCGCTCGCTGATAATCTCCAGGCAACCCAGCCGGAACAGCGCAATGTGTCCGTTGCCGCCGCGCTCCATCATGCGCTTCAAATACGCCACCGCGCTGCCGCCGCCGCGCAACCCGGCCGCATTGTCGTTTGCCGTTGACCGATCCGCTACCTTCAGCGCAGAGGCGGCCGCGGGAGCACTCCGCGCCCCGCCCGATGGATGCAGAAATTCCTGAAGCCTTGCGCTGTACTCCTGAATCTCCGCGCTGGTTTCCAGCACTGCAATCTTAGACACCAGAGGCACGGCTTCCGCCGAGCCCGCATCCACGCCCACACGCTCCAGTAGCTCGCCAAGCTGCATCGCCGTCAGCCGCCGCCACCGATTTTGCCGATCCCTGAGTTCCCCTTCCGTCCCCTTCCGGTAACCCTCGAACTCTTGCAGTATCGTCTGAATCAGCGCCAGCTTGTCATCCTCCGGCAAGCTGTCCGGCGCCTGCATCGCCATGCCGCTCACTTTCTTGTGAAATGACTTGTAGCTCTCAGCGTCAATCTCCACCATATTCAGTGCCGCGCCCTCCACCATCAGAGTCAAAAAACGATCTCTCGATGGGGCCAAAGCCTCCCCCTTCACTAAGTGACCCAGCCCCGCTATCTGACGAAGGTCCATCGATGACACTCCCAACTTTTTTCATCGGCGGAGTCGGCGCTTCCATTATGTTTTTCTTGATCCAATAAGGGTTTTCCGCTGCTCCTTCTGCAGGAAATCCTCGCCCGCTTTTCCAAAAATCGCTCTTTCTCCGCCAATTCTCCTGTACACTGGATTCAACTTCACTGAAGTCACCAAGACCATGACAAAAAAATATCCAGTCGGCATCCTGGGCGCAACCGGAATGGTGGGCCAGCGTTTCATCCAACTGTTGGAGCACCATCCGTGGTTTGAGGTCGCGTGGCTCGCGGCCAGCGACCGCTCCAGCGGCAAAACCTATGGCGAAGCGGCCAAGTGGCGTCTCGACACGCCTCTGCCTGAGCGCATCGCTGGCATGACTCTTGCTCCGGCAGATCCTGGCGCCGCGGCCAGCCAGGGTCAGCCCGCGCCCAAAATTATCTTTGCCGCGCTCGATGCTTCCATCGCCCGCGAAATGGAACCGCGCTTTGCCGACGCAGGTTGCGCCGTGGTTTCCAACTCCAGCGCCTTCCGCATGACGCCCAATGTGCCGCTCGTCATTCCTGAAATCAATGCCGAGCACCTGGGCCTCATCGAGGAGCAGCCCTCGCGCCGCGCCACGGGCGGTTATATGGTCACGAACCCGAACTGCTCCACTATCGGCCTCGTCATGGCCCTCAAGCCCATCGAGCAGCGTTTCGGCATCACGCAGATTCTCGTCACCACCATGCAGGCCATCAGCGGCGCGGGTTATCCCGGCGTGCCGTCGATGGATATTCTCGGCAACGTCGTCCCTTACATCGGCAGCGAAGAAGAAAAGATGGAAGAGGAGACGCTCAAGCTGCTGGGCGCGCTCTCCGGCCACGCAGTCACTCCGCTGGCCGCGCGCATCAGCGCCCACTGCAATCGTGTCGCGGTCGAAGACGGCCACACGGAGAGCGTCAGCATCAAACTGGCGAAGCCAGCCACGCGCGAAGAGATTCTTGCGGCATGGGCGGACTTCCGCCCGCTCGCCGGCCAAAATCTTCCCACTGCCCCTGATCAACCCATTCAGTGGGCGCCGCAGCCGGATCGCCCGCAGCCGCGCCTCGACCGCAATCGCGGCAACGGCATGGCCGTCACCGTGGGACGCCTGCGCCCCTGCGGCGTGCTCGACTGGAAGTTCACCGTGCTCTCCCACAACACCATTCGCGGCGCAGCTGGAGCCGCGATCCTCAACGCAGAACTATTGGCAAGCCAGGGAAAGCTGTAACGGAAATTGGTTTTGAAAGGGCACGACTTTAGTCGTGCCACAAAATTCGCAAAGGATTTTGGGGCTTTAGCCCCCGAGGTACATTAGGAAAATTCGCATGAGCCTGGTCGTAATGAAATTCGGCGGCACATCGGTTGAAGACCCAGAGGCCATTCGCCGCACCGCGGCCATCGTTGCCGGGCGCGTGGCCAAAGGCAAGCAGACGGTGGTCGTGGTCAGCGCCATGGCCAAGGTCACCGATATGCTTTTGCGCGCCGCCGCCACCGCCGCGCAGGGCGACCGCACCGGCGCTCTGGCTCTCAGCTCCCGCCTGCGCTCGCGCCATCGCGACACCGCCGCCGCGCTGGTCAAAAATTCCGCCGCCCTCGTCAGCCAGATCGACGAGAAGTTCGACTCGCTCGATGAAATCCTGCGCGGCCTTTCCGCCATCCTCGAACTCACGCCGCGCATCTCCGACCTGATCGTCAGCTACGGCGAGCGCTTCTCCAGCCGCATCGTCGCCGCCGCCTTCCGCGAGCAGGGTATCCACGCCGCCCACATCGACGCGCGCGAGGTCGTCATCACCGATTCGCAATTTCAAAAAGCCATTCCGCAAGACGCGCTCATCGAAAAGCGCTCGCAGGAAAAACTTGTCCCCTTGCTCGCAGCGGGCCAGGTCCCCGTCATGGGCGGCTTTATCGCCAGCAACGAAGCCGGCATCACCACCACGCTCGGCCGCGGCGGCTCCGACTTCACCGCTGCCCTCATCGGCGGCGCGCTCCAGGCTGAGGCCATCGAAATCTGGACCGATGTGGACGGCATCATGACCGCCGACCCGCGCGTCTGCCCCGATGCCCTCCGCGTCAAAGTCATCAGCTTTGAAGAAGCCGCCGAGCTCGCCTACTTCGGCGCCAAGGTTCTGCACCCGGCCACCATCCTGCCCGCCGTCAAGAAAAACATACCGGTCCTCGTGCTCAACAGCCGCAACGCCAGTTGCGAAGGCACGCGCATCATCTCGCTGCCCCCGCACTGCAAAAGTCCCTTCAAATCCATTGCCGTCAAAAAGAAGCTCAGCATCATCGACGTGGTCGCCAGCCGCATGTTGATGACCCACGGCTACATGAAGTCCATCTTCGACATCTTCGACAAGCATCAGTGCCCGGTCGATATGGTCTCCACCAGCGAAGTCTCCGTCTCGCTCACGGTTGACTCCAACGACAAGCTGCCCCTTATCGCCGCCGATCTCGGCCAGCTCGCCGATGTGAAATACGAAGGCCGCAAAGCCCTCGTCTGCCTCGTCGGCGACGACATCCGCGGCCGCAACGGCATGGCCGGACAGGTCTTCACCGCCGTCAGCCACATCAACGTCCGCATGATCTCCCAGGGCGCCAGCGAAATCAACATGAGCTTCATGATCGACGAGGACGACGCCGACGAAGCCGTCCGCTCGCTGCACGCCGCCTTCTTCAAAGACCCCGACCCCGAAATCTTCGATGTGGATGCACGTAAAACAAAATAGTCTGTTATCCGCGTAACTGAGCAAGTTTTATATCAGGGCACGGCTTCACTGGTCGCGGAAATACGTATAGCTGTACGGGTTTTGTATCAGGGCACGGCTTCAGCCGTGCCAAAAACGACCGTATTTTTAATACGTGGCGGGCTTTAGCCCCTGCGCTCTTTCATTCTCGCCAGATAGCCGTAGCAATATGGATACTGCTCCGGAGAATCCACCAATCCTGCTTTCACAGGGTTTTGTGCAATATACTCCCGATACCGAAAAAGACTTTCCGCGTCGTCAGCCCTTGTCTCGGAAAACCCACACTGCCAGACCTCTCCCAAATACTGAAATTCCTTCTTCAAGCGATAGGAGAATCTTCCCTTGATGAATTGCATGGCTTTTTCAATCGTCATATCCGCGTGAACCGTCATAAGCAAATGAACGTGATCCGGCATGATTACGAAATCATGCAGTAGAAACTTCCGCTCCGCGACGCACGTCCGTAACACGTCGATGAGAAGCATTGCATTTCTTTCGGACTGCAACAGGTACCGTCCCATGCTGGTCTTGGTCGTGGCAAAGAAAACGCGCGACGTGCTGAGCGTGTTCACGGGGGTGGAGTTGCGTGCAGGTTTTGTCATAGCAGGGGCTAAAGCCCAAATCCTTTTTGCAGCGTCTACGGCACGGCTGAAGCCGTGCCCTGATACAAAGCCATATTCTATCGGTTACTTCCTAAACTTCGTGCGGTATATTCACGGCGCCTATACGAGCCGCTCTCTTTTGTGCAACGAACCCACATCAATCACCTGAACGACGCACGCAAAGCGCATCCATAGTGTCGCCCTCTGCCCAATCCTCGAAACCCTTTTCTCTCCGCCCTCTCGTGTAGTCGAAATACCAGAAGGAAGCCTTGGAAGGACGCCCGTCAACATCAATCAATGGACTGCTGCTCCATTGGCGATCAAATGTGAGCAAGAGCCCTCCATTCACCTGGAGATCTCCATTCCAATGCAGAATGTCGGAATAGCCAACGTGCTCCGTAGCATAGGCTCTCAGGTTGACAAGCCCCTCCAGTTCATCAATGGTTGCCAGCCTCCAGTCAGAGTATCCGGTCAATCGCAGATTACGGCAGTATCTAGTTGCCTTATGCCAGCTCACACGTTTGCCGTTGTCCTTCGCGGCCCACATGAGACCGGTGGAGTGATCGAACCAAAACCCACGCGTCCGAGTTTCCTGCGCCAAGCTTGGAGTCCAAGAAGAGAACTGAGCCTCGTTCAGCTTCGCTTTCTCGCGCGTGGCAGAGTCCTGCTCTTTGGATTCCTGCAACTGCTGTTGAGGAAGCGCAGGCCGAACTTGAGGAGCGCCCCCAGACACGGGAGAGCCTGTCGAGGATTGAGCGCCAGTGATCATGGCGCAGCTAGTTAGAAGAATCAGAACACCAATTGCCCGCCAATTCATGTTGCACACTCCAAACAAAGAAAAAGATTTGCATTTACTGCCACTGCACAAACCGCTCTCCCTTGTGCATTCCGCCATAATCCTTCGTCAGCTTGCACGACGCCAGCTTTCCGTTCTCGTGAAACTTTGCTCCGCCGCCGCGGCCGTCGCCGAAAAATCCTCCGCTCTCGCACGGAACGCCCTGCACGGCCTGGCCTCCCGCCAGGTAACACTGCTTGAGCTTGCCGCTGGGATAGAAGGCCACCACCGGGCCTTCGCTCGTTCCCAGCAAACCGGCGCCCATGCAGGTCATGCCCAGAATCGGCGCGTCGTGGCTCATCTGCACGAAGTCCGGCGTGCCGTCCGGATGCAGCGTAATCAGCGATCCCGCCGGAATCCGCGCCTCGCCAAAGGCGATCTCGCGCGTAACGGTGCAGCGGTTCAGCCGCCCATCGTCAAAGAACCAGGCGTAGCCCTTGTCGCAGGGATAGCCCTGAATTTCGGCAGGTGCATTGAGTGTTTTTCGCTGGGTGTGAGGCTGGGCAGCAGGCTGTGCAATCGCGCATCCGGCCCAGAACAGGCCATTGAACGCAAGAATGAGCAACATGATTTTTCTCATATCGTCCCCTGAGACAAATCCCCTTGCAAACCTGATACGCGGCTACCCCGCGGCCGGTTCCGCAGCCGGCCCGGCAGGCTTCCGCTGCCCGTAGATCACCAGAAGCGCCACCAGCATCAGCAGAATCACGCCGAGCACCAGCAGGCTGCCTTCGGGGCCGTCCGCTCCGCCGCTCCAGAGGGCATTGCCGGAGGTGGTGGTGGTGAGAAAGTGGCCGGGAGCGACCATGCCGCTGTCGGCGGTTCCATAAAAAAAGGTTTCCGCCCAGTCCCATGCCGCGTGGCAGCCGATGGCCCACCAGGCCGATCCGGTCACGCGCACGCTCACGCAAAAGACAAAACCGATCAGCGCCGCGGCGAAGATGCCGATGCTGTTTTCGCCGCTATTGTGCGTGTGCCAGTAGCCGAAGATAGCCGACGTCACCCAGGCCGCCTGCCAGAACCCGCTTTGCGGGGTCTTGCGAACGTGCAGCATCAGGCAGGGCAAAAAGCCCAGCAGCGCGATGGCATAGACGCCCCAGACGCCGTTTCCTTTGTGATGTAAAAGCAGGCGCAGGCACAGGGCGCCGAGGATGCCCGCCGCCCACCAGAAGTTGATGCCGCGGGCAAGCGTGAATTGCAGGTAACAGCGGAAGATGCCCTCTTCCACGCAGCCAACCAGCAAAAAGCCCACCGCCCACGCCGCGCCAAATTTGAAGATTTCCGCCCCCGAGAGCGCCACCGGTCCAAAGCGCAGCCACCCTCCCGAGGCCATGGCTCCCACCACTGCCGAGAGCGCCGCGGTTCCCGCCGCCACTCCGCTGAAGAAATGTGGAAATCGCCGCGGTCCGATCAGGTTGAAGGCCAGCAGGTTGCGACGGCCCTCGAGCAGCGCGACAAGCGTGGCCGCCCCGGCCACAGCCAGAAACCAAATCATCTCGTCCAATAACATTGAGAATGCTTTGGACCCGTTCTGCCTGACCAAAAAACCAAACGAAAACAACAAAGAGCCAACCAGGTTGAGGAGCAGGTAAAGCAGGACGCCAAAGAACATCACCGACCAGCCCGCGCGCAATCCCTGACGGCCCGCGAAAACCCAATGCAACCATCGAATGAATTTTGCCTCAGGCTCAGGGCCCGCGAAGTGCTCTCTTTCGCCGGACGGCGTTTTCAGCGGGGGAGGTTGCATCTCCGGATCCATAAATCTATGGCGCTCCATCAAAAGTTAGAAACAGATTTTCGCGCTACTTTGTACTGATGATTAAGATACTCTATGAAAACCCTGTCCGGGCAGTTCGGCCTAGGCCTACGGCAAACCGGGATCCGCTCACAGCCCAAATTTCACTCCCGCCTTGACACAACCGCCCGCTGCCTTGATGCTTAACAGTTCCACTCATTTCATATTTTCAGTCCTCTGGGGAGAATCAAGCCTTGCAGGTTCGCGTCTTCTATCACGACAAATGCTTCGACGGAGCTTGTTCAGCTTCGCTCTTCACGCGTTTCCATCGCGAGTGCGTCGCTCCCGGCGCCGCCTATGAGTACCACGGCCTGGTTCACCGCGCAGGAGCGCTGTTTGACGAAAACGAGTTCACCGGCGACGAAAACGCCATCGTCGATTTCAAGTATTCCGCCTCGCCGCGTATCACATGGTGGTTTGACCACCACCTTTCGGCATTTCTTACACCGCAGGATCACGAGCACTTTCTGGCCTGCAAGCGGGACCCTGCCTGCGGCAACCGAAAGTTCCTCGATGTGAACTACACCTCCTGCACCAGCTATCTGGCCCACATCGGCTCCACGCGTTTCGGGTTCAACGTCGCGCCTGTCGCGGAGTTGATTCACTGGGCCGATATAGTGGATGGAGCGAAGTACGAAAGCGCCGAGTCAGCCGTAGAGATGGCCGCGCCAGCCATGAAGCTCACCCTCGTCATCGAGTCCACGCAGGACGAGGCCTTTATTCCGCGGCTGATTCCGCTGCTCACCGAGATGCCTCTGGCCGAGGTGCTCAGCCAGCCATTTGTCGCGCCGCTGCTGCCGCCCCTCATGGAGCGCCATCAGAGTTCCATCGCCATCATCCGCGAGCGCGCCGAGGCGAGGGACGGCACCATCTTCTTCGACCTGACCGATCTGCCACTCGACGGATACAACAAGTTCATTCCTTATTATTTGTATCCGCAGGCCACTTACTCCATCGGCCTCTCCAGTTCCAGCTTCCGCACCAAGGTTTCGGTGGGCTCCAACCCCTGGACCAAGGCCGACCCGGCAAAGATGACGAATCTCGCGCAAGTCTGCGAGCGCTACGGAGGCGGCGGCCATGCCCGCGTCGGAGCTATCAGCTTTCCGCCGGATAAGGCAGACGAGGCGCGCGTTGCGGCGGCAGAGATTGTGGCGGAGCTGAGGGCGAAAAATCCGCTTTAATCCTACTCGGAAAAGCGCCGCGCAGGCATACCCTTGCGCGGCGTAATTTTCAGCGAACAGCGGAAACGCGGTTACGACTTTTTGCAGGTTTTGACGCCAAATGGCAGATAGGCGGGGCACCAGCCGATCAGTCCGGTTGCCAGAGGAACAACGCCGATCCAACCCCAGACAGGCAAAAGGTGAAACACGGTTGCGACCACCAGGGCCAGACCCACAACGATCCGCACAATACGATCGACGACACCAACATTTGTAGTCATGCTTTGAATTCCTCCGGGATTTAGAGACAGGCCGGTTTAGAATTGCGGCCAGTCCTCAACTTACCCGGAACCTCACTGCCCGTCTGTGACCTAGTCACCCCGGAGTGAAAGATTTTTTGCCAGCGCATCCAGGGCGCTGAGGTTCTTCAATTGCAGATGGCCGCGGCCCAGCGTGACCCATCCTCTGCGCTCGAACTCCTTGAGCTGCCGGCTCACCACCTCGCGCGCTGTTCCCAGCTCCACTGCCAGTTCCTGGTGCGTGGCCTCCAGCCGGTCTTTTCCCTTGCTGATCTCCAACAGGCAGGCGGCCAAACGCTGATCGATGCGCCCGAAGGCCACCTCCTCAATCAGCAGCAACAGGTCGGTGATGCGCGTGCCATAAGCCTTGAAGACAAACTCCCGAAAGCCGGCCGAACGGGCCAGCAGCTCGCGAAAACCTTCGATGGGCAGCGCCTGCGCCCGGATTTCGGTTTCGGCAATGCCTTCGGCGTCGTAGCCGGTTCCGCTCATCAGGCAGGCCGTGGTCACAATGCAGGTTTCGCCTGCGCCCACGCGATACAAAACAATCTCGCGCCCATTTTCGCTGAGCTTCTGCACGCGCAATTGGCCGCTGAGAAGAATCAGGTACGCGTGGCAGGCGCTGCCCTCGCCAAAGATGCGCGTCCCGGCAGGTGCGGAGACGGGCCGCGCCAGGCTGCGGAGGCGGGCGCGCGTCTCCGGTTCGAGAGATGCTATCGCCGGAACCGAAGCGGTCCAGTCGTCCATCAGCCGCATATCCTGCGTCATCGCTCCCGCCTCCGGCTAATTTGAGTCATGCAACGCGCGAGCAACGGCTCCTCCGCTTCACAGCCCCAGCTCCGCCGCCCGCTTCTTCATCGCCTCCAGGCAAAACGCAATGTGCGCGTCCAGCTCGACGCCCAACTCCGCCGCGCCCAGCACAATATCCTCGCGATTTACGCCGCGGGCGAATGCCTTGTCTTTCATTTTTTTACGTACGCTGGCCACTTCCACATCGGCAATGGCTTTGGTCGGCTTCACCAGCGCGCAGGCGGTCAAAAAACCGGCCAGTTCGTCGCAGGCAAAGAGCGACTTGGCCAGATGCGTCGCGCGCGGCACGCCGGTGTATTGCGCGTGACCCAGAATCGCTGTGCGCAGCTCGAGAGGCCAGCCCAGCCGCTCCAGCTCGCGCACACCCACCATGGGATGCTCCTCGGCCGTCGGGTGGCGCTCGTAATCAAAATCGTGCAGCAGCGCGGTCGTCGTATAGAGCTCAACCAAGGCTGTCCGCGCGACTCCCTCCAACCCCAGGCGGCCAGCTTCGGCCTCGCCCATCGCCGTCACGCAGGCCTCGACTCCCAGCGCGTGCTTGCGCAGGTTCTCGCTTTGCGTCCACTGGGTCAATAGCTCCCAGGCCTGAGCCCTGCCATAGTTGGGTTTGTTTCCAGTTGCACCATCTCCTGTGCAGTCATTCATGGTTTGCGCAGCCTCGCTGTTGCTTATTATGGTTCGCGATTCATCCGGTTTCTCAGGAAATCATGTGTGTCTGGCAGGTAAAACCCCGGTTTGTATCCAAGAAACCACTTGACAATTATGGTTCACCGGGCAGAAAGTATCAATTAACGTGGTGCAGGGATGCGCCGCGGAGTCCCCGCTCTGGCACTCCGCACACCACATATGGCAACCACTCCGGTCAGCGTGGAAACACGTGAAGTCGTCCGTTGCGCCTTTCCTGAATGCAAACTCATTCAATTCAAACCAGCCAACTGTCTTTGCAGAAGATGTCACAGGCCTCTCGATTCTGAGGCGTCCGCCCATCCCGGACCCGTCGCGGTGGAGCGCCACCCCGTAAATCCTGCCACTGAAGCTGGACTGGGAGTTGCGGCGCAGGTGAAGGATATTCGCCGCTCCCGCCATCTGAGCCAGCGCCAACTGGCAGGCCGCATGCAGGTGCCTCGCACCTATATCTCGAAGATCGAAAATGGCAAGGCCATTCCCACTCTCAGTTCTCTGGAGAGGCTGGCCAATGCCCTGGGCGTGGATATGCGCCACCTGGTGCGCGACGCTCGCAGCCTGCGCGAAGAAGAGGAAGCATCGATTCTGGCCGATCCTTTGCTGGCCGAGATTGCGGCTTTGCTCCCCGGCATCGACACCATGCATCGCTCCCTTTTGACCGGCGTGGCGCGCGACATGGCTCTGGGCCATCGGCGCATTGCATAGAACGGGGCAAGCCGCGGAGAAGGTTGCGCTTTCGGCCCGTGGAGATTGACCGCCGACCCTCTGCCGGCTTTTTCCGCCCGTTCCGGCTTTGGGCCGGACTGTAGCTGCAATTGCGGCGCATGGGCGCTTGTGCTACGGTCGAGAATGAAAGACTTGGGCTTCCGGCGCGCCGTGGATTGTGCGCTGCCCCGAAAGCCAGATAGCATATGTAGAGGCAATTCCCTTGGTTTCTTCCGCCATGCCGCGCATCGAAGAACTCACCGCTGAAGAGCGCGCCGTCTACGCTACTCTAAAACCCGAGCGCTTGCCCCGGCATGTCGCCATCATCATGGATGGCAACGGCCGCTGGGCCGGCAGCCGCTCGCTCAAGCGCTTCATTGGCCACCAGCAGGGCGCCAGCACCGTGCAGCAGGTGATGGAAACCGCCGCCCGCATCGGCCTTCCCTGGCTCACTCTCTACGCCTTTTCCCTGGAAAACAACCTCCGCCGTCCCAAGGCCGAGGTCAACTTTCTCATGCGCCTGCTCAAAACTTACCTCGACGCCAACGTGCAGCGCATGTTGGACAACAACGTCCGCCTTCGCTACATCGGCCGCACCGGCGAGCTGCCCGACGATGTCCAGGAGAAGATGCGCTGGGCCGAGAAAGCTACAGCGGCGAACACGGGAACCACCCTCACCATCGCCCTCAACTACGGCAGCCGCTCCGAACTGGTGGACGCCTTCCGCGGCCTGGCTGCCGAGATGAAGACGAAGCACATCAACCCTGCCCAAATCTCAGAGGAAGACATTCACCGCCATCTCTACACCGCGCATATGCCCGACCCCGACCTGCTGATCCGCACCTCGGGCGAGATGCGGCTGTCCAACTTCCTTCTCTGGCAGATCGCTTATACCGAGATCTTTGTCACCGACCGCCTCTGGCCCGACTTCAAAGGCATCCATCTGCTGGAGGCCATCGCCGATTACCAGCTCCGTGAGCGCCGCTATGGCGGCTTGAGCGATAACGTAGGCGAAGTGGAAGAAGACCCCGACAAAATCAAGATCGTCGCCAGCTGAAATTTCACGCTCCGCCGTTTCGGTTATATTCCCTTAAGAAACCTCTGATTAAGCTCGCTTTGTATCCGGGCGCGACTTCACAGCTTGCGGAAAAAGGCCTTTTCCCATGGAAATTACACAAGAAACAGGCCGCAGGGGCTAAAGCCCGCATTCACTTTGTTTCATTTACGGCACGACTAAAGTCGTGCCCTGACGCTTCTTGCAACTCCGAATTAGTTTTTCCGCAGGCTGTTCAGTCGTGCTGCAAAGCCCGCAAAGTTAGCTCGGGCTTTAGTGTCTGAGGAAATACTGGCCGGCAAAAAACTTGTTCAGAGTTTCCTTAATTTGTCATATACAACAATGTCACCGCTAAGCTAGTATTCACCCTTGGAATCCCCTCACAATCGTTCTAAATCGTCGTACCCGATCAAATGCAGATTCACATTCAGTAGCTTTACCAGCTACTCACAGGTCTTGTATCTCCGGTGGAATCACAGAGAAACCGAAGGCTAGTCCCTTCCCAAGGAGAAAGCGATGAAGAAAGTCTTGCTCAGCATTTTGTTTCTGGCCGTTGTTTTGCCGTGGAGTCACCTGGCGGCAGCCCAGGCCGGTTCCAGCCTGAATGACCAACTCATCACCGCCGCCAAGTCCGGTGATACCGCTACGGTACAGCAATTGCTGGCGAAGGGCGCCAACATTGAAGCGAAGGGCGGAAGTCTTGGCTGGACGCCTTTGACCTACGCAGCCGGTGTTGGCAAAGTAGAAGTCGTGAAGTTGCTCTTGGCGAAGGGCGCCAACATTGAGGCAACAGATGACGAAGGCAACACGGCGCTGATTGAGACAACCATCTCACAAGTGAGCAATGTTGAAGTTGTCAGGGCGCTGCTGGACGGAGGAGCCAATATCGAGGCCAGGAATAACAAAGGCATGACGGCTCTTATGGAGGCATCCATCATGGGAAGAACCGATGATGTATTGTTTTTGCTCGCAAGAGGCGCAAACATAGATGCCAAATCCAACAACGGTGGTACGGCGCTGTGGTGGGCAGAGTCATTGGGCCAACCCGAAATCGCCAATATACTACGGGAGCACGGCGCTCATTGAGCCTGGGCTTCCCGCGCTTTTCGCCTGAATTCGGCCATTGCATCCTGCCTGCCGATACGAATCCAGCCCCGGCAGTGTATTCTCTACCCTGATGAAACGTGTAACCACCGCCCTCATTTTGATCCCCGCAGTCCTGGTCCTGGTTTTTTTGGGACCCTGGTGGCAGTGGCTCTTCACCATCGCCGTCGCAGCGGTTGCGGCGATGGCGGCGTGGGAGTTCCTGGACCTAGCCGAAAAGATCGGCGCCCAGCCGCCGCGCCTCGCCACGGTGGCAGCCATTCTGGCGCTTTTTGCCGGACACTACGAGTGGCCCAGTCAGACTGCCGGGCTCCTCGGCTTTCTTACTCTCGCTTTGCTGGTGTATTGCACCTTTTTCCGGCCCATTGAACTGCTCATCGCCGATGCTTCTTCCTCCATCTTCTGCCTCTTCTACGTTGGATATACCCTGATTGCCCTCCCCGCCCTGCGCGATAATCCCGACGGCAACGGGCCTTCCCTGCTGGCATTCCTTCTCGGCGTAGTCTGGGCCGGAGACACGGCCGCCCTGTATGTTGGCCGCGCCTGGGGACGCCACAAGATGGCGCGCACCCTCAGCCCCAACAAGACCTGGGAGGGCGCGCTGGGCTCTGTTGGTGGAAGCCTGGCGGCCGCGCTTTTCCTGCTCGGCCTCTCCTTCCTGCTGCAAAGGTGGGACCTGCCCGGCCTCTCCTATCCCGACGAAACCTGGTACTGGCTGATCCTGGCCGTAGTCGTCAACGTGGCCGCGCAAGTCGGCGATCTCACCGAATCCGCCCTCAAGCGTTCGGCCGGCGTCAAGGACTCCGGCGCCATCCTGCCCGGCCACGGGGGCGTCCTCGACCGCATCGACGCCTTGCTCATCGCCGCTCCCGTGCTCTGGTACGCTCAGTTGATTCGGCAGTGGTTTTAGAACAGGAGTCAGGAAACAGGGTTCAGGGGTCAGAAGGGCCGAACGGCCCTCGTTTTCACGGGAGAACTGGAGCGATAATTAAAGTCAGAGGAAAAAAGCATATTTTGAAACGTCTCGCGATTCTCGGTTCCACCGGCTCCATCGGCCAAAGCACACTCTCCATCGTCGAGCAATTTCCTGAGCGATACTCGGTTGTCGCACTGGCTGCCGGGCGCAACCTCGACGAAGCCTTCGCGCAAGCCGTTCGATGGCGGCCAAAACTCCTCTCGCTGGCCACGGAAGAGCTGGCAGACTCACTCTCTGCCCGTCTCAAGCAGGCAAACGTCATTGGCGTCGAAGTCGTCCACGGGACCGCGGGAACCGTGGCCTGCTCCACGCTCCCTGAAGCCGACTTTGTCGTTTCCGCCATCGTCGGCGTCGCCGGTCTTGAAGCCACGCATGCCGCGATTCTGGCCGGAAAACCCATCGGCCTGGCCAACAAGGAGTGCATGGTGGCCGCAGGCGAAATCCTCACCAAGGCTGCCCGCAAGCACAGCGTCCCCATCCTGCCGATCGATAGCGAGCACAACGCCGTTCATCAGTGCCTCCGCGTCGGCGAGCACGCCGAAGTAAAAACCATCTGGCTCACGGCCTCTGGCGGACCCTTCCGCAAGCTGCCTCTCGACCAGTTCGCCAGCATCACTCCCGAGCAGGCCCTCAAGCACCCCACCTGGGTGATGGGTCGCCGCATCACCATTGACTCTGCCACCATGTTGAATAAAGGTCTCGAAGTCATCGAAGCCTGCCGCCTCTTTGACGTGCCGCCCTCGCAGGTTCGCGTGACGGTTCACCCGCAATCTACAGTGCACTCGCTGGTGGAGTACGTGGACGGCTCCATCCTTGCGCAGATCTCCGTTACCGATATGCGCCTGCCCATTCTCTACGCGCTGGCCTTTCCGGAGCGCCCCGCCTCAACGCTGACCTTCGATCTCGCCACACTGAGCCACCTCGACTTCGAGCAGCCCGACCTGGAGCGCTTTCCCTGCCTTCGCCTGGCCTTTGAAGCAGCCGAAAAAGGCGGCGCCCACTGCATCGCCCTCAACGCCGCCGATGAAGTCGCAGTCGAGGCCTTTTTGGAGCGAAAAATTCCATTTACCGGCATCCCGCGTACAATTGAAAAGGTGCTTGCAGCCACGCCCAATGCTCACCCGGCTACCATTGCCGAGGTGCTCGCGGCGGACCAAGAAGCGCGTGAGAGGGCGCGTGTGCTGCTGGCAAAGTAGTTTTCAGCCTTCCATTGCCAGTAACCGGCGGTTTGGCCACCGCTGTGTCGGCAAGAGGATTGATAGCTGACAACTGATCATTGTTTTATCAAGGAAATAACCTCAATTTATGCATGAATTTCTAATTTCCGCCCTCGCCTTCGTTGTCCTCATCGGCGTCATGGTCGTCGTCCACGAGTTCGGCCACTTCGCCGTTGCCAAATTGTGCGGAGTCCGCGTCGAGGCCTTTTCCTTCGGCTTTGGCCCGCGCCTTTTCGGATTTGTGCATGGCGACACCGACTATAAGGTCTGCCTTCTTCCCCTGGGCGGCTACGTCAAAATGGCCGGCGAAAACTTCAGCGAACTCAGCGATGCAGCCACCGGCAGAGCTACCGTCGCCCCTGTCAGCGACCCCGGCGCGCTCACCTCTCATCCCCGCTGGCAGCAGATGCTCATCAGCGTTGCCGGCCCCTCCGCCAACTTCATTTTGGCCTTCGTGATCATGCTCGGCTACTACAGTTGGATCAACGAAGTTCCCGCCGTCCAGGTCAAAGCCACAACCATTGAATGGGTGACCCCAGGCTCGCCCGCCGCCCAGGCCGGCATTCAATCTGGCGACATTATTCGCCGCGTTGCAGGCGCCGACAATCCTGACTGGGAAAACATCTATTACACCCTCAAGCTCAATGCCAACCAGAATGTGCCGGCTTTCATCGAGCGCAATGGCAACAGATTCCAAGTGAACCTTCATGTTCCGGCTGCCGCCAAGAACGATGACTTTGACCTGAGCGACGAGGGCTTTCTGCCCCAGTTTCTGACCGGGCCTATCGGCATCAAGGAGGTGCAGCCGGGAACCCCTGCCGATCAGGCTGGCCTGCGCGCCGGAGACGCCATTCAGTCCGTCGATGGCCACCCATTCCACACAGTCACCACTTTGCTGGCTTACATGCAGGCCGGCAAGGGGCAGCCGCTCACATTGGTCATTCTGCGTAACGGCGCAGATCTCGCCCCCATCGTCGCTCACCCCGCCAAACTTGAGGGAGGCTGGAAGCTGGGCTTTCTCTCCGTCGCCACTCCCTTCCGCAACCAACCGCTTTCCCTCGGCATGGCGCTGGTCAAATCCCGGGAGTTCTGTTCAGACAAGTCGTTCCTGATTTTCGAGGTCCTGGGCGGGCTTTTCACCCATAAGGTCTCCGTCAACCAGCTTGCCGGGCCGGTCGGCATTGCGCGCATGGCCGGCGACGCGGCAGAGATGAAGGGCTGGTCGCCGATGATCGGGCTGGCCGCCATGATCAGCATCAACCTCGGCATCGTCAACCTGCTCCCCTTCCCGATCCTCGATGGCGGAATGATTCTCTTTCTGCTGATCGAGAGCATCATCCGGCGCGAAATCAGCATCCCCATTAAGGAGCGCATTTACCAGGCTGCGTTCATGGTGTTGGTGGCGTTCTTTGCCCTCATCATTTTCAACGACTTTGCCAAGCTGCCGATTTTTTCGCATATAAAACCGTAAGCGCTGGGCGCCCATCTCAACGACCGTCATTCTGAGCGAGCGAAGCGAGTCGAAAAACCTGCTTTTTGTCTTGGAATAGGTGGGAAACCTCGAACCTCGGCAGCCCAAGAGCCAGGAGAAAACCCTGCAAAACCCGGCAATATGTGGAAAAAATCGCGTTCCACGTGGAAAACCGGGTACAAAATTTACGCATTATCAGACACTGGGAGAACACTTCATGTCCGTCACCACCGAAGTCAGAGTCCGCTACGCTGAAACCGATCAGATGGGCGTCGTCTACTACGCCAACTACTTCGTCTGGTTCGAAATCGGCCGTGTCGAGATGCTCCGCTCCCTCGGCTTCTCCTATAGCCTTCTCGAAAAGGACCACCAGTGCATCCTTCCCGTGGTCGATGCCTCCTGCCGCTACCGCGCCTCCGCCCGCTACGACGACCGCATCCTCATCGAAACCCGTCCCGCCCTGCTGCGCGGCTCGGTGCTCAAATTCGCCTACCGCATCCTGCGCAAAGCCCCAGAGGGACAGGAACCCACGCTCCTCGCCGAAGGCGAAACCACCCACGTTGTCTGCGACGACCAGATGAAGAAGAAACCTCTCCCCGAGCACTACGCCGCCGCCATCAGAGGCATGATGAAATCGAGCGAAAAGATGTAGAGCTCTCGGGCGTTCGCCCCAGTGTGGCTTACTGACTGATTGACTACGATTCGCGCCGTTGCGCTTCGAGGGCCTTGCGAACAGCCTCCGCATCCGCTATGTCCTGCGGCCTTCCAGCGGCCACCTTGGAGGCAATCAGGTCGGGCGCGGAAATGAAGTACGCCTTGAGCCCGCTCGTGGAATCGATTATGCCTTCGGCGCGTCTTTCCCAGGCCGCTTCAAAATCGACGCCCGGAATATCGGGCAGAATATCGAAGCTATAAGGATCGCGCCCAAAGCGAAAAAAACTGCCTTTCTCGGTAAAATTTTCCGGCCGAACTCCCTGGAGCGGTGCGCCGAAAGCGGCGAGCGCGGCATAGGTTGCCTGCGCATTGGCGGGGTCAGCTTTGATGAAGAGATCGATGTCTTTTGTAAAGCGGGGCTGCGCGTGAAAGATGACCGCGTATGCTCCCACAATCAGGTATCTAACGCCATGGGCATGAAAGGCGGACAAAAGGTCTTTGTAGTCTTGGTACATCTGGCTCGATCTCCCAACCCTTCAATGCGTAGGCGGTCCGAATCATCTCCTCGACTGCGTCCATCCGCTCATGGACGGGCCGACTTTGCCAATAGCGATACTCGTCGGCTTTCATCTCGTCGAAGTTCGTGTACTTGCGCAGGATCGCATCCATAACACCATTGTAGCGCCGGGGGAGATCGAAAATCACAGGAAGATTGCTTACTATCTAGAGCAGCTTCCAAGCTGGCTTTAAGCAACGCAATCGGCTGGAAGCTTTTATGTCATCAGGGAGCCATTGTGCAAGATGCATGAAGCTAGCTAAGATTTATTGCTGGATAAAGATATCGGTTGAGACAGGAAGATCAAAATAATGGCAGACCTTAAATGGCTCGACGGATACTCGGGAGAAAGCATAGAAGAATTGATCGAGATGGCCGGCGAGTACCGCATTGACTCGCTGCTCGTGGCCATGGAACAGGCCTTGAATCAAAAGGCTGAAGATATCGGCGAACTGGAGCTTTCCGATGAAGAGCGCATCGTCCTCGCGGTCGAGGCGCTTGAGCGCGAGGTAAATAACGGCGGATTTGCCCAGTTCTTCGCCAATTCATCAGGCCAGTACGCTTCGATCATCGTAGATTCCCTGCTCCAAATCGGTTGCCAGGAAGCAGCGAATATCACCAGCGGCGCCATCAATGCTCTCGGCATTCAGGAATTTTCGCCCGAAGCGCTCGATGCTGCTCTTGAATCCGAAAACGAGGAGCGCGACGAACAACTCGACGAATGTGACGGCCTTTATTCCGGCGTAGGCGAAGATATCGCAGGCCAGCTCTTCGAATTTGTCCGCGCTCATGTAGACGCAATTCAGCTGTGAGAAGAAAACTCTGAGCAACTTGGCATTTCGAGTGTGTTACTTCTCCCGCGCCACCACAAAATCCGGCACCCAAAGCAGCGCGCGCTTGTACTCGGAATCGGGCAGCGAGGCGAGAGCCTGGCGGGCCTGTTCGGCGTAGCGGTCGGCCACGCTCATGGCGTATTCCACTGAACCGTTGCGCACCAGGATTTTTTGAATCTGTTCGCGGCTCACGTTCTCAAAGCTGCGGTCATCCAGAACCCGTTGAATGGTCTGCCGTTCGGCAGCCGTGCCGTGGTCAATCGAGTGGATCACAGAGAGCGTCGCCTTGCCCTCACGCAGATCGCTCGCCACAGGCTTGCCCAACACTTCTTCGGTCGCTGTCAGGTCGAGCACATCGTCGACAATCTGGAAGGCCAAACCTACCGTCCGTCCATAAGCGGCAAGGTTCGCCTCCTGCGCCTCGGTGGCCCCGGCCAGAACCGCGCCCAAGCGCATCGAAACAGAAAACAAACAGGCGGTCTTGCGATAGATGAGGTCGTAGTACTCGGCCTCGCTGACGGCGCGGCCCAGCTTCTGAATCTGCAGCAGCTCGCCTTCCACCATCTGCTGGGTGAGGCCAATCAGCAGGTCCAGCACGCGCAGGCTCTTCTCTTCCAACGCCACCTTGAAAGCCTGCATGTACAACCAGTCGCCGGCCAGAACGCATTTCTCGTTGCCCCATGTGGTATTGGCCGAGGGCCGCCCGCGCCGCGTGTCCGCTCCGTCGATGATGTCGTCGTGCACCAGCGTTGCCGTGTGCACCATCTCCACCACCGCGCCCAGCCGGATGGCGCCGTGGCCGGTGTAGCCCAGCGAGTGCGCCGAGAGCAGCAACAGCGAGGGCCGGATGCGCTTGCCTCCGCCGCCGCGCAGGTATTCGGCAATCTCCGTGATGGTGCTGACGCCGGAGGCGGCGTCGCGGCCAAGCTCCTGCTCGATGGCCACGAGGTCGTCTCGCAGCAGCTCGAATACCTCTTTTGCCGTCGCTATCGCCAATGTGCTCAAAGCTCTCCGGTTCCGATGCAGTTCGACCAACCTCTGAAAAGCATACCTCAGGGGCTAAAGCCCCGGCACCTTAAGTTTGGCCTTCGGCACGACTAAAGTCGTGCCCTTTCAAAATATATGCCCTATTGCAGCCAGAAATGCCAGAATCCGCTGACTCAATTGGTGCGGTAGTTGGTGAACTGCAATTCCAAACCCATTTCTTTGCCGCGCAGCAAGGCGATAATCCCCTGCAACTCGTCCCGGTCCTTGCTGGAAACTCTCACCGTATCGCCCTGGATGCTGACCTGCGCCTTCTTTTTGGCGTCCTTCACCAGTCGAACAATCTCTTTGGCCTTCTCGATTGGAATGCCTTGCTGTAAGGTGATCTTCTGCCGCACGCTCTTGCCCAGCGCCGGTTCTATCTTGCCGTAGGTCAGGTTCTTCAGCGAGACGCCGCGCTTGACCAGCTTCTGGCCAAGAATCTCCTTAACCGCCTCCAGATGATACTCGCCGTCGGAGGCAAGCTGAATCTCCTTGTCGCCTTCGGCAAGCTTGACCTCTGAGTGGGAGTCCTTCAGGTCGAAGCGCTGGCGAATCTCCTTCAGCGCCTGGTCAATGGCGTTGCGGACCTCCTGAATATCTACCTTGCTGACGATGTCGAATGAATTGTCCTGGGCCATGGCTCCGATCCTCAAACTTTCTAAGGCTGCATGACGCAATGCCTCTATCAGTTTCCCACGTCCGGCCCAAGGCTAAACAGCCGATTGAAATTTTTAGTGGTCGCCTGGGCAATTTCTTCCTCGGTGATGCCCTGCAACCCGGCCAGAACCTCAGATGTCTGCACCACAAAGGCCGGCTCGTTCCGTTTGCCACGATTGGGAGCCGGAGCCAGCCACGGCGCATCGGTTTCCACTAGTAGGCCATCCAGCGGCAACTGCACAGCCACATCTCTAAGTGGCTGAGCCTTGGGATAGGTCAGGTTCCCGGCAAACGAAATCAAAAATCCTAAATCGAGCGAACGGCTGGCCTGCTCGTAATTGCCTCCAAAGCAATGCATGATGCCGCCCAGACCGGTTGGGCGCCAGTGCTCCTCGATCATCTCGAGCAGCTTATCCCACGCGTCAGTAGCGCCGTCTTTCGGCCGGCAATGAATCAGAATCGGCCGCTTGCGCCCAGCGGCAACTTCAAGCTGGCGAATAAAGCCTTCGCATTGCGCCTGGTGCGCCGCGCCCTCATGGTAGTAGTCGAGCCCGATCTCGCCACAGGCGATGACTTCCGGCTCCGCCAGCAGGCTGTCCAGCTTCGCCAGAACGTTGTCATCAATTTCAGCAGCATTGTGCGGATAAACGCCCGCGCTGGCGTAGAGTTTGGGCAGGCCGGGCTTCCCGTTGAACCGCCGGCAGACGGCCAGCGCCCCATCCATCCCCGCTGCCTGCTCGCCAATCCCAATCCCCAGCACAGTGCCCACCCCCGCGTCATACGCACGGCGCAGCATTGCCTCGCGGTCGTCCGCGTAGCGTGGGCTGTCAATGTGCGCGTGAGAATCAATCAGCAAAGGGGCCTCGTAGAATGATTTTCTTTAGTTCAAAGTTTCGGCGGAAGGGTCAAGAACATCGAGTCCCAAATGTTCTTCGAATGGATCGAAATCGTTGTCGTGATGAAGGAGTTGAAAGCCGTTCGCAATGCAATACGTGGCAATCAGGCAATCGATGGTTTTCCGAATGGTTATGCCGCGCGCGCGCAAAAACCGGTAATTCTCCGCTGCTTCGATTGCCAAAGCGGCAGAATAATTCTCAAAAACCGGGAGGAGTTGCAATTCATCCCGAACCTCGCGGAAACGCTTCTCGCTGCGCATTCCTTGCAAAACTTCGCAAAGGATGAGAGTGGTCAACCCGATCGGCTCCCGGTCAATCCGCCGATCGAGCCAGATCGCTTGTACGGACGGGACTCCATTGACGGCATCGATCCAGACCGAGCTGTCCACAATGACCATCGGAAATCCCTCTCAAAGCGCGGGCACTTCTCCACCTGGGCTCAAATCATGGTGTGCGGCGGTCTGCTCTGCTTCCCACTCGGTAAGCCTGCCCTCCCGCATGGCGGCCAGATTTCCCTCCCAGCCGCCTATTCCGAAAATCTTCCGGATGCGCCCCTGCCTTCTGAGCTGCACCACCTCACGCAAGCAGGCCTCGACAGCTCCCTTTTTGGTGGTGGATTGTGTCGCCTTCATCGCCTGGCGCATCAACTTGTCGTCGATCTCAATATTGGTCCGCATGGCCGCGTCTCCCGATGTGTAAGGATAGCACGATTTATGTGTATCGGCAATGAGAGCAGCGCGAACAGGCCGAAGGCGTCTGCCGCACCGCAAGCGCTTATTTCAACCGCGCTCCCAGCGGAACCTCTTCGAGAAATCCGGCCAGTACCGGCGCGCCGTCGGGCAAGGATGCCGCCAGCAGCATCCCGTTCGACTCCAGCCCGCGCATCTTTCTCGGCGCCAGATTTGCCACGATCACAATTTTGCGGCCAATGAGCTTTTCCGGCTCGTAATACTGCGCAATCCCCGCCAGAATCTGCCGTTTTTCGTAGCCCAGGTCAACCTCCAGGCGCAACAGTTTGTCGGCCTTGGGCACTCGTTCAGCGACGAGGATTTGCGCCACGCGCAGATCTACCTTGACGAAGTCGTCAATGACGATGTGCGTTGGCTGCTCGGAGGCTTGAGAAGAACTTCCCTCAGGGGCTAAAGCCCCGGCTTCTTTGGGCGTGCTTTCGGCACGACTAAAGTCGTGCCCTTTCAAAGCGGGTTGGGTGGGTTCTGTTGCAACAGGAGTCGGGATGAGATTCGCTTCTTCCTTCGATTGATCCAAAGTGGTTCCCTCAGGGGCTGAAGCCCTGGTCTTATTTTGCTGCTTTTCCGCAGCGAATGAATTCCCTCCCCCGCGACGAAGACTTGTTGCTGGGGACCCCGGAGAAGTCGTGCTCTGATTCAAAGCTTTTACTTCCGGGGCTAAAGCCACTTTCGATTCAACTGGCTTTACACGGGGGTTAAAACCTCCGTCTCCCTCCGAAGTGAGTCCGCCGCCGGCAGCTTCAATCACGCTCTTGCTGTTCTCTTCTTCAATCTTCTGCATCCGTTCCACCGCATCTTTCTCCGCGCGGGGAAACAGCGGCGCTGGCTCGCCAAAACTGGTTCCGGCCTTCAGCCCGCCCCACGCAACTCCGGTCAAAAATGATTTCTTCGCTGCGTCGCTGATCTCGCCCTGCCCCAATTGCTGCCAAACCTTAGCGGCCGCATCCGGCATAATCGGGTACACCAGCGTGGTTATAATCCGGATCGCCTCGGCAGCCGTGGCCAGCACCCGCGCCTGTAGCGCAGCGTGATCGGCATCGCTTCGGTCAGCGGGTTTTTTCCACGGCGCGTTGGCGGTCAGGTAGCCGTCGGTCTCGGCGACCAGAACCCACAGCGCCTTCAGCGCCTCGGAAAAGTTCATCGCATCGAACTCAGGCCCGAAGGCGGCAATCGCCTTCTCCGCACTCGCGCGCAACGCAACTTCGGCAGCCGTCTCCGCTCCCGTCTCCGGCAACACTCCGCCAAAGTACTTGTGAACCATATTCACCACGCGGCTCACCAGGTTGCCGTAGCCGTTGGCCAGGTCGGCGTTGTAACGCTGCACCAGGGCATCAAAGCTGAAGCTGCCGTCCTGCCCGAAGGGAATCTCGCGCAACAGGAAGTAGCGCAACGCATCCGCGCCCAAAACAGCGTGAACGGTTTCCGCACGCACGATGTTGCCCTTCGATTTCGACATCTTTCCCTGGTCAAAGAGCAGCCAGCCGTTGGCCTGCACCGAGCGCGGCAGCGGAATCCCCGCAGCCATCAAAAACGCCGGCCAATAAACGCAGTGGAAGCGGCTGATCTCTTTGCCGATCAGGTGCAGGTCCGCCGGCCAGAACTTGGCAAATCGTGCTTTGTCTGCGGGATCGTCGGAGCCGTAGCCCAGCGCGGTAATGTAGTTGGCCAGCGCATCCAGCCAGACATAAATCACGTGCTTCTCATCGTCGGGTACCGGAATCCCCCAGGAAAAACTCGTGCGGCTGACGGAGAGATCGCGCAGGCCGCCGCGCACAAATGAGATGACCTCGCGCCGCGTCGACTCCGGCCCCATGAAGCCCGGATTCGCCTCGTAAAACTCCAGCAGCTTGCGCTCGAAGGCCGAGAGCTTGAAAAAATAATTCTCCTCGCTCACCGTCTCCGTCACGCGCCCGCAATCCGGACAAACCGTTCCCGGAGGCCCATCCACATAAAGCTCGTCGCTCACGCAATACTGCCCGGTGTACGAACCCTTGTAGATGAATCCCTTGTCGCGCAGCGTGGCAAACAGATGTTGCACCCCGCGCGCGTGGCGGGCTTCCGTCGTGCGGATGAAGTCGTCGTAGCTCAACCCCAGTTGGTCCCACAATCCGCGAAACTCGCCCGCAATCGCCGTGGCAAATTCGTTAGGCGTGCGTCCGGCCAGCGCCGCGGAGCGCTCGATTTTTTGCCCGTGCTCGTCCGTGCCGGTCAAAAACCATGTGTCGATGCCCAGCGCCCGCTTCCGTCGCGCAATGGCGTCGCAGACAATGGTCGAGTAGGCATGGCCCAGGTGCGGCCGCGCATTCACGTAATAAATGGGCGTGGTCAAATAAAAACGTTCTGAACTGGTTGCAGAATTTGTCATAGGCGGGGTATTTCCGTGCTCTTACCCTCTGAAACAACGCGGGGGCAGGTTGCTTACACTCTCAATCTTACGGCATTTCTCCGCGAAGATGAGTTTGCAGGGTGGTTCCGGTTTACACGCTCCAAAAGGCTCCGCCACCGCTGGTCTGTTAAAATCACCTTGAAAATCAAGGATATTAGAGGCCTACAAACGTGTATCTGGAATTACAGAAACGGTTAACAGAGCATCTTCGCAGCGTTCTTGCGGCAAAATACGATTTACAGCTTGAGGCGATTCCTCTGGAAATTCCGCCGGAACTCAAGTTTGGCGAACTGGCCACGCCTGTTGCCTTCGAGTTGGCGCGCAAGTTGCGCAAGGCGCCAAAGGTTATTGCGGCGGAGATTGTGGCCGCGCTCAACAAAGTTGATGGTTTTGCCGGCTTCGAGGTTGCCGGTGCCGGGTACATCAATGCGCGGTTGAACCGGGCGGAAGCTGTGCGTCAAATGGCTGAAGTATCGGATTCCCAGGTCCCAAATGCGGGACCTGGGGCGCCCGCAATTCATAGCCTGGTAGAGCACACCAGCATCAATCCCAATAAAGCCGCGCATGTGGGCCACCTGCGCAACGCCATCCTGGGCGACACCTTTGTCCGCCTGCTGCGCGCCGCCGGGCAAAAAGTCGATGTGCAAAACTACATCGACAACACCGGCGTGCAGGTTGCCGATGTGGTGGTGGGTTTTCTGTATCTGGAAAATAAAACACTGGCCGACGCGCATCTTTTGCTGGACGAACTCAAGCAGAAGGGCGAGCGCATCGATTACTACTGCTGGGATCTCTATGCGAAGACCTCGCAGTGGTACGCGAGCGGTACGGAGGAAGAAAACGCCGAGCGCAAGAAGCTACGCTATGCCACACTGCACGAACTGGAGCACGGCGGCAACGAGACAGCCGCAGTTGCGGAGCTGATTTCGACCGCAGTCCTGCGCCGTCACCTTGAAACCATGCTGCGCCTCGACATCGAATACGACTTTCTGCCCCGCGAGAGCGAAATTCTGCACCTCAAGTTCTGGGAAGCGGCCTTTGAGCAACTGAAGAAGACCGGCGTGCTCTACTTCGAGAACGAGGGCAAGAACAAAGGCTGCTGGGTGATGACTCGACCGGGCGCGGAGACAACTGAAGGCGAAACAGACGAAGACTCGAAAGTCATCGTGCGCTCCAACGGCACGGTCACTTACGTAGGCAAGGACATCGCCTATCACTTATGGAAGTTCGGTCTGCTGGGCAAGGACTTCGGCTATAAGCCGTTTTTCACCTATCCCAACCACGAGTGCTGGATTTCGACGGAAAAAGGCGAGGAGCACCATCCGCACTTTGGCGGAGCACAGGCGATTTATAACGTGATCGACGCACGGCAGAGCGACCCGCAGGCCAATGTGATTCAGGCTCTGCGCGGCATGGGCCACGCCGAGCAGGCTGACCGCTATACGCATTTCAGTTACGAGATGGTCGCGCTCACTCCGCGCTGCGCGGTTGAGTTGGGCTACGAGGTCTCCGAGGAAGATCTGGCGCGCCCATACATCGAAGTCAGCGGCCGCAAGGGATTTGGCGTCAAGGCAGACGATCTGATTGACAAGCTCATCGTCGCCACGCGCGCCGAGGTGGACGCGCGGCAGACAGGACGCGACGAAGAGGAGCGGCAGCGGATTGCCGAGCAGATCGCCATCGGCGCGTTGCGCTACTTCATGCTCAAGTTCACGCGCAACTCGGTGATCGCCTTCGACTTCAAAGATGCGTTGAGTTTTGAGGGCGAGACAGGGCCGTACATTCAGTACGCCGTCGTGCGCACGCGCAACATCTTCCGCAAGGCGGGGACCACGCCGGAGGCGGAGTTAGCGAAGTTTGCGTACCAGCAAGTCAGCGAGTCAGCAAGTCAGCAAGTCAGCGCATTTGCACCGGCGAAATTGACGCAGTGGCTGGCTGATCCTGAGGCCGAGGATATCTGGGCGCTGTGGCTGCGCGCCGCGCGGCGGACGATGGTGCTGGAGCAGTGCATCACCACCTCCGAGCCGGCTTTTTTGGCCAAGCACGCCTTCCAGCTTGCGCAGGAGTTCAACAACTTCTACCACAAGCACCACATCCTCACCGAAGAAGACCCGGCGCGGAAGACATTCCTGCTGGCGACTGCCGCGGTAGCTTTGCGCGAGTTAGTGCTGGCGCTGAGTTGGCTGGGCATTGAAAGCCCGAAGGCGATGTAGCACCTGCGGTGCGGCTGATCGTTCGCTTAATGCTCGCAGTAGATTCGTGGTTCCCACCCTTGCGACAAAAACAAAATCGTCGCAAGGATGAGGCACCCCAAAGAAAAGCAACAGCAGGTCCTTCGACTCCGCTGCGCTTCGCTCAGGATGACAGTCTTGTTGAGATGCCATCATCCTGAAAGCTGAGAGTTGAAGGCTGAGAGCTAGAAGTTAATAACTCCGCACCCACTCGAGAATCGAGCGCACCCCAACCCCGCTCGGTCCCTTGGCAATGTAAGGCTTGCTGTCCCCCAGCCAGGCCTGACCGGCAATGTCGAGGTGAATCCATGGCGTTTCATCGGCGAAGACTTTGAGGAACTCCGCTGCCGTGATGGCTCCGCCCCAGCGTCCGCCGGTGTTTTTAATGTCGCCAATGTCGGACTTGATCATCTCGGCGTACTCCTCGCCGAGGGGCAGGCGCCAGAACTTTTCGCCGCTGGTTGCAAGCGCCGCGTCAAATTTGGCCCAGGTCGCGTCGTCGTTGGAGAAGGCTCCGGAGTTGACATAGCCGAGAGCGACAACACATGCACCGGTGAGTGTGGCCGCGTCGATGAGGTGGGTTGAGCCCAACTGGCGCGCGTAGGTGAGTCCATCGGCGAGAACCAGGCGGCCTTCGGCGTCGGTGTTGATAATCTCGATGGTTTTGCCCGGTTTGTCCGGCGAGAATGGCATTGCGGTTTGCAGGTCGCCGGGTTTTTGCGCCGTTCCAGAGGGCATGTTTTCCGCCGCGCAAATGACGGCGAGGACGCGCACCTTTGGCTTGAGCAGAGCGATGGCTCGCATTGCGCCGAGCATCGCAGCGCCGCCGGCCATATCGGTCTTCATCTCTTCCATCTTGTCGGAGGGCTTGATGGAGATGCCGCCGGAATCGAAGGTGATTCCCTTGCCGACCAGTCCGAGAATCGGGCCGTCTTTCACGCCTTCCGGCTCATAGCGCAGAACAATCAGCGCGGGCGGCTCGGCGGAGCCTTGCGAGACGCTCCAGAATGCGCCCATCTTCAGCTCGAGCAGCTTTTCGGTGGAATGAACCTCCCAGCCAAGGCCAACTTCAGAGGCCATCACGGCGGCGCGCTGGCCGAGGATCGTGGGCGTCAGCTTGTTGCCCGGCTCATTGACCAGCGAACGAGCGAAGTTCTGGCTTTCGCCGATGGTAACGCCTTCAAAGAAGGCTGCTTCCAGTGCGGCTTTGCCGGCGTTCGGCGGCGCGGCCAGTGTGAACGACTCAATGCTCTGATCTTTGCGTTCGCTGCGATAGGTGTCAGGATCAAAGTCGCCCACAAATGCGCCTTCTACAGTTGCACGGGCGCAAGGGCCAGGCAGAAGCAGTTCTGACTCCGGCAATGCAAAAACCAGCTCACGGATGCCGCGCGGCTTGATAAAGCGGACGGCGGTTCCAGCGGCAGAGCGCACGGCGTGAGCGGTGACTTTAGCCTGCTTGCCCAGGCCAACCAGCAGCAGGCGTTTGGCGGCCAATCCGGCCGGAGCGTGCAGCAGCGCCGTCTCATTGGCGCCGGCCTTAAATTCTCCGCTGGCTAAGATGGCCTTCGCGGCGGCTTGAACCGTAACATCAGCGGTCAGCAGAGCTGGCAAGGGCTTGGCGTCTGAGTCTTTGCTGGTTTGTGTATCGACGGCCAGAACGGCTAAAATTTCGGTTTCGATTCCGGAGAGAGGCGCCAATTTCAGTTGAGTTTTCATCGTTTCCCCTGTTTATTTTTTTGGTATTCGTGCCTTACCGTCCCATGCGGTGCTTGCTGGCGTTGACGGCGGCGCGGGCATCGCGGTCGGCCTCACGGCGTTTTTCCGTCTCGCGCTTGTCCCAGTCCTGCTTGCCCTTGGCCACAGCCAGTTCGCACTTTACGCGTCCGTTGCGGAAGTAAAGCCGGGTGGGGATGAGCGTGTTGCCCTTGATCTGCGTCTTGGAGAGTAGCTTACGAACCTCCTCCCGGTGCAGCAGCAGCTTGCGTGTGCGCGTCGAGTCGTGGTTGGCCATATTGCCGTGGGAGTAGGGACCGATATGCAGGTTGAGCAGAAACGCCTCGCCGTTCTGGATGAGCCCGTAAGAGTCTTTGAGGTTGGCCTTGCCCTCGCGGATCGATTTAACTTCTGTGCCGCGCAGGGCGACCCCGGCCTCAAACTTCTCCAAAAGAAAGTAGTTGTGGCCGGCAACGCGATTGTGCGCGGCATCCCGCTCGCCGCTGGCCACCGGGTCTCGGGGCTTGGCGGACTTCTGCGGGCCGGGAGTCGCCGGCTGTACAATCACGTGGCTGGTTTGGCGGGCCATGCGGAGGTATCCTCGAATCTCAATCCTAGCATTCAGGGCGATTTTTCTCGATATGCAGGCTCGATTCCGTCAGATAGGATGAACGAGATATGTTCGAAGCCCTGGATTCCGTTCCAACTGCAAGAACAAAAACGCGGCAAAGGCGGGGCGGAGGGTTTTGTGGCTGGGCTTTGCTAAAATGAGGCATCACAAGATGGATCGTTTAATTGATCGGAATTGCGTCAAAATTCGCGTCTGGGGCGGCCAAGGCTGTCCGCAAGAGCCCGATGAATCCTGCGGGCCGGCGAAGACGCCGGAGTGTTCGATGAAAAGCCGCATGCACGCCCTGGCTGCGTTTAGATCTGTTTCCTCCAGATCCGTTTTATGGATTGCTCTACTGGCCGTGGTGACGCTTTTCGGCTTGTCCAGCGTTGCTTTGTGTAAAGAGTCGGCCAGCAGCTTCTTCAAGCGCGGCCAGGCTGCTGAGGCAAAAGAGGATTACGACGCCGCTTTCAGCGATTACCAGAAGGCTTACGCCAAGGCTCCCAAGGACCTGCAATTCCGCGCCGCCCTCTATCGCGTGCGGGTTAACGCTTCTGGCGCGCACATGTCCAAAGGCCAAAAGCTGATGAGCGCCGGCGATGATGCCGGAGCGCTGACAGAATTTTTACACGCAGCTGAAATCGACCCCAGCAACGAAGCCGCGCAGCAGGCAATCGCCCGGCTTCGTAAAAAGAACGGCGAAACGGCGCTCACTTCTGAAACCAGCATTTCCCAGCCTGCGGGTAAAGAGGAAGAACTCGACACGATGGGCGGCCCGGCCATTCTCCGGCCCCTTTCCAATGAGCCGCTCACCCTGCACATCCAGGAGGATGCCAAGGTTGTCTACCAGGCTATCGGCAAAGCAGCCGGCGTCAATGTCCTTTTTGACCCCGAGTACACTTCCAAGCGCATCCAGGTTGACCTGAACAATGTTTCACTGCTCGATGCCCTGCGCATTGTTGGCACCATCTCGAATACCTTCTGGCGGCCGGTCACCAGCAACACGCTCTTTGTTGCCGCCAACACGCGCGCCCGCCATACCGAACTCGACGAGCAGGCGGTCCAGACCTTCTATTTGACCAACGCCTGGCAGCAGAACGACCTGACCGATGTGCAGACGGCCATTCGCAACGTGTTGCCCAATGCGAAGGTCTACGCGGTAGCCAGCCAGAATGCTATCGTCATGCGCGGCACGCCCGACGAGTTGCTGCTGGCGGAAAAGCTCATCAACGACCTGGACAAGGCGCGCCCAGAGGTCATTGTGGACGTGGCGGTGCTCGAAGTAAGCAAGAACTGGGAGAAGACCCTGGGTATCGCCTGGCCCTCCAGCGTGGGAGTCGCGCTGCAACCGCCCTCCAGCAGCACTTCCAGTTCGAGTTCTACGACAACAACAAGTTCAACCACAACAACAACAAGTCCCACTCTGTATAATCTGGCGCATCTGAAAGCGTCTAACTTCGCGGTTACTGTCGGCTCGGCCACAGCAAACCTGCTGCTGACCGACACCAACACCAAGATTTTGCAAAATCCCCGCATACGCGCCACGGATGCGCAAAAGGCGACGATGAAGATCGGTTCCAAGATCCCCATCGCCACCGGTTCTTACCAGACCGGCGCCGCCACTGCCGTTGTCAGTTCGCTGGTCAACACGCAGTTCCAGTACCAGGACGTGGGCGTGAATATCGAAATGACGCCGACGGTTCACTTTGACCGCGATGTGACGCTCAAAATCAAAATTGAAGTCACTTCCCAAAGCGGTTCGGTTACTATCAGCGGCGTTACGGAACCCATCATTTCACAGCGCGTGGTGGACCAGGTGATCCGCCTGCGCGAGGGCGAAGCCAGCATCCTGGGCGGCATTCAAAACAAGCAGGACACGGCCAGTGCAAACGGCATACCCGGCCTGAGTCAGATTCCCATTCTCAAGTACATCTTCGGTTCCAAGGATCACACCATCACCGACGACGAGTTGGTCTTCCTGGTGGTTCCGCACATCGTCCGTTCGCAATCTCTCGATCAGGTGAATCTGCGCACGATTGATACGGGCGAGGGCACTTCAATCCAGTTGCGCCACACCACCGACGAATTAATCGCCCCGAAACCCGGCTCCGGCCCGGCACAGGGGACGCCGCCGCCGCCGCGCCCGCAGTCGAGCATTGGCGCCATTCCCAGCCAAAGCGCCGCGAATGCCGCACCCACTGCAATGGCCCAGTTGCGGCAAGCCGCGGAGACCAATGGGAACGCAACTCCGGCCCCTGCTGTGCAGTCTTCTTCTCCAGCGCAACCGGCCAATGTCAGCTTCGCGCTCAGCCCGCAACCGGGGCCGGTGCCTACCGGATCTACATTCCAGCTTTCCGTGATGCTGAATGGCGGGACAGATATTTCAGCCGTTCCCTTGCAGATTTCCTACAACCCGGCTACGCTTTCCCTGCTGAATGTGGACAACGGCAACTACCTGAGCCGCGACGGGCAAGCGGTGGCTTTGGTTCACCGGGACGACGGGCCGGGCTCTATCAATATCAATGCCTCCCGGCCGCCGGGAGCAGCGGGCGTGAGCGGAACCGGCGTCGTCTGCGTCTTAACATTTCAGGCCAAGGCCGCTGGTGACAGCGTTATCGCCATCACCCGGCCCGGCGCGGTCAACAGCGCCCAAAAGCTTCTGCCTGCCCAGGGAGCAAGTGTCAGCGTTCAGGTGAAGTAGGGCGCGAAGAATTATTGCTTTGAGCCGCATTTTTGCTGCGTGCTTTTTGATTCCGCGCTTTGTACAATAAGCGCGGCAAACGTCAGCCAGCCACTGCCGTCCAATCCCCAGGGGGCTTGTACCGATGAAGCAAACCCGGCCAATCCGCAACGTTCGCCCAGGCGAGCGCGGGCTTACCATGGTCGAGTTGATTATTACCGTGACGATTCTTTCCATCCTCGCCTCGGCAGCCGTGCCCATTGCGCGGTTTCAGGTCAAGCGCCAGAACGAACGCTACCTCCGCTACGACCTGTGGATGATGCGCGACGCCATTGACCGCTATAAGGATGCGGCGGACAAAAACGCATTCCAGGTAAAGCTCGACAGCCAGGGTTATCCGCCAGATCTGGAGACACTCGTCAACGGCGTGGATGTGCAGACCAAAAAAGTGAAGTTCCTGCGCCATATCCCGGTTGATCCGATGACCGGCAAGGCTGAGTGGGGTTTGCGCTCCATGCAGGACGATCCAAATTCGGACTCTTACGGCGGCCAAAGCGTCTTTGACGTCTATTCCAAGTCACAGGGAACAGCTCTGGACGGGACCAAATATGCTGACTGGTAGCCAAATTCAGTTTGGAAGCAGGAATTGAGTGAACAGGATTCGCAAACACGCCGCGGGCTTTACGCTGATGGAGTTGTTGATCGTCATGATGGTCATCACCATCCTGATTGCGATTGTTGTCCCCAAGTTTTCAGCAGCCATCAAGATGGCTCGCGAAGCAGCGCTCAAAGAAGACCTGCATGTGATGCGGGCGGCTATCGATTCCTACACAATGGACAAGCAGAAAGCTCCCCAGTCTCTCGAAGACCTGATCACGGATGGCTACCTCAAGGCCGTACCCGAAGATCCCTTCACGCGCTCCAAAGACACATGGGTTACCGACTCGAACGGCGCGCTTTATTCGCTGGACCAGACCGACCCCGGCATCGACGATGTTCACTCCGGCTCGCAGGAACTGGACTCCAACGGACAACCCTATTCCACATGGTGAGCGCTGCCGCTTCCTCGCCGAGCACCCCCTCATGAATTCCACCATTACCGGCCCGCCTGACCCGCTCGAATTTGCTTTTCTGGTGGAGCGCTTCTACGCAGGACTGTTTCTGGCTGCGGGTCATGCCCCGGATGAAGACCCCTGCCTGGGCGGAAAACTTCTCTACGCCGGCGCCCTCGATGCCCCGTCTCGCGCTCTGCTGGTGGCGGCTAACATTGCGGGTGCCGCTTCACTGGCCGTTTCTTCCGATTCCGCGGCATGCAAGCAGGCCATCCGCGACGGCGTTGTGGATTTTCTCGTCACATCGCTCGACGAAGCAATTCGCATACTCAAAAATGAAATTCGCAAACGTGAAACCGTTGCCGTGTGCGTAGCCCTTGCCCCGGAAGCTGGAGCGGCTGATTTCGCTCGCCAGATGCTCGATCGCGGCGTCAGGCCCGACCTGCTGCCGTTGCGTTCAGCACCTGCGCCGGAGTTTGCCTCATTCCTCAGCCAGGGCGCGAGGCCCGTCGTAGCCGCACGTCCCGATGAAAACCAGGCGCTCGCAGCCTGGAGCGTTGCATCCGCGCCGGCCCAGTGGCTGCCCAAACTCGACGCCCTCGCGATTGATTGCCTGGGTGGGAATCGGGGCGCCCCAGGTCTCGATTCCGAGGCCCGGGATATTGCCCGCCGATGGCTCCGCCTCGCCCCGCGCTTCATGGGCCGGAAGTCGCAGGGCACACACCTGCTGCGCTGCGATAAGAAAATCGCCGGCATCCTTCGCAGTCGAGTTCGCGAAAAAGTGGAGCGCGCTGAGATTCCCGTCCCGGTGGAGTTTCAAACGATCAACAATGGCAACATACAGGCGATCCAGTTTGCGCCGCTAACTCGCTGATCCACTCCCCGCGGCTTCAATCCGCGCCCACAGCTCTTTGACGCCGTAGCCGGTCTTTGCCGAAACGGGCAGAAGTTCGTCCAACTCCAGACCCTGCGTGAGTGCTTGCAGGCTTCGGGTGCGCCCATTGCCGCTGAGCCGGTCAATCTTTGTGGCCGCCACAATAAACTCGCGCCCCGCCGCGCGCAGCCAGTCAATTAACTGCCGGTCGCTCAGCTGCGCAGGCACATTCGAATCCACCAGGCAAACACACAGCTTCAGCGTGGAGCGAATCGCGAGATAAGGCTCGATGAACTCCGGCCATCCTGACGAAATCGATTTCGATATTTTTGCGTAACCGTAACCGGGAAGGTCAGCAAAGATCAGCTTTTGCCGGCGGCTGTCGTCCAGTAAGGCAAAGAAGTTGATGGCCCGCGTGCGGCCCGGCGTCTGCGAGACTTTTGCCGCCTTCTCGCCGACAAGATTGTTCAGCAGGCTCGATTTGCCCACATTGGAGCGACCGAGAAAAGCGATCTCCGGCGCTTCAGGCGCGGGAAACTGTGCCGCCGCCATGGCCGAAAGCATGAATTGAGTGGTATAGCGCATAGGGTGATCTGCGGACCTCGGCCTGTTTCGAGGATACAGCCCCGGCCCTCCACCGCCATTTTCCGGCTACCGCCTGGCTCCATTCCAGCCTCTCGCAGTGTACCCTTTTGTTATGGAGACTACTGGTTGCGGGACTGCTATTATTACGCCTTTCCGGGCGGATGGGGCAATTGACGAAGCGGCGCTGAAGGCGCTGGTGCACTGGCAGATTGCCTCAGGCATCGACTTTCTGGTGGCTTGCGGATCAACCGGCGAGGCTGCCACGCTGGACGAGGAAGAGTGGCTGATGACGGTGAGCCTGGTGGTTGAGGCTGCCGGCGGCCGCGTGCCGGTATGGGCCGGATGCACGCACAACTCGACGCGCACACTGGTGCGCCAGGCCAACAAGCTCAAGCAGATCCGCGGCGTGGACGCCGTGCTCTCCGCAAATCCCTATTACAACAAGCCCACGCAGGAGGGGCAGTTCCAGCATTTTCTGGCGCTGGCGCAGGCGGTTGATCCGCTGCCGGTGACGCTCTACAACGTGCCGGGTCGCACGGCGGCAAATCTGGAAGTGGACACCGTGGTGCGGCTGGCCGCGGCTGCCCCGAATATTCAGGCCATCAAGGAAGCCAGTGGCAAACTGTCGCAGTTCAGCGAACTGGCGCACAAACTGCCGCGCGGCTTCAAGATTTTTTCAGGCGACGACGGCCTCGCGCTTCCGGCAATCTCGGTGGGCGCGCATGGATTGGTCAGCGTGGTTTCCAACGAGATTCCGGCGGAGACGACGCGCATGGTCCGCGCCGCGCTGAATAACAACTGGGAAGAGGCGCGCGAACTGGAGCGCCGCTGGGGACGGCTGTTCGACGCGAATTTCTGGGAGTCGAATCCCGCGCCAGTGAAAGCTGTGTTGGCAATGATGGGCCGCTGCACGGATCATTTGCGCTTGCCGCTGGTTCCTCCTACGGATGCCACCCGCGCAAAACTGGAGCGGCTGGCAGGCGAGCTGGGACTGCTCAAGCACTTGCCCCCTCCGGGCGGCCGGCCGGAAGTGTTTTAAGGCAGGGAGTCGAAATCAGGAATTGTTTTAAGTAACCAGGCAGGGTTGTCAGAAGCGGATTTCTGACAACCCTTATCTTGTCATGTGCTGTGAATCGGCGGGCAGAAACCCTAGCCCGCCAGCGCCTTCTTCACCATATCGCTGACCACGCGTCCTTCCGCACGGAGACTGGCGGCTTGCAATTTTACTTGCACGGCTTTCATCACCTGTCCCATCTCTTTCGGCGTGGGCTTTTGGCCGCCGGCGGCGGCAACCTCGGCAACGGCTTCAGCGACCAGCACCCCAAGAGCGGCATCGTCGAGGGCCTTGGGCAGAAACTCCTCGATGACAGCAATCTCCGCAGCTTCCGCAGCGGCCAGTTCAGGGCGGTTGCCCTTGGTGAACTGGTCGATGGAGTCGCGGCGCTGCTTGATCATGGTGGCCAGGGCCTGCTGCTCCTCGGCGGGGGTCAGAGCTTCCCGCTTCTCGATGAATTTGTTTTTAAGGGCGTTCTTGATGAGGCGCAGGGTGGTGGTGCGGACCGCATCGTGGGCCTTCATGGCCGTGACAATCTGCTGGTTGACCTGTGCTTCGAGTGCGCCTGCTTCGCTCATGTTCTTTCTGCCTTTCGGGAAATACTCCGCAGTTCGCGGGCCACAAGAGAAGTTTATCGCCTGAGAGGGGGTAGTTGAGGAGCACCGGGCGAATAGAGAGGATTTTGCGGCGCCTGGCGGGGGCGGGCACCCGTAAGTCGGCGATTCCGCCGTCCGTTGCAGCCAGAATGCGGAAGGCGAGCCAGCGAGGACTGGGATTTGTGACGACTAGCTGGTTAAGTTGGAGGATAGAAGCCACATTTTCCACATAAACAGGGAATATGGGTGAATTAGCAAGGGAGATGTAGGAACAAATGACCACATATTTCACATTATTGTGTATTATGTGGATTATGACCCGTCACCATGAAGTTGGACCCCGGGCAAGGAGAAGAGGATGATTCGCAAAACACGCTTGTTTACACCGGGACCGACGCCGCTATTGCCGGCGGCCCAGTTTGCCATGGCGGCAGCCGATATGCACCACCGCACGCCGGAGTTCCGCGCGCTGTTTCAAAAAGTTCTGGCCCAATTGAAGGTTTTTGCCGGAACGCAGAACGACGTGCTGCTGCTCTCCTGCTCCGGGACAGGCGCCATGGAGGCTTCGGTCTCAAATCTGACGACTCCTGGCGACCGGGTGCTGGTGCTGACGGCGGGCAAATTTGGTGAGCGGTGGGTGGATCTGGCCAAGGCCTTCGGCCTGGTGGTGGATGTAATCGAGAAACCCTACGGGCAGACCTTCGAGATGGCCGAGGTGAAAGCCGCGTTGAAGCCGGAGCACAAGGCCGTTTATATGCAGGCCTCGGAGACATCGACCGGAGCCAGCCACGATGTGCAGGCTGTGGCTGCGCTGGTGAAGAATACGGCGACGCTGCTGGTTGTGGACGGCATTACCGGGCTGGGCACACAGACAATCGATGTGGATGGCTGGGGCGTGGATATTGTGATCGGCGGCTCGCAGAAGGCGGTGATGATTCCACCGGGATTAGCGTACCTGAGCGTCAGCGAGAAGGCGTGGAAGGCGATGGATTCGGCGAAGAGCCCCCGCTATTACTTCGACTTGCGCAAGGAGCGCAAGAATCAGGTTAAGGGCGAGACAGCGTACACGCCGGCGGTAGCGCTGGTCGCCGGGCTGGGCGCTGCGCTGGATTATATTGCCGGGCAGGCGGGCGGCGATCTGGAAAAGGGCCGCATTGCGCTGATCGACAATGCGCAGGTGAATGCAGCGGCGACGCGGGCAGGCCTGGTGGCGCTGGGCTTCACGCTCTTTGCGCCTGCGTCTCCCTCGGCGGCGGCTACCGCGGTTGCGGTGCCCGAAGGGATGGATTCAGGCGCAGTGGTGAAGGCGTTGAAGGCTCGGTTCAGCCTGGTGACGGCCAACGGACAAGGCTCGATGCAGGGCAAGATATTTCGTGTGGCGCACCTGGGATTCTTCGATTATCTGGACACCGTGGCGCTGCTGGCAGCAATGGAGCATATTGCGAAGGACACGCTGGGAATGCCGGTGAAGTATGGGCAGGCGGTGGCGGCAGCGCAGGAAGTGTTTTCGAAAGCCGCGAAGGAGTAGGAGTTGTGGTTTCCCATTCTCAAATGAGAGAGCTGGGGCGCCCGAAATCAAATTTCGGAAGGAAAGTATGGCGGAACTGAGCTTTGGTGAAAAGCTGCTGATTGCGCGCAAGCAACTGGACCTTTTTCAGTACGAGATGGCGGAGCGGCTGGGGGTTCATGCCAATTCGCTGACCAAGTATGAAAAGGGCGAAGGCAAACCGCACGCAGCGGTGGTGCGAATCTTCGAGATGCTGTGCGAGCAGCACGGCATACGCTTTGACGAGTATGAGGCCGCGCGCAAGGGCCAGGGAGGCAAGATGAAGATCGTACTGGCGGAGAAGGTTTCCGCGGCAACGCTGGCTGTGTTTGCGGCCGAGCCGGGGTGGGAGGTTTTGACGCACGACCAGTTGCCGGATGGGCTGGCGGCTGCGCTGGCCGACGCGGATGCGCTGGTGGTGCGAAGCGCGGTGCAGGTGGATGATGCGCTGATGGAGCACGCGCCGAAGCTGCGCGTGGTTGGACGCGCCGGGGTCGGCGTAGACAACATCGATGCAGAAGCGGCTACGCGGCGGGGCATCGTGGTGATGAATACGCCGGGAGCGAATGCGGTTGCGGTGGCCGAGTTGACCGTGGGCCTGATGCTGGCGCTGGCGCGGAAAGTGCCGACGGCGAATGCAACCATGCACGCCGGCAAGTGGGAAAAGAAAAATTTGCAGGGAACGGAATTGCGCGGCAAGACGCTGGGCATTCTGGGGCTGGGGCGGATTGGGCTGGAAGTCGCCAAGCGCGCCAAGGGCTTCGGGTTGGAGATTCTCGGCAGTGATCCGTTTGTTTCGGCCGCGGTAGCGCGCGAAAACGGCATCAAACTGGTGACGCTGGAGGAACTGATTGCAGGCGCGGATTACATCACGCTGCACGTGGGGCTGACGCCGCAGACGACGGGAGTCATCAATGCGAAATCGCTGGCGGCGATGAAAAAGGGCGTGCGGATTATCAACTGCGCGCGCGGCGAGCTGATTGACGATGCGGCGCTGGCAGCAGCTCTCAAATCCGGGCAGGTGGCGGGCGCGGCGCTGGATGTGTTTACTGTGGAACCGCCTGAAGATTCGCCTTACGCGGAGTTGGAGAACGTGATTCTCACGCCGCACATCGCCGGCTCGACGGCTGAGGCGCAGGAGGCAGTGGGGATTCAGATTGCACGGCAGGTGCGCGATTATCTGAGACTTGGCGTCGCGCAGAACGCTGTGAATCTGCCCTCAATGAGTCATGAGGAGTACGTGTCGATGGTGCCGTACATTGACCTGTCGATGCGGTTGGGGTCGTTTATGGCGCAGGCGCGAAAGGGCGGCGGCGAGTTTGCGCTGGAGGCCATTGAATTGTTTTATGGAGGCACGCTGGCAGAGGCAAAGACGGAGCTGGTTCGTAACGCCGCGATTGCCGGGCTGCTGGAGGGCTCCGAGAATGTGAACCTCATCAATGCGGCGTCGGTGGCAGGAGAGCGCGGCATTCGCATTCATGAAGAGAAAAGGGAGAGCCATCGCGGCGGCGCAGCCACGGTGCTGACCATTGTGCTGCACACCGGCGCGGGATTGAGCCGCGCCAGCGCCACCGTGATTCACGACGAGCAGCCGCGGCTGCTGGAGTTTGACGGCATCGACATTGAGACGCCGCTCGATGGGAACCTGCTGGTTTGCCGCAACCTGGATGTGCCGGGAGTGATCGGGCGGATCGGAACGATTCTCGGCGAGCAGGGGGTCAACATCGGCAACTTCGCGCTGGGCAGAGAACGCTCCGGACCAAAGCCGGTGAAGGCGCTCTCCGTGGTACAGGTGGATGCGCCGGTTTCCGATGCGGTGCTGGAGGTGCTGATGAGCATTGAGGCGTTGTTGGAAGCCAAGCTGGTGAGGTTGCCGGAGGCGGGGTTCTGAAAGGCAGCTTATAGCTGTTAGCTTTTAGCTACTAGAGCGGAACCAGAGTAACTGTGTCCTGTTCAGTCTCGTGCAGGGTCGCCGCTCCCTGATGGTCGCGTCGACTCGAACGCTGTGGTTTCGGGATACATCGACTCTGGTTCCGCTGTAGCTGGTTTCAGGCGGGATGGAGATTGAGCTTTCCCTGGTCCAAAAATCGGGGTCTCCACCCCACGGATCTGGGGCGCCCGTGGTTCTGACTTTCAGTGGAAAGCTGTTTGCCTCGTCCAAAGAGCAAAATATCGTTCGCGCTCACTTTGTCGGATCGGTTACGCGGCCCATGAACAGGATGCCGCCTGAGCGGTTGTCTCGGATCAGGAAGACGAAGGGGTGATCCGCGCAAAAGACAATTGGTTGCGGCTGATCCGGCTCTTGCCTTGCCATTGTCACCATAGTGATTGCCGTGGCCGCTGCTGCTTCGGTTCCTTCTTCATTGACATCGATAAAAGCCTTGTGTATGACCGCAGAAATCGAAAAGTCACGGCTTCCGGTCATTCCTGAAAAATCCGCGCTCGCTCCAAACGCCGGGGACATTCCCATCGCGCCAAGCGTGTTTTGAAGCTCAAATTGTTGCGTCGTTATAAACCTGGGCATGGTCAGGATGACTTTGGAGACGGGTTGCAACTGGCTGAACCATTGCTTCATGTGGGACGCTGTCAGCGACTCTTCCAAAGCAGGAAGACCGCCTATATCCTTAGGCAGGAAGACGATCATGGACAATTCCTTGCTCTTATAAGGGATTTCCAAAGCCTGAAACTTTCCGCCGTTGAAATAGTTGTAAGCGTCCACGTGGTTCATCATGGGCACTTTAACAGACTGCGCCTTGGATAGATGGAAATCCTCATCCTCAGTTTGCATCAACTGGAATGGTCTCTGCCAAGTACCCTTGAAGTAGATGGCGTTGGTCAGCACCAGCCTTGTGGCTGTGTTGAGCGTGCCCGGCTGGAGCAGATTATTAATCTTGTTATCGGTTTTCTGCTCAACCCACTGGTTAATGGTCAACCGCGCCGTCTCTGTCGCGCCTTTGAAATCCACCTGATTGAATCCCGCGCCGTAATCGCTCCCGGTCAGCTTGAGAAAGTCGTCGAGAAACGTGAACCCCTGTTGCGCCCAAAGAGCGTCGGCCACGCGAAGCTGGTATCCGTTATGCGCGGCGTTGAGGTCGCTCAGCAGGGCACCCATCGCCGGATGCAACCGCTCCGGAGGCAGCGTGAAATGCAGCGTTTTCGCCATCTCGGAGGCGGTGTCGCCGCGCGCCCCTGCATAGGTCATGGCCAGCGCGGCGGAGATGCTCTCGGGCGAGAAGAAGAGATTGCCGCCTTGCGAGCGCAACTGGCCGTAGAGCGCTACAGCGAAGGCGTTGTTGCCTTCGACGACCGCCGCTTGATCGGCCGTGGCTGTTGGGGAGGTCTGCGCCGCATATACGGCCTGCGGTACGACAAGGCAAGCGAGGAGCAAAGATAGAAGAGGTTTCATTCAAATCTCCATCAAGTCAAGCGCGACCGCAACCGGCTATTGACGATGTGTCTTAACGGATGCGATAGACAACCGCATCTTCCAGATATTTATCCCCAAACATCTGACCGCCAAGGCGCATTCCATAGTTGTCTTTCATGGACGCATAGTTTTTCCGCAAGGCCTGAATCATTGGGTTGTCCATCGGTCGCATGAAGATTGTTGGCAGTCTGTGCATTGGGATTCCGGCTTTGTCGATTGCCTCGTTGATTTCCGTATAGCCGGTGAATTCAGATGACTGGTCGAGGCGGTCGGAGGCGATCACCAATCTCCAATCCTCGTAGTCCGGCAATTTGGCCCAGATAGCGACGTTCGGGGGCTTGCCCGCCTTATCGAGAGCGTCTACGACTTTTTCCCCGTTTTCGATATCGAAACTTACCAACGTTGGCGTACCGATGGAAGTAGTCCTCCTGACTGATCCTCAACTGCCTTCAGCAGTGCTGTAGCCTGCTGGACTGTCTTATTATCGTACCGGCTAGTCTCGGACCAACCTTGAACAATGGTCCAACTGCTCCTCATCGCTTGATTTGTCCGAATAGCCATTTCCAGTTCGCCTGTCAACAGAGCCAGCCGCACCAATTCCTTCAGATTGTGCGTGTAGCTTTCGTTGACCAGCGTCTTCTCAGGAAAATCATGCTCCCTGGTTCGCTTGGCGATGCAGGCTTTCAGTGCGCACTCGACTGCATACCCTGCCAGATAGTATGCGCCCTCCAGAAGTCCAGCGGCGAGCAATGCTTTGGATTCCCGAAGACGAAATTCTGCAATTTCTTAAAGTCGTTTCGGTTCATGATTTTGCCCAGTACATTAGCTTACACCAAGATCGATTACGCACGGCTCAGGTAAGCGCCCTCGCTGGTGTCGACGCGGATTTTTTCGCCTTCGTTAATAAAGGCGGGAACCTGGACCACCAGACCGGTTTCAGTCTTGGCGGGCTTGCTGACGCTGGAGGCGGTAGCCGATTTCAGACCGGGCTCGGTTTCGATAACTGTGAGTTCAACGCTCGCTGGCAGGTCAATGCCGACGGCCTGGCCGTCGTGGTAGCTGACCTTGATCTGGAGGTTGGGGGTGAGGTACTCGATGGCGTCACCCAGCGTGGAGCCTTTGAGAACGGTCTGCTCGTAGTCGACCGGATTCATGAAGTAGTAGTCGTCGCCGTCGGCGTAGAGAAAGTCCATTGCGATGGAATCGACGACAACCTTTTCGATGGCATCGGCGGAGCGGAAGCGGTGTTCGAACATGGCGCCGGTGCGCAGGTTGCGCAGCTTGGCTTGGATAAAGGCGCGCAGGTTGCCGGGGGTGCGGTGCTCGACCTTGAATACCAGGTGGAGTTGCTCATTGTGCTTGATGATCATGCCGGGACGGAGTTGCGTGGCGGGAATCGCCATAAAGTTTGAAGCTCCTTGCTCTATTTGCGGAGATTCCGCAGGAAAATTTGGCCTTGGCCCTGTCTTTATTGTAGCTTAGGGCGGTTTGACGCGTGTGTGGCAGCTTTGAGAGGCTTGTGAACATGGGCTACAAAGGGAAGGTTGAGTATGCGCAGGAGCGCAAGCTGCGCACGCGGAACACGCGCATTTATCGCGCCTGCCATTGGCCGATCTGGATTTTTGTCTTTTTTCTGGCGCCTGGGCCACTGACGTTCAAGCTATTTGCACGTGAGTTCAGCTGGTGGAACTGGGCGTGGCTGGCAGCAGTACTCCTTTGCACAGGCGTGGCTGCGCTGCGCGGGCGGCTGCCTGGAGCCGAGCCGGGACCGTACATTCTGCGCTTTGACGAGGACAGGCCAAATCCGCTCTACAGGCGGGTTTGCTACACCTTTGCCTGGACAGCGGCGCTGAGCTATGGGCTGCTGAACCTGAGCGGCCTGCTGATTGCGGCAGTGACCGGCGTGTGGCAGATGAAGCAGATTTATTTCTATGCGTATCTGCCTCTGGCGGTGGTGATTCTGCTCACTGGGGCGCTGGGCAAACTGCCCCGCGTGGAACCATCGACCCGGAAAGAAGGCACGCACCGGCGGTATTTTTACGGCACGGTGTGGTCGGTGACTGCGGCGCAAATAGTGCTGTTGGTGCTGTGGAAGGCGCTGCCGCAGACGCAAGCGACCAGTTGGGTGAAGCTGGGCGGGTTTGTGGGCGTGCTGGCGCTGATGGGCTGGTTATCGTATCGCGGCGTGCTGCCGCGGACGCGTCCGATTTTGCCCGGCGAGGATATGGTGGCAGACTAAAGGTGGAGTGGGTTCATCGATTTCCACGCTTGCCGTAATAGAACAAAACGCGGGTCCTTCGACTCTGCTCGCTGCACTCAGGGTTGCGCAGGATGACAGCTGCGAGGATGGATGGGCACGGGAGTATTTCTCAATTAGCGAGGGGGTTGGTACGGCTCCACGCGGAGCAAATCGGTGAGGATTCCACGCTCTTCCGGAGTAAAGACACCCTGATAACGGGCAGAGTTGAGCACAGTGGGACGCTGTTCCAGGGGAACCGCGCGCAAATCCTGAAAGGCATGTTTCATCAACTCCTGGCGGCCAACCGGCAAAGTTGCCCAGCGGCTCGCGGAGAGATTGATTCGCATCCGCTCCTGGGGCGGCAGGTGCTCAATCATTTCGGCACGCGCCACGCGGCGCTGCCGTTGCTCTTCAGACAACTGATTCACCTGGTGCAATTGCGACACGACCCGCTGCTGCTCCGCAGCGGGAAGCCGGCGGAAGTTAGGATCGCCGCGCAAAATCCTTTCCTGCTCCTGAATGGGAAGGTTGCGGTGTTGGCTTAGCCATTCACCAAGGTGCCCCGGCGGACCCTGGGTTGGCGGGGTATACCCCGGATACGTGGGGCGGTTAAAGCCTGGCCCAATAAACGGCGGTCCCGGATAAACAGGATGGGATTGAGACGCGCCTGGATAAGCAGAGCCCGGATAGGGGTGCACTGCATTGCGCGATGGACTGGCCGGCGACCGATGCTGGGTTTGTGCGGAAGATCCGCCCCTATGCTGTGGCCATGTGGACTGGGGCCGAAAACTCTGTGGCCGGCTGGATTGCGCCGAAGGAGTGGGGTGCGAGGCCGCGCCTCCATGCTGGCCCAATGCCCAAGCCGCTGGCACGCAAAGGATTACGGCCGCGGCGGCAAGACCCGCACTGCCGATTCGCCCTCTATTGCGTGCTTTAATCACATTCCCCCCTGCTTTCAGTTGCTCGTAAATTTGCTAGTCCCCTCTTTCGTTACTGCTGGAGAGCGACTCCAACTGGTCAAGGAGTTGGGCGTTGTTGTCCATGGTTTGCAGGTCATGCACCACGGCAGCCTGCACAACAGGCGCCGTCGGTTTTTCCCAGTTGGTGAGGTCCAGGTAAGCGCCGCCGCCCACCAGCAGAATCACGGTCATCGCCATGGCCGCCAACGGACGAACGTGTGTGGCCGGCCCGTAGGCGAAGCGGGCGCGCATCCGGCCAAACCATCCTGCCGGCTCGACCTCGCGCGCTTCCCGGAGGCGCGCCTCCAGCCGGGTGAGGAAGTAAGGATTCGGCTCCGGCATCTGCCATGCGTCCATCAAATTCATGGTCGCCCGCAACTCCTCGAGTTCCCGGCGGCAACAGTCACACCCGGCCAGATGCGCATGCACCTTGTCTGGCGCCGAGGCTGGATCAAGCAGCAGGTTCGCAAGCTTTTTATCCATCCCGGTGCATTTCGACTTTTTCTGATCTTCAGGCATCCGTTTCATTGGCGCCACCCCCACTTCTCTGCCGGTTAACCCCGGCGCAATTCCCGTCAAACAAAATCCTTCAACTTGTCTCTCAACGTCTGATACGCGCGGAAGAGCAGCGACTTGGTCGCCGACTCGCTCAGTTTGAGGACCTCGCCTATCTCGCGATAATCCATCCCCTGGTACTTGTGCATGAGGACAGCCATTCTTTGCCTCTCCGGCAGAGCCATCACATGCCTGCGAATAGCCTTCCTGCGCTCGTCACTCAGAAGGCGCTGCTCCACTGAAGGCTCGTCGTCGGCCACGTCTGGCGTTGTGCCGGTCTCTTCGTCCGGAGCGTCCAGATAAACGGTGCGCGCGGCCCGTTCGTGGCGGGTGTCGCGCGCGTGGTTCACCGCCAGGTTGGTGGCGATGCGATAAAGCCAGGTGGTAAACCTGGCCTCCGCGCGATAGCTCTCCCGGGAGCGATAAACGCGCAGAAACACTTCCTGCGCCAATTCCTCGGCAATCGCCTGGTTGTGGACCATCCGAAAAAGAAAGTGGAAGATGGGCCGGTGATACTTTTCCGCCAGATAGTTGAAGCCCGCTTCATCTCCAGCGGCAGCGCGCAGCATGATCGCGGCATCACTCGAAGGGTCGAGGCCCGCGGCCATACCCTGCCGGCCTTCCGGCTTCGTAACCGGGCCCGCTCCCAGGACCGGGTTGTCCAGGACCAGGGTTGCCATATCTTCTGGAACCCCATCCGGGCCAGAAGGTTGCGCTGAAAGAGCATCAGAGTTCAATTTTCCGTTTGCGCGAGGCTTGGATGACTCGCCAAAGGGCCGGCCACCAGATTTGGCCATAAAGAAGGCGGAAACCACTCCGGCCGGACTGAAATTGGCTGGAAATTGATCCGTGAGGCCGGAATCTGTCAACCCGGAGCCGCAGAGGGCTGGAACAGGGTGCATCGCGGCCTCTCCTGTGGACGGGAGGCTGGCTGCACGGCGAGTTGAACTTGCTTTCCAGCTCATTGATAGATGGTCGCGGCTCGGATAGGCCGAGTTGGCCGCAAGGTTGGCCGTAAAGCCCTGCTGGTGATACTCTAAATCAACGGGATGCCCCGCTGGCTTGTCTTCTAAAACCAGCCCTCGCCTGAGTTCTCTGGGGTTCGCAAAGGGCGCTTAACTCAGCGGTAGAGTGCCACCTTCACACGGTGGAAGTCGCAGGTTCGAATCCTGCAGCGCCCACCATAAAATCAACAATTTAAAGCAGCTACGGCTTGCGGGCTATCCTTGCCCGCCGAATTGATTTGCGTCTATGCGAAATACACAAAGATGTGAATATCTTCGCTTTATATTCGCCTATACTGGTTCAATGTTCAACAGCATACTCAGCGGCAAATCTTTCATCGTGAAGTGCAAGCGATGCAGACGCAATGTGCCGTCGGGAGTGCGAGAGTTTCCGTTTCAACCAATTATTGTGGCTTGTCCGCTTTGCGGCGAATTGCGCCGGTACTTGCCCGCTGAAGTGTATCTGGACAGAACTCATGCCCTGGTGGCGACACAGGCCCGGCACGATCAACACTAATCTGCGCGAATCAGTTGGTTTGCGCAAAGGGCCATTGGCCCAGCCGCCGCGCGCGAATGATGTAGATCAGAGTGCCCACGGCGGCAATGGCAAAGGCTATGGCGAGGCCGGCCAGGGCGTGATTGCGGTTAACCAGCAGAAAATAAAAACCAGCCATCGCGATCAGAGGAGGCAGCGGAAAGAGTGGAATTTTGAAGGGCCGCGCCATCTGGGGCCGGGTAATGCGCAGGAAGATGACACCGATCTGCTGGGGGAAAAACTGAATAATGATGCGGGTAATTACAGAAATCGTAATCACCTGCGTCAGCGTAAACATGCAGAAGAGCATAGCCACCGCACCCAAAGCGACGAGCGAGCGGTGGGGAATTCCATGGCGCGGATGGACGGCGCCGAGAAAGTGGAAGTAGTTGCCATCGCGGGCAGCGGCAAATGGCACGCGCGAGTAGCCGCGCAGCAGAGAAAATACAGAAGCGAAGGCTGTCCAGATAATCAACGCGGCCATCAGCCGGCCGGCGATGCTGCCAAAAGCGGACTTGGTGATGTCGGCCACCAGTTGCAGGCGAACCACCTCGCCGGCAGTAGCGCGAGAAGCGGCATCGCGCAACGACGGCAGTGCGGCCAGGTTCATTGAAATATAGAACCCGGCAACGATAAGGACTGAGAGAAGCACGGCGCGCGGAATGGTCTTCTCCGGCTTCCGTACTTCGCCGCCAAGGAAGCAGATGTTGTAGTAACCCCAATAACAATAGGTGGTAAGCAGTGTCGCCTGCGCCAGTCCGTGAATGGCCGCGGGTAACGCGAGCGGGGCCGAGACCGGCATGTGCCAACCACCCGTTGCCGACGCCTGGGCAAAGCCGGAGACGACGACCCCCGCGATGGCAGTAATAACGCCGGCAAAAAGCACCCAGGCCAGCCGCGTAACGGAACTCAGGTTGCGATAGAGGAGAATGACAACCAGTAAACATGTGGCCGCCGCGGCGAAGTTGGAGTAATGCAGCGCCGGCAATGCGGCTATGGGAGCGCCATCGAGCGAAGGCCAGAACCAGGCAAGAAAGCTCGACAACCCGATGCAGCCAGAGGCGATGGAAAGCGGCGCGGTGAAGCTCACCTGCCAGACGTAGAGAAAGCTGAGCCAGTTTCCGGCGCGATCGGAGCCATAGATTTCGCGCAAAAAAGCGTAGGAGCCTCCGGCGCGCGGGAATGCCGCGCCCAACTCAGCCCAGACAAGCCCGTCGGCCACGGCGATGGTTGCGCCCAACACCCAGGCCCATACGGAAAGGTGATAACCCGCCGCGGCAATCACCAAAGGCAAAGCGATGAACGGGCCAACGCCGATCATTTCCAAAACGTTGAACAGTACCGCGGCGCGAAGTCCTATGCTGCGCTGGAGAGGTGCATTGTCGGCGGAGATGGATGAGGCAGGGTTCATGTAGTCGATGTGCTCCCCGGATTATACATCGGTGAAAAATATGATGAGCGATTCAGATGCTGGAAGAGTTCAGGTTTAATCATTCACTCTGCAAGTTTTATGATAAATCGCTTGTTGCCAAAAGAGACCGGCACTCCTCGTGAAGTTGATCGTGCGCATTGCCGAACCGCGCAAGGTGTGCGTGCAGCTTTTGCTTATCCGAAATCACCAGCAGGCGAGCCCTCTCGATCTCCGGCTCAAGCGCCTCGGGAGCCGGACCGCCCTCAACCTTGCGCACAGCAACAAAATGATCCGCGCGCAGGGACCGCAGCAGCAAATCAACAGCAGGTTTTTGATACTGGGCGTGTTGCTCTGCGAGAATCCTCACAACATGATCTGCCATTTCCGCGGCGTCATATTTGCCGTTCAACTCCTTGACTGCTTTTGAAACAATTTCATGCGCTTTGCGAAAGCTCATGCCCGTGGCGCGAACCAGGGTATCCGCCAATTCTGTGACGGTTAAAAAATTTGCATTGGCGCCGGCGGCCATTCTCTCTGTGCAAACCTCAACCTCTTCCAGCACTCCCGCTATCAGCCGCAGGCTTCGTTCCGCATCGTCAAAGGCATTGTAGGCCATGGGCTGCAGGTCATCTTCGCTATCGTTGATGTCTGTGAAAGGCGTATTGTGCAGGCAGCCCAACACCGATTGGGACTGGGTCAGGGCCTTGCTCGCAAGGATGCGCACATGCTCCAGCGGCACCGGGTTGCGCTTTTGCGGCATGATGCTGCTGATCTGCACGTAGCCATCGCTAAGGCGCAGATAGCTGAACTCGACACTGCACCATTGCAAAAAGTCTTGTGCAAGCCGGCCCAGGTTCAACATGCAGGTGGCCAGCGCCGAGCAACTCTCCGCAAGATAATCGACTGCGGCAATCGCGCCGTAGGAGTTGACCTGCAGGCCATCGAAGCCCAACAGCTTTGCGGTATAGTTACGGTCGATTGCAAATCCTGTCGTAGTGATTGCACAGGCGCCCATGGGGCAGCGATTCACGCGCGGCATGGTTTCATTGAGCCGCTCAAAATCGCGTTCGAAGCACTCGATAATGGCCATCAGATAATGGCCGAGCGTGGTAGGCTGAGCCGGTTGATTGTGGGTGTAGGCCGGAATCAGGCTGGCGCGATGCTCCCATGCCATCTCGACGAGTCGCGCGCGCACATCCAGAACACGCCCCATCATCGCGGCAAGCCGCTCGCGCAGCACCATGCGATACATGGTCAAATCAATGTCGTTGCGGCTGCGCGCGGTATGCATCTTGCCCGCATTCTCCAGCCCGCAATCCGCGGCCAGTTCCCTTTCCATGAAAAAATACAAATCTTCAAAGCTGCCGTCGTATGTGGCGCTGCGGATCTTATCAAGGTCTAGTTTGTTGAGTGCGGCCAGGCACTGAGCAACTTCATCATGTGTCATGATGCCCTGGCGGCCAAGCATCAACGTGTGCGCATACTGGATTTCAAGCAAAGGTTCAAGGTAAAACCGTTTGGCGTCTGCAAAGACCGGCGCCAGCACCGTATCGCAATAGATCGGCGCGGGGAAGACAGACTTGCGCTTGCGAGAAACGATCTCCTCCATCGGTTTCCTTTCGAGTCATTATCCCACGGCAGAGGCAAGATTATATGGAGTACATGGCTCAAATCGGCCTGACTGTCGCAGGGATACATCGATCATGCGCAACGGCCGCTTTTCATACAGAAATGCTGAATACTGAAAACTCGCCCCCCGGCGAACCGGGGGGCATGGGGTTGAATTAGAAGTCGATCTTCAAGCCAAATTGAAGAATCCTGGCTTCCAACAATGTGCTGGTCGGAAGGAACGTCGGCGCCGTTGTGATGGTGCCGATCGGTCCGAGCGGGTTGCCGGCAGTAGTAACTACCGTAGCTGTTGTGTTGATTGAAGTCACATTGGAGCGATTGAGGATGTTGTTGCCTTCAATCAACAGCTTGGGTTGGATCTGCTTGTAGAGCGTGCCAAACGTGCGAGTGTAGCGCATATCATACTGATAAATCGCCGGGGTGCGAACCGAATCCCGGCCAACGAAAAGCGGGCGGCTGGTCGCAAGAGCGTCTCCGTTGAGTGGTGAGCTAACGGTAATCGACTGCTCGTCGCCGGTAGACATATTTCCCAGCAGTGCAAGGGTGTTGCCCTGAACGACGCTGTTCAATATGTGGTTATCAAAGTGTGTGTTGGGCTGATAGACAAGGCTGAGCGTGAATGCATTTGGCCGATTGATGCCGCTGTTTCCGCGGTCACGCTTCGGGTTTGAAGTGTCTTCAACCGGGGTGCTGAACTCGTAGGTGTTGCCTTCGGGCGTATTCGAGATGGCATGCGCCCATGTGTACGAGGCGCTGGTGGTGAGACCGGCAGAGAGCCTGTGTTCATAGGTCGCTGTCAGCGCGTTGTAAGACGAGTTCGAGCCGATATCTTCGAGCGTGATGTTACCAACTGGATTGCCGTTGCTCAACGTAGAATATTGACGCGCAGTGCCGTAGATTGGCCTCCCATCCGCAAGATAACCGGTGGGTGTGGTGTTGAGCAGGTTCATGTTGCGCAGGAACTGCATATTGCGCCCGTTTGTCAGAATGTAGCCAACGGTCAGCGAATCGTTCTTTGCGATCTGTTGGGCAACCTGAAGGTTGGCATTCCAAACATATTCATTCTTGAAGTTTGGGTTCAAAGCATAAATGCTCTGAGTTGGCACGCACCCTGCCGCCAGATTCTGTGGACTATTCGGGAAGGACGGCTGGCACAGTCCGGGAGTTGAGGTTCCGCCAATGGTTGTAATGAAGGAGCCAGTGCCGGCGGCGCCGTTGTTGTAGAGCGGGTTGTACCAGGTGTTGGTAGGCGTTGCCTCATAGAAGATGCCCGCGTTCGCGCGCACCACTGTTTTGGCATAGGGCTGATAGGAGAGGCCGAGGCGAGGAGAGAAATTTCCTTTCGGCGTCCGGAAGCTTGTCGTATAGAAGAATGGTTCGTTTGCCGGAGGCGTGGGTGCGCGATACTGGTCATAGCGAACGCCGTAGGTCACCAGCAGGTTCTTGCGAAGCTGCCATGCATCCTGCCCGAAAAAGTCGAAGAAAAGAGAATGATACGCGGCGCCAGGGTTGCCGATGCTCGCGCTGACACTAGCGTACACCTTCGGGCTAGTTCCGTTCTCGGCATTCAAATATTGGTTAACATCGGAGAAGTTATATTGCGTGTAAACGTCTGCGAGTTGAGTGTCGAGGTTCTGCTGCATACCGAAGCCGAACTTCATCGCGTGCTTGCCCTTGATGAAGGTGACGTTGTCGTTGAAGCTGGGAATCTTCTCCTGGTACTTATCCCCGACGGAGTTCGAACCGCCAAAATACACTGCCGTGAAGGAAACGGGGGTGGTTAGGGAGTAGCCGGGTAGATTGACAATGACACTGGCAGCTGAAATGTGTATCATCGGTCCCTTACCCGTCAGGGCATCGGCGACATGATGCTCATTGCGATAAGGCCATGAGCCGCGGAATTCGTTAAACAGGTTTGGAGAGAAGGTGGTGACTAACTGCGCGCCAATGATGTGGGCGCGATCCTGAAAGTCGGCCGCAGCACTCACGGCATATAGCCCACCGTCATCGCTGTTGAAGGGATAGACGTTGCGGAAGTAGTTGTAGCGGATAAACACCTGGTTCTTTTTGTTGATCGCAGCGTCGATACGGGTATCGAACCACTGTGCGTGTTGGATAGTGGGCGCAGTATTGAAGTCGCTTGCCGTATCGACTTTCAAAGACTGCACTAAAAAGGTCTGCATTGCTGAATTGATGGTGTTCGGCTGCGGGTATGAACGACGCAGGTGTTCATAAGCCGCATAAAAGAAGAGCTTGTCCTTGATAACCGGCCCGCCGACATTGCCGATTACGTCATCCGTGTGCAGGCTGGGCTTTGGCTTGCCGCCTGAAACCGTGGTATCGCAGTTCTGCAGAATCGGGCAGGAACTGGCTGCTTCCGGACGCCAGATATAGTCCGCCGTGCCGTGAAATTTGTTGGTGCCCGACCCAGTGATGGTGTTGAAGATTATGCCCGCGGTATTTCCGAACTCCGGCGAGTAGCTGTTTGAAATTGTCTGAATTTCACGCACGTACGAATCGGAGATTGCAAACAAGCGCAATCCGTAGCGGTCCGTTTCCGTATCGACCATTCCATCCAGCTGATAGTTGACGCGGTCCACCAGTCCATTGGTATCGACCGTGCGTGGGATTCCGTTCTCCGGATTAGGATGTCCGCTGACGCCCGGCTGGAAGAGGATGAAGTTGTACGGGTTGCGCGAAGAAAGGGGAAGGTTCTGTGTCTCTTGCGCGGAAATGGTGCGGCTGAGATCGAGCCGCGAAGGCTCCAGAATAGGCGCATCCCCAACCACCAATATCTGGGTGGCGACACTTCCGGTCTTCAGTTGCACATCCACGGTAACGCTGCTGCCCGCCACCACATTCACGCCCTTCTGCGTCAACGGCGCAAAACCCTTCGCCTCCGCGGCCACAGAGTAGGCTCCCAGCGGAAGGTTCGGCACAATATAGATTCCATCTCCGCCCGACAATGTTTGCCGTGCGAATCCGGTATTCAGGTTAGTAACGGTAATGGCTGCGCCGGGCAGAACAGCGCCCGTGCTGTCCATAACCGTACCCCGGATTGTTCCATTGATAGACTGCGATTGTCCCCAGGCGCTCTGAACAACGATGAACGGAAAAATCGCCGCGAGCAGGGCGACAAAGAGAATGTATTTCCAATTTCGAGTTTGCATCGGCACTTCCTCCTAGTAAGGTGGTTAATCCGGTTCTTCTTTCTCCGCACCCGGCGGATGGAACAACTTACTAAAGCGTCTTTAGTAAGTCATGCAAGAAGAATAGCACGGTGAACGTGAAAGCGCAACATAATTATTCGTAAGGAATATCAGGACAGGAGTTGAGCCTCGACTTGCTTGAGGCCAAGTGCAATTGCACCTAGAAGCTGGGCCTCCGTGCCGAGTCCGCTGGATCGCAGCACAGGGCGGGCGAATTCGTGACGCTGCACGAGATTGTCCGTTTCCCGGCTCAGGCTGGGATGAATCCCCACGCCGCCGCCCAAGACTACCATGTCCAAATTCAGCAGAAGCGATATATCGGTAATCATATTAGCGAGGATCCGCGCGGCAAAACGGAGAACCTCTATTGCCCTGCTGTCGCCTTCTTTTGCCAGGTCGAAGATCTGCGTGGCCTTTAGCGAGGTTAATTCCTTGTTTATTGGCGACGCGTTCGCACGCAAAACCCGCAGCCATTCTTCTTCAATACCGCGACCGCCGATGGCCTGTTCCAGTTGTCCGGTTTCGCGGGTGCGCATGGCGCCGCGGTCCTTGCCGCTCACGCCGAAGTAGCCGATTTCACCCGCGCTCCACTGGGCGCCATGATAAAGCTGTCCACGCAAAAAGATTCCCGCGCCAACACCTGTGCCCAAAGCTATGAAAATGAAATCATCCACACCCTGCGCCACGCCCTGCCAATGTTCCCCCAGCGCGGCCAGGTTGGTGTCATTCTCAATGGAGCAAACAACCTTGGTCTGCTCTTCCAGCAAAAAGCGCAGCGGGACATTCTCCCAGCCTTCGAGGTTGGGCGCTGACAGCACTACGCCTTCGGTCACGTTTGTAATGCCCGGCGCGCCGGCCACCAGGTGCAGCACTTTTTGCTGCGGTGTCTGGCTCTGCCTGCACATTGTTTCCAGCCCCTCGGCAATAAGGCCGCAAACTGCCTGAGGGGTCTTCTGCCTGGCTCCTAACAACACGGACCAGCGGGCCATCACTGCCCCGTCCAGGTCAGTGAGCATCATCCGCAGACGGGTCCCGCCAATGTCTGCCGAAGCAACACTTCCAAAACCTGCATTAAAGCGCAGCATTCCCGGCGGACGCCCGCCACTGGATCTGCCGTCGCCCAGCCTCTCCACCAACCCAAGTTCCTCCAGGCGCGCAATACCGCTGGAAACAGTTGGCGCGCTGAGGCCGGAGTAACGCACCAGATCTGCTTTGGAGCAAGGATTATGGGCCTGCAACAGTTGCAGCAGGCCGCGCGCATTGGTCTGCCTCAGGTCCGACGGCCTTGCGGGAACGGATCGCAACTTTGGCTGAACAGGTCTCCTCATGCCGCCCTTCTGGTTCATAGCTCACAACTATGAAACGAATTATACAAGTAATTCATTGTTCTTTACAAAGTTTTTATCGTATGGTACCTTTTTTCGTAGCGTAGGCCCGGTACACGTAAGAGTTTTTGAAATTGTAAAGGAGTATTGATGCGTCTAAAACTGGTAGTTCCTTTTGCCATCTCATTGATGATTTTGGCTTCGCTGTTCGGCGCCTTATTTGCGGCTGGCGCTCAATCACTATCTTCTTATCAGCCCGGATTCGCTACCCCGCTTGCGATCGACAGCGGATCGGCAGGCCTGTGGCAGAGCCTGCAAAAGCTGCACACGCGCGCCAGCCTGATCGCAATTGTTGCGCATCCTGACGACGAAGACGGGGGCATGCTCACCTACGAAAGCCGCGGCCAGGGCGTGGATGCAACGCTGCTGACATTGAATCGCGGAGAAGGCGGGCAGAACGTCATGTCCTCCGATTATTGGGATCAGCTCGGGCTCGTCCGCACGCAGGAACTCCTCGCCGCCGGCAACTATTATGGCGTACACCAATACTGGACCCGAGTGGCCGATTTCGGCTTCTCCAAAACAATCGAAGAAGCGATGAAGAACTGGGGGCACGACCGAGTCCTTTATGATGTTGTACGCGTCGTCCGAATGACTCGTCCCATGGTGGTTACATCCTCTTTCGCCGGCAATGTCTCCGACGGGCACGGGCATCACCAGGTATCCGGCGAGATGGCGCAGGAGGTTTTCAACGCCGCCGCCGATCCCAATGTCTTTCCCGATCAAATTGCCGCCGGGCTGCTTCCCTGGAAACCGCTGAAGGTATATGCGCGCGTTCCGTTTGCGCGGGTTACCGAAAAAGGCATTTATGACTACGCAACCGGGCACTGGGAACCTGTGCGCTTCCGCAACTATGTGGATGGCACATGGATTGATGGAATTCCCTCTACTACCTTGAATATTCCCGAAGGCAGCTACAACGCTCTTTTTGGCAGGTCTTACATGATCGTTGGCCGCGAGGGCCTGGGCATGCAAAGGTCTCAGAATGGCGGCATTGCCGTACCTTCGATTCGCCCATTTGATTCTCCCTATCATTTTTATGCGTCGCGCGTTTCAACAACTTTGCCCGCGCATGAGGACAGCTTTTTTGACGGCATCGACACTTCGCTGGCCGGAATTGCTTCCTATGCGCCCGCGGATCAGCAAGCCGCATGGACCGCACGACTGAACGAGTTGAATGCAACTGTCGAGAGCGCCATTGCCAACTTCAAAGCAATCGACCCGGCCAGGACCGCGCCTTTGCTGGCCCAGGGGCTTGCACAGGTGAATGGCCTGATAGCGGACCTGGACAAGAGCAACCTTCCTGCCGAAGCAAAATACAACATGAAGCATGAACTCCTGGTCAAGCAAGCCCAGTTCAGCACCGCCCTGGAACAGGCGCTCGGCCTCAGTGTTCTGGCTACACTTAAAGGACAAGCTCCCAATGCCGGCCATGGACCATTCGGCGACCTGATGAATGAGCCGACCGCACAGACGGTGATTCCCGGAGAGTCTTTCAGTGTCAATGTCCACGTGGCTAACGAGAGCAACCAGCCCATTGCCATTGAGAAGGCTGAACTGCTATCGCACGCCGGCGACGGCTGGAGTTTTTCCACAAACAAACCGGTAACCGGCGAACTGCCCGGGGGAGCGGCCCGCGATCAAATCGTATCCGTGACTGCGCCGGCAAACGCGGAACTGACACGCCCTTTTTTCACGCGGCCAAATCTCGAACAATCCTATTATGACCTCCTGGATCCCCGGTATCTCGGCCTTCCAACCACACCCTATCCATTAACTGCGGAAATCCAATACAAATACAACGGCGTTTCCGCGACACTTGAGGGCGTCGTTCAGTCGATTCATCGCTACACAGGACTAGGCCCCGTGCCGGAGCCGCTTCTTGTTGCGCCGGCGATCTCGGTTACTGTTTCACCGCAGGCCGGAATTGTTCCTCTTACCGGAGCCTCAATGCATTTGCAAGTAGTTGTGCATAGCAGCGTCAAAGGCCCGGCGCAGGGAACAGTCCGGTTGCAGTTGCCAAAAGACTGGCGCTCCACACCGGAATCAGCTTCATTCGCCCTTGCCAATGACGGCGATGAGCAGGTTATCGTCTTCAACCTCGTCCCGCAATCCCTCAGCGCGCAGCCGTACACCATCACCGCGGTCGCGGAGTATGACGGACATCAATATACTCAGGGCTTCCAGAACACAGGATACATGGGCCTGCGCCCTTACCCCTTCTATCGCGATGCCGTGTTCCATACTTCTGGCGTTGATGTGAGAGTCGCGCCGCAACTCAAGATTGGATACATTGCTGGAACCGGCGACGACGTGGCAGACTCCATGCAGGATCTGGGCATTAACGTTAGTTTCCTCTCCGCTGATGACATCGCAAAGGGCGATCTCTCTTCTTACGACGCAATTGTGCTCGGCATCCGCGCCTATGCCGCGCGTCCCGAACTTAAAGCCTCCAATCATCGCCTGCTGGACTACACGCGAAATGGCGGAACGATTCTTGTCCAGTACCAGACGGGCGAATTCGACCACAACTATGCGCCTTATCCACTTTCGCTCTCTTCCGATCCGGAAAAAGTCGTAGAGGAAGATGGCGAGGTCAGCATCCAGTTGCCAAACGATCCATTGTTGAACTGGCCCAACAAGATTACTCTGGATGACTTCAAAAACTGGGTTGAGGAACGCGGCCACGGATTCATCAGAACCTGGGACACGCGCTATATCGCACCCACTGAAATGCATGACGCTGGTCAGGATCCGCAAAAGGGCGGCCTGCTCTACGCGCCTTATGGTAAGGGGACATACATATACGTGTCCTATGCGTTTTTCCGCCAGATGCCGGAGGGCGTACCCGGAGCATTCCGCATCATAGCCAACCTGATAAGCGCGGGAAAGAATCCCGGCCTGCATACGCGCGCAAATCAACCTGCGGCGGGCGACGGCAATTGAACATACCAGGCGCTGTCAACCGCAGCAGTTTCTGAAAGTAAACATTCCATTCAAATCGAGCCGGAGATTCTCCGGCTCGATCTGTCTGTGGAGAAGAACAGCCCGGAGCGAACGTAAAAAGATTCCGTTCTCGGATGATAACTTTTTAAAGTTGGTTTCATAAGATAAGACGTAAATATGTCGCTTACTATGATTTGCTCTGATTGCCAACCTACTCGAGCCAGTCCGATTCGTGCAGAATTGGCCGCCAAAGGATGCTGTTTTGCATTGGACACAGTACTCGGATGAATAGTAAATTGTAATGTGTATTCAAATCGATCTGCCAAACGATCGATTTGATTGAGCGGGAGTAGTTCAGTGGTAGAACGTCAGCTTCCCAAGCTGAATGTCGCCGGTTCGATCCCGGTCTCCCGCTCCATCGCAATCAATATTTTCTTTTCGCCGGCAAAAACCCCCACTGAATTTAGCATCAGCCATTCTGGCCAGGCGCCGGCGCCGCTTTGCTATATGCCTCAAGCAAAATCTCTGCTGGATGAATTGTCTTGTAATTGGTTCCGTGTTCAATCTGCATCCGGCAAGTGGCGCACTCTGTAGTGACCATTTGCGGGCGCGCCGCATCGATGCTCGCAAATAGCTCCCTGCCGATATCCATCGAGACTGCGTATTTCTCCTGCTTGAAGCCATAGGTTCCAGACATGCCGCAGCATCCTGCATCGATATCTTCAACCGATACGCCGGGAATCTGCCGCAGCAGGTGAAACCACGGCCGCCCGGTGCCTTGCGATTTTTGGTGGCAAGGCGCGTGGTAGGCAAGCCGCAGATCGGTTTGCCGGAAACCGGCGTTGAGCTTGCCAGCATTCGACAGCGCCATTAGAAATTCAGCGAGGTCGAATGTGTTGCTTGCAATTTTTCGCGCCGCGGCCGCAAACTCCTCGTCGTTTTCGAGAACCGACGCGAATTCGGTTTTAAGCATGTGCCCGCAACTGGAGCAGGCCGTCACAATGCGCAATCCGGAATCAACCTGCTGGGCCAATATCTTCACGTTGGCGCGAGCCGCCGCGCGCGCCGCGCCAACATCACCATTGGCTAAGGCAGGAACTCCGCAGCACTCGGTCGTGGCAACCTCTGTGGCCATGCCGTTGCGCTCGAGTAACTCGAGGACCACACGCCCCAAATCCGGCCGGTTGTAGCGAATAAAGCAGCCGGGAAAAAAGACAACTCGCTGTTGCTCTTTGCCAGAGATTATGGAAGTACGTAAATTTGGCCGCGTGTACCTGGGAAAGATGCGCTTAGGTGTAATCTGCATCATCTTCGACATCAGAAAGCGTACTGGTTTCAGCGCAAGCACAAAATTGGAGAATACCGGAACAATCGTGGTCAGTTTGCCCAGCAGGCCGGGACGCGCAAACCACCAATCGCGCAGAGCTCGCATAAACGGCTTGCGGTGCGTTGCCTTGGCATGCGCAATCATCTCAGAAACGTTGACCTGATGAGGGCAAACAAGATCGCAGCGATGACATCCGAGGCAATACTCCAGCCACTCTGTGTCGGTGAGAATGCCTTCGCGCCGCAGACGCTCCAGATCCGGACCCAGGCGTTTGGGACCGGGATACTGCGGGTGAACGGCCAGCACCGGGCACACGGTGTTGCACAGGGAACACTTCAGGCAATTATCAATGCCAAGATCATCGTGCCGCATGGTTTCCTCTGGAAGACGCCGCGAAATTCCCCGCGCGGTAACCTGTAAGAATGTGTGAGGCGTCCCGGTTATCGCATGCACCTGATTGCGGCAGCGACCCGGCAACAAAAATGTTACGCGCCAACACAGTACCGGCGGAGGTGACCGGGCGCATCCGCGTATCCAGGCCCGCATACTCCGCGCCCAGCGGACTGACGGCGCGCCGGCCCGTTGCCAGCACTGCGCAATCGCAACGGAGATTCAGCTCTCGGCCCGGGCTCGCGACCGTCATTCCGGTGCATAATCCTTCGCGTATCAACACCGCATCCACTGGGAATCCCCGATAGAGTTCCACGCCAATGTCGTGCAAATAGCGTTCCAGGCGATGAAATATCCGCAGGCCGGGAATCGATGGAGGCAATGTTGGAATCTCTCCAACCGGGCAGCCTAGTTCACTCTCAAATTGGGCCAATTGCTCTGACGAAGACTCAAGTCCCAACATTCCGGGTAATAGAATCCGCGCATATCCCGATGCTGCTTTCTGCAATGCATCCATAAACTCCGCGCGAAAGTCAGCATCGCGATCGAAACATTGCGCAATGCGTAGAGTTGTTACGGGTATACCCATCTCGCGCGAGAAACAGATTTGCCGCGCAGTGTAAGTGCAATTGAAACCTATGGCGCGCGCCTGCTCAGTGAGCCGCTGGGCCATAAAGTTCTCATCAAAGCAAGACAGCCCGCGAACTCCGGCAATCGCCGTTGTCACCCCGTCGCGGGGCTCAGCATTCCAAAGCGGGAAAGGCGCAAACGACACGCTCTGGAAATCGCCAAGTATCGATGGCAAAAATCGCGCAGTGGAAATATCTCCTGCAAACGGGCAACCGGCAAGGCGCGCCAATTCGCAAAAAAATTCAATGGCCTCGCGCAATCCAGGTTCCGCAGAGGCCTGCAATACATCTTGCGCCTTCAACCATCCAGGTCTTGTAACAAATGAGCCCGGCCCTGCGGCAACCAACGCTACTTTCACGTTGCGATGAGCAGCCGCTGCCGCAGCGGTGAGTCCGGAGATTCCCCCGCCCACAACAATAACGTCGTATCGATTAGTTTCCATCTTGCTTGCCAGGCTCTGCGCAGAATTTCTGGTTCGCGCCGTAAAGAGCATGATTGAGGTCCAGTTGCTCAACCTGTTTGCCCTGGTAGATGAAGGATTGCCCCTTCGCGCGTTCTTGAAGATAAGCGGAAAATTCAGTTGCGGCCTCGGATGCGGACCAGCGATGAGTCTGGAAGCCGGCGAGCATCGCTTTATATCCGCAGAATGTTCCCTGGCAAGGACCAAAGCCAAGTCGCGTTCGCCGTCCAATGTCGCCAATTGTGCAGGCTGGAATCGAAGCGGATTCGCCGAGAACATACTCCAATTCGCCGCGCGTCACCAGTTCGCATTCGCAAACGACCTCGGCCAATTCGGGCCGCGTTTCAATCGATTCAATAACGCGATCTGCTTCAGGACCGAGTCTGCGCACCATCTTTTCCGCCACTGGAATTGGCATTACATGGTTCGCGCGGCGTTGTGTTTTGCGATCGATGGCAGGCCGCAATGGTGTTTTATCGGTCGTACACTCCACATCGATGCCAAGCTTGCGCGCTACACAGTCGCAGACCGCAGCAGCCATCAAACGATAAGTGGTGAGCTTGCCGCCGACTATTGAAACAAAGCCGCGTACTCCGTCTCGCGTTTCGTGGTCGAGAAGCGCGAAACCCCGGCTGATCTCCCGGCCTTTGGTCGATTCCACTTGCTTGGGCACAAACAGTGGCCGAACCCCGCAGAAAACACGCAGCAGGCGTGCATCCGCTAGTCCGGGTATCATCTCATCGCCCAGCCGAAGCAGTTGTTCAACTTCTTCAGCGGAGGCAGTTAATCCCTCTGGACTTGAAACTCGCATTGAAGATGTTCCCAGTATGCACACCGGTCCGGCCGGCACCAGAATGTCGGCGTCACTGGATTTGCGGCAACGATTGAGAACGCGGCTGCTCAGCCGGTGATTGAGCACCAGCAATGTTCCCTTGTCGCAACGAATAGGCACTTCGACTCCGGCCAGTGCAGCGATGCCCTGCGCCCATCCCCCCGAAGCGTTAATCACCACCTCGCAGCGTATCTCGTTTTCCTCGCCAGTGCGTGTGTTGCGATAAAGAACTCCGTGCACACGCCCGCTGTTGGTTTGAATAGCCGTTACCTGGCTGTATGTTTTGAAGCGCCCGCCGCGGGCGACAGCCGCCTCGATATTTGCCTGCACCAGCCTGAAAACATCGACATGCGCATCCGGACACGTAAACGCACCCATGATATTCGACGCCAGGTTCGGTTCCAACTCGCGTGCTTCTTCCGCATTGATGTGTTGCGTTTTGATACCGGTCTCGTTCGCGGCGCGCCACCACTGCTCAAAAAAATCGGGGTCATCCTGCGAGCATTCAACAAATAGTCCTCCAACGTCATCCACGCAATGGGGTGCAATCGCTCTAATAATCCGGCCTTCAGCGACACATTCGCGGGCCGTTGCAGGATCTTTAACCACATAGCGGCCGCCGGAATGAAGAAGCCCGTGACAACGCCCGGTGGCTCCATGCGCAATATCGCCCTGCTCCACCAGCGTGGCGGAGATGCCGCGCAAACTCAAGTCCCAAAGAATGCCGGCGCCCGTCGCTCCACCGCCGATTATGACGACCTGTGTCGATTCCATTCTTTGCCTCTCATGCTCATCGCGAACACACCGTGCAGAAAACACACCACCGCGCAAAAGTGACTTTGCGTCGTAAACACAAATGAAGGGTTGCCGGCCTTGATGGATCCGCGGAAGATGATCAGAAGACTCGCTGTAATAAAACACGCGTCGCGTCTACAGTCCTACCCAGTGCTTTTCAGACATAAACCTGTAGATCTGGACGCGCTTCAGAAGGGAAGGAGCCGGATCCTGAAAAGATACGCAAGATGTAAGCAAGGATCGGGACGCAGCCATTCTGAACGCAAAAACCAGTCGCCTGCACAGCGCTTGGTCCTGACTTCTTCAGCAGCATCCAATCACCCGCTCGTGCTGTCTCAGGCACTCTTCACGAAACGGAGTCGGACTAACTAACTCCCTAGTATCTCCCTATTTAACAGGCGCTGTCAAGCCTGACAAAGGTTCATTGAACGAGTTCAGTTGCCGATAGTTCGAGAGGTAAAGATCATTATTTCCTAAATGCAAATATTGCCGAAATCTTTGTCCCCGGACTGCAATCGTTGCTGCCGGCGTCGCGTTTACTTGCTCTGGTTTCCGGAAAACGCATATAATCATCTTCTCGACTGGAATAAGTGGTATTAGCTGTCCCTAAAGCTACGATCGCTTATGCGCCGGCAAGTGAGTAGTTGCCTACCGGTATCTGAAGGAGAACGGACTTACATCATGCAGGAATCGTTGACGCCGCTGCGGATATTCTTCCACGAAACTCCCATCATCCCTTCCGTACGGCAAATCGAAAACCTCGATCAGGCAATTGCATCGCACGGCAAGATTATTTATCTGCTTACCGGCGACCTGGAAAACTGCCCGGCAATGATTCAGAAGATTCTTGCCGCGGACAAGCTTCCTATTGTCAACCTTGATTTGCTTAACGGTTTCTCGCGCGATAAATATGCCGTAAACTATCTTAAACACTGTGGCGCACGTGGAATCATCTCGACTCATTTAGATCCCCTGCGCCATGCCCATACAATCGATCTCTATGCGATTCAGCGAACTTTTTTACTGGATAGCGGCGCCAAGAATACCATTACCAATCAGTTGAAAAATACCCCGGTGGATGCTCTTGAGGTTTTGCCCGCCCCCGTAGCGCACAAATTGCTCGATAGCGTGCGTGCTATCTCGAAAGAAATTCCAGTCGTGGGCGGCGGACTGATTTGGACCATGAAAGAAGCCGAGGACCTGCTCGCACAGGGCCTTGACGCCGTCTCCATCAGTAATCCGCAGATGTGGGTTATTTAGAATTCCAGCCCGTCATGGAACCCTGATCACAATCGTTGATCATCAGACTTTGTTTCGGCTGAGCGCCTAGACAGCCCCGGCGATTCAATATCTTCCACTCTATGTGGCGAAAGCCTCCACATCCACGCAAGCAGCACAATCGCCACAACAGCCGATGCCAGGACCGAATAAAGCGCCGCATCCCAGTTATGATATCGGTAAACCAGCATGCTAATTCCTTTATCGACTGTAACTCGCCCCACATAGCCAAAAAGCCCGATGAACCCGGCCGCAGTGCCTACCGCCTTTTTTGAAGTGTAATCCAAAGCGCTAACTACGAGTAACAGGATCGCTGGATATATAAAAAACCCTATAACACCAAACAAAATCATATCTACCCACAACATATTATCGGGACAAAATATTATGCCGAGATAGGCAAGAATCACAGGGATCATGCAAAAGACGCTGATCATCCCACGCCGTCCGCCCACCTTATCAGAAAACCATCCCATAAGAATGGTGCCGAAGATAGCGGAGAATTCCAACACCGCCGTACTGATCCCACCCTGTAAAAGGCTGGCGTGCTTTACCTCTCGCAGATAGTATGGCCCCCAGTCGAGCATTCCATACCGGGCAACATACACGAAGAAATTGGCTGCGGCAAAGAGCCATATATAAGGGTTAGTCAGAATATAATTTACGATCAAGTCGTAGGTGCCCAGTTCCTTTTCGCTGTCGGAGGTTTTAGTGACTGGGTAATCATCGCGGTATTCCTCAATAGGCGGAAGCCCCACCGACTGGGGCGTATCGCGGAGCCTCACGATAAGATAGATCGCGCATAAGACCGCCAATATACCCGGGACATAAAATGCCGAGCGCCATCCGAGTTGCGCTGCGCTGTATGCGACGACCAAACCTGTAAGTCCACCGCCAACATTCTGCGCGACGTTCCAAATCGCAAACTTGGTTCCCCTTTCGCGGATGCTGTACCAGTGGCCCAGGGAACGCCCGCAGGGAGCCCATCCCATGCTTTGAAATAATCCGTTCAGGCCCCACAGAGAGAGTTGAATCGGATAACTGTGCACGGCACCAAATGCGAAATTGCAGAAGGCGGTCAGCAGCAGTCCCATGGGCATGAAGTAGCGCGGATTGCTCCGGTCGGACCATGCACCCATGAAAAATTTTCCTATGCCATAAGTGATGGCCGTGATGGCCAGTATGTCTCCAATCTGTCCCTTGCTGTAGTGAAGTTGCTCTCCGATATCCTTAGTGACAATGGGAAGATTGTTTCTGACAAAGTAGAATATTGCGTAGCCAATAAAGGTCGATTCCATTATCTGCCAGCGCATTTTTGGATAAAGCTTGTTCACCTTGTCTTCGGGAAGCCTGTCAATATGCTCGGCAGGTTTAAGAAACGGAAGATTCCAACTCATGAATGTCCTCTCTGCGCTTGATAATTTTAGTTTTCGATTTTTAACGGCAGGATGCAGGAGTACCGTACTTTCCTGCAATAATCGGCTTACATTCCTATATAGATCATAGGAATTACGGACTCATTGCCGAATATCTGCCGCCGGTACGGATTGACTTATTCATGCGTCTCGCTTTCCTGGTAGACATAGCCTTTGGCAAGTTCAACAAAGTTGGCCAGGTCCTTTGCCTTCCACTCGTCACTCCGGTGGAGTTCTGCGGCCAATATCCGGGCCACCAGAGGGGCGGCTTCAATAGCAGCGCGGGCATCCAGAAACAGTGCGCGCGTGCGCCGGGCAAGAACGTCCTCCACTGTGCGCGCCATCTCATAGCGCGCCGCCCACACTACCTCGCGCAAGCGAAATGCAAGGCGCGGGTGAAGCAACTCATCCAGAGCGGGATTCTCGCGTGAGAGTGCGTCAAGCTGGGGCAGGTCCGCACCATACACGCGTTCCCATGTGGACGGTGTTCCGGCCGCATCCTCTGCCCAGCCATGCAACTTCAACTCCAGCGTGCGTGAAGGCCGCTTGGGAAGCGCGGCACTCTCACAGGCACGATCAATCGCATCCTGCCCCATGCGGCGATAAGTAGTCCACTTCCCTCCCGTGACTGTAACCAGGCCGGATGGAGAAATCATGATTGTATGATCCCGGGATAACTGCGAAGTCTTGCCGCCGCCTTTTCGAACCAATGGCCGCAAGCCCGTCCATACGCTGAGAATTTCCGATTCTTTCGGCGTTCGGCCAAAGTAGCGGGCAATGTGATCAAGAAGAAATTTCTTTTCCTCGTGGAGCGCGCGCGGTTCCGTCAGCGCGCAGTCAACAGCCACATCCGTGGTCCCTACGATGGTGGCGCCGTGCCACGGAATTGCAAACAGCACTCGGCCGTCTGCAGTCTTCGGAATCATGAGCGCAGCGTCTCCCGCCATAAATGAATGCGGAAGAACAAAGTGCGTTCCCTGACTCAAGGCGAGCAGAGTGCCGCGCGCCTCGCCATCCATAGCGAGAATATCTTCCGCATTGACTCCGCAGGCGTTGACCAACACCTTTGCTTCCAGCTCAAAAGCCGCGCCATCTTCCCGGTCTCGCGCCTTGAGGCCCACTGTTTTGCCTTTGCGACGCAGGAGACCAACCGCCTCGACATAATTGATCGCAGTCCCGCCCAGGTCCTGAAACGTGCGCATCAGCGCGATCGCGCAGCGAGCATCATCAAATTGCCCATCGTGGTAGAGAACGCCTCCGCGAAGACCTTCCGGCGTAATTCCAGGCAATCTCTCCAGCGTGCATTGGCGGGAGAGAAACTCAGATCTTCCAAGCGACAGCTTGCCCGATAAAAGTTCATATACTTTAAGGCCGAACCCATAGTAAGGAAGCGAGAGATAGCTGTAGGCCGGAACAACGAAAGATAAATCATGAACCAGGTGCGGGGCATTACGCAGCATATGGCCGCGCTCTCTGAGAGCATCCACAACCAGCGTCACGTTTAGCTGCTCAAGATAGCGAACGCCGCCATGCACCAGCTTTGTACTACGGCTGGAAGTTCCCTTGGCAAAGTCGAATCGCTCGATCAACAGGGTGCGATAGCCGCGCGAGGCCGCCTCAACCGCAGCGCCCAGGCCGCTGGCGCCGCCGCCGATTACCAGTACATCCCATGGCTCGGTTTGCTGGCCTAGCTGACGAAGAATCTCCGCTCTCATGGTCATACCTGTAACTCCCGGAATGACACTGGTTGAACTCACAAATACCTGTTTCAGGCGAAACTTCGACTCTGCACGCCTTCCAGGGCATGCCTGCGTGATCCGAATCCTAGAGTATCCATTTTGTGGCTGAACAGCCCAGGCCGCCCTTGAGGCGAAAGAATTGAATGAAATGAATGTGCCGGCCACCATCAATGGCCGGCACACAAGTTAGTTGCGGGTTAGTAGATGATCTTCAAACCGAACTGAATGATGCGCGGCTCAAAGGTACCGGTCATAAGACCGCCGGCTGCAGACGCGACCATGCCCGTGGGACTTGTAGTTTTTCCGCCAGATCCTGCAGTGCCGCCGCCCGAACCGCCGGGCAGATACAGGTTGGTGTGGTTGAAGATGTTGTAGAACTCCGAGCGGAACTCGATCTTGAACTTGTCCCCTGGAGCGCTGAACTTCTTGTTGAAGTCCAGATCCGTCTCGTAGAAAGGCATCGTACGGCCCTGGTTCTTGGCCAGTGTGCCAAACGGGCTCGCTGGCGTAGTGCCGGTGGAGTAGGTTGCGGGCAACTGAATCGCCGTGTTGTTGACATATTGGACATAACCGCTGGCCAGCTTCACCTTGCCCTGGGTGTAGTGAGCGCCGGGAATAAGGTTGGGGCGATAGAGGTTCTGTCCGCGCCAGCTCTGTGTGAGCTGCGGCGACACCTGGTTGGCTGAGGCTGGTGTATACGTCAGGTTGAAGGGCGTGCCAGCTTGAGCGGTATTGACGCCGCTGATCTGCCATCCGCCGACAAGGATATTTCCCAGATTGCTGACGCCGCCCAGGATGCGTTTTCCCTTGCCCATCGGCAGGTCATAAACAAAACTGGTGATATTGACCATCGGCAGGTTGTAGTCCGATTGGCCGTAGTCTCCCCGGAGGTTGTTTGCGTCCTGCGGCGCCGGAGTGTTGGCCTCGAGGGTTGAAGAGGCGTTATCCAGAGCGTGGGACCAGGTGAAGGAGTTCAGCAGTGTCAAGCCGTTGGTAACGCGCTGCTCGTAGCGGGCTTGCAGCGAGTGGTAGTGAGACATGAACCCGTTGAGAGCCTCGGTAATGTCGCCATTGAGGTAGGTGGGATTGGCGGTTGAATTGTTGAGCAGGTAGCCGCCCCAGTTCGGGAAGGGGCGAACCCAGCCGAGCGCCGGGTTTTTCTGGTTGGCGTTCACGAAGCCCTGCAGATGGACGCCATGGTTACCCACATAAGCGATATCGACAAGGCTGTTCTTGGCCAACTGCTTCTGGATGCTTAAGAAGTAGCTCTCAACATAGCTGTCCTTGGTGTTTGAGGGGATGTAGTCGATGTTGTCCGTACCGGCGCTGAAGATGGTG
>Ga0316217_10000322_pt1 | contig 69981 bp, 46 predicted proteins | sample 1anoAmetaG_FD_203633 | JGI IMG/M metagenome (GOLD analysis project Ga0316217, IMG submission 203633) | Freshwater microbial communities from Trout Bog Lake, Wisconsin, USA - 1anoA | ecosystem: Environmental > Aquatic > Freshwater > Lake > Hypolimnion/Profundal zone | place: USA: Wisconsin... | reverse complement strand
AGTTCGCGCCGGGCCTGGTCTTCGCGCGCGCTGGCCTTGAACGGCGCGGGGTCAATAAGCCAGTCGGGCTTGATTTGGATGACTTGCCCGAACGCGGCTTGGCTCAAGGTCAGACCCAAACCGAGCGGGAGCAGGAGCGCGGCGAGTTTCATCGACGGCCCCCTTCCTGGTCGGGAGCGACAGTCCAACACCGCCGCGTCTTACCGCAGCCGTGCTCCCTCTGACATGGAGCGATCTTCATTTGCTTAGAGTAAACGTTCCGACTCAGGCCGCAAGGAATGGTTGTCATGGCATCAGGGGATCTCTATCGGGGCGCCGTTGAAAGCGCGCGCCAGGACGGCAATATTGCGGTCGTTGCCTTTGAACGTGGCGATACCGCGGCTGCGGTACTCCGCGACCGGCAGCGGCAAGGAGTCGGGACCGGGTTTGGCGAAGCCATAGATGCCAAGATGGCGCTCGGCCCCGCTCGACAGCAGGCGTCGCGCGTCATGCGCATCGCCCCAACCCACGACGCACTGCACCAAGCGGGTGTGCTCGCCCTTCATCGCTTCCACCGGGTCCAGCGTTTTGGCGTCGGTGGCTTCGTTCATCAACCAGTCCACCTCCCTGAACAACTTGGAATTGACCACCACCGGGGCGCTCAGGTTGCAACAACTCAACCAGATCACGCAGTCCGGCTTGGTCCGCTTGGCCGCGGCGCGGATGCGTTCCCAACAGCGGTCGATGGCGCGGCGGCGAAATTCCAACTCCCGCTCCGGACTGATCTGGTCCTTGCCCGGGAAGACTCCGCCCAGCAACTCGCGGTACATCTGCTGCTCGCAAGCCAGCCACTGCAGGCGACCGCCGTCCAGGTCGCCCGGGTTCCACACCCAATCAATCATGAATCCATCCATGCCCGTGCGCCGCAGGGCGTCTTCGATGGAAGCGGTAAGGTAATCGAGGTATTCCTGGGTGAAGGGGATGTGCGGAGCGCTGGGCGCGCCATAGCTGAGGTTGGTACGCGTCTGGCCCCAAAGGCTGTTGGCGCCGACGCAAAAATAGCCCATCACCTTCAGGCCTTGGTCGTGGCCCAGCTTCACCGTGTCGGTGAGAAAATCATGCTTGAGCCCGGGCTGGGGTGGAACCGGACCGCCCCGGTACCAGGCGTAGCCGTTGCACGAGACAGCAAAGGTCTGAATCACGTTGCAACCGAGAGCGGCGTACCACTCGACATGCCGCTGGGGCGAAGCATCGGCCCACAGACCGGGTTTGGCGAAACCGTTGGGACCGCCTTCGCCCCAATTAAAGTCGATGCAGAAGGCTTTGATGGAGACGGGGGCGTTAGCTGGAGGCGCGCCCGTATGCAGCTCGACATCGCGGCGCGCTTCGCCCGCGGCCATTTGCGCCAAGGCCGTGGGCGCCGGCTTGGTCTGAACGACGGGTAAATTCCGCGACCCATTCACCCCAGCGCCCCGCGCGAGCGCGAAGTCCACCAGTTCCTGGCATTGGAAAAACCCCGCCCACATATTGTGTCCCTGGCCGGGCGGTATGATGAGCCGCATGTTGCCGCCGAGGGTTTCGTAGCGTCTCCGCATCTCGCCGGAGTTCGCCTCGAGCGGGACAACCGTGTCGTTGTCGCCGTGAATGGCGAACAGCGGCACGCCCGCTTTGGCCAGGCCGTCAAGGCGGTCGATGGGATTGTGTTCCGCCAGTCGCGCCGAGAACTCCTCCGGTGTCAGGCCGTAAGCGGCGCTGGCCTGGGCCACGCCGGGATAGCTGGCCACGTTGCAAACGGGGTAAATGCCCGCAAACCCGGCGACCTTGTCAGCGTTTTCCACCGCCCACGCGAGGTTCATCAAGCCGCCCCGACTACGTCCCAACATCACCGCCTTAGGCGCAAAACCGCGATGCCCGGTCAATTCGTCATAAAAGGCTGAGTACAGCGCCCGCCCAGCGGGACTCCCATAGGATTCGCCGACATCGATGCCAGCGACTGCCATGCCCGCCTTGCCAAAGCGTTCGAACATCCATTTCTCCTCCTCACCGGGCAGACCGGGGAGGGTCGGCGCATACCAAACCCACGGGACCGCCCTGTCTGCGCTTTTCATTTGCGGCAGAATCACAAATGCCGTTCGGCCCCGCACGAGGAAGACCTCGCCGGGAAGCGGTAGAGCTTTCCGCGGCGCTTCAGCCGCAGGCTGCCCAACCGCCGACGCCGAAGTCTGCTCCGCCCCCCGCGCGAGCGCGCAATAAAGCAGAACGGCAAAAGTGACTTGCTTCTTGATTATCTTCATCGCCATGCCTTCAGGTTATCAATAATTCCGCTCCGGCCGCCCGGGATCAGACCGATGTTTCCGGTGGCGGCGGCCGGCAGGCTGAAACATTCGATCAGAATGTCATCCAAATAAAACTCCAAGAGTGAGCGCTTGAGCAGGAGCCGAAAGCGGGCGGATGGTCCCCACGTCATTTCACGGTCGACTCGCTTCTCCACCTGAAAGCCTGTCCCATCGCCTTGCATGGGACCCAGTTCGGCGACTCCCCGCGAATCGAGCAATACGCCCACCCCGGAGTTCTTCGCACATTCAATGAAAAGCCCCCGACGTTCTGCATCCCCTGGGCCCGGCAACGCGATCGTCCCTTCAAGAACCAGCCCCAGTTGAACGTCGAACGACGTGGGGAGCATAGCTATAGCGGCCTCGGTCTTGGCTGTAGGAAGGAGGTCAATCGGCTGGTGTTTCATCGCCTCGTTGCCCTTCCACCAACCGAGCCGCAGGGCGCCTTCGGCATCTAATCGGGCTGCCTTGAGCGCTCCGAAATAGACCTGACCATCCCGGGCGATGGAATGGTGGTTAACCAATAGGCCCTCGGGACTCGGGAAAAAGCGCGAAAAATAAGTGTGTCCGGCCAGGAGGTGGAAGTTCTTCGCGGCGGCCAGGAACGGCCCTTCGGGTCGCTCGGCCACGAGTGTGGCCATGAAGCCGCCCGTCCCAAACATCATATAGTACTTATCCCCGATTTTCTCAATGGCACCAACTTCGCCCTCCCCCACCCCGGCGACCTTCGGCGGCGGCAGCGCCTTCCACGCTACCCCATCCATGGTCTCGCCAAAACCGAATCGTCCTCCCGTCTCCCCTTTGGGCGTTGCGGTCCAGTATCCGTACAGGCCGCCGCCGGGGCGCGGGATGACCCAGATACAGTCCCAACGCCCGTTGCGGTCATACCAGCGCTCATCCTGAACGAATTCGAGATCCTTGCCAAGCCGAGTCCAATGGATGAGATCCTTCGATTCAGCAAAAAAGATGGTCTGACGGGCGCCCTTCCATTCTGAGAAATTCATGAAGAACTTGCCGTCTTGCTCGAATTGCGGTGATTTCCAGGTGGAACCGGTGCCCATCCACGTCACCCCCCGGCCTTTCGACAGGATTCGGCCGACTTCCTTCCAATGCACCCCATCGGGAGATCGGGCCAGGGAGATATTGTCCCACTGACCGCGGGCATTGGCTAGATAATAGAGGTAGTAGCCGCCTTCGTGGAAATACAGCCAGGTGTCCCACATGTTCCCCGTCCGCGTGGAACGCGCTTTGTAGAAGAGGCTCTGAACGCTCGCGTCGAAGGGCGTTTCCTCCTCGGGCTCGACCTGGAGCTGCTTGGCATTCGAGGCCGCCCACAGATAACCACTTCCATCCAGCACCAGTTTGCCGCCGGCGATGCGGGCGCTACCTTCGAGCCGGCTGATCGCAAACCGCTTCATGAGATCCTCAGCCTTGCCATCCTCAAAGGTCCACCACGCTACCGGTTTCGGGTCCGAGGATTGGAGGGCGACCAAAGCCGCAATCTGCCGCGCATCCAGCGCCGTGTCGTATATCCGGGCATCCTCGATGGCGCCGGAAAGGAAACCGATTTCGCCCATCCCGCCGATATAGCGCAACCCCAGCAGCACCATGGCATCATCGCCGAAGGACTGCGCCTTGCCTATGGTGTAGGTGGCGTATTCCTGGCCGTTCCGGAATAGAGTGACCTGCTCGCCACGGTAGCTGATCGCGAGCTGGACCCGAGTATGGGAACCGCCGTTCTCCAGCGGCCAATTCGCTTGATCTTGCTGCGTACGTCGAAAGAAATCGCTGCCGGCCATCCACTTACCCCGGGCTATTTCCCCGAGCACGATCGCATCGAAATGCTCGGCCGGGTCGATTAGCGACAGGATGCCCGTGCCTTGTTGGTCCGTATTCGCGGGATAAATCCAGGCTACCAGCGTTTTGTCGGCCAACGGCCTCGCCGGCTCGCTTGGTTTCGGGGCGGCGGCGAAAACGGAAGGACGAGGCAGCAGCACGACGGCGGCGACTGCCAAGAGGGCTAAACAAGCGGATAACCAGCCCGAGGCGCGGTCCTTCATGGGGCCGCTCCTTTGGCGGCGGCGGATGCGCCCGCGAGGGCAGCCAACATCCCAATTGTCCGCGGCGTATGCACGACTTCGGCGGTCTCGAAGTTTTGCTCGGCGTGATAACTCCCATTGAGCAGGGCTGGGATCGTGACGTCAATGCCACCGATGGGACAAGGATGCGCGTTGGGGTAAATTGACTTGGTCTTCCAGAAATCGTTCTTGGCGATCCAGAACCGGTGGCGCTCGGGCGAGTTGGTGATCGCGACCACCTGGATGTTGACGTCGGCGCCACCGGAAGCGCCGAGGCCGAACCGTCTCTGCCGCTCGATGACACCCCCGATCGCCACGCCCAGGTCGCCATTACCCAGGAGCGGGCCATCCGGCATCTTGCGCGTCGGCATCACGAGCGGCGGCGCGGTGAAGACTCCTTTCTGGCGGGACACTAGGGCGAGGGCCTGGTTGGAAATGGACCGGCTGTCCGGCCACACGGACGGTGAGTTTGAGCCGGCGGCCTCGCGCGCCAACGAAGGCCCGGCGCCGGCCAGCAGCCCCGCGGCGAAAAGAGCGCCGCGCGATATGGTGAATGAAAACGAGCGCATCGAAAGACTCATCGCGTGCCTGCGGAGCGGCCGGTGACCACGACGCGGCATTCGGGAACGGCCTCAAAGCCTATGCCCCCGGCATCGGCACGGAGCCAGAGCTTCAGCCCGGTCGCGACCGACGAGGTTTGGGCCACGCCGCTCCCGGCAGCCAGGCCGAGCAAAAAGGCCAAAGTCATCCACCTCATTTGGCCTTCCCGTTCACGTACAGGCGCAGGCTCTCACGACCGACCACCACGGCGACATGCTGCCACACCCCCGGCTTGAGCGCTCCGTCCAGGTCGCGCTCCCGGTCGCCGACGATCAACCGCAGACTCAGCTTCGGCCAGGTATCCAGGAGGAAGCCGTCCGCTTCGCCAATCGTGATCTTGTCGAGCACCCGGCCCGACTCGTTTTCGCCCGGGCGAATCCAGGCCTCGAACGTGAAGGGCTTGGCGAGATCGGCGGGCTCGATCTTGAGTTGGTCTCCCGCCTTCAATCCGACCCAGGATCCGATCATCAGGGGCGCCTTGACCGGCGCCGAAGGAGATTCGTCCGCCAGGTCATGGATCATCGAAGGGGGCAATTCGGTGCGGAAGAAGGTGACGCGCCCGAAGCTACCAGTGAACCGACTCCCGCCCGCCTGGTCCGAACCAACGAGCAGAGGATGGTCGTTGGCCGGCATGATGACACGGGGGTCCACGACCTGCGGCGGGCAGAGAACGACGCTGGCGCGCCGTTTGGCGGGTTGGATGTCCCAGGTTTGAAGCTTCCCCTTCTGAACGACCCCGGACACCGTCGTGTTGCCGGCCAAGCGCAGCTTAAAGTCCACATCCCAGTCCGCCGGCCAAGCCGGCAACAGCAGGATTTTGTCCCCCGCCTCCTGGACCAGCATCCGCTGAAGCGCCACGGCGCCAGCGCCGAAATGATCAAAGTCGGGGCAGGAATCCGGCCCCTCGCGGCCGTAGAGCGGGAAGCGGCACAGAGGCGAGGCGACCCGAAACCGCCGCGTTAATCCGTCGCGCGCCTCGCGAGCGCGTCCCGCGTAAGCCCAGTGAATCTGGTCCTGAGTCCAGCAAGCGCTGCCGAACGCATCCCGATTGCTTCGGTGTTTCATGGTCCAGGCGACCAAATCGGCCGACCCCTGGGCCAAGCCGTAACAGCGGAAAGGGAACACCGGGTAGAGTTCGCCGTTCTCAGCGTTGCTCCGCTTCTCCCACTGTTGGGCCGGCGCAATGGCCGGGCGTCCCTCGATTTGAGTCAGGGTGATCTCGGGAATTTCCTGGCGAAACTTGCCCCACCGGACGCGATCGGTCTCCGTACCGACTTTCAGCGCCAACAGTTCATCCAAACAAAAGCGCAGGCCGGCAACATCCGGCGCGGGGTTGACTGCAACCCACCAGGTCTCCAGGACCTGCGCCGGCTCCAAACGCAGCTTGCCATCCGCGCCGCGCGGATAGTGGAGGTCGAAGAAAAGCAGCACCTCCCGCGCGAACGGGACCATTACCCGGTCGCGAAACGTCGCGTCCGCGGTGTAAGCGACGTAGTCGAGCATCATGGCGAGCGTTTCCAGGCCGCTGGTGAAGTAATAGTCGTGGTACCAGCCTTCGTATTTTTCACCCGGCTTGGTCCGGGGCGGGCGCCCATCCTTGCCGCAGTCGCGCTCGGCGCCGGTCGGCTCGATATTTTCGCGGTAATAAGCGCCAGCATGACCGAACCAGGCCTTGGTGATGGCCTGGCGCATCCCCAGCAGGCGGGAGTAGTAATCGAAAAACGGGCGCATGAGGTCGGTATCGCCGCTGGCCAGCAGCGGCCAGTAGAGCAATCGTTGATTCTGGTAGGTAAAGCGGCGTCCCCAAAGCCGGTCGTCTTCGTGAGTGAGCCAGGAGCCGTCCGGCTGCTGCGCGGCGCCCAAACGTCCGTTCGCATTGATCACGCGCATTTGCTGGGTGAACAGCCCGCCGTTAAACTTAGCCTGAACGCGCCCCCGGCTCTGGCACGCCATGACAAACCGGAACACCTGGTAACTCTGCGCCGCCAAAGCGGCGCCGTCTTTCTCCTCCCGCCGGCCGGAAGCGGAGGCTTCGCTCGTGAATTTCTCCCGCTCCCCTAACGGCAGGGTGTTGTCGGAGGCGACGATCCAACCCCGGTTCCAAAACGCCTCCCACCAGCGGCGATGCGCCTCCCAGTCCGTCCCCGTGTTCACCGGGCGCGCCGCCTGCCGCAGGAGTTGCTTGATCCACCGGGACGGCTCTGGTTCCTGCTTTGCCAGGGCATGGATGCGAAGGTCGAAGTGCTTTCCCTTGCCGCAGAGCGCATGATTGGCATGCGACAACTCCGGAGACTCCAGCAGGTGGCCGAAGGTATTGAACCGGTAAGGATCCGAAAACTTCCGCGCCATGCTTTCCACCTGGTAGTATTTCAGGTCCTCCGGATAAACGCTGCGGTCGCCCACGGCGAAATACCAGAGGAGCTTGCCGGCCCGCTCTACGCACACATCCGGCGTACCGTCCAGACGCTTCCAGAACTCCGGCCGGGCGGTCACGGCGATCTCCCGCGGCGCGTTGACCTCCACATGAAAGAGCGGGTGGTTAGCGTCGGCCCAAACGCGAAGCTCCACCCCGTCAGCCGTGATTTGGATCGAACCCGTGGCCAGGTCCAGAACCTGGCGGAATGGCTTCCCACGCCGAAACGGGTTGGGATCGAGCGAGACTCGCACGCGTCCGGTCTTGTATATTTCGCCCTGGTAATTGAAGGCGTCGTTCTTGGCCAGCAGCAGGTACAAATCTCCCTCCTCGATGGCATAAACCCCGGCGGCAATGTCACCATTGCCCAGGGGCATTACGCCCGTCGCATCCTGGGAGGGACGGGTCCAAACGACGTTGTAGCGGCTCACGCGCGCGGCGTCCGCGGCCGGCGCGGTCACTCCGTCGCGCGGCTCCGCGGCCGCGCAGGCCGGGGCGGCGAAAAGGGCGATGGAGGTCGCCTCAGTGGCAACCAGGAACCAAGCGGCAAGGGTAGTAGCGGGCTTCGTCATGGTTCGATATCCTTCACCGCCAGCCCAGCGCCGTCAATCATCTTCCAACACCTCCCGCCCCCTCGGGAGGGAATGAATTGCCCTCAAATCCAAAGCTACCCGCGGCTACAAACCAGCCCCATCACCAATCCGTTTCGCGGTAGTCTTTGAGGAATTTGCCCCAGACGTGTTCGCCGGTGTTGAAGCCGGCGATGATGGGGTCCACGATCCGCGCGGCGCCGTCCACGATGTCGAGCGGGGGATGGAACTGATGGTTGCTCACCTTGCGGGCGGCGATGGACGCGGGATCCTCATCGGTCACCCAACCAGTATCGACGGCGTTCATGTGGATGCCATCAGCGTGATAATCGGCCGCCGAGGTGCGCGTCATCATGTTCAAGGCCGCTTTAGCCATGTTGGTGTGGGGATGGCGGGTAGTCTTGAAACGCCGGTAGAATTGGCCCTCCATGGCGGAGACGTTGACGATGTGCTTGTCGGAGTCCGGTGTGCGGGACATCAGGGGTTTAAGTCGGGCGTTGAGAATGAAGGGCGCGACCGCATTGACCAACTGCACTTCGAGTAATTCCACGGAAGACACCTCGGCGAGTCGCATCCGCCAGGAATTGTGTTCTCGCAAATCGGTCTGCTGCAAGTCCTGGTCAAGTTTACCCTCGGGGAACAGAGCCTTCTGCGCTGCGAGTTCCTCGGGCAGCAAGGGGATCTGGGAAAGCTCCGCAGCATGAGTGAGTCCAGCCGCATCGGACGCGCCGCGCGACTCCAGGGCGCTCCCGGCGGCTTCAGGCAGGAGGTGGTAACCGCGCAACCCTTCGTAGGCGCCGAGCAGGCGCCGCGCCGCCTCCGGCAGGGAATGGAGCGAGGCCCGTTCCTGGGCCATCATATGCTCATAAAACCCGGGCGGACGCCGCACGGTCTGGCAGGCGTTATTGATGATGAAATCCAGCCGCGCGCGGGTGGTCATCAGATGCCGGCAAAAGGCCTCGACGCTCGGCGTGTGGCGCAGATCCAGGCCGAATATTTCCAGCCGGTGGCGCCACTGGGCGAAGTCCGGCTCCCGCGCGTAACGGTCCGCGGAGTCGCGCGGAAATCGCGTCGTCACGATCAGATGAGCGCCCGACCGCAACAGCCGGATGCCCGCCTGGTAGCCGATCTTGACGCGTCCGCCCGTCAACAGGGCTACGCGTCCGCTCAGGTCGGCCGCTTCGGTGCGTTTGCGGAAGTTCAGATCGGCGCATTCCGGGCAAAGTTGATCGTAGAAATGGTGGAGCGTCGCATAGTGCCGTTTGCAGATATAGCAGTGCTGGGGCTCGATCTTATCGCGAAAATCCGGGTCGTTTTCGACTTCGCGCGTTTGAATAACGGGGGCCGGCAAGGGGTTCGGCGTGGTGAACGTGGGACGGCGGCGCAATTCCCGAATGCCGGTCTGATTGAGCGCGTGTTGTTCCCGCTGCACCTTCTCCGCCTTGTGCTGGCGGATCCGGGCCTTGAGGAACCGTCGTTGCTCTCTGGGATCGGGCAGGAAAACTTCGCCGGCGGCTTTGAGCAATCGGGAATATTCCTCCGGGGAAAGCCCGGCGAGAAGCGAGCGGTTGGCGGCCGCCTTTTCCAGGATCTGGAGGGCGCCGCGCAATTGTTCAGGTGCGTTGTCTATATTCATGGCTGCAAAACGTCCGGGCCGGCTGGCACAGGGCCCATGGGCGCGAACCCTCAGCATAGCGGTTTTGCGGCCGGGGAACCAAGGGATAAATGGGGACGCGGTGATTTGGATTGCGGCGGCTGCCGGGTAGCTGGTATCCTGTCGCCGTTGGCGTCAACCGCAGGCACCCGGACAACTGGCCTTCGCGCTCGCCCACTGTCGGGAATTTTCAATGAACACGACCAAACTACGCGCAACCGCCAAGCCGGCGCGCAAACAACCGAAGAACGGATCTCAACTTAACGGCGCTGGAGCTCTTCGGTCCGAGGCGATGCCCTCGGCCAGGACCAAGGGGCAAGTCCTTAATGAAATCGTCCAGGCCCGCGCGGCGGAGAAGAAATCCACCCTGCGACGGGATGGCGAACCAGCCGCCCTGCCCTCCGGCGGCTTCGGCGGCGAGTGTTTCCAGGAATCGGCTCGAAAAGCGGGATGCACGCCGGGAGAATGGCTTTTGCGGCAATTCTCTCTGGAATCTTAACGTCATTGGGACGAGTATGATTGAGCCTGATTGAGGCATCGCTCAAGCGCCCATCGCGGGCCCATTTTGTATTGGGTTTGTCTTCGAAGATCCAGCACAGTAAATCCGGATCGCAATCGAATAATCCGCCATGACGAATACTCGTGAAAGTGAGCTACGCCAGAGCACGGAGGGAATCGCTCTCGAACTGAAGAACGTCAGTAAGTTTTACGGCGCTTTCAAGGCGGTGGACGATGTGAGCTTCACGCTGCCGACGGGCTCAATCCACGGCTTTCTAGGCCCCAATGGCGCCGGAAAGACCACCACAATTCGCATGATCCTCGAGATCATCAAACCCACCAGCGGCGCCATCACCGTGCTGGGGCGTTCCTCGGCCCTCGCGGTGCGGCAACGCATCGGCTACCTGCCCGAGGAAAAGGGTCTCTACAAGAAGATGAAGACCTGGGCCGTCGTCGCCTATTTCGCCACCCTCAAGGGCTTAGACCGCGCCACGGCCCGGCGCCGCGCCTATGAGCTGCTTGAACGGTTCGGACTGCGGGACTTCGCGGACAAACCGACCGACGCCCTCTCCAAGGGCATGGGACAAAAGGTGCAACTGCTCGCGTCGATCGCGCATGACCCGGAGTTCGTGATTCTCGACGAGCCGTTTTCCGGGCTGGACCCGGTCAACCAACAGGTGATGGAGGAGATCATCCGCGATATGGCGCGGCGCCGGCGCACCGTCCTATTCTCGACGCACGTCATGCAGCATGCCGAGCGGCTCTGCGACCGCATCGTCCTCATCGCCAAAGGGCGGAAAATCTTCGACGGCGCCATCGCGCAAGCAAAGAGCATCATCCCTCGGCGGGTGCGCATCGAGACGAGCGATGACATCACCCCGCTGCGGGAGTTGGGCGAGGTCCTTTCGGTGTCGGCGGTGCCCCCCAAGAACCACGAGATCTCCGCCCCCGAAACGACGCTGTGGGAACTCGAAATGCGCGAGCACGCGGATCCACAGCTTGTCTTGCAAGCCTGTTTCGCGCGCAAAATACGCCTGCGCGGTTTTAACCAGACCGATCCCTCTTTGCACGATGTTTTTGTGCGCTTGGTCGGCCCTGAGGCGAAGGAGGCTGGTCTCCGATGAAATACGCATTTCTGGTTGCCTGGCGCGAATACGCCGAGAGCGCCAAAGCCAAAGGGTTTTGGCTCAGTCTTTTCCTCACGCCGGTGATCCTCTTCCTTTCCATTCGGGTTCCGGTTCTGTTGGAGGAGAAGGCGACGCCGATCCGCTATTTCGTGCTGGTGGATCAGTCCGGGAGCCTCGCGCCGGCCATCGAATCGCGCCTGGCCACCACTCGTCAGCGGCAATTGTTCGACGCCCTCAAGGATTACGCCCGGAAGTACTCCGTTCCTACCACAGCCTTGACCGCGGGCGACCCGGGCGACGCCAGCCAGGAATCGGTCGAGACCTTCGTCAGCAAGGGAGGCAAGGAGTACTTTCTCGCCCAACTGGGTCCTCATTTAAGAACCAACGCTCCGGCATTCAAGGAACCGCGACCGCATTTCGAACAACTTCCGCTGCCTGCAGGGATCAGCCCGAAATTGGACCTGGCCACAATTGGCGAAGCCCTGAAACCTTACCTGCGCGGGGAAAAACAGGTTTCAACACCCGCGGGGCAGGTCGGGCTCAGCGCCGCAATACTGATTCCCCCCGACCTCGCCAGCCATATCGTCCGCCCCGACGCGACGCCCGGTCAAACGCCGTCGTCCGCGGCCCGCATCCAATACTGGTCAGTGGATGCGTCCGACCCCCGGTTGCGGGAGAACGTCGAAGGCGCGGTGAATGGCGAGATTCGCCGACAGGAGTATTTGGCCCGAGGCATGGACGCCACCGCGATTCGGCAAGTCGAACGAACTTACGCGCCGTTCACCGCGCTGAACCCGAAAAAGGAAAAGGGCAAAGAGGCGGTTGGCTCCGAAGATATCATCCGGCAATGGGCGCCCAGCGCTTTTGTCTATCTCCTCTGGTTGGCCATCTTTGTCATTGTCCAGATGCTCCTGAACAACACCATTGAGGAGAAATCCAACCGCATTATCGAGGTCCTGCTGTCCTCAGTCACTCCCGGCGAGTTGATGATGGGCAAGCTCTTCGGTATCGCCGCCATCGGCTTGACCATGGTCGGCGCGTGGATCGCATCGCTTTTTATAATCCTGGGCGCGCAATCGGGCGGAGCTTCTCAACTTGCCGGACAAGTCCTCGTCGTGATCAAGGGCTCGAACCTGGTGCCTCTCTTCGCCATTTACTTCTTGCTGGGTTATCTCATGTACGCGGCCTTCATCCTGGCCATCGGAAGCGTCTGCAACACCATCAAAGAGGCGCAGAGCTATATGGGCCTGCTCACCATGGTCATGATGATCCCGCTCTTGACCCTGATGTTCATTCCCAAGGATCCCAATGGCTCTCTCGCCCGCCTGCTTTCGTGGATTCCCCTTTACACGCCCTTCATCATGATGAACCGAGCCAATGCCGACCCGCCGCTGGTGGATCTGATTGGCACGCTGATCCTGCTGCTCGCCACGACCGCCCTGGCATTGTGGATGTGCGGCAAAGTCTTCCGCATCGGAATCCTCCGGACCGGCCAACCGCCCAAACTGCTGGAGTTACTGCGTTGGGCGACGCGGTCAGATAAAAAATAGCGGGGAGTTACTTCCCCTGCCCCACCAGTTTGGTGGAGAACGTGACCAAAACAAAACACTCCGGGATGTGCGAATCCCAGACGCCGTGACGGGTCCAGAACCAGCCTCCGGAGTCCTTGGCCGGCGGCGCTTCTTTGTAGGTATTGAAACGCGAGAAATCCAGCCGCCACACGTCGCCCTCTTTAGGCGGCAGCGAGCGTCCATCGGTCGCCAGCCATTTCATTCCCGCCCAGGGAAAAGCCAGTTCGACCGTCCAGCCCCGATCCCGGTCCCTGTCATCGTTGACCGTGCCATCAATCTGGACGGCCTTCTGAAGTCCCGGGAAACTCCAGTTGAAATTGCCCAACCGCAAGCCGCGCGGATGCTTCGTGAAGCCCACTCCATTGAAAGGTATCAAATTGGCCCGAGCGAATTCAGGGGCCTGGGAGAACCCGACGCGCTTGTAAGCCTCCTCCCAGATGAAGAAGACCTCGTAGCACGTATTGTAAGCATTGATCTCGAATTCGTAATAGCTGTCGGGACCGCCGATGAAAAACTCGACGTCGTTTTCCTGGTAGATGAGATCATCATGGTTGGTAAAACGGGCGTGAACGAATGGTTCTTCGACGCGATAGGCAACGTACAGGTTCTCGTGGTCCCAGAGCACCATGGCGCGGGTGTCGTGGATCGCGGGCTGGCCGGTAAGGATATCGCTGAACCGCGGCGACTTCGCCGCCGCCTGCCAGCAGGGTTCATCAAGCTTGCCGTCGATGCGGATCGGCTCATCCACCCGCGCCGCGGTGTAACGAGCGATCTCGTTCGTCGGACAGGGAAACGCCCATCCCCCGCTCTGGGCTAACAAACCGCTCGCCGCGCCCGGGGGAGAAACGTTGGATTCCGCAGCGAAAACAACCCTGGCCGCCGTCAAGAACACGGCGGCCAGGGCAGCAATTGAGGGGTTAGGGTCGATAACGAATCGCCCGCTATTTCTGTTCGGCGGCCTTCTCTTGCTTAATGCGCTTGTCAAGGTCTTCGGCCTTGATCACCTCGGGCTTGGCGCCCTTCTTGAGTTCTTCAGCCGAGGGAACGCGGATAATATCGCTCGTCAAGGGCTGACCCGGCGTGGCGGCCGCGCTGGGAGCGGCGGCGGGCGCCGCAGGAGCTTCGATACCGGTAAGTTCCATCTCAAAAATCAGCGTGGAGCCCGGTTCAATGTTCTGCCCCATGCCGCGGTCGGCATAGGCGAGATCCGCCGGAAGATAGAGTTCCCATTTCGAGCCAACCTTCATCATCTGCAAAGCCTCGGTCCACCCCTTGACCACGCCGGTCACCGGGAACTTGGCGGGCTGGCCGCGCTTGGCTGAATTATCGAACTCCTTGCCGGCGATCGTGGTACCGCGATAATTCACTGTCACCATATCCGTGGTCTTGGGCGTGGCGCCCGTGCCTTCGGTGATGACTTTGTATTGCATTTCCGCAGTCTTGCCGCCCGCCAAGGTAACGGTATGGGTCTTAACGCCGTCCTTCTTTTTGTTCTCCGCCAGCCAATCATCGCCATCCTTGCGATTCTTCGCCGCAGTCCTCGCCTTCTCCAGCTCCATTTTGGTGCGCATCTCGGTCTGGAAGGCCCGAACCGCCGCCTGGGCCTGTTCTTCGGTGAGCTTGGTAGCGCCGCCAGCGATGGCGTCCTTGATGCCACCGATCAGCACGTCGAGGTCCAGTTCGATCAGGCTTTTCTTCACGAAGTTGCCCATTTGCAAGCCCCAGGCGTAACTCATATCCGTCTTTTCGTCCTTGAGGACCGGCTTGTAGGGCGGAGGCGGGGCGGCTTGCGGCCTCATCATGGGCGGTTGGCCCTGAGGGGGTTGGCCGGAGAGAACGGGGCGGTTAGCTTGTCCCGGAGCGACCTCGACCTTCTGGGCCGGTTGATTGTCGGCGGCATTCGCCAGTTGCGTCACTACCGCTGCGATCCCGCTCGCCAAAATCAGTCTGAATCTATTCTTCATAGTTCTGTATATCATGAATACGTTATTTTGAATCCTGTCGTTTACACTAAGTTTAGAAAAAGTCCAGCAGGAATGTTGCGATCGCGTTTGAAATCGGTTGGCGCTCCCGCCCGATTCCTGCTTGAATTCAATCCCATGAGAATTCTCGTTATCGGATCGGGCGGTCGTGAACATGCCCTGGTCTGGAAACTGGCGCAGTCCCCGCATGCCACCCAAATCTGGTGCGCGCCCGGTAATGCGGGCATTGCCCGCGAACGACTAGCCAGTAATTTGGCCCCGGTCCAATGCCTGAGTTTGGGGTCGGAAGATCTCCCCGCCCTGCTCGCCTTCGCGCGGGAGCAAAAGCCGGACCTCACGGTCGTCGGCCCGGATAACCCGCTCGCCTTGGGCATCGTCGATCAGTTCCAAAGCCACGGCCTTCGGATCTGGGGGCCGAATCAAAAAGCGGCCCAATTCGAGGCCTCGAAAGTGTTCGCTCAGCGGTTCATGGAAAAACACGGGATCCCCACCGCGCGCTCCGGAATGTTCGCCGACCCCAAAGCGGCGCGCGCCTTCGCCGCCTCGCTGGATGGCCGGTGCGCCGTCAAGGCCGACGGCTTGGCGCTCGGCAAAGGGGTGCTGATGTGCGCCAACCTCGCCGAGGCGGAAAAAGCCATCGATGAGATCCTGGTGCACAGGACATTCGGGACTGCGGGTTCGAGTATCGTCATCCAGGAATTCCTTGAAGGCTTGGAAATCTCACTCCACGCCCTCTGCGACGGAACTACCGCGCGGCTATTCCCTACCTCACAGGACCATAAGCGGGCACTGGACGGCGACCAGGGGCTCAACACCGGAGGCATGGGCGCGTATTGCCCCACCCCCTTCCTTAGCCCGGACGGATTGGCCCAGGTGGAAAGTGAGATCCTCTCCCCTTGGCTTCGCGGTTGCGCGGCCGAGGGCATCGATTTTCGCGGCATCCTGTATCCCGGTGTCATGTTGACCAAGACCGGGCCGAAGGTGCTCGAATTCAACGCCCGTTTCGGCGACCCGGAAACACAAGTCTATCTAACGCGGCTCGAGAATGACCTGGTTGAATTGCTGGACGCCAGTGTGTCGGGAAACCTCCACGCGCTGGAACTGAAGTGGCGCCCCGAAATCTCGGTCTGCGTCGTCATGGCCTCCGGCGGCTACCCGGGACATTACGCCAAGGGCAAACCCATCCTCGGCTTGGACCAAGCGGCGCGGATGCCCAACACCAAGGTCTTTCACGCCGGCACCGCCGCCTCAGGGGATCAAACCGTCACTAACGGCGGACGCGTTCTGGGGGTCACCGCCTGGGGAGCGGACCTGGGCCAGGCCCGCGCGACCGCCTACGCCGCCGTCGAGCGAATTCACTTCGAAAACGCCCAGTTCCGGCGCGATATCGGCGCCAAGGCCCTGGCCGGATGATCCCTTTCCTCCGCTGGCTCCTTCGGGCGCTTTACGGGTTCCGAGCTTACAACCCGGAGGTGTTGGACACCCCCGGCCCCGTGCTCTTGTTGCCCAATCATGTTTCCTGGTGGGATTGGCTATTAATCGGCGTCTGCGTCGGCGAGGACTGGCGCTTCGTGACCTCCAGCGCGACAGCGGAGACGAGCTGGATCCACAAGCGGGTAATGATTAACCGCCGAACCTTCCCGGTGGACATGAATTCACCTTACGCCGTCAAGCACATCGCCGAATACCTTCAAGGCGGCGGACGTCTGGTGCTCTTCCCCGAAGGCCGCATCTCGACAACGGGGTCGCTGATGAAACTCTTTGATGGCACCGGTTTCTTGATATTCAAGACGCGCGCCAAAGTGATCACCGCCTATCTGCGGGGCGCCTGCCGGCTCCCCTACTCGCGCAACCCCGACCGCAAACAGTGGTTCCCGAGATTGTCCGCGCACTTCAGCCCCGCGCGCGAAGCTCCGCGATTCGGCCACCTGAGCGCCACCGACGCGCGGGTCCGGCTGACCGATTGGCTGCGCGGCCAGATGATTCTCCAGCAATTCGAAACCGAGATGGCGCTGGGGCCCCAAACGGTGCCCGCGGCCATCCGCGAGACCGCGCGCCGCTACCCCGGACGGACCATCCTCCAGGACGCCTCGCTCAAGGAACTAAGCTACCGACGATTGCTGACGGGGGCCGACCTGCTCGCGGGCGAATGGCGACGGACGCTGCCGGAGAGCAACCGACGCGTGGGGGTGCTGCTCCCAAACATCAATGCCATGCCAGTGGTGGCGCTCAGCCTGTGGGCGGCGGGCAGAATACCAGCCATTCTCAATTACTCCGGCGGCGCCGGACCGCTCCTGACCTGCGCCCGCCTGGCCGGCCTCACTGCGGTCATCACTTCCCGCGCTTTCATTGACCGCCTACAGCTTGACTTAGCCCCTTTCCGTTCCGCCGGCATAACGGTGGTCTTTCTTGAAGAGGCCCGCCTCCATTTGTCGCCAGGGCGGAAGCTCGCCGCGCTGCTTCGCTCCTACCTGCCAGGCAGCCCCCCGCCACGCGCGGCGGCCGAAGAGAGCGCGGTTATCCTGTTCACCAGCGGCTCCGAAGGCGATCCCAAAGGCGTCGAGCTCACCCATCGAAACCTGCTGGCTAACATCCGACAAATGCTCGCCGTGGTGGACCTGATGGAAACCGATCGGTTCTTCAACGCCATGCCTTTGTTCCATTGTTACGGACTCAACGTGGGACTCTTGCTGCCCTTGGTGCGGGGGATTTTCACCTTCCTGTACCTTTCACCATTGCATTACCGCGTCGTACCCTCGGCCGTTTACAACCTGAATTGCACGGTGTTTTTCGGCACCAACACCTTCCTGGCCGGGTATGGACGCAAGGCCCATGCCTACGATTTTCACGCCGTGCGGTATGTATTCGCGGGCGCCGAGAAACTCCAGGAATCCACGGTGACGCATTGGATGCGGCGATTCGGCGTGCGCATCCTCGAGGGCTACGGTCTCACCGAATGTAGTCCGTGCCTGACCGCCAACCTGCCGATGAACGCTTGCTCCGGTTCGGCCGGGCGGTTCCTGCCGGGCATCGAACACAAGCTCGAACCGGTTGAAGGGATCGACGACGCCACGTCTGATGCCAGCGGCGCAAGTCCATTGGCGCCGCGCTCCATTGAACACCGCTCTCAGGGGGCGACCGCGCGCGCGGGCCGCCTGCTGGTGCGCGGACCGAATGTGATGCGCGGCTATTTGAATCCGGAAGCGAACGCTCAGTTCCAGGCGCTGAACGGATGGTATGACACGGGCGATATTGTCAAAGTGGATGAGGCCGGTTACTTGTTCGTGCTCGGCCGACTGAAGCGCTTCGCCAAGATCGGCGGCGAGATGGTGAGCCTTGCCGCCGTCGAGGAAGCTCTGGCCGGCGCCTTTCCGGAGTACGGTCTCCGGTTCGCCGTGGCGATCGTCGCCCGGCCCGACCCCGAGCGCGGGGAGCAACTGGTCGCGGCGACCAACGAACCGAGGCTAACCGTGGCCCAGATGCGCGCGGCCGCGCATGCCCGCGGTTTGAGCAATCTCGCGGTCCCGCGCTCCCTCAAAGTGCTGCGGGAGTTGCCGCGTTTGGGCTCCGGCAAAGTTGACCTGCGCCAACTGGACAAAATGGTCTGATCGGATCACCGCCATGCCGGACCAAGTGGAATTGCGTGTTTGGGGGACCGAGCCTCTTCCCACTTTGATCTATCTGCCAGGGCTGCACGGGGATTGGACGCTCATCGGCGGGTTTCGGAACGCGGTGGCGGGGAGAGCGCGATTCGTGGAGGCTACCTACCCGCGCACCTTGACATGGTCGCTCGACGAATACGCCCAAGGGGTTGAGAGGGCTTTGGCGGCGAAGGATATCCGGAGCGGTTGGCTGTTGGCAGAGTCCTTCGGCTCGCAGGTCGCCTGGCCGCTCTCCGCGCGAAGCGAGTTCAGGACCCGGGGAATCATCCTGGCCGGCGGGTTCGCGCGTCATCCGATGCAGTGGGGCGCGCGATTGGGGGAGTTGATTCTGGGGAATTATCCCCATGCCCTGCTGACCACCCTGCTGTTCGGCTACGCCCGGATCGCCCGATGGCGATTCCGGTCCAACGCCCAGGCGCAAACCGCCCTCGATGAGTTTATCGCCCGCCGCACCCGATTGGACCTCCGGGCGGCCAGGCATCGCCTCAGGCTCATCACGCTCAATGATCCGACCGCCTTGGCGCGGGCCGCTCAAGCGCCGCTTTTTGGCCTGAGCGGATGGCTCGACCCCATCGTTCCCTGGTTCCCGGTACGGCGTTGGCTGCGGCGAAACTGCCCTACCCTTAAAGATTACCGCGTCCTGCGAGCCGATCACACGGTGCTTTGCACCGCCGCCGCCCAGGCTGCGGAACTCGTGCTGCAATGGATGCGGTCCGAGGACGGGTAAGCGGCTTACGGCTGCTGGTCCATGGCATTCTGGATGCGGCGGAAATCCGCCATCTCAGCATCCATTACCGGTTCACCCGGGCCGACCGCCACCTTGGGTACTTTCCACCGCCAATGCTCGACATGGCCGTCGGCGAAGCTCAGGTTGGCGGCTTGATTGTGCCGGTCGGTTGGCATGTCCCACCAGGAAAGATCCACCGGGCTACCAATGGCCGGGCAGCCGAAGTTGCTATCCTCGATGGTGTTCTCATTTTCATCGATGAAGAAGAAAGCGGTGGAGGGTCTTCGGATATCGGTCGCGCGCTTCCATTGGTAGATGGGGAGGAAAGGGAAGTAGTCGGGGGCAAGCTCAGTCGCGCCATTGATGGAAAGGCTCAAGTTGTAAGTCCGCCATCGCAATTGCGTCGTGTTGAGGAGGGTCGATTGGTCCGACGGGCAACGGTAAATGGGCAGGGAGGTATTGTAGGGGAAAAGCGCCCCATTGACGATGTTGCTCGGGCTATACTCTATGGTCGCGTCGACGTCGGGCAGCCAGGAGTAGCTCCGCAGGAAAGACCAGGTGGCGTTGGTGGTCGCTCCGGTAAAAGTGGCTAAGGAATTGTTGGGCGGATTAGCATCGCGGTTGTCGCCCATGTACTGCTGAGCGCAGCACTGCAGTTGCTTGAGATTGTTAATGCAGGCGATGTTCCGGGCTCTCGCCTTGGCCCGAGTCAAGGCCGGCAACAGCAAAGCGGCCAGGATGGCGATAATGGCGATCACGACCAACAATTCGATCAAGGTGAACGCGCCTTGGCCATGCCCGATCCTTGATCCGGCCCAGCCACTGCTACCCGCCTGCGGGCCATTATCTAATCTCTCTCGCTGTTCCATCGCGCCGAATGCTGAACAGTCTCATCATACCCGAACTCACCGCCTTTTGCGAGGGCAAAAAAACCCGCTGCTCGCCCAAAGGTCTGACTCATAACCTCTTAACTATCGGCGGAATTCCTTTTCCCCTTACTTTTTTTCGTGACTCGCGAACGGTTTTTCCACTACAGTCGCGCCGGTTAAAGTCTGGGCACGATCTAGATCCGTGGTATGCACCTGAAAACGCAGAAGCGATTGCGGCACCTCGCCCGGGAGAACGGGCGAAGGAAGCTCGTGGAACTGCCTTTGGAGTTTGAAGGCAAGAGAGCGTTCGTCATTTGGGATTGGGCGGTGATGGGCCAACAGCAATTCACTGCCCGAATCGAAATAGATCCCAAGCTCCTCCAACGGATTGCCGGCTCGGGTTCGGATTATTCTTATAGCGGCCAGTTGATCCTCCCACGGCCCGAGGAGAATTAGGCGGCGCCCCGGCGCCCGCCCCCGCAGCTTACTTTCGACATCCTCAGCCCCGCGCCTCTTGACCGTCCGAGAACCTCATCCCATCCCTGCCGAAACCGCGAGGATCGGCGTGGGCTTATGGTCTCGATAGAGTCTAAGCGTTTCAATTCAAGTCGATGATTGACAGCTTCGCCCGGGCAATTACTCTTAACCCACACTATGAGATCTATGAGATTTGGCATAAATACCTTCCTTTTCACCTCACCTTTCACCACCAAGAGCACCAAACTCTTCAAGCAATTCAAGCAATGGGGATTCGACACGATCGAAATTCCGATTGAGGCCCCCGAGCATATCGATCCCGCGCGCGTCAAGGAGGAGCTCGATAAGCATGGATTGGCCTGCGGCTCCGCGTGCGCCTGCCTGGGACCGGATCGCGATCTGCGCGGCACGCCCAAACAGCAGCAGTACGCTTTCGATTACATGGCGGCGGTGCTGGATCAAATGGTGGTGTTGGATTGCCCTTCGCTCATCGGGCCGCTCTATTCTTCAGTGGGTCGCGCCGATGCCGTGCCGCCGGCGGAGTACAAGCAGCAATGGAAAACGGTGGTCAAGAACCTCAAGAAGCTCTGCAAGCTGGCCGAGGATCGCGGTCGTCAACTCTGCATGGAGCCACTGAACCGGTTTGAAACCGATTTCATCAATACAGTGGATCAAGCCCTCAAGATGATCAAGGACGTTGGGAGCCCCGCCCTCAAGCTGCATCTGGACACGTTCCACATGAATATCGAGGAAAAGCACCAGGCGGCGGCGATCCGAAAAGCGGGCAAACTCCTCGGCCACTTCCACGCCTGCGGGAGTGATCGCGGGACGCCCGGCAATGACCATATCGACTGGCCGTCTATTGCCAAAGCCCTCAAAGACATCAAGTATGACCGCGACGTGGTGATCGAGTCGTTCACCTCCGACGTGAAAGTGATCGCCCGAGCGGCGGCGATTTGGCGCCGGATGGAGCCGACCCGTGATGAGATCGCGGTCAAAGGGCTTCAATTCCTGCGCAAGACGTTATGAAAAGGCTCGCGCTTTCCCTCGGGCTGGCCGCTGCGGTTTCGCTCTGCGGGGCCGCCGAGAAGAAAATCGTGTTCATCGCCGGGTCGCCCAGCCATGGCCCGGGCGAGCATGAACATCGCGCGGGCTGCCTGTTGCTCAAGTCCTGCCTGGACCACGTGAGCGGCATCGCGTCGCAGGTTTATAGCAACGGTTGGCCGCAGGACCCTGGGGCGGCCTTTGAGGGGGCCGCGACCGTGGTGGTTTATAGCGACGGCGGTGGTGGACATCCGCTGCTTCAAGGCGATCGTCTGCAAACCATCGGCGCCTTGATGAAGAAGGGCGTAGGCTTTGTGTGCATCCACTACGCCGTCGAGCCCACCAAGGAAAAGGGTGAAACCGAATTCCTGGAGTGGATGGGCGGTTGCTTCGAAATCAATCGGTCCGTTAATCCCACTTGGTCGGCGAATTACCAGCAACTGCCTAAACACCCCATCACGCGCGGCGTGAATCCCTTCAACATCATGGATGAGTGGTATTTCTACATGCGGTTCCGCGACGGCCTCCAAGGCGTTACCCCCATCCTCAGCGCCGTGGCGCCCGAGAGCACTATGGATCGGTCGGACGGGGCGCATGAAGGCAACCCGGACGTGCGCGCCTCCGTCAAGCGCGAAGAATCCCAGCACATGGCCTGGGCCTGCGAGCGCTCTGACGGCGGGCGGGGATTTGGCTTTACCGGGGCTCATTACCACCGAAATTGGGGCAATCCGGACTTCCGCAAACTCGTCCTCAACGCCATCCTCTGGACCGCCAAAGTCGAAATCCCCGCCGGCGGCGTGCAGAGCGCGATCACTCCCGAACAACTCAAACAAAACCTGGATCCCAAAGGGCGATAGCCTCTAAGACCAGGGCCTTAATTCACATAATGGGGCGTCCGACGTCCTCCACTCGGGCCAGAAATTCAACGCGGTAGCATCGGCCGGGCCGATCGCTGGAGAGAGACCCCGGTGGTCGGTTGGGTTTATTCCGGATGGAGGGAACGCCGGCAAAGCGTCCGGACCGCGACGACGGACGAGCGTCCGCTGTTGCGTTGCGCGGCCCGACTCCCCCGTTTGTGTGATGGCGGGGGTATCAGAGTCGTGCGATAATAACGGGGTGATCGCCTCCGCGGCGGGCAGGAAGGTTGTTTTCTGCCCCTGCGGGCGCGTGAGAAACCAAATTAAACCTATCTATTGAACACATCTTCTTAGGGGCGACCTCTCGACGGCATCCGGGCTGTTTTCGTGGTGTCGCTTAGTTTCCGGCTGAGTTGGGTTCGCAGGAGAATGGTGGGCGTCAGGTCCACTCGGTGTTAAACGGCAAGAGCTATGAAAAGAAAATATTCCCATACAAGATTACTAAAGCAAACGGCTCTGGCGGTTCCTGCCGCAGCCCTGATGCTCGGCGCGGCCCAAGGCGGCGTGACCGTTGGCCTCAATTTCCAGGCTTGGTATTATGATTCAGGGTCTACCCCGCAGGCGGTGGGTTATGGCTCCGGCTACCAAACCACCGGCTTTCCGGTGACGGCCCGGGCCTTCGGCGTAGAGACTAATAATTGGTTTAATACCGATCCGCTGGATTGCCGATCGGCGATTTCGACCAGCGTAACTTTCGCCGGGTCGTTAACGGCGCAATTGAGCGCTCCGAACGCCTGGCAATCCGGTATTGGAGAACTCGTCGCCGGCTGGCATTCGGAGTTGGTGACTCCGGGTAACGACGAGGTAACCTGGGGCTATCTCGATGACGGCAATAAGACGGGTCAATCTCCCTCGGCCTCCGTCTCGGGCTTGGTCGCCAAGTTCCCACATGGCTACGTGGTACAGACGATCACCGCCAACGCGGGGGTGCATGCCTTTGATGGAGTGGACATCACCGACGGCGTCACGACCAATGCGGTGGCTTACTCGACCTATTATGTGGTAAACCCCGCGAGCGACTCCGCCGTAACGGGCGGCACGGTCGGGCTCAGCGCGCAGGGCGGGTCATTCACCAGCGATACCATCAATCTTTACTGCCATCCCAAGACGGCTTCCAACCGATCCGTGCTGGCCGGCTTCATCATCACCGATCAACCGGTGGTAAGCCTGGACCCAGCCAATACCGGGGTTAACGCGGGAAGCAGCTTCACGCTGTCCGCAGGCGTCATTGGCCTCTCGCCCCTCGCGTATCAATGGCAGCACGCCGGGACGAATATTCCGGGCGCGACGTTTGCGACCTACACCAATACGGCGGCAGCGGCCAACAGCGGCGGCGCATATCAACTGGTGGCCACCAATGTTTACGGAGCTACCACCAGCCTGGTCGCCACGGTAACGGTCGCCTTGGCGCCGTCTCTCGTGAAGGACCTCGCCGGAGTTTCAGGCATGGTTTACTCGGGCGGCGCTTTTTCGCGCTGGAGCGTCTTGGCGGCGGGGGCGATGCCGCTGCAATACAACTGGCTCAAGAATGGAGCCACGCCGGTCGGTTCCAACAGCCCAACATTAACCCTGAATTCGGTTACGCCTGCCGATAGCGGCGCCTACTCGGTAACGATCACCAATGGCCTAGGCTCGGTCAAGAGCGCGACCAATCACCTGACGGTGGTAGCCGCCCCGAACCTGTACGCGACGGATGTCGCTCAAGACATGCCCGGCGGCTATTGGCCCTTGGCCGAAACCAGCGGCGCCAACGCATTCGACTATTCTGGGGCGGGTAACACGGGCACCAACAATGGCAGCCTGACTCTGGGCGCGACCGGACCGCGCCCGCCCGCCTACGCGGGCTTCGAGGCGGGCAAGACCGCCTACCAGTTCGACGGAACCAGCAGCTATGTCCAATTGGGCACAGGTCCCTCCCTGTCGGGCACGACCGACTTCACGCTCGAGGCCTGGGTCAACACGACCGCGACGGCCCAGGGTAGCGTCATTCAACAACGCGACCATGCCGGTTACAACGGAGAATACGAGCTGACGGTAAATGCCAGCGGCATGGTTTCCTTCATGGTGTATGGAGGCGGTTACCAATTTAACAACTTCAGCTCGCCCAACGCGGTTAATGACGGCAAGTGGCATCACATCGCCGCCGTTCGCAGCGGCACGAATGGCGCGATATACATCGATGGCAACCTCGCGGCTTCGCAGACCTCCACAACCGTGGCCCCGTTGGATCCCACCATCCAGACCTATATCGGGGCTGACATGCGCGATTCTGTCAGTTACTTCAATGGCTTGATTTCTGACGTGGCGATTTACTCGGTGGCGCTGCCCGCATCTCGCATCGGTCTGCATGCCTACAACGGGTTGATGGGCGCGGTGCCAGTGACGCTTCAAATCGTAACCGGCGGGTGGGTCGTCGATTCAAAGCCCTCCGGAACTCCGCACCTGGGAGTGAACTACGGCGCCGCGTGGCTCGCGACGGTGACCGACTCGGCGACGACGCCGGTGACACGAAACGGCGTGGAACAGTTTTCTGGCGCCGCTCAAATCGTGGTGCCGGCGGACCCGGATTTCAATTCCGCCGCGGGCACGATTTGTTTCTGGATGCGCGCGCCGTTACCGGCCGTCGGCAAAGGGACCGTGCTGGTGGATCGCCTGACGACTCAAGGATTGATCATGTATTTGGATGGCGCGCCCTCCGGTGGCATCGACGTTCAATATGTCACGAGCGCTGGCACCAACTACATCCCGACCGCGAACTCGGTGGTCGACAACAATTGGCATCATGTAGCTTTGATTTACGATCAATCCACCACCGGCGCGGTTTCGCTCTTTGTGGACGGGGTAAATGTAGGGGGCCTGGCCAACCCGGCTGCCTGGTCGTGGCCGGCCAGCCAGGAAATTGAGTTGGGCCGTTCTCACGATTCCTCCTGGCAGTCCTTTAAAGGCCAGATCGATGATTTCCGGATTTATAGCACCGTCTTGAGCGACGCGGAAATCGCCGCCCTCGCAACGCCGGCAACGAGCGACTCGCTACCGGAACCCACCGCTTTGAAAGCGCGCTACACCTTTGACACCGCCGGCGTGGGCGGCAGTCTTACTTGGCCTTTTGGCTCGCTGCAAAGCTCGCCAAAGCTTGGACCTTCCGCCTCTTGGACCACCGTGACCAAGGCGACTTCGCCTTATCCGTTCCTGCCTCCTTCCGGGGTGACGAACGCGGCGTTGTTCTATCGGGTGGCTTACTAAACCAGCGCCCGCCAGAGGCTTGGCGCCAACCCTTCGCGGCCGGGAAGCAATTCCCGGCCGCCCTTATTTCCAGGCCGTTCTCTACGCGCTGGGAATCACGTTGGCCGCGCTTTCTTGCTGCATATTGGAGGCTTTCTCTCAATAATCATGCCCGTGATGCGCGTTGATTCAGCTCTTCTTGGCTGTCAATCTTGGTTCGCCGGTTTGGGGAGTCCCCTTCCCGACGGGCTGCGGGATCGCCAACCCGAGGCGCCTCCCGACAATCCCCCTACTATCACCGGCGTCCCGGTCGGTCGCCGCCGTCCGTCGCAACCTGTAAGGGTGTTCCTCCGAAACGCCGCTACGGCTGAGTCCAGGGGTTCAATGCGCGACATTTCGAGGCGGGGAAATCTTCTCCCGACCTCTGCATCGAAAGCGCGTGGTCATGGATGAAGGCCTGATCCGCCTGCAACGCGCGCCACGCGACCTGGCTCGTTGGCAAAGGGCGCAGGAGCAACTGCTCGGCGGACGCTGCGGCCCGGCGTTGGCGGCCTACCGCGATTTGGCCGGGAGATACCCCACCATCGCCGAGCTGTGGTTCGAGCTTGGCAACGCGGCGGCCGGAGAACTGGATTTCGCCCAAGCCAACCGGGCCTACCGCCGGGCCTTGGAACTGGCCCCGGGCAATGCGGGCTTGCTGGTAACCATCGGCCGACAATACCAGGGATTGCGACAACTCGACGACGCCCGGGCCGCGTTTGAACACGCCGTGACGGCCGACCCCGATTCGGTCGATGCCCGGATTAGCCTGGCGGTCTGGTTCGAAAAAGAGCGGCGGCTGGATGAGGCGTGGGAATGCGCGCGGGCATGTCTGGAGAAACACCCCAGAGACGACCAAGCCCGGTACTTCAGCGCGTTCCTGCTGCATCGCCAGCGTCGAAACACCGAAGCCGAGACAGCGCTCCGGGATCTCATCAAAGACGGCCCGACCTATCCCTATGTAAAGTACGCCAGCCGTCACCTGCTGGGCGTCATACTTGACCAGGAAGGACAGTATGCGGAAGCGATGCGGTGGCTCTGCGAGTCCAAAGCCATCGTCCGCCAGATCACAGATATCAAGTTACTGGAGCAGGCCTATGACGAAAGGGATCGAAAGTGCCGGCAGTTGCTGGCCCGGCTCACGCCAGAGGTCTTGCGCCGCTGGCGGGAGGAAGGTCCGGCTTCGCCCTGCCGCTGGCAACCGGCTTTTCTCGGCGGCCACCCCCGCAGCGGCACGACCCTGATCGAACAGATCCTGGACGCCCATCCGGAGGTGCTGGCCTTTGACGAACCGGAGGCGGTGGGCCAGGAGATCACCAACCGCGTTGGCCCGCTCCAAGCCCGGGGGGCGCTGACGGTCGAGGCCCTTAACTCCCTGAGCCGCTCCCGGCGCGCGGAGATGCGCGAGCGCTACGTGAAGAGTCTGCTGCGCGAGGTCGAAGCGACACCGCTTACCAAGTCCTTGCTGGACAAGAACCCATCGCCGACCGCCTCGCTCCATATCTGGCTGCGCGTTTTTCCAGAATTAAAAGTGATCATCGCCCTGCGCGACCCGCGGGACGTGATCATCAGTTGCTTCTTCCTGAACATCATGCTCAACGCAACTAACGCCAACTTCCTCAGCCTGGAACGTACCGCCAAACATTATGAGGACCTCATGGATGTCTGGTTGCGGCTGCGCGAGTTGGGCGGATTCGATTGGATTGAGACTCGCTATGAGGACATCGTCTCGGACCTGGAAGGCCAGGGCCGCCGGGTGACCGAGTTCCTTGGCTTGGCCTGGCACCCGGACCAGGCTCGGTTTTACGAAACGGCCCGGCGCAAAGTGCTTTTCGCGCCGACCTACCATGACGTGACACAACCGGTTTACACCCGCGCGGTGGGACGATGGGAGCGATACGCCGAGGCGCTGGAGCCTATACAGGCCCGGCTCACCCCCTATTGCCGCGCCTTCGGCTACGCGCCCCACGCGGGGCGTTGAGACGCCTCATTCCATCCTGCCTATCGCCAACAAGATCCCGTGCAATAACGCGTACGGATTGGGCGGACAGCCGGGGATATAAACATCTACCGGTATCACCTTCTCGACGCCGCCCAAGCTGGCGTAGTTCCGCCCGAAAATGCCGCCGCCGCAGCCGCACGCGCCGACGGCGACCACCAGGCGCGGGTCGGGCGTCGCGTCGTAAGTTTTGCGCAACGCCAGTTCCATGTTTCGCGATACCGGCCCGGTGACCAACAACAAGTCGGCATGACGCGGCGAGGCGACAAAGTGGATGCCGAACCGCTCGATGTCATAGACCGGGCTGTTAAGTCCAACGATCTCTATTTCGCAGCCGTTGCACGAACCGGCATCTACCTCCCGGATATGGAGTGATCGGCCCAATACCCGATCAATCCGCGCCTTGAGTTCCTCGCCCAAGGCATCCAACGAGCGCCGCGCCTCCGCGTTCTGGGCCGCCCCGGGGGCGGCCTTGAGCGGGCCTTGAGCGCCGTCCCGACCGAGCTCGTAACGAACCGTGGTGATCAGAGCATCCCGTCGCCGCCGCGCTAACTCGCAGGTATTGGTGATCCGTATGGCGCTGTCCGCTTCGGCGCAAAGCCCGCAAAACGTGCAGAGTCCCAAATCGAGGCTGACCGTTCTCTCGCCCTTCCGGTCGACGCAGGTCAGTGCGCCGGTCGGACAGCTTGCAGCCGCCGCGCGCGCGTCTTTTAGCGTTGCGTAATCGATTTCAGGCCGCCCGCGAGCTCGACTCGAGACTGCGGCCGGGACGGCAGGATACTGCGTGGTGACCACCCCAATGGCCAGGCTCTTGCGAACGATGTCAAACATAGGCGGCTCCTTTCACCGGTCCGCTCCTGAGTAAGAGAGGTTGAAGCTCTTATTGACCACCGGGAAATCCGGAATTATGTTGCCGAGAATCGCCTCGCTCAAGGCGGGCCAGTTTTGGAACGAGGGATCCTTGACCTTGCACCGCGCCAATCGGTTCCCTTCGCCGGCGCGAATCCAGTGGAAGATCTCCCCGCGCCAGCCCTCAACATAGCCGAGGGCAGCGCTGTTAGGGGACAAAGGCGGCACCGGGACGCGGATGGGGCCCGCGGGCAGCGCGCCGGCAACCTGCTCCAGGATCGAAAACGACTGGCGAACCTCCTCAACCCGCACCTGCATGCGGCGCAACACGTCGCCCTCCTTGAAAACCGGCACCGTAAACTTCACCTGGCCATAGGCCGCGTGCGGAAAGTCGCGCCGCAGGTCGTGATCATACCCCGAGGCGCGGCCGGCAATCCCGACGATCCCGAGGTCGCGGGCGATCTGGGGTTTAAGGATGCCAGTGTTCTCCAGCCGATCGCGCGTCGAGGAGGAGTCGCGGATCATCTCGACGAGCGACTCGAACTGAGGCCGCAGCCGCGCGACAAACTCGCCGATGGATTTGGTCTGGTCGACGGTCCAATCAAAACGTACGCCGCCAGGCCAAGCCATGCCGCGGAGGAGTCGATTGCCGGTTAAATCCTCGTTGAGCCGGAGCGCCAGTTCCTTCAACCTCATCGCCTGCGCATTAGCGACGACGAACGCCACATCGGTCGCCATGGCGCCGATGTCGGCGATGTGATTGTAAACCCGCTCCAGTTCCAGGCAGGCCGTGCGCATGAAACAGGCGCGGGCGGGAACCTCCACTCCGGCGGCGCGCTCGATGGCGTGACAAAATGCGGTCGCGTGAGCGAAGCTTGAGTCGCCGGAAATGCTCTCGGCCAGCGTCACCCCATGCGCTACGGGGAGATTTTCGAAGAGTTTTTCCGTTCCCTTATGCGTATAGGCCAGGCGAATTTGCAGGTACAGCACCGGCTCGCCAGCAACGCTGAAGAGAAAATGCCCCGGCTCGATAATGCCGGCATGGACCGGCCCAACGGGCACCTGAAAAACGCCTTCGCCTTCGACAACGCGGAACTTGTGCCGCTCGCCCTGGAATGGGGCGAGGACGGTCTTGAGATCAAAGTCCTTGCGGAGGGGATGGACAGCGGGCCAATCGTCGTGGAGAACGCAGCGGCGCGGGTTGGGGTGACCTTCGAGCTGGATCCCAAAGAGGTCTTGGATCTCGCGTTCCTGCCAATTGACCGCGGGCAAAGCATCCGTCAGCGAGGCGAATCGTGGATCGTCCGCAGGCACGGGCACGCGCAGGATGAAGAAGCCGCCGCGGGCATCTAAAGGCAGAACATAGTAAAGGTGAAAGGCTCCTTCGCCCGCGCGATTGTCCTCGGCAAAAACGATGGCCAATCGCGCGCTCCAGGCCTTGTAAAGATGGGCGCAAAAGCCCGAAACCAACTCCATCCCGGCCTGGAAATAGACCTCGTTGGGACGCGGCGCGGCCAGCGATTGGATGCGTCCGCCAAAACGATGCATGACTTCCTCGACGACCGGCTGGAGTTCGGGGGCCACGTTGGACAGGCTCATAGGTTTCCTCCGATAATGCGGGCGGCCTCGCCCAACAGGTTGGATAGGGGCGCGGGCAGGTGAACGCTCAGCAGGATAATTCCGGCAACGACCACGAGCATAGCGGCGAGTTTCCACCGACCTTCGGAGCCGGGGGCGGGCGCGTCGTCCCGAGGGATACCAAGGTTCATTTTGGCCATGTGTACCAGGAAACCGGCAAAGATCGTCACCACCCCGGCCAGGAACAAAAAGGCGGCCCCTGCTCGGCCGGCGGCCAAAGCCGCGCTCAAAGTCGTAAACTCGCTTTGGAAGATGCCGAAGGGCGGCATGCCGGTGACCGCCAGGGTCCCGAGCAGGAAAAATCCGCCGGTCCACGGCAGCGTGCGGATGACGCCCCGCACTTTCCAGAGATAGGGCGTGGAAAACTTCTGCTGTACGTTGCCGGCGCAGAAGAACAGCAGCGGCTTGGTGACCCCATGGAACAGCATGTGGAGCGCGGCGCCCAGGGCGCCCAATGGGCCGCCAAAGCCCAGCGCCGCTACCATAATCCCGGCGTGGTCAATGCTCGAGTAGGCCAGCAGGCGGCGGAAATTGCGCTGGGTCAAAATAAACGGGGCGGCCACGAGAATGGAGGCAACGCCGAAGCCGCCCAGCAGGCGGCCCGGAAACTCGTGGCCCAGACATTTCTCGGCCAGGATATCCACGCGGATGATGCCGTAAACGGCGCAATTAACGAACGCCGCGCCCAGGAGCGCGGCGGTGGGCGCCGGCGCCTCCGCATAGGCGTCCGGTTTCCAGGTATGCATGGGCGCCAGGCCCGCCTTGGTGCCGTAGCCCAGGAGCACCATGAGAAACCCCAAACGCATCGCCTTGGGGTCGAGTTTGTCCGCCATTCCCGCCAGCAGCGACCAGTTCATCCCGCCATGCGCCTCCGGGTCAAGGGCGCCCACCGAGGAATAGTACGAGTAGTAGATCATGACCGTGCCAAACAAAGCGAGCGAGATGCCCACGCTGCCGATGATGATGTACTTCCACCCCGCCTCGAACGAAGTCTTCAGGTTGTAAAAAGTGACCAGCAGTACCGACGCGAGGGTGGTGCTCTCGATGGCAACCCACATCACCCCGAGGTTGTCCGCCAAGGGCACCAGGATCATCGAGCTGATAAACAGCGGAGTCAGCACGTAATACCGCCGCAACTGCGCCTCCTTAATTTTCCCGGCTTCGGCGTCCGCGCGGAGGTAGCCGACCGCATAGATGGCTGATACCAGCGATACGAAGGCGGTCAGGCCTATCACCAGCGCGCTCAAAGCGTCGGCTCGCAAGAAACCTCCCAGCGCCGACACCGGGCCTTGCGCCAGCACGTCGAAAGCCGTTTTGATGGCGAGCGCGACGAGGGCGGCGGCGGATGCCAGGTTCACCCGCTCCCACCAAATACGCGAGGGGGCGGCCAGGCAAAGCAGACCGGCCGCCTGGGGCGTCAACCAAAGCAGCGTCAACACCACCGCAACCTCCGTTGTTCTCGCAACGCCACCGATGTGATCCTTAGACTCACCTTCATGATTTGCCTTCGATAACGCCGGCCGCCTGATGTAACAAGGCCAGCAATGGAGCGGGCAACCAAACACTGAAAACCAACAGCCCTCCCAGCAGCAGCCCCATGGCCGAGACACCGCCCCCCGCATGGGGCGCGGGCGGCCGGGCGCCGGGGGAGCGAACCCCCGGCAGAATGCGAGTCAATTGCTGGAGGATGCCGCAAAAGCAAGCCAGCAGCGCCACCAACACCAACACGCTCACCGTCGTTTGGCGCGCCGCCATGCCACCGGCGATCACCGTCATCTCGCTCACAAACATCCCGAATGGTGGCAAGCCGGTCGCCGCGACTGCCGCCGCGCCCATGCAGACCATCGTCACCGGCAACACCTGGCCCACGCCAGGGCCGATCGCGCGGAATTCGAGCGTGTGGAAGGTCTGGTGGATATTGCCCGCCGCAAAAAACAACACCGGCTTGGCCAGCGCGTGATAACCCATATGAAGGAGAGCGCCGAAAATCGTAAGGGGCGTGTTCAGGGCGATGCCGGTGCAGATCAGACCAACATGTTCCAGGCTTGAGTACGCGAGCATCCGCTTGAGATTCCGCTGCACCAGGATAAATGGCGCGGCCAAAAACATCGAGAAAAGGCCGAAGGCGAGAAAGAAATGGCGGCTGAACCCCGAATGGAGGCAAGCGGTGGTCAGGATATGAAACCGCAGCAAGGCATAAAGGGCGATTTTGAGAGAAACTCCCGAGAGCATCGCGCTAGTCGGGGAGGGCGCTTCGCTGTGAGCGTCGGGCAGCCAGGTATGCATCGGCGCCAGACCCGCCTTGGTGCCGTAACCGACGAAAGCGAAGACAAAGGCCAGTTTGAGCAGATTGGGATCGAACTGATCGGCCACCACCACTAACTGGGACCAGTTGAAGCTGGGCAAAGCGTGTTCGTGGTTCTTGCACGCAGCCGCATAGATGAACACGGTGCCCAGCAGCGCTAAGGCCAGCCCCAGGCTCCCCAAGACAACGTATTTCCAGGCGGCTTCGAGGGAGTTGCGCCGATTGTAGAGCGCCACCAACAGCACGGAAGATAGCGCCGTCGCCTCCACCGCCGCCCACATCACGCCCAGGTTATTGGCCAGCACGACGAAGAGCATGCCCGCGCCGAACACCGGGGTGAGCACGAAGAACTCCCGGACCCGGCCCGGAGTAAGTGCGCCGACGGCCAACTCCACTCGTAAATAACGGCCGGCGTAAAGCGACGTGGCCAGGGACACAATCGAGATAAGCAACACCATCCAGGCGCTCAGAGCATCGGCGCAGAGGAAACCACCCCATTCAGTCACGACACCGTCCGCGAGCACTCGGTAGAGCAGCCCAATGCCCAGGGCGAGGGTGGCGGCGAAGGCCAACACCCCGGCGGCCTCCATGATCCGGCGCGACGGCGTCAGCAGGCACAGGAGGCCCGCCAGCAAAGGCGCGATCAGCAGCGGAGACAGCAACGGCATGTCAGCCTTTCAATTGATTCAACTTGCTGGTGTCCATCGAAGCAAAGTTCTCCCGGATTCGATAGACCAGGATTCCCAACACCATCACGGCCACCATGACGTCGAAAAAAATACCCAGCTCCACTACCAGCGGCATGCCGTAAGTGGTAAGCGCCACGGCCGCGAGCATAACTCCGTTTTCCACGGTCAGGAGCGCCAGCACCTGGGTGAGCGCCTTGCGTCGGTTGATCATGAGAAAAAAACCGGTCAGCAAGAGCGTAAGCGCGACGGCCAAGGTATTGTTACCCAACCGTTCGAGGGATGTGAAGGGACGCGCCACGACGTAGCCCAGCAACGTCAAGCCGCCGCAGACGAGCATCGAGGCGGGGGCGTTGAGGAGGGGCTCAATTTCCTGGTCGATCTGGATGCGATAGACCAGGCGGTTCAGCAGCCACGGCAAAAAGATGACTTTTCCCACCAGCGTGAGCAGGGCGATGAAATACACATGCCAAGCGTTGTGATAATACGCCACCACGGCCGCGATCGCGGCGAGAAACAACGACTGGATCGCGAAGAGCCGGATGCTGGTAAGCAGCATGCGTTGGGCAATCAGCAGCAACTGGACCACGAGCATTAGCGCGGCCATCAGGGTGATGGCCTGCGATCCGATCTCGATGGAAGCCGGAGGGTTCATGTTCAATGAAAGAGGAAGGTGGAAAGCAGCGCCAACGCCGCCAGGACAAAGGCGGCGCTGAGCAGGTCGGGCACGCGGAACAAGCGCATTTTCGCGTTAGTCGTTTCCACCAGGACCACGGCGCCCGCCAGCAGGAGCAGCTTGCCCAGGAAGCAGGCCATCGACCAACCGAGAGCCGCTGGCTCCAAACCGACGGCTATCCCGACGGGGAAGAAGATATTGACCAGGAGCGCCATGAGCACGAGCTGCTTGATGGAAGCGCTCCACTCGATGAGCGCCAGATAGCGGCCGGAGTATTCGAGGAGCATCGCCTCGTGGATCATAGTCAATTCCAAGTGGGTGGCTGGATTGTCCACGGGGATGCGGCCCGTCTCGGCCAAGAGCACGATGAACAAGGCGGAAAACGCCAGCAAGTGGGCCGGGTTGAGCAACCGCCAGGCCGGCGTCTGGGCCGCGCCGAGCATCTGGCTGAAATCGGTCGATCCCGAAGTTATGGCGACCGTGAAAATCGCCAGCAGTAAGGCGGGCTCGGCGATCGCGGCGAGCGTCATCTCCCGGCTGCTGCCCATGCCGCCAAACGCGCTGGCAGGGTCCAGGCCGCCCAGGGCGAGAAAGAACCGCCCGAGCGCCAACAAGCCAATGAAAGCCAGCGCATCACCGAAGAGCCGCAGGGGCGCCGCCGCGGTGATCAGCGGCATCATCAAACCCGCTAACAGCGTCGAGAGGAACAACACATAGGGCATCGCATGAAATACCCAGGAAGCGTGCTCCGAAATCACCATGTCCTTGCGCATGAACTTCGCGAGGTCCAGATAGGGCTGCCAGACCCGCGGGCCGCGGCGATTCTGAAGTTTGGCCTTCCAATTGCGGATGCAGCCGCTGAGGAGCGGCGCCAGCAGCAACAGCAAAAGGGTCTGAAAAAAAACGCCCGCGATCGCCTTCATAACGCAAAGAGCAACAAGAGAATCAGCGTCACGAAGATATAAATCAGGTAGGCCTGGAGACTGCCCGCCTGCAAGGCCCGCATCCGGCGGGACAATCGCAAGATCGTCCGGTTCAGCGGCCGGTAAACCCGGCTGACGAAAGCCTCCTCGATATGACTCTCGAAACGCAGCGTTTTGGCGAAATATGGAGAATAATCGTACTCCCGCTGGACTTCGCGCCGCGGGCGGAAGAGGGCTTTGAAGATCATCCGGATTGGTTTTGAAAAACCCGTGGCGGTGTATTCCATGGAGGGGGTCAGGCCCCGCAAACCGCAATCCCAAGTAGGGCCGATCCGCGTTCGCGCCCCGCGGCTGAACCACAGCCACAAGACCAGAGGCGCCGGCAGCAGGCAAAGGCCCGTCAGGGCCATCCCGAGCGTCGAGACGGTGGCGCTGGAGTCCGGCAAGCTACCCAACAGACCGCCTTGCAGCAAAGCGGTCTGGTTGAAGATGTCCACGCCTGTGATCTGCAAGCCGATGCCTCGAAACAGGCGCAGGAAAGTGGTCGGGAAAAGGCCCAGGAACAGGCAAGCGGCCACGAGCAGGCCCATACCCAGGATCATCGAAGGCGCGACCTCGCGGGCGCCGGCGGCCGGCGCGCTGCGCGGTTGCGCCAGGAAGGTGATGCCGAAGGCCTTCACAAAACAGGCGGCCGCCAGGGCTCCCGTCAACGCCAGCATCGCCCCGCTGAGGGGAAACAGGATGCGCACCAGGCTCTCGGTCGAACCGAAACCCTGGAGCAGCGATTGATAAGTGAGCCATTCGCTGACAAAGCCATTGAGGGGCGGCAGGGCCGAGATCGCCACCGCGCCGACGAGGAAGCAAAAGGCCGTCCACGGCATCCTTTTTATGAGCCCTCCCATCTCCTCCATGTTCCGGGTATGGGTGGCTTGGTGGACGGCGCCCGCGCCCAGGAACAGCAGCGCCTTGAAGACCGCATGGTTGATCGTGTGGTAGAGCCCGGCGATGAGCGCCAGCGTGGCCAGCAGCGGGTTACCGGTGTGGAGGAACATCAACGACGCCCCCAGGCCCATAAGGATGATCCCGATATTCTCGATGCTGTGATAGGCCAGAAGCCGTTTGAGGTCATGTTCCATCAGCGCATAGAGCACGCCCAGCACCGCCGAAACCGTGCCGATCGTGAGCACCGTGACGCCCCACCAGTTCGGGGGCGTCCCCAGGAAGTCAAAAAGCACGCGAGTCAAGCCGTAAATGCCCGTCTTGATCAGCACCCCGGAGAGCAAGGCCGACGCGTTGCTGGGCGCGACCGGATGCGCCTCCGGCAGCCAGATATGGAGCGGCACAATGCCCGCCTTGATGCCGAAACCCACGAGGAAGAGCACAAAGGCGGCGTCCCGCCGGCCGGGGGGCATCCGCTCTCCGAGAAAGTGAAAATTATCGAACGAATAGGCGGAGGCGACATCCTGCCCGGCCAGACCGGTGGATTGGAATAGGAGGAGAAAGCCGAGGATGAGGCAGCCAGTGCCGATATGCGACATCACGAAAAAAAGGACGCCGGCGTTGCGGGTCTCGCTCTTTTCGTGCTCGAAACTGACCAGGCAGTAAGCCGTCAGGGCCATGACCTCCCAAGCCAGCAGGAAGAAAAACGCGTTGGCGGCGGCGAACACCAGCGTGGTTGCCAGCAGCATCAGGTTGCAGAAGGCGGCGAGGACGCCGACGTTCTTTCGCCCGTAATAGCCGCGGACGTAACCAAAGGAATAAATGGACACGGCCACGGCAAGCAGGGAAACGATCAGCACGAAGAACGCGCCCAGCGGGTCGAGCTTGAGGGAGAGGCGCAGGTTGGGAAGCAACGATGGGGCCAGGTCAAAGGCGGCGGCCGGGCCGGCGACGCCGGAGGCCAGGGCCGTCACTGTGGCGACCGCGGCAAGCAAGCCGCCGACCAAGGAACCACCAAACCCGACCGCCGTAGCGACCCGATCCCGCCGGGAGGTCAGCAAGCCTCCAACGATCCCCACCGCATAAGCCCCGAAGGCGGCCTGGAGCAAGAGCGTGGGGAGTTTGGAAAGCATGGGTTGGTTTGGGAAATTTCCTTTACTCGCCTTCGGACCTTGATCTCAGCCGTTCATCCGTGACGCACTTTGACCTTCTCCAGCACGTTTAAAATCGCCTCCCCATCCGCCGCCGAACCCAACTCCTCCAGGAGCCCGGTCTGCTGCCCGAGGCGCGCCAGGCTGGCCAGCAATTGCAAGTAGCTGGCCGCATCCGTCGCCGGCACGGCGAGCAGGAAGACGAAGCGCACGCCCCAAGAACTACGCGCCCCCCAACTCACGGGTTGAGACGCGCGCCCGAAGGCAAATCGCAAGTGTTTTACCCCGCTCATGCGCGCGTGGGGAAAAGCCAACCCCGGCTCCAAGGCCGAATTTGACAACAACTCCTGGTTGAGGGCGGTGTGATAAAAGGGGAGAAGATCCACGACCGTTCCCTCGCGCTGCAAGACCTGGCTGAGCTCGCTGATTATCCCGGCGGTGTCCCGTTCGCGCAATTCCGGCACGATCAGCGCCGCGCCGGTATATTCCGCCAACGTCGCCGGAGCTGCGACATTCAATGCCCCGTCAAAGACCATAACCGAGTTAAAATCCTAAATTCAATGCCGGCAATTCAGAGCCGCTGAGTCGCCGTTTGCTCCCGCGCGCATCCGCCGGTTTCCAGGGTTCAGGAAACTACCGCCACCTTAGGCTGCTTCGGCTTGCGGGGTTTGCGGGCCTTCTTGGCCTCGACGGGCGCTTCCACCGATGGCTCGGAAGCTGCGGGCGCGGCCTCGGGCGCTTCGGCCAAGTAAAGATAGCGGCCGCAATTATCACAAAGCTGAATGTCCTCCCCGCGCATCACAATCGTTACCTTGCCAATCGGCAGCGTCATATGACACCCCGCGCAAACCTGGTTCCGAATCAGCGCGACTCCCTTCTTTTCGCGCGCCCGCAGGCGATCATAATGGCCGAGAAACGGCTGGGGTATGATTTTACGGAGTTCCTCAATTTGCGATTCGGTGTTCTTGCCGGTGACCTCACCGAATTCAAGGGCTTGCAGCTTCAACAAGTTATCGAGCACAGCATTCATGGCTGACTAAATTAGCAAGTTTCGCACCGAATTACCAGCTAATTACATAAGTAGTTGGGCGGTAAACAAATAGCACTGATGAATCGCCCGCCCTTGCCGGGCTGGTTTTCGCCCTGGTTCCCGTTTGTGCAGTGTTTGCACTGGCTCGGGCCGCGCTGTGCAGACGCGCGTGGAGGGGTTTCGCCAGCGCCGGGAGAATCCCTAAAGACAAAACTGGCGTCGCCCTTCCTCTCAGGCGACGCCAGTATGCTGCGACCACGCTCTTGAGAGCGTGAGTTGATTCCCCAAAAAAATTAGCGCTTCTTTCCCACGCGGCGGGGGGCCTTCGGAGCCTGGGCCGGCTGGGCCGCGGGCTGGGCGGTGGTGGCAGCGGCAGGCGCCGGAGCCGTTTCAGTCTTGGGCGCGCAAGCGCAACCGCAAGTGGTCGTGGCGGGAGCCGCCGTAACAGTAGTGTTCGTTTCGCTCATATTCTAATAATAGTTCGTTTTCGATTTCGTTTTTTCTGGTCGCCTCCCAATGGAGCAACCGTCACTATTGAAAGCATAAGCCATGCCAGGAGTCCCTAGCCATATCATAAGTATCTTACAATGAATGAGTTAAGTAGTTTTCCGTTCCCTGGGACGCTGCCGCGGCTGACCGCTTTAAACTCGTTTTGGCGCAATTCCTGCACCGCGCGGGCGCGGGTTGTGCAGCTTGGCGGGGGAGTGAAGGCGCGGCCCTGGAATTAGCGCGGCCAACCGGTGAACGTGGGTATCGCCCGGGCGCGAATGTCTCCCTCAAAAATCAACTCCACCTGAGGTACCAGGAGGTCCCAACGGCGGCGCACGGTGAAGGTGGTCTTGCCCGCATAGGCGGAAGCTTCGAGCGCCTCCCAGCCGTTCAGGTTCCACGCCGCAAAACTGTGCCGATAAAAGTGCCAGGACTGGATCGAGTGTCGCCACGGGCGAATGTCCACGTTGAGAGCGCGCTTGAGAATCGGCTGAAGGAAGTCCCAATCCCGGTCAATATAAACCGCATGCGGGACGAAGGACCGCCGTTTGAACCGCTCCACGCTGGGCGGGTGCTCGATATGGATGAGCAGGTCCAGTGGGTCTTCGTCCGAGTGCAGCAATAGGAACGGGGGCTGGAACACCGCATGGATCAGCGTCTGGTTGGTCAACGCCACCAGGGCGTCAAGCAGCGTGGGCTCGCGATTCGTCAAGATCGCCGTGGCCCGCCGGAACATGTAGAACTCATCGGTCGCCCCGGGCATGAAGATGAGCGCCTTGACTACGTCGTTGGACTGGAAGGCGTTGAGCATGACCGGGATGCAGTTGGTCCGATCCAATTGCGTCACATAGGTTCCTAGCGGCATCTGACTTAGAGCGGCTTCCCAGGATTCCGCCGCGCCACCCCAGGCCCGCCCCAAGCCGAGGGCGAGGAAAAGCGTCAACCCCAGCTTCTTCGGGCGCGGACCCACAGCCGACCAGCCCAATATTCTCCGAGCGTTCATGGGGCAAAAATCTACCTGAAGCGCCCGCCCTTGGCCAGCGTGGAACAACAAGCCGGGATCCCCTCCCCGCCTCCTCCAGTTCAGTGGGTTGACAAAAAACGGGGATAAGCTCTCGCCATTTGTCGTGGCGGCGCCACTCGGGTCGCGGGTCGCGCGCTGCTCTTGCAAAGGGGCGAGAACCGTTTAGTCTGATCTCGGGTATGACAAGCATTTCCCACCCGTGCCTATACTTTTAGGTTGAAGCCCTTGGATGACGCCTTATGAGAACTACGACGCCGTGCCGGCGAATTACGCGCGCTGGAAAATGACCCTGCCCAGTACCAACGCCTTTATTGTGAACCTCCCTACGCCACTCAGCAAACCCAGGGACCCTCGGCGCAAGGAGACTCTGTCACCCCTCGAGACCACGGCCCCCGCGCGGCGCTCGAGGGGACGAGGGTTTACCTTGATTGAATTGCTGGTGGTCATCGCGATTATCGCCATCCTTGCGGCCATGCTCCTGCCGACCCTATCGCGGGCGCGGATCCGCGCCCAGAGAATCCAATGCGCCGCCCAGCAGCGGCAACTGGGCATCGGCTTGACCCTGTTCAGCACCGACCATAATGATATCTGCGCCCCCGCGGCCTATCGGACCGGCGACTACCAGTACCAGCTATCCTGGGACGATTACATCCACCGCTTTATCGGCGGCGTGGACAGTGATGAAGACCTGTTGCTGGGCATCACGGCCACCAACAAAGTCCCCCGCATCCTCAAATGCCCGGCGGACAAGATAGAATTATCGATCTCGTGGGGACCCTACGCCACGCGCCGCTCCTATTCCCTCAACCTGGGGGGCATGTGGGATCGGCTCGCCGGGGCCCCTATGCCCGCTCCGAAGTTCGGGACCGGCTTGTATATCTCCAGGAATGATGGTTCGCTACCGCCTTGGGATCCGCCCGGGTTCAAGACCAGCGTGGTGCAGGACAACGCCGGCACCATCCTGTTAGCGGAAGTGCCGAACGGCGAGAACATGGCGGGCAACGATTGGCCCTCCTTTTGCGCCGGCCCAAACTACAGCAGCGGCAATTTTAGCGGTCTCACCCCCGATTGCTTTCAGCTCGGCAACTCTCAATACAATTACGGCTCCGCCTCTTACGGCCTGCACGCGGACCGGTTCAATTACCTCTTCTGTGATAACCACGTGCAAGCCCTCAAGACGTCCCAGACAGTTGGGTCCGGCACCGTGTTAGCCCCGCGCGGCATGTGGACCATGGCGCAAGGCGATTAAGGAGCCGTCGCGAGGAACTCCAGCAGGTCGGCCATGTCCTGGACGGCCAAACCCTGCTCCAGCCCCTCGGGCATGAGCGACCAAGGTTGGGTCTCCAGCGACTGAACACAGTCCCGCGCCCAAACCGCCGCGACTCCTCCAGGCTGACGCAGGGTAACCGTGGTCGGGGTCTGGCCGGCTTTAACTCCGAGCGCAATGTCCCCCATGCGGGTCTCCAAGACAGTGGTTGCGCCTTCGGCCGACACGTCGAGATTCGGCTCGAGGATCGCGTCCAAAATGCGATCTTTGCTCTGGGCGCGAACGCCGTCAAGGTCCGGCCCCAGGCGCTGCCCCTCGCCACCCATTTGGTGGCAGGCGGCGCAACGCGCCCGGAACACGGCGCGACCCTGCGTCGCAACGCCCACCATGCGGGCGGCCGGGCGAAATTGTTGTTCCGCCACCGGACGTTGGGCCGCAAAGGGCCCCAGAAGCTTCCGGGCGCGGGCGCGGATCGCCGGGTCCCGGTTGGCGCGCAGGAAGTTGACTTGGGCGGGCGCCAACTCTGCCGCTCCGATCCGGCCAGCCTCGATGGCGTCGAGCACCGCGCCGACCCGCTCCACCCTGCCCAGCAAGGCGGCTCCGGCCTGGGTGCGCAGGGGCGGGGAGAGGATGCGCCAACTTAGCAGCAAGTCGGCCGCCACGCGCGGATGATCGAAACGTCCCAGCGCCGCCATGGCCGTGGATTGGAGCTGGGGAGGTTCGGTCGGCGCGAGGACGGCGCGCAGCCAATCGCTCGAATCGCTGTAGCTCATCGAACTGACGCCCAGGAGTCGAGCTGCGGCGACCCGGCTACGCCAATCCTCGCCGTCGTGGACGACCACCGTAAGGGCGCTCTTGTAAAAGCGTTGCAGACGCCCGGCCGAGTCCACCATCGCGAGCGAACTCTGCGTCCGGCGCAGGCCCTCCCCCAGAGCGCTGAGCAGGAGAAATGACGGCACGGGCGGCAACGAGTCGCGATCAACAAAGCTGATCACGGGCGCGACCTCCTCGATGCGCCCCCGGACGCCGATCATTTCGGCCATATCCTCGATCCATTGCCAGCCGCCGGCCATTTCGCGGAAGCCCCGATTCACCGCCAACCGGACAAGGAAGATACCGGCCCCGTCATCCTGGGAACTCAGGATGGCGGCCCGCACCCATGGATCTTGGAGGTCGCGGCCCAGCAGCACGGCCAGGATCGGGCCTTTGCCGGTCCAGCGCAAGTTGCCCAAGGTGAGAGCGAGTTGATATCGCACCCGGATCGAATCATCGCGAGCCAGCGCCTGCAGGCGGTCCCAGATCGAAACGGACAACGGGCCGGTTGCCGCCAACTTTTCCAGCAGAGCCACCGCGCACTCGCGCACCCGGGGATCGGAATCGTTCAACCCCAGGAGCAAGTGGGCCGAACGGAGCCGGCCCTGCCCCTCCAACCCGTGGAGCGCCCGGAGGCGAGCCAGGGGCAGCTTCGAATTTCGAAGCACGTTCGTGAGCCATTGCTCCGCGGCCGGATCTTGCCGCTCATAGAGCAGCCTGCCCGCGGTATCCACCGCCCAACCGTTGCCCTGCGCCAGCGCCGCGATCAACTCCACCGTTTTGGCTTTGTCCAGCTTCGGCAGGGCAGACGGCTGGGCATGTTCAGGTACAATGCGATAAATGCGCCCTTGCCCCGCATCCACCCGATGATCCGCCACATAAAGAGCGCCGTCCGGCCCATTGACAAGCTGCCACGGACGGAACGCGGGGTCGGTCGCGATGAGAAATTCCGTGCCGCGCTCATCCGCGGCGCGGTGGGCGTCCACCGTCAACCCGCGGTCGTGGAGCACGACGCGGTGGATGAGATGGGATTCGGGATCGGGTATGAAACAGTTATCAAGATAGTTCGACGGGAAAAGGCCGCCTCGATAGAAAACAAACCCGCGCGCCGCGGTAAGCCAGCCAGACACCAGGCCGCCGGAACCCATCCCCCTATCCTCCGGAACCGGCGCGCGGTTGCCTTCACCCCACCGAAAAATCCGGGTTGCCGGGTCCGCCGCGTCCACCATTTCCGGCGGAGCCGGAAACCAGGGGTTGCGCGCATAATAGCGCGGCTCGAAAATCGACTGAAGCAAGGGGCGGTTAAGATCCCCGGTCCATCTTCGACCGGAAGCGTCGAAGCTCAAACTCGACTCGGCGTGACCGGCTTCCAAAACCACCGCCAAGGTACGGGGATCAAAGGCGAAATCGTGGCCGTCCAGCGAAACCGCCCGACGCGCCGCGCCGGTCGGCGGCAGAACCGTCCCCACCAGGCCGGCGCCCGCCGCGTGGATGCGATGATCCAGGCCCCAATTGAAGTTATTGGGCAGGCGATGTTTGCCGGGGGAATTAGTGCCCGCGCCAAAACCAGTCAGCACCACCTGGCGCAAGTCGGCGCTGGCGCCGCCCGTGCGATCCTTGAAATAGAGGAGATCCGGAGCGGCGGCAACAAAGACACCCCCGCCATAACACGCCAGGGCTGAGGCTCTCGGCACCTGATCCGCATAAACCGCGCTGGCCTGAAAAACTCCTTTCTCGTCCGCCTCGTCCAGCACTCGAATGCGTCCCAAGGCCGGACTCGAACCGCCCCCGTATACGCTCTCCGACGATTCGAGGACAAACAACCGTCCTCGCTCGTCAAAAGCCAAGGCGCTGGGCGAGGTCACCAGGGGTTCAGCCGCCACCAACTCGATGCGGAAGCCCGGCGCCACGCGAAATCCGGGAGCGCCGGCGACCGAGAGCCCCCTCCGAAGTGGCGCGCTGACGCTCTTCGCCACCGCCCCGGTCCCGAGGGCGGCGGGCCGAGCGCCGGCCTCGACTCCGCTCCCCCGGGCGCTCCATTGAACCCACAGAAACAGGGCCGCAGCCAAGGCTCGGTTCCAAAGCTGATGATGCGGACTCAACCGGCGGATCTTCATAGGCAAAGGCACGGGGGCTTCATCAACGGCTGAACAGGCCGAAGAAATCCTTGAGACCACGCCAGGGACCACGGTCGCCCGGATTAAAAAAGCCGCCCTTGGCGGCGCGGAGATCAAATTGCATCCAAATGCCGATGCTTTGCGCTCCGCGGCCATGGGAGCGGATGGCATCAATCCCATAGCCATAGCCGAGCATGATTTTGCTCGACTCCGTCTTGTAGAGCAGGCCGGCGCCCAGGCCGGTATTCCAATCGCCCGGTTGCTCCAGGCCCGGCAGGTAGTCGACGACGGCCGTAGCGGCGGCGACATCCAGGTTCCATCGGTGGCGGGCGTCGAGGGGGAGAATGTAACTCCCGCTCAGAAGGGCAAACTGGCGCGCGCTGATTTCCTGGTAAAAATAGCCGGGCAGAGAAAGCGGGTACTCCGAAGCCAAGGGCAGGAGGCCGCCGAGACGGTAGGCGCTGAATCGATCCGCATCCAGGCTCGTGCCGGTGGTCACACTGATCTCGAAGCGATGGCGGGACTCCGGCAGCGTGTAGGCCAGGAACGCCTCGCCCCAGAACAGGTGCGCATCGGGCCGAAGCGTCCGTGGTTCGCTCTCGTAGCCATAGCCGCCATCCTCGCTGCGCCAAAAGCCCTCGTACCACGCGGAAAGTTCCATAGCGAGGTCGGGGAAAAGGGTGGGCTCGCGCCCGCCCCAACGCGCGCCCGCGCGGACACTGAAGGTCGTGTGGTCCGGCGGCGTCCGGAAACCCGGGGCCGTATCGTCGTTGGAGTCGAAGCTTGAGAAATGGCCGAGCACCCGCACCAGGCCGTTAAGCGGTATCTCCCGGCCGGGATTAAACAGGTGATAGAGGCTTACCCCCCCTTCTCCGCTCGCGCCGAAAAAGGACTCCTGGGGCAGGAAGGTCCCGCGCCGTATTTCCTGGTAGCTATCGGCGAAGCCGCCGCCGGCCGCGTCGATCCCGAGGTCTGTGTGCTCTCCCAACAGACCGATGATACCCAATTCGGCGTCGAGGTAAACCGGCGCCACCGCCAGCCGGAGAGTGAGATTGGTCTGGAGAAAATCCGGCTGGTTGTGATAAAGGAAGGCATAGCCGGAGAGCGGCGGATGCCCTTCCAACGGCATATTATAGCCGAACTGGACCAGATCGCGGGCCACAGGGTCGATTTGGCCCTGAACCGCCAAAGGCCCGATACAACACGACAGAGCCACCAAGCTCACCCGGCGCCAAGAACGCTTCACAAAGCGACTTGGTAACCCAAAGTCAGACGCTTGGCAAGCCGGCTTCGACAGCCGCCAACAAGCTGGCCGCCGCGCGGGCGTGGGAAATCAAGGAGCGATGTTCAGAGGGATTACCCCTGGAGCACGTTGCCGACGATCGTGAGAAGCTCCTCGGCATTAAAAGGTTTGCTGAGGAAGGCGCGCGCGCCGCGCCGCAATGTCTCGCGCTGGAATTCGTCGGTGGCCAGGCCACTCATAGCGATAATAGGCAGGTTGGGGGATTGTTCGCACAAGAGAGTGAGGAGTTGTCGGCCATCGGCGAACGGCATCATGATGTCGGTGATCACCACCCGGATGCGATCGTGGTTGCGTTCGAAGAGGTGGACGGCTTCGGAGCTCCTGGAGGAAGTGAGAGTCTGATACCCACCGCGCCGAAGCACATTCTCGACCATGCGCAAAATGGCGGATTCATCATCCACGACGAGCATCAGCTCGCCGTGTCCGCGCGCAATAGCCGCGGCGTTTTTTGGATCGCCGACGAGGTCAGGGGATGCGCTCGCGGGGATGAAACACTGAAAGGTCGTTCCGACTCCGAGCTCGCTCTCGACGAGGACGAACCCGCGATGACTCTCCACGATGCCCAGCACCGTAGCCAGGCCGAGCCCGGTCCCTTTGCCTTGGGGTTTGGTCGTGAAAAACGGGTCGAAGATTCGGTCCAGGACTTCCGGAGATATCCCCGTGCCGCTATCGGAGACCTTAAATACCACGTAGGGAACCGGACGCGCGTTGGGGTGGATATTCACGGAGTGGTCGTCAAAGGTCTTGTTCTCCAGGGTAAGGAACAGGACGCCGCCGTCGGGCATGGCATCACGCGCATTGACACAAAGGTTCATCAGCACCTGGTGGAGCTGGGAAGGGTCGGCGAGCACGGTGGCCGGTTCCTGCGCGCAGTCGGTGTAAATCTGGATATTCTTAGGAAAGGTCTGCCGCAACAATCGAACGATCTCCTTGACCAGGTGGCGAGGCTGAACCGGGCCTTGCTGAGATTCACCGCCGCGGGCGAAGGTCAGGAGCTGCTTGACGGTTTCCCTGCCCCGCAAACCGCTCTCAAGGATGACGTCGATAATCTCACGCGCTTCGGCATCCTGGTGGCTCTGCCGCAACAGATCCGCGGCCATTAGGATGGGACCGAGAATGTTGTTCAGGTCGTGGGCCACGCCGCTGGCCAGGGTGCCGACGCTCTCCAGGCGCTGCGCGCGGAGGTATTGGGCCTCCAAGCGCTTCCTCTCGGTAATATCATTGCAGGTGATCAGGATTGATTTGGGTTCTCCATCGGCATCGAGCAGGAGGCTCCAACGGCTGTCGACCTCTCGGGCTTTGCCTTCGACGCTGCACAGGGTCAAAGCGCCGATCCAGACGCCATGCTCGCCCACTGCTTTCAACGCGGCCCGCAGGGCCAGCTCCGAGCGCGGCCGCAGCACCTGGGATAAATCCAGGCCCAACACCCCGGGGAGTCTTAGCCCCGTCAGCTCCTCCGCCGCCGGATTCATGAACTGGACGCCGCGCTCAAGATCCAAAACAATGATGCCATCGTGCGTCTTCTGGAGGAGGGCCGCCTGTTCGTGAATATGATCCTCGGCCCGCTTGCGTTCGGTCGCATCGACCGTCAGGCTCATCACCTGCGTCTGCCCGGCTATGACGACGGGTCTGACGGAATACCGGATGTTCCGCCGCTCCCCCGTCGCCAGTCTGACTACTTCCACCTCCTCGTCCTGCAGGAGCCCTTGCGCGAGAAACTTCGCTCTCATCCGCCCCGAATGCTCGGGATCGACGGTCCTATAGAACTCCTCCTGATGCCTCCCGACAATCTGTTCACGCGGAATCCCCAGGTAATCGCAAAAACTCTGATTTGCGTCATAAATAACCCCCTGCATGTCCGACAAGGTAATGCAGTAGGGGGCTAGATTGAAAATCGTCAGGTACTTTTCCCCACTTTCAATCAACGCGTCGATCGCCTCCTCTTGTTCGGTGATATCTCGCGCCAACGTTAGGTTGTAGCTGGACTCGGCATACTCAAGGTAGTGGGCTTTGACTTCGACCTTGAAGATCCGTCCGGTTTTGGCCCGATGACGGCTTCGCAAGTCCAGCGCTCCGCGAGCCTTCAGCTCGCGCCACTGTTCGAGCCACGGTTCCATCGACAGGTTCGAGTCTACCTGGCCCACAGTAAGCTCCAGCAACTCTTCGCGCGTGTAGCCCAAGGCCCGACACGCCTCTTGGTTGGCGTAATGGATGCGGGCCTTCTGATCGATCAAATAGGCCGCCTCGTGAACGTGATCGAGCGCGAAGCTCAGCAACGCGATGCGCCGCGCGCTCCATTGGCGATCGGCGATGTCGCGGCAGGCCCCCTTGAAACTGTTCCTCATGGCGCCGTCTCCGCCGGATTTAGGTTCGGATGAAGGCGTCATACCCGGTTAGCGACAACCCGGATGCAACCCGCCATCTGGGGGACCCTCGCGATGGACGGGAGTTGGATGAGCTCCCGCGCCTTGAGCACGGGATTGCCGTAGAACTCCCGCCCCAAGGCAAAAGTTAAGTGCGGGCCGGCGACGCCGGCGCATTGGTTCGATTCCGGTAGGGTCTTCACATTCATATTTGGTTCGATCCGCTGTCCACATCCCGCCTCTTTCGCGAGGGGCGTGTCCCTCCCGGAAGACGCTTAGTTTTCAGGCCTGACAATCCTTGAACCCGCCCTCCACAGCGCCCTCGCCGTTTTCGCCCGCGCCGAATAGCGCGGCAGGATGGCGGCGTGGAAAAATGAGCGTCTTATGGGTGTATCCGCCTTGTGAATCGCGGCGGTTCGGAGAGGAGGCGGACCCGCCGCCGGCCGGGTTCAACGCCGTGCGCTTATTGCTTGAGTATACGACCACCGGCTTCGAGGGGCCGACGTCGGCGGAGGATCCAACCAGCGTCAGAAGTTGGGTCACCGCGTCCTTCAGCGCCTCCGCTTGCGCGTTGAGTTCCTGGGCCGCGCTGGCGCTCTCTTCAGCGGTGGCGGCGGTGGATTGCGTGACTTGGTCCATCTGCGTAACCGCGCTGTTGACCTCGGTGACACCCTGGCTCTGCTCCTTGGAAGCGGCGGCGACTTCGGCGACCAATTCATCCACTTGCCGAACTTTGGCGACGATTTCCTCAAGGCGCTGCGTGACCTTGGCGCTGATTTGCACGCCCTGCCCGGTGTTGGCAATGGCTCCCTCGATTTTAGACGCCGTCTCTTTGGCGGCTTGCGCGCTCCGCTGGGCCAGGTTGCGCACCTCTTCAGCGACCACCGCGAAACCCATGCCCGCTTCCCCGGCGCGGGCCGCTTCCACCGCCGCGTTCAAAGCCAGGATGTTGGTCTGGAAGGCGATCTCGTCAATGGTCTTGATGATCTTGGCGATGTCGTCGCTCGAAGCTTTGATGGCAGCCACGGCCGCGGCCATGGCCAGCATATCCGTGGCGCCGGCATCGGCTGAGACGCGCGCTTGCCGGGCAAGGCTGTTGGCCCGCTCGGCGCTCTCCGCGTTATGTTTGGTCATACTCGAGATCTCCTCCAGCGAGGCGCTGGTTTCTTCCAGGGAGGCGGCTTGCTCGCTGGCGCCTTCCGCCAGGGTTTGGCTGGCCGAGGACACCACCGCGGCGGATCCATTCACCAATTGAGCCGCTTGGGAAAGCCGCGCGGCGATGGCCCCGAGAGTCGCCTTTATCCGGCTGGCGCTCCGGGTTACCATCACGGTGGCTAGAATAGCGAAACCGATGTTGGCGGAGCCCAACCCCAATACGCTGTCCTGGATGCTCCCGAACTTGGTAACCGTGAGCGCGGCGCGACCGGAAGCGAACTCATCACAAAAGGTCTTAAGCCCATTGGCAGCCTCATCAAGCCGCTTCACCAGCGGAGGGATATCTTTGTCGAGGACGAGCATGGCGCCTTGGAAGTCTTTATCCAACTGGGCCTTGAGCCGACCCATAGCTTGGACGTAGTCGTTGAGGCATCCGTCCAGGGCGGCGACCCGATCATGGCCCGCGCCGGCCGGGAAAAGCTGCTTGAGCTGCGCGAGTAATTCCCGGTTTGCGCGGGCCAGATCCTCCAGTTGCCCCGCCTTGATGGGTCGTTCCTTTTCCTGGACGAACATCAGTTCGTAGGAATGCAGCCGATAAACTGCCAGGTTTTCCTGCAGCGACGCCAGGCGCCGCAAGCTGGGCAAGCCCTCGGTTACCAGGCCTCGGGTGGCCTGCCGCCCCCCTTGGCATACGGTCCAGAGCACGAAGCCCTGGAGCGCCAGGAACAAGAGCAGCGTGCCTACAATTATCTGGATCGTTCTGAAGGTGCGGCGGATGGATTTAGTTGAGTGAGTTTTCACAGCAATTCGTTGGTTGAGCGGTCACTTGATGTTCGATAATTTCCTTTGCGTCCATGAACCACCTAAAGTTACTTCAGCTCGATCTTCTTGACCCCTTTGAGCGCGGTGCCGGCCGGAACCAAGGCGATGGCGCCTTTGGCTTCCGCGACCAAGGCAACCACCTGGTCCGCGGATTCGGCCTCTTTCGGCAACTTACCCCGGCCGCTGAAGGTGAGACGTTGCCAATGAGTACGGAATTGGCTGGCCGACATGCCCGTCGCCTCCTGCAATGCTCCATCAGTCTTGTCAGTCAGCAGGACGATGACGATCGCCTGACCGCCGTCCCAATAGGCGGTCTTGCCCAGGAGAATATCCTTAAGCGCGGTCTTATCCAAAGCTGCGGCGGTCACGTTCTCGTTGACGATCACCTCCACGCCCGATTGCGCCCGCAGACCGCCGGTTCCTCCAACCAGAAGCAAGAGGTAGATTAGATATAGCTTAATCCAGTGTGTTTTCATAAATGGACCTTTCCAAAAGCGAGGCGAGTTAGAAACTGAAGGTAGTCTTGAGCGCGAGCATGAACCAGGCATCTTCGTTGCGCGTGGGATTCGCGTGATTGTCGTTCAAGAGGCCTGTGCCCCGCAGAGAATGGCCCTCGATCTTCAACTGCCACCACGGCTTCGGGTCGAAACGGAAGGCCATCGCGAGGTCCCGCTGGTATTTGTCGGAAGGCAGCGATGCGGTTTCATGATCTTCGGTGTAATACGCCCCCAGCTCGAGCCACCGGTTGAAACGATAGGCGCCGCTCACGTACCACGCCCAAGGTTTCATGAGTTCGCGCCCCACGACCGCGCCGCGATAGTAATCATGCTGGTTGTTTTCCCGCAAGACCAGCTCCGACTGAAACGTCCAAGACTTCACGACGTACTCGACAGAGAAGTGTCCCGACACGCTATCAACCTCGCTATGGAGTTGTCCCGGTCCATAGGGCGGATTGACGGCGTAATCGTAAGCGAGACCCAACGACTCCGACGCGCTGGCGCCCACGCGCAAACCTTGCAGGGGCGTATTGTACCATAATTGGGTGCCGTACAACAGACAGCCATGCACCGAATGCAAGGCGGCGTAAGGCGCGGGCGGCATGACGCCCTCGAGATCGCGCGCGACGCCGCCGTTGCTGGCCGGATTAATGAAACCAGCGTAGGCTTCATAAGACAGGCTGCCCGCATCCCTCAGGTTGAAGTTGCCGTAGAATGCCCCCCCATCCATCGAGGCGTAGAAATCACGGAAGCGGGCGTCATAAACGCCTTGCGGCAGCAGGACAAAGGTGCGAGCCAGGTCAAGGTCCACTACCTGGTTGTAAATCCCCTCGGGGCGACGGATGCGGCCCCCGCGAACTCCAAGCTGATCGCAGAAGTTGTAGTCCACCAACCCGTAATCCAGCATCGGATCATATTGCCCCACATTGCCTATGTCGAAGGCAAAGGCCTGGGCGGCGATGCGCGTATGCGGCAATGGCGAGACCGAGGCATTGAGTCCCAATTCACTGAACTGGAAGGAGCCGTCTTGGGTGTCTCCACCGAGATAGTCGTACTTGGTCGTGGCAAGGAACCCTTGACTGGCGAAGCCATGGAAGGTGACAGCTGGGAGGTTGCCGATTCTGAGGTCCGTTCCCTCGAACCGGAGGAACGATTTCGGGCTGGGTGTCGCTCCCCCGAGGCTGCCGGAAGCTGCGGTCCCGGCTTGCGCATTATTGGTATTGGAGGCGACGCCGGCCGCGCCCTGGCCGTAGCCCGCCGCGCTTGCGGCCAGCAGCGCGGCGCCGATCATCAGTCGATGTCTCAGTGGGTTCGTGCTCAAGCGTCGACAGGTATTGGAGTCCATGGTTTTCGCGGAATGGCATTCAGTTATGGTCATAAGTTTTCCCGGCAGGCGCATTCCAACTCCGGGAGCCACTCACAGGAGGGCTCACGAGACCCGTTAAAGGTTCGGCCTATCGAGCCGATCAGCGCGCCTTACCGTCAGGGTTGCCATCGGCATCCGGCGAGTCTTCTGCAATTGTGTGAACCCTGATTTTGGGTTACGTGAATCCCATGATGAGCGAGGCGGATGCGGCAGGGAAAACCCTGATCAGGGGCGGGGTTTCCCCGAGAAAACTGGGCACTGACGAGCCCCAGGGAGCGGAACTCAGAGCGAAGCGATCCCCTCGCGGAGGGCGTAACGCGTCAACTCAACGACCGACGCGCATCCGAGTTTGGTCATCAGGTGAGCCCGATGCGTTTCAACGGTCTTGAGGCTAATGTGAAGCCGGTCGGCGATCTCTTTGGTGCGGACCCCTTCGGCGGTCAGTTTGAGAACCTCCCGCTCGCGTTCCGAGAGGGGAGAGGGCGGCGGACAGTCCTTGGTGGAGAGCAACCTACGGTAGTCTTCCATCAGTACAGTAGCCACCTCGGGGCAGAAATAAGACTTTCCCGCCAGCACGGTGCGAAGCGCCCGAATCAAGTCGTCCCCGGCATTGGCCTTGAGCACGTAGCCGCAAACTCCCGCCTGGACCGCCTGGCTGACCAGGTCCGAGTCCGGATAAGCCGATAACACCACTATTTTCATCCGCGGATGGTCGCGCAACACCTGCCGCGTAAGGTCGATGCCGGTCATGTCTTCCATGTGAACATCCACAACCACCAAGTCCGGTGATAACTCCTGGATGCGCTCCAGGGCAGCCTGCCCATTACCGGCTTCGCCGACCACCTCCATATCGGGTTGCTGGCGGATTTTCATTCTCAACCCATCCCGCAACACCTCGTGGTCATCCACCAGCAGGATCCTGGCTTTCATGTCATGGCCTCCTCATTCTTGGAAGTAACTTTTCTAGGGCGGCCAGGAGCTCGTGGGGATTCCACGGCTTGGGGAGAAAGGCCTTTACCACTGGATCCGTTTGGAGGGCTTGCGTCCGCATCTCTGGCAGCCCGCTCGTGGCCAGAATGCGGACGGCCGGGTCGAGCTTCGCCAACTGCCGAATCGTGGCCACGCCATCCATGAACGGCATCCACATGTCCAGGACGACCACCTGGAACGCCGGCTTTCTGAGGGCATATAGGGCGACCGATTCACGCCCGTCGCTGGCAGTGGCCACGCGATACCCATTAGCTTCGAGCGCGCGGCGAGCGGCCCGGCGGATCGGTTCCTCATCGTCCACGACGAGAATCCACTGACCCGCGCCTCGGCGAGTTATCGGGGTTGACTCCGGAGATTCGCTGCCTCTCCCATCTCGCGAAGCCGGCAGGTAAACCGTGAACTGAGTCCCTTCTCCCATGCGGCTTTGGACCTCCACAAAACCACCGTGACTCTTGGTAATTCCCAGCACCGTGGCCAAGCCGAGACCGGTGCCCTGCCCCACCGGCTTGGTGGTGAAGAGAGGATCGAAGATTTTATCCAGGATCTCGGGCGGAATCCCAGCGCCCGTATCCGTGACCCTCAGCGCCACGTAGGCCCCCGCCTTCACCTCAGGATTGACCTGGGCGGAGGCCTCATCGAGCTCAACGTTTTCCGCCCCAACGACCAACGTGCCGGTCTCCGCCATGGCGTCTCGGGCGTTGACGCACAAGTTCAACAGGACCTGGTGGATCTGAGTGGCGTCACCACTGATGGGCCAGAGTTGCTCCGAGGCGCGCACCTTAAGCGAGATCGACTTGGGAAACGTCTCCTGAACCATGCGGGTGGTCTCGCGCATCAGCTTGTTTAAGTCCAGATCCCGACGTTTTCCGTCGCCGCCGCGACTGTACAGCAAGAGTTGTTTGATGATGTCCGTGCCCCGGCGCGCGCTGCTCTCGATGAGCTGCACATACTCCTGGTCCTCAGGGTCCATCCCGGGCCGCGACAGCAGGTCGGCCGCCATGAGGATGGGCGTCAAGATGTTGTTCAGATCGTGCGCGACACCGTTGGCCAGCCGGCCCACGCTCTCCACCCGCTGCATGCGCAGCAGGTTGGCCTCGAGCGTCTTTTGTTCCGTAATGTCGATGGTCACGCTAATCACGCAGGGCCGACCCGCGAGCGGGAGGATCCTGGAGGAGTAAAGGACTACTCTCCGCGCGCCGTTCGACGAAACGACCAGCTCCACTTCCTCATTGGTAAGACATCTCTGCGCCATAAGTTTCCGCTTTATGCGGTCGGAGTATTCGGCATCCGTGGTCTTGAAAACCTCATCCTGCAGCCGGCCGATAATCTGCTCTCTGTCGAGGTACAGGGAATGACAACCTTCCTGGTTGATATCAACTATCCTCCCCTCCATGTCCACCAGGCTGATAGCGTACGGAGCCAGGTCGAAGAGAATTCGAAACTTCTCCTCACTTTCAGCCAGGGCATCGGTGGCTTGTTTGCGTCGGGTGATATCCAACAGGCTGAATTGCATGAGCCGGCGCTCCCCCGACTTGAACACCATGAGGTGAACCTCCGCGTCCCAGATCTCCCCGTCGGGACGCTGGTGACGCCATTCAAAAACGACTGAGCCGTCGGCCAGCGCCTTTTCCAGGTACCAACGAGCTTTCTCCGCTGAAGACACCCCGTCGTATTGAACGGGAGCGGAAACCTCGAGTGGCGTCTTTCCCAGAACCGCTTCCCGAGAGGACAAACCGTAGGCCTGGGCGGCCGCGGGATTGCAGTCAAGGAAGCGGGAAGTAGCGGCGTCCATCACTACCATGGGCAGCCGGGAGGTGTCGAAAAGCCGACGGCGGAAGGCTTCGCTTTCCCGCAGCGCCTCCTCCGCCCGTTTGCGCTCCGTCACATCGACGGTCACGCTCATCACACAAATCTTGCCGCCGAGGGGAATGGGTCTCGAGGATAGAAGAATACCGCGCCGGGCGCCGGTCGCCACGTCGACGATGTCCAGATCTTCGTTGTGCAGGTATCCTTGCGCGATCAGTTTCCCCTTAATCCGAGCCGAAACCTCCAGGTCCGCGATCTCGAAAAACTCCTCACGGCGCCGTCCGATAACCTGTTCGCGGGGGAGATTCAAGAACTCGCAAACGCTCTGGTTGACGTCAAGGTATCGCCCCTCCATATCCGACAACGCAACGGAGTAAGGGGCGAGCTCAAAGAGCGTTCGATAGCGTTCCTCCGCCTCGCGCAACGCGTCGGCGCGCCGGTGCGCGTGCTCCAGGTTATCCCGAACGCTCTGGTTCAACAGGCCTATCGCCAAGGCCGTGATACTTAACACAATGACGAGGTCGATCAGGTTTTCCAGCGAAGTACGGCCGCTGTAGGGCGTCGCCGACCAGCCGTTCATTTCCGCCAGCACGACGCCGCCGGCGCAGAGGATTACCGCCAGCGAGATACCCGCAAACCAACGCCGACCAGTCAGCAACCCGGAAATCGCAAGGACCGAGGGATAGGCCAGCAGGGCCGGATCGCGAAACCCGTCCCGGCAGGTGCACAACAGACTGGTGGTCATCGCCAACAGGGTGAAGATCAGGAGCTGGACAGCGCACTTGAGCCGCCCTTGGTGATTGAGCCAAAGGACCGCCACCATAAAGACCTCGCTTAACACCAATATGTCCACCGCGCGCCAATCGCCCGCCCAAGCGTTATGCGCCACAGCCGCTATCCCGCCGAGGATCAAAGCCAGTGATATAAGGTGAACACAACGCCCTTGTCGGTCCTTTTGATCCTCCCCTGTAGCCGCCGGGGAGGAAATGAAACCGAACTGAAAGGAGGCCAACTTCATGGCCTCGGCGCGCTCCCGTCCCAACAGCCATTGCGGTGCCACTGCCCCATTAGGCAAGGTTTCATGGTTGCGGTAGAGTAGTGGAAATCCCGCGCGGCGCAACTGAATAGTGCGGCGCTAAATCGCGTTTCGCGAGCAGTGTTTCCGCGCCCTTGCCGCCGCCTCCGGTTAAGAAGTTACGCCCCATGTCGGGGCTCTGCTCCAGGCCGCGGCGGCGCGGCGGGGGCGGCTTGACAAACTCGGGGCGTAGATTACGGTTTTCGAGTCTATAACCGTAAATGAGCATTGAGAGCATCAAGGGAGTCAACCGGGAGCTGTTGCTGGGCTTCTGGAAGCTCCACATTCTCCACCACGCGGGCGCGGAGCCGGTGCATGGGCAGTGGGTCCTGTCAGAGTTGCGCCGGCACGGCTATGACATCAGCCCCGGCACGCTCTATCCCCTGCTCAACCGGATGGAAGGTCTGGGCTGGCTCAAAGGCCGGGACGCGCCGCGCGGCGGACGGCGGGCGCGACGGGATTATCGTCTCACGCCGCTAGGAGGCAAGGTCCTGGAATTGATGCGGGAGCAAATCCGGGAGCTTTACGAGGAGGTCGTCGAGGGTTCCCGGAAAGGCGCGAAGCCATGAATCTCGTCCACTCCGCGCTGCGCCGACCGCTCACGGTCATCGTGCTGATCCTCGGCGTCGTGATGGGCGGCGCGCTGGCCCTGAAGCGGATGCCGCGCGACATCTTTCCCACCCTCGGCATCCCCACGATTTACGTCGCCCAGCCTTACGGCGGCATGGACCCCGCCCAAATGGAAGGCTATCTCACTTATTATTACGAGTATCACTTTCTCTACATCACCGGCATCGAGCATGTCGAGTCCAAGTCCATTCAAGGCGCCGCGCTGCTCAAGCTCCAGTTTTACCCGGGCACCGACATGGCGCAGGCGCTGTCGGAAACCGTGGCTTACGTGAACCGGGCGCGCGCCTTCATGCCGCCCGGCACGGTCCCGCCGTTTGTTACGCGGTTCGACGCGGGGAGCGTTCCGGTGGGGAACCTGGTGTTTTCGAGCGCCAGTCGAACGGTGGGCGAGATGCAGGACCTGGCCTTGAATCGCGTGCGGCCGCTGTTTGCCACGCTGCCCGGCGTTTCGGCGCCGCCGCCCTTCGGGGGAAGCGCGCGGAGCATCGTGATCAACCTGAAGCCGGAGCGGCTGCGTTCGTTCAATATGTCGCCCGACGAGGTGGTCGCCGCCATCACCACCGCCAACCTGATCAGCCCTTCGGGCAACATGCCTATCAACGGGAAATATCCGATGGTCCCCCTCAATTCCGTAGCCCGCAACATCAAGGACCTGGAAGCCGTGCCGATCCGCGCCGGTATCTTCCCCACCGTCTTCCTGCGGGACGTGGGCCAGGTCATCGATGGTTCGGACCTCGTGACCTGTTACGCGCTGGTCAACGGCCGTCGCACGGTTTACATCCCCGTGACCAAACGTTCGACCGCTTCCACCCTTTCCGTGGTGGAGTTGGTCAAAGCGAACCTGCCGAAGTTCCGGAGCGCGCTGCCGCCGGATGTGCAAGTCAGCTACGAATTCGATCAATCTCCGTATGTCACGCGCGCCATCGGCGGCCTCACGCTGGAAGGCGCTTTGGGCGCGGCGCTGACGGGCCTCATGGTGCTGTTGTTCTTGCGGGACTGGCGCAGCGCATTGATTGTGGTGATCAACATTCCCCTTTCGTTGATGGGATCCGTGCTCACTTTGTGGCTGACCGGGCAGACGATCAACCTGATGACTTTGGGGGGGCTCGCGCTGTCGGTGGGCATCCTGGTGGACGAGGCGACCGTTTGCATCGAGAACATCCATACTCACCTGGCGCGCGGCCGTTCCATTGGCCGCGCGGCGCTGGACGCCACCACCGAAACGATCGCGCCGCGATTTCTGGCGATGTTGTGCATCCTGGCGATCTTCAGTCCCGCCCTATTCATGGAGGGCGCCGCCAAAGCGATGTTCCTGCCCCTGTCGTTGGCGGTCGGCTTCGCCATGATCGTTTCCTACCTCTTGTCGAGCACCCTGGCGCCCATCCTGTCGGTTTGGGTCTTGCGCGGACACGAGATCGCGGCGGCGAGCCGCGCCGAGGCGGCGGGCCCCTTCGGTCGTTTTCAGCGGCGGTATGCTGGCTTGGGCCAAAGGCTGGTGCAAGTTCGCTGGGTTACCGCGGGCGTTTACCTGGTATCAGCGGGGGCGGTGATTGTGTTCCTGGGGCGGGGTTTGGGGACGGAGATCTTTCCCAGAGTGGATGCCGGCCAGATCCAACTACGCTTGCGCGCGCCGGCGGGCACGCAGATTAGCGGCGCCGAAGCGATTGCGCTCCAGGCATTGGAGGTCATAAAGCAGGCCGTGGGCGCGCAAAATATCGCCATCTCCCTGGGCTTCGTGGGCGTCCATGCGCCGTCCTACCCGATCAATCTTATTTACCTCTGGAATGGCGGTCCTGAGGAAGGGGTGCTCCAAGTGCAATTAAAACCCGGTGCGCCCGCGCGCATCGAAGAGCTGAAAGAACGCCTCCGACGATCGTTAGCCGAAAAGCTCCCCGGCGTCGCCTTTTCCTTTGAACCGGGCGATATCGTGAGCCGGGTAATGAGTCTGGGTTCGCCCACCCCGATCGAAGTGGCGATCAGCGGCCAGAATCTCGCCGCCGATCGGGCCTTTGGCGAGCGGGTCAAAGCGGCTCTCCAGCAAATACCCTCATTGCGCGACCTCCAGTTTGGCCAGGCGCTGGATTATCCCACGGTGGATGTGAACGTGGATCGCGAGAAGGCGGGCGTCATGGGCGTCAAGATGGCCGACGTGTCGCGCGCGCTGGTGACAGCTACCTCGTCCAGCCGGTTTGTGGCGGCCAATTACTGGGCCGACCCAAACAGCGGCGTAGCCTACCAGGTGCAGGTGCAGATCCCCCAGGCGCGCATGGACTCGCTTGAAGAGGCCAGGAACGTGCCCGTCATGGACCACGCCGGCCAGGCGGTCCTGCTGCGCAATGTCGCCAAAGTCAGCGCCGGCACGGCAGTCGGCCAATACCAGCGCTACAACATGCAGCGCCTGGTAACGGTGACCGCGAATATTGCCGGCGCCGACCTGGGCAGCGTGGCCCGGAAAGTCCACGAAGCCATCGCGAAACTGGGTCCACCCCCCGCCGGCATAACCGTGACGGCGCGCGGGCAGATCGTCCCGCTCGCGCAAATGCTCGAGGGCCTGCGCCGCGGTTTGCTGATGGCGGTAGCGGTCATTTTCCTGCTGTTGGCCGCCAATTTTCAATCCCTGAAACTGTCGTTCCTGGTCGTCTCCACCACCCCGGCAGTGATCGCCGGAGTGGTCCTCATGCTCTGGCTGACCGGCACGACGCTTAACCTGCAATCGTTTATGGGCGCCATCATGGCCATCGGCGTCGCGGTGGCCAATGCCATCTTGCTGGTTACTTTTGCCGAACGCAGCCGGTTGGCGGGAATGGCCCCCGCCGCGGCCGCCGTCGAAGGCGCCCGGGGCCGGTTGCGACCGATTCTCATGACCAGCTTGGCCATGATCGCCGGCATGTTGCCGTTGGCCTTGGGCATGGGCGAGGGCGGCGAACAAACCGCGCCGCTGGGGCGGGCGGTCGTCGGCGGTTTGGCGGTCGCCACCCTCGCCACCTTGTTGGTGCTGCCGTCCCTTTTCGCGCTCGTCCAGACGCGCGCCCACCGGCGGTCCGCCTCGCTGGACCCCACGGATCCGGAAAGCTCCCTCGCGGAGACAAAATAATGCGCTCCACCCGTTCAATGACCAACCAACCCATCGCCCCCCGCATGCGAATCCGCTCATTTCGTTTGACCGCGGGCTCTCTGGCTTTAGCCGCGCTTTGCGGCTGCGGACGCTCGACTCCGGAAGCCCCTCCCCCAATCGCAGCGCCCGTCAACGTTCAAACCGCGCTGCCGAAACGCGGCGAGATTGCCCGCAGCATCACGCTGCCTACTTTCCGCATCCTGGCCTTGCAGGAAGCCACGATTTACGCCAAGGTCCCGGGCTATTTGAAATCGCTCCTGGTGGACAAGGGCGACGCGGTCAAGGAAGGACAAGCGCTGGCCGAGCTTGAAGCGCCCGAACTCCTCGCCGATGAGATCCAATACCAGGCCGAGAGCGCCGTGGCCCGCACCAATTACCTGCGCCTGGCCGAAGCGCGACAAAAGGCGCCGGACCTGGTGGTCCCCCAGACGGTGGATGACCTCCGCGGCAAGTGGGAGGTGGCCCAGGCCAAACTCCAGAAGACCCGCGCGTTATTGCAATATACCCGAATCCAGGCCCCGTTTTCCGGCCTGATCACCGCGCGGTTTGCGGACCCGGGGGCGTTCATTCCTAGCGCTACCGCCGGCAGCTCGCCGCAGAGCGCTGCCCTGGTCACGCTCATGGACTTCAACCGGGTGCGCGTGCAGGTGTTCGTTCCCGAGCCGGAAGTGCCCTTCATCCGCAATGGCGCGCCGGCCAAAGTGATGGTGGAAGAATGGCCGGCTCGGACCTTTCCCGGCGCCGTCACCCGTTTCGCCCATGCGCTAGACCCGGCTACCAAGACCATGCTCACCGAGATTGAGCTCGCTAACCCCACCGGCGAGCTTCGGCCCGGTGCCTACGCCAGCGTGCAACTGGAAGTCGAACGGAAACAGGGCGCCCTTCTGGTGCCCGCGCAAGCCCTGTTAGTGGAGAAAGCGGGAACTTCCGTGTTCACGGTGGTTGAAGGAAAAGCAAAGAAGACTTCGGTTCAGACCGGCTTTAACGACGGCGCCCAGGTTGAAATCGCCAGTGGGATCACTCCCGACCAACCGGTCATCCTCATCGGCAAGCAATCGTTGAATGATGGTCAACCTGTCAGCCCCACGGAGGCCAAATGAACACGGGACTTGGCGGGCTGCGCTGGGCGATCCTGGCGGCGGCGCTGCTCCAATTCGAATGTTGGAGCGCGCGCGCGCAAACTACGAACGAAGCGGCTTTCCCGATTGATCTGCCGACGGCGTTGCGTCTAGCCGGGGCGCGCAATCTCGACATCCAGATCGCGCAGGAGCGCCTGAAGGAAGCTCAAGCCAACCACCAGAGCGCCGCGGAGCAGTTCTTCCCTTGGGTGGCCCCGGGGTTTGCGTACCACCGCCGCGACGGCGTCGCCCAGGCAACTCCTTCGGGAGTGATTTCAGACGCGCACTTCCAATCGTATTCCCCAGGCGCCGCGCTCACCGCCCAAATGGCCTTTGGAGATGCGATTTATAATTCGCTCGCCGCCAAGCAATTGGTCAAAGCCTCTGATCAAGCCTTGGAGACCGAACGCCAGGAAGCAACTCTAACCGCCGCGCAGGAATATTTTGACCTCGTAAAGGCGGGCGCGTTGGTCGCGGTGGTCACCGAAGCGATCCGGATCTCAGAGGCTTACCAACAGCAACTGCGCGAGGCCGTCCGCGCCGGAATCGCTTTCCGTGGGGACGAACTCCGCGTCCAGTCCGAGACCGAGCATTATCGGATTACCTTGGAACAGCGGCGCGAGCAGGAGCGCGTGACCGGGGTAAATCTGGCCCAGTGTCTGCACTTGGATGGGCGGGTGGCCCTGGTTCCACAAGATCCCGGGCTGGCGCCGCTCACGATCTTCTCCACCAACGCCTTGATGAACGATTTGGTGGAACAGGCCTTGAGGGCGCGCCCGGAACTCAAGCAAAGCCAAGCGTTCCTGGCCGCCACCCGCGCGGCGAAAAACGGCCTGGTTTACGGCCCGCTGATTCCTTCGGTCGGCGCGCAAGTCTTCGGCGGCGGCTTGGGCGGCGGACCTGATAACGGCGCCAGCGCGTTCGGCCCCGAAGGAGATTATTCCGTCGGCCTAAGCTGGCGCATAGGTCCCGGCGGTCTATTTGATTCCGGCCGCATCGGCGCCAGCAGGGCCCGATTAGCCGCCGCCCGATTGGCCGATTCGAAGCTCAAGGACTTAATTATCTCCCAGGTGGTTGCCAGCCTGGTCCGAGTGAAGTCCACGGCGGCCCAAATTGAACTGGCCGAGCATAGCCTGAACACCGCCAGCGAAACCCTCCGTCTCACCCAGGAACGCAAACAATATGGCGTGGGCATCGTGCTGGAGGATATCCAAGCGCAACAGGCTTTGACCCAGGCGCGTTCAGATTATGTGACGGCGCTGGCCGATTATAACAAGGCGCAGTACGCGTTGAACAAAGCCTGCGGCAGCCTGGCCGGTACGCCCCCCATTCAACGACCTTGAGCGCGCCAGGGGTCAGGAGAGAGGGCCGGGCTTTGCCAAGCATCATGGGGACTGGGGGCGAGGCGCCGGCTGCCGCTGGACGTTGCCTTGTCCGAGCAACTGGCCGCAATTGAAAACCGATGGTCCAAATTACAAAATGCGACCCCAACGGGGTTACCATTGAGTTGGACCTTTCGGTGTTCTTGTTTACTTGAATTCAAGCTTGAGCTTGAGCTTGAGCTTGACACCAGGATGCCGCTTTGCTAAAGTTAAGTCGGTCTTCGAGTTCGTAAAGCAGCCGCGAGTGGCCCGGCACTCAATATAAATTAATCCTTATTGCGCAGTGCCCTGTCTGAAACGCGCGTTAGCGCGTTGGCGAGATGCCAGCAAGCCGGTGGCCGGGGTCGTGGCGGAGAGAACGCGGGTTATTTATGAGTTAGCGGGTAACCATTCTTAACGACGGCCGTTCGCAATGCGTGGAGGCAACCATGAGAGATTCATCATTCCCAGCAACCAGGCGCGCGGCTTGCTTGCTCGTCGTCATTTCTTTCAGCGTGAGCGTTGGGTCTGCCGTGACGTCCGATCCCGAATCCGAGGAGCAGGCCCTCGCGAGTTGGGCTCAGCGGTTGGCCACCGCTCGGCAGGGTGTGCCGCCGGCGAGGACCCGGTCGCGAACGCTAGAGCAATCCCTCCCCGATCCGGTATCGGCCACTCGCGCACTGCTGAGCAAACATGTGGCGCTTGAACCCGCCGTGATCCACATATCACCCACCCCGCTCATACAGGAACGAGGTCCTGAGGACGTTGTCTGCGCCATCAGCTTTACCGCCCCGGATGGCTCACGGCGCCAGTTCGCTTCGCACCTCCGCCCGGACGACCACCGTCCGCTGTACCACTACGCGGCGGGCTATGCCGTTATAGCCAACCCCAGTTTTGAGCAGGCGTCCACCGCGCTGATCCAGCAGGTGCTGAGCGGCCGCACCGAGGGGCTGCGCGCGTCGGGCGTTAATCATTTGCTCGACTCCCGCGCGCCAGGACTGACAGACGGGCAAAAGTCCATCGCGCTGCCCTGGTCGCGCGCATGGGTCTTCATCATCGATGACGCTCCCGGCACCGAGTGGGATCATCCCTGCCGCTACGTCTTTCTGGCGCCGGACCTATCAGCCTTCGCCGTGCAGTACGCTCGGCGGCACTTCCAGGCGCGCACGGCGGAGGGGCGTTTTGAGCGCCTGGTTTGTGTGGTCCGCCATCCGGCGGTGGACTCGCCAGAGGCGAAGGCCGCGGCATCGCGAGGGCTGGGGGCGACAACCGACCCCTTGCCTATGTCAACAGGCCTTTTGGATTACAGCGGCTCAGCCCAGAACTGCTATGCCTTGCTCATCTCCGGCGGGGTCGATCCTTATAACAACTTCGCGCGCTACTGGCGCAACCTGTCGGCGATTTATACCACCTTGGTCACGAAGTACAATTACCCAAAGGACCATATCACCGTTCTGATGTCCGATGGTCTCGACCCGGCCGTTGACCGCAACGTTGGCGACGAAGACGATCCTGAATATGAGAATTCGGACCCCGACCTTGATCAGGATGGCATTGCGGACGTTTGTGGCGCGGCAACTTGGCAAAACGTTGCGCTCGCGCTGACGAACTACCAGAATACCCTGACGGCTGACGACCAGCTTTTCATTTTCGTCACGGATCACGGTTGCCATGATAGCGGGCAAGATGTCGGCATCAATCTCTGGGACCACGGCGAGCTCCGGGACGACGAACTGAAAGCCTTGACCGATCCAATTCCGGCCATGGTAATCATGGCTTTGGGGGAATGCTACTCGGGTGGGTTTGTCGATGACTTCATGACAAACTGCCCTCCAAACCGAGTCATCGCCACCGCCTGCGCCTGGAACGAAACTTCGACCGCCGACTCCTTTATGAGCTATTGGTGCAATCGCTTCACTTCTTCTGTGCGGGGTTTCTGGCCTAACGACCCAAACGTCTGGGAGGATGGTCTGATCTGTGACGCGGATTCTAATGATGACGGCCGTGTGACCATGCATGAAGCCGTCAACAAAGCGGCACAAAACCTGCCGGACGACAGGCACCCGGTCTTATTCTCGAATCCCCTGGATCTCTGCGACCGCGTTTACCTGAATCACTTGCATACCGAATTGGACGATGGCGCGTTGTCGTCGTACTTCGTTCCGCCGCACGATTTTTCCTGGCAAATCAATCAAGGGCAGTGGGCGATCGTCGGCGCCCAGGGGATGATTTCACCCATGGGGCTTACCCTGTCCGCATATGAGGATCGCCTGCACACGCGCCAGTACGCCCAACGCCCGCTGAGTCCCTGGGGCGCGGACTTCGTGGTCGCGAACGGCCGCACCTTGGGCGACACCTGGCACTATGCGCGAATGGACGGCCTGGGGGCATATTACATCAATGCCCAGTCCACCTCTCCCAGCCTGGGCGTCGACGACGCCCCGCTGAACCGATCCATGCAGGAAAACGAAGTCGTAAATATCGCACAGGTGCTGCTCAATAGCGGAGATAGCTATAATATCAACCTGGCCATCACCGGAGGCAACGTGGACCTCGGACTCTTCGTTTTTGACCCGGGGTACACCAACGGCACTCGAGCGGACGCGGTCGCCGGCGCCAATGAATACGGTTACGGCACCAACGAATCCGTCACGATCTGCGCGCATAGCACCGGCTACTACGGCGTGGCGGTGCTGAAGTGCTGCGACTGGGAAGGCGCTTACGCGCTCAGCGTTAGCCACTCGCCTTCGCTGTCGGCGCCCTCGGCGGTCCACGCCAGCAAGGGCGCCTATCACGACAAGGTGGAAATCACCTGGGAGCACGTCACGGGCGCCACGCACTATAGGCTGTTCCGCAGCGACGCATCCGACCCCGCTACGGCGGCGCCGGTGAGCGCTTGGTTTCCCGCCGCTACCACCGCCTTCCTCTGGGACCCCGTGGTCCCGGGGCAGGCGTATTACTACTGGATGAAGGCTGCGGCAGGACCGGATGGACTGCGCGCCAGCGCGCTGAGCCCGGTCGACAGTGGATACGCGACCCCTCCCGCAACCGCTTTGACCAGCGGCGCCGCCGCAACGACCGCGGTCACGCCGAGTTACTACCAGTTCCGGGACAATTTCGCCTCCTGGTGGGTGGTCGGAGCGCGCCCCAATAGCGAGACCGAGAGCTGGGGCCTTTATCTTTACGACTCGCCCGAATGCCAGAACGTTCTGAAAACGAGCGTCACCAAAGCGACGGTGGACTTCATTGTGGGCGACAACCACCATCTGCCCTTTCAGGATCTCGGAGTGGGAACGTTCCGCGTCCCGGCCACGGGCGGCGGGACGGCAGCCATGGAGTTCGAGGGAGACGGGGGGTCCCTGACAGTCGGGACCAACGCAGTGGCTTGGCCCGCCGGCGATGTCGTTAGAATCTGGAGTGTGTGGCTCGAGCCCGGCACCTACCGCGTGAGCCTCGATTTTACTTCCGGCTCAGCGGACCTGGACGTGGCGCTGTTTGGCTCGCAGGACGGGGTCTTCATCAAGAACCGCCAAGAATGCCTGGGCGGTTCCGCCAAAGGCGGCCCCGGCCAAGGCGAGTCATTCTTCTGCACAATCCACAAGGTCGATTACTATGGCCTCTGCGTATCGGCAAACGATGCGAACGCCGCCGCTTTCCGCGTGGTCATCGAGCCCCTGCACCCTGGCGTGTGGCAGGGAGGCGTGTCGGCGGATTGGCACTATCGCGGCAACTGGGAGAATAATCAGGTGCCGACGGCGGCGGACGATGTCACGATACCTACCGATTCTCAGTTTATTCCGGTCATCTCCGCGGCGGACGCAAGCTGCAAGAGCCTCACTCTGCAGCCCGGCACCCTCCTCATGGTAGTGAATCGCCAGTTGATGGTGATCTCCGACGCGACGATTTACGGAAGTCTCACCTTGAAAGACAGCGCGGCGGCGCAGATGTACGTCGGCGGAAGTGTGCTGTGGGAGAACGGATCGTTGGCCAGCGTGTCGCCGGGCGCCGCGATGCGCGTCAGCGGCAACTGGGTTTTCGACAGCGGCGCCAATGTCCAACTCACCGGCGGCATTGTGTATTTCAGCGGTACCGGGCCGAGCGTGATTCGCGCCAATGAACCTGCCTGCCGTTTTTACGATGTCATCTCAGAAAAGGCCGGCGCCTCCCTGGGGCTGAGCGCGCGATGCGCCGCTCCGGTGCGCATGCATGGGCTGCTCCAATCCAGCGGGTCGCTTTTCCTCGGCGCATCGCCGCAGCCGCTCGTGCTGGAGGAGTCCTTCGCCAATCTGGGCGGGCATTTCCAATTCACGGCCGGGGAGGTTGTTTATGAAGGCTCTCCCGCTTACGCGCTCACTCCGAACAGCGGGGATTTTCTCCACGATTTGACCATGCGCGGTTCGGGCGCGCTCCGGATCGCCGCCGACTACGCCAATCGTTTGCGCATCAACGGCAACCTGCGCATTGAGAAAGGCCAGGTCCAAACCGAAGGCGTGGACCTGGACCTCTACGGCGACTGGAGCAACGCCGCCGGTTCGACTGGGTTTGCGCCGTCCACCAATTCGGTACGTTTCTGCGGCGGCGGCCAAGACATCCGTGGATCAACGACGTTTTATGATTTGGTCGACGCGCGGACGGGCGGAGGAGACCTGACGGTCTGGGACGCGGTCCTCGTCAACCACGACTATGTTGCCGCCAGGAAAAATGTGGTGGAGGACCGGCTTAGTATTAAAGGCACCCTCAGCTTGAACGACACCAATAGCGCATTTTTCGTCGAAACCAATGCAACCGTGGACGCCGCCAGCCTCAACCTCGGCGGACTCTTGGTTGGTGACGGAGGGGTCTTGACGGTGGGAGATCTGGTCGACAATGGATTGTACGGCAACATCACGCTTAACAGCGGGCGCTTCGACCTCGCCCAAGGCTCCGGCCGGGGGGACCGCTTTGATCTGTATGGCCACCTCACGGTGGCGGGCGGACGCCTGAATCTGATCGGAGGCGGCAGCACCTGTAGCTGGCCTCCCACAAACAGCAATTGTTCCTTCACCATGACCGGCGGCATTTTGGACTTTGCCCGATCTGGTTGGCAGGTGAATCCCGGGTTCACCGGGTGGATCAACAACGGCCTGATCCGCTGCGCGAACAGCGTTCTGCTCAACGTACCCGACGGGTTCAATCCCGCCGGCGGGACTCTGGAGCTTTATGGACCTGATTCAGCCACGCTTTCGCAAGGCACGGACCGCAACTCGTTCCACGATCTCGTGGTGAACAAGACGGGCGGCGGGGCCAGGCTCACGTCGCCCACGACACTCACCGGCGGTCTCTCGATTCAGTCCGGTGTCCTCAATCCGCAGGACAATACCATCACGGTTTACGGCGACTGGAACAATGCCGCGGGTCCGGCAGGCTTCATCTGCGGCCTTGGCACGGTCGTGTTTGCCGGCGCGGCGCGCAGTGACATCCTGACGGATCAGACCTTCTACAAGCTCCAGTTGGACAAGAAGACTCGTTACTCGGACGCGATGCAGTTGGCCGCCGGACGCGCGCTCACCGTCCTCAACGACCTGGTGCTCACGGACGGAACGCTGCGCCTGAACGCGGCTGGAAAACTCATCGTTGGCCGGGACCTGATTCTGGCCGCCGGGGCTGGACTCATGGCGTTTGACCCGAGGGTGCAAATTCACATCGGTCGGAACTGGTCCAACGGCAACACCGATTTTGATCGATCACGCGGTTTCAATCCGGGGTACGACTCCACAGTTGTCTTTGACGGTGGGAACGGTTGGTTGGCCACCGGCGCGTCTGTGGAGACCTTCAACTCTCTGACCGTGGACCGTCCGGGAGCGATTTTGACGGTGCAGGAGAGCATTCTCACTCGAGGCGACCTGACCGTGAACACCGGTTCGTGGGCATCCACCGACGGGCCTCACACCAATACCATCGGGGGCAACTTCACCGTCATGCCCGGGGCGGCGTGGCAGGATCACGTCAGCGCCTTGCTCTTTGCCGGCACAGGATTGCAGTACTTTGACGACCGCGGCGGCGGTTTCGAGAAGGATGTGATTGTCGCCAAGGCGACCGGCGAAGCGGTGCTGCCCCTCATGCTGGCCACCAACATGATGCTGCTCAACGGCGGCTCCCTGACCGTGCGCGAGGGTTACATGGACCTGAACGGCCACTTCGTACGATGCACCGGAAGCGTGCGGGTGGGAAATGGCGGTAATCTCCGGATTGGCGGAGGCGCCTGGCTGGAGGTCGGCAACGCGTCAATTCTGGAGGTCCAGGCAGGCGGCCGGCTGTCCGTCCTGGGAACGCCCGCCAATCCCGCGAAAGTGACGCGCCATAGCGGCAACTACGCCTTTGCTGTGCGGGCCGGAGGCATGATTCGCGCCCAGGATGCCATCTTCGAGTACATGGATGCCAATGGCGTCTCGGTGGAAGATACGGCTGTGGTCGAGGAGCCCTACACCTTTAATGGGTGCACCTTCCAAAACGGCGCCGCCGGTGGCGCCCTTCTGGCGCTGGAGAACAGTCAGACGCTTACCGTCGGTAACGCGGTGTTTCCCATCAACTCGGGCGGCGGCGGCAGCAACGCGCGCAAACTGAGCGACCAGGGCGCGGTCTGTTTCGTCCACGCCACGGGGGCATTCGCCGGGCCGGCCTTTGAGAATGACCCACACAACCGCGTGAATTGGTCCAACGGGAATCTTGCGAGCGTGGCGATCGACGGCCCCCTCACCGCCACACTCGGTGGCGCATACGACTTCGTGGCTGCGCCGGGTGGAGACACCCCTTTGACCCCGATCAGTTACTATTGGACGGCAACGGACCAAACACCGGTTCTGCATCGCAACAGCACAGCCAAGGATACTCTCCCCGCTTGCTGTTGGTCCACAGCCGGCGGCAAAGTCGTGAGCGTGGTAGCGTCCAACGACTTGGGGGTGGTCCATGGCAGCGTCACCGTGAACGTAGAATCCCTCGCCCTGGAAGGCCCCGGACGCCGTTTGTCGGCCGGCACAAATGTCATCGACTTGTTCCTCAACGGCACCAGTGATCGCTCCCATTATATGATCGAATACTCTTTCACACTCGGAGCCGGTAGCAATAAGTGGATAACGGCCGCTCCGGGGGGAATTTCCATCCCTGGCGCCAACCACCAAACGCCCTGGACGGATGTCGGTGGACCGGGCCGTGATTTGAACCAGGCCACCAACCTTTTCTACCGAGCCCGCCTGCTCAGTCCGTAAGGCCGCCTGTGAACGATGGGTTTGTCGCGGACGCCTCCATTGCGGGCGCCTGGGTGCATCCCGTCCAGGCCACCCAGCAGACCCGGCTTCTCCTCCAAGCAGTTTATGATGGCGCTCCCGTCGAAGTTCCCGCCATCTGGCCGTTGGAGATCAGTAACGCGCTCTTGGTCCTGACGCGTCGAAGGGAACTACTTGAGGCGGAGCGCCAGGCGGCGCTTGCGGCGCTCCAAAGAGTCGCGGTGAAAATCGACCATGAATCGTCGAGCCTGGCTTTCACGAAGCTCTCGGCGATTGCCTCTGAGTATCAGCTAAGCGCGGATGATGCCGCCTACTTTGAACTGGCGCGAAGGCGAAAGCTTCCGCTCGCACGCAAAGACGGGCCGCTGCGGGAAGCAACAACCCGCGCCAGCATCAGAGTTTTGTGAGAGAAACTACGGGAGGCCCTGAAAGCGCGCCTATCGAAGGCGTATACGGAATACCCTGGCAGCGAACGGGCGGCCGAGCGCCTGCGCGCGCCGCGGGAGTATCGCTGGAGTTCGTATCCGAGGTACGCCGGTAAACCGAGTTGGGCTATTTGGCCGGTGGACTGGACTACGCCGTGGCGAGCCAGGCCCGGACGCGCTTCGGGCGCCGGCTGGCGCTGGACGTTGCCTTGTCCGAGCAACCGGCCGCAATCGAAAACCAATGATCCACGTGACAAGATGCGACCCCAATGGGGTTCGAAATCAAGCCGGTACTTTTACACTTCCTTAACAATTTTCCCATCCCGCCCACATAATAGCTTAACAATGGTACGGTTTAATAACTGTGGATTGAAATGAAAACGATGACGCGCCTAAACGAGAACCGCCGAGTCGCCGGGAACGACAACGAGATTAACGGGACGTCGGCGGTCGCGCGCGAACAGATTTTCCTTCGCTCCAATCGTTATTCTTACCGCATCAAGTTCGGTGCGGGCGATTGAGGCGCGGGAGAGGAAAGAGAAAAAGGTCAATTATGAAAAAATCAGTGATCATTCTGGCGTTGGCGTTCGGAGTGTCAGCGGGTTCGGTTCTGGCGCAACAGGAAGAAGGCCCGCCTCCTTCAGGCGAACGCCCTGCGCGTCGTGAAGCCGGCTGGGAGGGATCGCGCGGGTTTCGACTGCTACCCCCGCCGGTTGCAAGACACCTGAGCCTGACCGCGGACCAGGAGAAACAAGTCGAGAAGTTGGAGGCGAAGGTCAAGGCGAAGCTCGAGAAGATTCTCACTCCTGAACAAATGGAGCAATTGAGCCAATGGCGGCCGACTCCGGGACGTCGGCCGGGTATGGGCGGCGGACCCGGTATGGGCGGCGGACCCGGTATGGGTGGCGGACCCGGTATGGGTGGCGGACCCGGTATGGGTGGCGGACCCGGTATGGGTGGCGGACCCGGTATGGGTGGCGGACCCGGTATGGGTGGCGGACCCGG
>Ga0316217_10000321_pt1 | contig 70004 bp, 68 predicted proteins | sample 1anoAmetaG_FD_203633 | JGI IMG/M metagenome (GOLD analysis project Ga0316217, IMG submission 203633) | Freshwater microbial communities from Trout Bog Lake, Wisconsin, USA - 1anoA | ecosystem: Environmental > Aquatic > Freshwater > Lake > Hypolimnion/Profundal zone | place: USA: Wisconsin... | reverse complement strand
CCATGGACGACCACAAGCAGATCAAACTCGAGGAGGGGGACACGGTGATCCTCTCCTCCCGCTTCATCCCCGGCAACGAGAAGACCATCTCGGACCTGATGAACCACCTGTACCGGCGCGGCGCCGAGGTGATCCACGAGAAGGTCTCCGAGGTGCACGTCTCGGGGCACGCGAGCCAGGAGGAGCTGAAGCTCCTGCACAACCTGGTCCGCCCGCGCTTCTTCGTCCCGGTGCACGGCGAGTACCGGCACCTGGTGAAGCACAGCCAGCTGGCCCAGAAGGTGGGGCTTCCCAAGGAGCGCTGCGTCCTGGCCGTGAACGGCGACGTGGTGCTCTTTTCCGAAGGCCAAGCGTGCATCGTCGAACACGTCGACACCGGCCGGGTCTTCGTGGACGGCAAGGGGGTGGGGGACGTCGGCAACGTGGTGCTCCGGGACCGCAAGCACCTTTCCGAGGACGGCATGGTGGTGGTCATCATCGGGATCAACCAGGTGAGCGGCGAGATCATCTACGGACCGGACATCGTGTCACGCGGCTTCGTCTTCGAGGACGAGAGCCAGCAGTACCTGGACGAGGCGCGCAAGGTCGTGCTGGACACGCTCGCCCTGGTAAACGCCGAGGTGCTCACTGACTGGAGCGAGGTGAAGCTGGAGGTGCGCCGGGTGCTGCGCCGCTTCTTCAACAAGACCATCGAAAGGCGGCCGGTCATCCTGCCGCTCATTCTGGAGATGTAATGCCTTTGCAGCATCCTCCCCCGCCAGGGGGGAGGGAGCTTATGGTCAAACACCACCATTCAGGTAAAACATGACGACAGAAGAGCAGACCGAAAAGAAAGAGAAGGTGACCAAGGAGATGAAGGGAATGGCGCTCGGCGCCGCCGGCATCTTCCTTGGCGTGGCGCTGTTCTCGTACAACGGCGAGGACCTCTCCTTTAACAGCGTCTCGACGGCGGCCGTGACCCACAACCTCGGCGGGCGCTTCGGCGCCCAGCTCGCCGACTTCTTCCTGCAGCTCTTCGGCCTCGCCTCCTACCTCGTCCCGGCCACGCTGGTGTACCTCGCCTACCGGGCCTTCAGCCGCGATGCAGTACGCTGGCGCCCCTACAAGATAGCCGGGTTCGGCCTCCTGCTGGTGGCCCTGTCGGGACTCTTCGCCTTCAACCTGCAGTTCACCGAGTTCGCCGGGCAGAAGGTGCCGACCGGCGGCTTCATCGGCTACCAGTGCGCCGAGCTGTTCAAGCGCGCCTTCGGGAAGGTGGGGGCGCTGCTCATCCTGCTCCCGATGCTGGCGGCTAGCGCGATGCTGCTGTCCCGTTTCTCCTTCATCCTCTTCACCCACTGGTGGGTGGGTGCCGTGGGGGAGAGGTGGAGCCACTACCGGCGGCGCCGCGCCCTGAACAAGGAACTGTTGGACAAGAAGGGGGACCACGCGGAAAAGCCCAGGCCGCACGCGGCCCCGATCATCAAGCCGGCAGCCGTCCCGCCGCCGGTCAACGTGCCGTTCGCCAAGAAGGAGAAGAAGAAGGACGAGAAGAAGGGTGCGCCGATCCAGGAGGCCTTCGAGTTCATCAAGAGCGACGGCAACTACCGGACCCCGCCGCTCTCCCTGCTCGACCCGGTCCCCGAGGCAGGCAAGAAGCAGGACCGGGACGTGCTCACCATGAACGCCCGGCTCATGGAGAAAAAGCTCAAGGATTTTGGAATTGAAGGCGAGGTGGTGGAGATCTGCCCCGGCCCCGTCATCACCATGTACGAGTTCTCCCCGGGCCCCGGCATCAAGGTGAGCCGGATCGCGGGGCTCTCCGACGACCTTTCCATGGCGCTGCAGGCCCACTCGATCCGCATCGTAGCGCCCATTCCCGGCAAGGGGGTGGTCGGCATCGAGCTCCCCAACCGGGACCGGGAGATGGTCTCCCTGAAGGAGATCTTCAACTCCGAGGAGTTCCACAAGGGGAAGATGAAGCTGCCGCTGGCACTAGGCAAGGACATCGCGGGGAACCCCCTGGTGACCGACCTGGCGCGCATGCCGCACCTCTTGGTCGCCGGGGCCACCGGAAGCGGCAAGTCCGTCGCCATCAACACCATGATCCTGTCGCTTTTGTACACCTCGACGCCGACCGACGTCCGGATCCTCATGGTCGACCCGAAGATGCTGGAGCTCTCCGTCTACGAGGGGATCCCGCACCTCCTGCTCCCCGTCGTCACCAACCCCAAGAAGGCCTCGCTCGCGCTCAAGTGGGCAGTCGAGGAGATGGGGCGGCGCTACCGGCTCATGTCCGACAAGGGGGTCAGGAACATCGACTCCTACAACAAGGAGCTGGAAAGAAGCGAGAAGGAGATCGCCGAGAACAAGGCGCGCGGCGCCGTCGTGGTGGAGCATATCGAGGAGATCGAGGAACTCGAGGAACACGACGACATGGAAGAGCGCGAGGCGGCGATCCAGGCGTTCCTGGAGAAGGAGGACGACCTGGACCACGGTCATCTCCCCTACATCGTCGTCATCGTGGACGAGCTCGCCGACCTGATGATGGTTGCCGGCCGCGAGATCGAGGAGTCCATAGCCCGCCTGGCGCAGATGGCGCGCGCCGCCGGGATCCACCTGATCCTCGCCACCCAGCGCCCCTCGGTGGACGTCATCACCGGTCTCATCAAGGCGAACTTCCCGGCCAGGATCTCCTTCCAGGTCTCCTCGAAGATCGACTCCCGGACCATTCTGGACGGCAACGGCGCCGAGTCGCTCCTGGGAGCCGGCGACATGCTGTTCCTGCCGCCCGGGACCTCCAAGATGCAGCGCTCCCACGGGGCCTTCGTCTCGGACACCGAAGTGCAGCGGGTGGTCGAGTTCCTGAAGAAGCAGGGGAAGCCGGTCTACGAGAAGTCGATCCTGGAGATGAAGTCGGGCGACGACAAGGGGGCGGGGGGCGACGAGGAGGAAATGGACGAGCGTTACGACGACGCCTTGGCGCTGGTGGCGGAGGCCAAGCAGGCTTCCATCTCCATGATCCAGCGGCGGCTCAGGATCGGCTACAACCGGGCCGCGCGCATCATCGAAAAGATGGAGCAGGAAGGCGTAGTCGGCCCTTCAGACGGCACCAGCAAGCCAAGGGAAGTCTTTATCAACAAGATTTAGAGTCAAAGGCATCGCACACCGATGGACACGGATTGGCACGGAAACAAAGGTAAAAAGGCAGATAAGGCAAATCTTTTTTTAGGATCTTCAAAAGACCATAAGCCTTTGTAGTTGGGTCACCCCATTTTTTTCTTTATCATGTTTTTGCCGTTGTTTCCGTTTTTTCCCGTGTCCAAAGCCTTTGCTGAGGGGGTACCATGAACGACTGTCGCAAGGCGGGACTGGCGCATTTTGCCGTGACCATCATTGGCAAGGACCGCCCCGGTATCGTGGCCGATACCTCGGAGGTCCTTTTCGAACTCGGCTGCAACGTGGAGGACTCGAGCTGCACCATGCTGGGCGGGGAGTTCGCCATGATCCTGATCGTCTCCCACCCAAAGCCCTTCTCGAAGAAGAATCTCGAGGCGCAGTTCGCCGCCAAGAACACAGGCTCCGGGCTGTCGGCCTTCATCCGGAGCCTGAAGGACGACGAGGTCTGCTACCATGAGCCGGAGGGTGAACTCTGCCTGGTATCGGTCTACGGCAGCGACAAACCGGGCATCGTGTACCGGATCACCCGGGAACTCGCCGACCGCCAGGTGAACATCACCGACCTGAACACCAAGCTGATCGGCAGTCCGGCCGAGCCGGTCTACGTCCTGATGCTGGAGGCGGTGCTCCCCCCGGGTATGACCGTTGAGGACGCCTCGCGTCTCCTGGAGAATCTGAAAAAGGAGCTGAGTGTGGAGATCTCGGTGCGCCTCATCACGCCGGTCTCTCTCTAACCCATGGCTGTCCAGACTATCGTTATATATCCCGACCCCGTCCTGAAAACGCACTGTCCCCCGGTCCAGCAGATCGACTCTGGCGCCCTGCAGCTGCTCGACGACCTGGTGGACACCATGCTTGCCGGACCCGGCTCGGTAGGGGTCGCCGCGCCCCAGATCGGGGTGGCGCTCAGGGCCTGCGTGGTGGACGTCTCCCAGAACCGTCACGGCAGGGAGAACAACCACGGGCGCCTGCTGATGGTGAACCCGGAGATCTTGGTGGCAAGCGGGAGCGCCGTCATGCGCGAGGGGTGCATGAGCGTTCCGGACTACACCGGCGACGTAGAGCGCGCCACCGAGATCACCCTGCGTTTCACCGGCCCGGACGGCACCCTGCGGGAGCTGTGCGCGACAGGCTTCGAGGCGGTGGCCATCCAGCACGAGATGGACCACCTGGACGGCCTGCTCTTCCTGGACCGGATCACCTCGCTGAAGACCGGCCTGTTCCGGCGCAAAAGCTATAAATAACAAAATAAAAATCTGCACACGGATTGCAGACGGAAACCAAGGCAAAAAATCGGAATCCGGATGTTAAACAGGGTGAACCAAAAACAGGGGTTTTAGTCTTTTGACGCCCCCCTGAAAAAGCTTGGGTTGCTTTATCTGCCCTTTTGCCTTGATTCCCGTGGCAAACCCGTGCGCGATGCCTTGCGCTTTTTGAGGTCCCCGTCATGAAGTGGCTGCTGATCGCCTCCATCCCTCTCTACCTGATCGGCTCCTTCCGGCGCCCGCTCTTCGTGGCGGCCTTGCTGCTGCAACTGGGCTTCCTCGCCTGCCGCGGGCTTACCCTGGGGCGGCTGCCGCTCATCGGGCCCGGCGATACCCTCGCCTTCTTCTCCTGTTCCATCGCGCTTATGTCGCTTCCTTTTCTCTACTCCCGCGAGCTTTGCGGCGAGCGCCGGTTTTACTGGAGTTGCGGCGGCCTCGCCGCCTTGTTCGCCCTGATAGCCCTGTCGTTTCCCACTCTCAACATGCCGCTGCCTCCCATTCTCGACACCTACTGGTTCGAGCTGCACGTGGCGCTCGCCTTTTTCGCCTATGCGCTCTTCGGCGTGGCCGCGCTCCTGGGTGGCGCCTTTTTTCTGAGGGGGGAGCGGGGGTTCCTTGACCTGCAGTACCGGGCGGCGCTCACCGGCTACAGCTTCTTTTCCCTCTCCATGGTGTCGGGCGGTATCTGGGGCTATTACGCCTGGGGGACCTACTGGCTCTGGACGCCGAAGGAGCTCTGGACCTCCATCCTCTGGCTTTTCTACTCCCTGTACCTGCACCTGCGGGCGAAGGGGACTGAGTGGGACCGGCGCTTCGCCTGGCTCGGCATCTTCGGTTTCCTGGTGACCCTATTCACCTACCTCGGGGTGAGCATGCTGCTGAAGAGCTCACACAGCTTTTAATTTTTGGTACACTGCTCAGTCGGACCTGTCCGATTCTACCGATCCGACTGATAAAACCGGAGCCTTTCGTGCTGAAGCAACTACACAACCGCCTCGCTTCCCTCAACCTCGGCCTTTGGCTCATGTCGGGGGTCATGCTTGCCCTGGCAGTGGGATCGTTCTCCCGCGGCAGTTCGAAGTCGGGCGGACTGAACGACCTGCCGCTATTCCTCTGGCTGCGCGAGGCGCCGCTTCCCTTTTCCTGGTGGCTCTGGATCGCTGTCGCGCTCCTGGTGGTCCTTTGCCTGAACGCGGCACTCTGCGGCATCGAAGCGCTCAGGAAGGGGCGCAGCCTCGCCCCCCAGCTGATGCACGCCGGTTTTCTCCTGGTCGTTTTGGCCCACCTGATTTCGGCTTACGGGGGATACAAGCAGCAGTTCCAACTGGGCGAAGGAGGCTCCATAGGCTTTCCGGATGGTGAGAGGGTGCAGATCGAGCGGATCTCGGCAGAAACCGGACCCATGGGGGTGACGAGCGCCTTCGGGGCGGAACTGAGGGTGGCGAGCGGAAAGCTGAGCGAGGTGCGCCCCAACGTGCCGCTGTTTCAGAAGGGGTACGGGATTTACCTGAAGGAGGTGGCAATGACCCCCGAGCCGGTGGCGCTCCTGGAGATCCATCGGGAGCCCGGTGCCCTTACCGCCTTGCTGGGCGCGCTCCTTTTCACTTTGGGCAACGTGATGCTGCTCGCTCAGCGGCGGGGGAGATGACGGCTCCATGAAAAAAGGGCGCCTTTAGGGCGCCCTTCCCGTGCACCACTCGACGACTTGACTACTTGACGATCCTAACCGCCTTGATAACGACAGCCGTCACCGGTACATCGGCGAAACCCTTCTGCATGCCGGTCTGGGTGGCGGCGATCTTGTCCACCACTTCCATCCCCGAGATCACCTTGCCGAACACGGCGTAGCCGTAGGCCTGGGGGCCGCCTTCGCGGTGGTTCAGGAACTCGTTGTTCGCCACGTTGATGAAGAACTGGGAAGAGGCCGAGTCGACCACCATGGTGCGCGCCATCGCCAGGGTGCCGCGCTCGTTTTTGAGACCGTTGGCCGCCTCGTTCTTGATCGGCGCCTTGGTCGGTTTCTGGTTCAGATCCGCAGTGAAACCGCCCCCCTGGATCATGAATCCGGGGATGACGCGGTGGAAGATGGTCCCGTTGTAAAAGCCGCTCTTCGCATAGTCGAGGAAGTTCTGCACCGAAATGGGTGCTTCCTTCCGGAACAGCTCGACCTTCACGTCGCCGAGACTGGTCTCCAGCACCAGCGTCGGGTTCCTGGAGCCTTCCGCGGCGCAGGCGGTTCCGGCCAGGCAAAGCCCCAAAAGCAGCAGGCAGACAATTCGCTTCAGCATGTTAAAATCCTCCTGTTAAAGTAGATTCGTTTGCCTTATGTATAAGCCAATCACGATCTCCGGTCAACCCTTCAGGGCGGGGCCGTATAACAAAAGATTGACAGAAACCCTGCCGCCATGGAAAATGACCTACCATTCATCCGATGCATTAGGGGGCTTAAGTTGCAGATACAATTCGGAACAGACGGCTGGCGCGGCGTAATCGCGGACACCTTCACCTTTGACAACCTCTCCCTGGTGGCCCAGGCCACCATGGACTACCTGCACCGGGAAGGGGTCGCCGGCCAGGGGGTGGTGATCGGCTACGACCGGCGCTTCCTCTCCCGCGAATTCGCCGAGCGGGTCGCAGCAATCGCCGCTGGAAACGGCATCAGGGTCTGGCTTTCCGACCGCTACGCCCCGACCCCCGCCGTGTCGTGGGCGGTTCACGAGCGGGGCGCCGGCGCAGGCGTGATGATCACCGCCAGCCACAACCCGCCGCGCTACAACGGCTTCAAGGTGAAGGAGTCCTTCGGAGGCTCGGCGCGCCCGACGACGACCAAGGCCCTGGAAGCCCTGGTGGCCGAGAACATCGCAGCCTGTCGCCCCGTGCTGGCCGTTACCCTGGCCGAGGCGCTCGAATCGGGGCTGCTTCAGTTCATCGACGCGGCCGCCCCCTACCTGGAGCAGCTCGGCAGGTACGTCGACCTTGAGCTGATCCGGAAAGCCGGCATCCGGGCGGTGGTGGACCCGATGTTCGGTGCCGGTGGCGGCTTTCTGCCGCAGCTCGTGCCGGGAATCACGGAGATCCACGGCATCGAGAATCCCTCGTTTGGCGGGCACCCGCCCGAACCGATCGCGGAACACCTGGCCGAGCTCTCGAAGCTGGTGCTAAGCGGCGGCTACCAGGTCGGTCTCGCGCTGGACGGGGACGCGGACCGCATCGGGGCCATCGACGAGCGTGGCGAGTTCTTCTCCTCGCACCGCATCTTCACCGTGCTGCTGCGCCATCTCTACGAGAGGAAGGGGGTGCGCGGGGGGGTGGTGAAGACGGTCTCCACCACGCGCATGATCGACCTGCTGGCTGCGAAGTACGACCTGCAGGTCTTCGAGACCCCCATCGGCTTCAAGCATATCTGCGAGCTGATGCTGGAACACGACATCCTGATGGGGGGCGAGGAGTCCGGCGGCCTCGGGGTGAAGGGGCACATCCCGGAGCGCGACGGGATACTCATGGGGCTGCTCTTGCTAGAGGCGATGGCCATGAGCGGCAAGGGGCTTTGGGCCCTTCTGGAGGAGACCATGGACGAGATCGGGCACTTCCACTACGCCCGCATCGACCTGCCGATCGAAAACAGCGCCAAGCAGGAGTTGGTGCAGGGTCTCGCCGCGGGGGGGATCGGGAACATCGCGGGGTTCGACGTGGTGCAGCACAACTTCTCCGACGGTTTCAAGTACATCTTCGAGGACGGCTCCTGGCTCCTGATCCGCCCCTCCGGGACGGAACCGGTGCTGCGGCTCTACTCCGAGGCGAACGATCCGGCCAAGGTCGCGGCACTGCTTCAGGCCGCCCGCGCCATAGCTAAAGTCTAGCATTACCTGGGTCTCGACCTGCCCGGTGCGGCAATCCCAAATACCTTGAGATTGTGTCATGGTTCTGTTATAGAATAAGGTTTGTATCAAAATTCAGCATCGCTCAAGGAGTCATCCATGGCGAATCCTCAGCTGGTTATGTACGATGAGGAATTCAAACAGATAAATGCCGTTATCGAGAAGCTCCTTAGGGAGGCGAATGCCAAGGTGATTTTCCTGGTGGACAAGAACGGCCAGTTGATCACTGGGTGCGGCGAGACGGAACGCTTCGATACCACTTCGCTTGCCTCACTGACTGCCGGAAACATCGCGGCGACCGGGGGACTGGCGAAACTGATTGGAGAGAAGGAGTTCTCCATCCTGTTCCACGAGGGGGAGAAGGACAACCTGCACATCTCCATCGTCGCCGGCCGGGTGATCCTGGTGGTGCTCTTCGACAGCCGCTCCTCGCTCGGCCTGGTTCGCCTGAGGGTGAAGAAGTCCTCGGAGGAGCTGGGAGCCATCTTCGGCCGCCTGCTGCAGAAAAGCGAGGAGAAGGAGAAGAGCGGCGAGAGCGAATTCCCCTTCGCCGAGATAACCGACGACGATATCGACAATCTGTTCAGCTAACTATAAAGAGGTACTGTCGCATGTCATTCATCAACTACGCCTCCCGAGAAATCAACTGCAAGATCGTCTATTACGGCCCGGGTCTTTGCGGCAAGACGACCAACCTGCAGTTCGTTTACCAGAAGACCGCCCCGGAAGCGAAGGGGAAGATGATAAGCCTTGCGACGGAGACCGAACGCACCCTGTTCTTTGACTTCCTCCCCCTGGCACTGGGCGAAATCCGCGGCTTCAAGACCCGCTTCCACCTCTACACGGTCCCCGGGCAGGTCTTCTACGATGCCTCGCGCAAGCTGATTCTGAAGGGGGTGGACGGTGTGGTGTTCGTTGCCGACTCGCAGGAAGAGCGCATGGACGCCAACATCGAGAGCGTGGAGAACCTGAGGATCAACCTGACCGAGCAGGGGTACGATCTGGACAAGATCCCCTACGTTGTGCAGTACAACAAGCGCGACCTGCCGAACCTGGTCAGCGTAGAGGAACTCCGGCGCGACCTGAACCCGACCGGCGTGCCGGACTTCGAGGCATGCGCCACCACCGGCGAGGGGGTCTTCGAGACCCTGAAGGCGATCGCCAAGCAGATCCTTTTCGACCTGAAGAAGGGGCGCTGAACCGAAAAATACGGCCTCATCACCTCTGTGGTGAGGCCTTTTGGTTTCAGTCCTTCTTTCCGTGCAGGTGTTCCCAAACCGCCTGCGCCGCCTTGCCGTTCATCCCTTCCGTCTGCGCCAGCTCCTGCAGCGTCGCCTCCTTGACCCCCTTGAGACTCCCGAAGCGGGTGAACAGCGCTTTCTTGCGCTTGCCGCCGATCCCCGGCACCCCCTCCAGCTCAGAGCTGGTGAGCGCCTTGCTGCGCACGGCCTTGTGGTAGGTGATGGCGAAACGGTGCGCCTCGTCGCGGATGCGCACCAAGAACAGCAGCGGCGCGGAGTTCTGCCGCAGGGTTATCGGGTTCTTGCGCCCCGGCCTGAACACCCGCTCGTCGCTTCGTTTCAGCTCGGCGCTCTCCATGCTCCTCTCGACGCGGCTCTTGGCCAGCCCCGCCTCCTCCACCCCCTGAACACCGAGCTCCCCCAAAACAGCGCTCAGCACGTTCAGCTGCCCGATGCCGCCGTCCACCACGATCAGGTCGGGCAATTCCTCGGTGCTTTCCGCCTTGAAGCGCCGCGCCAGCATCTCGCGCATCATGGCGAAGTCGTCGGACTGCAGCACCCCCCTGATCCGGTAGTGCCGGTAGAGCGAGCGGTCCGGCTTGCCGTTCAGGAAGACGACCCGGCTACCGACTGCCATCTCCCCCTGGATGTTGGAGATGTCGTAGCACTCGATCCGGCGCGGCGGCCGGGGGAGGTTCAGCTTCTCCGCGAGTTCGCCGAGCAGGTCCACGGCCGAGTCCTCCTTGGCGATCCGCTCCTGGGCGGCATTCAGGGCGTTTTTCTGGGCGAGCTTGACGATCTCCAGCTTGGGCCCTCGTTGCGGGGAGGCCAGGGTCACCTTGCGCCCCGCCTTTTCCGAGAGCAGCTCCTCCAAAGCGGCGGGCTCCGCTATCGGGAGCGGCAAGAGGATCTGGGGCGGGATCGGGGTGTCCTGGTCGTAGTACTCGTTCAGGAAGGAGGCGAGCCCCTCCTCGGTTTCCAGCTCCCAGTCGAAATAGAAGTTGCGGCTTCCGGTCAGGGCGCCGCCGCGGATGTGGAGCAGGGCGATTTGCAACTGGTCGCGCTCCCGGTACAAGCCGAACACGTCGCTGTCTGCCCCGCGTGCCACCACCTTCTGCCGCTCGACGGTCACCTCGATGGCGCGGACCAGGTTCCGGTAGCGCGCCGCGTCCTCGTAGCGCAGCTCGGCCGAGGCCTGGTTCATCCGGACCCGGTAGAGCTTGGTGACCTCGCTGTTTTTCCCCTCCAGAAAGAGCGCCGCGGCTTCGGCGATCTCCCCGTAATCCGCAGCATTGATCAGGCCGCAGCAGGGGGCCGAGCACTGCTTGATCTGGTAGTAGAGGCAGGGGCGCTTGCGGCTCATGCAGGTGCCGAGCGGGTAATGGCGCAGCGGGAAGACCTTGTAGAGCTGGTTCAGCACCGCCTTGGCGGAGGTCGCCGAGGAATAGGGCCCGAAGTACCTGGCGCCGTCGGCCGGGACCTTGCGGACGATGGAGAGCCTGGGAAAAGGCTCCTTCATGTCCATGCGCAGCGAGAAATAGGTCTTGTCGTCGCGCAGGTTGATGTTGTACTTCGGGTGGTGCTGCTTGATCAGCGTGTTCTCGAGGATGAGCGCCTCTTTTTCGGTGTCGGTGACGATGTACTCGACGGAGGCGACCAGTTGTACCATGAAGCGGATATGGAGGCGCGCGTCGCCGGGACCGACGTAGGAGCGCACCCGTTTCTTCAGGTTGCGCGCCTTGCCGACGTAGAGGATGGTCCCCTCAGCCGTCTTCATCAGGTAGATGCCGGGGGCGGAAGGGAAATTGGTAATCATCTCGAGTGCTATCATGAGGGGTAGTATAGACGGAAGCGGGGAAGAAGGGAAGCGGTCCCTCCCCCTTCAGGGGGGAGGAGAGGCGGGTCACGGGGAGGGTGGGTTTCGCGCAGGCTTCAGCGTTTGCCGGTTTTAGGCGTCCTGGTCTGGGCACCAGCCGGCCTGGCAGCGCCCGTCTTGGCCGGTCCGGGTTTTGAGGCGGTCGCCGGCCTGGCAGCGGCGGCCTTGGCTGCGCCCGCCTTGAAGTCGGCGATTTTCCTGGACGGGGCAGGCTTGGCGGGAGCCGCGCTCATCCCCTCCTTGGCAGTTCCGCCTGACTTCCCCTTGTAGCTCCCCCTGGCTGCGCCGCCCTGAGGCCTCATCTTCTGCGGCTTGGCTTCCGATACCGTAATCCTCCGGTCGATCAGCATCGCTCCGTCGAGTGAGTCGACGGCATCCTTTGCTTCAGCCTCGGTGGACATCCTCACGTAGCCGCATCCTTTGAACTCTCCAGTTTTAAGGTCAACTATCAGGTGCACCGAGGTAACCCTTCCCGACACGGAAAAAAGTTTCTCTAGATCATATTCAGTTGTCTCATAGGAGAGACTGCCAACGTACAACTCTTTACCCATTGTTTCTTTCTCCCTGGTGCCGCGTGCTTTCTGCGTATGGTCGCAATTCGTGAACACTCTAACATACTAACAGGCCGGGCGGCAAAACGATTCTTACGCCGGGCGGAGCTGACGGGAATTCCGTCTCTATTTAGCCATGTTGCCAGTTTCCTGCTGTGAAGGGATGATGATTGTCTCTCCCGGCTGGATGATGCCAAGGTCGCTCAGTTGGTTAAGCCGCTTGAGTTCGGGGACCAGCCTAACGGCCTCCGGGTAGCTAAAGCCGTACTCCCTGACCAGAATTCCCAAAAGATGGTCGCCCTGCTGCACGACGTAGCGGTGCTGCTGCCCGCTGCGCCCGGTGGTTGCAGGGGCCGGGCTCTTCCCCGCCGCCCGGGGGCCCTTTTGCGGAGTCGCCGGGCCGGGTGCAAAACCGTTCCCGGCCGTGGCGTTTCCGGCGCGTGGGGGGACGGCGGCCGGCCTTTGGGGTGCGGCCGCCGGCGCCTCCTCGCGGGCCCGGTAGGCGAGGACGCCCAAGGAGATGCCTGCCAGGACGACCGGGATGAGCCAGAGCAGGCGCTTGTCCTTGGCTGCAGGTCCCTCGCGGGCGGGTTCGCGCATCAGGAACTGCCGTGTCAGCCTCGGGGGAGCAGGCCCGGGCTCGCCGGGACCTGCCTCAGGTTCTGACGCGTAGCGCTGCATCAACCCGCTTACGGAGCGCTGCAAGAGCTCGTCGCTTTCCGACAGGTCCAGGACGAAGAGCCCGCCCCCTTCCCGGCAGGCCTCGCTCTCCTTGCCGTCCCGCGCCATCAGGATGATCTCGGATTCCTCCGGGAGTAGGCCGCGCAGGTGAGCGGCGATGGCTGTGCCGGACAGGCCGGAAATGCCGTTTTCGGCGAATACGAAGTGCGGCAGCCGAACGGCAATCTCCTCCTCGCCCTGGGCCAGGGTCGGGGCGACGCGCAGGCGAAACAGACGCTCCTGCTCCATCCGGGCGAAGAGCAGGAGCGCCCGCTTCTGTTCGGTTATCAGCAGTATGGTTGGCATGGCCGCTTCAGTGCTCCGTTGGTGTCTGATGGATTTCCCGGATAGGTGTCATCGCCCGTTTCGCTCCCTTAGGATGGCGGTAAACATCGGTTCACGATCGGTCTGGGACACGGAAATGGCCATCTCAACCTCGGTGGTCTTGCCGCTTTTGCCGCGCACCTTTTGCTGGAGGTTTTCCCCCTTTACCCTCCCCCCCGGGGCGAGCATCCTCCGGAGATCTTCGCCATCCTCGAGGTACGAGAAGATCGATTCCCCGAGCAGGGACTGCCTGGAACGCCCGAAGAGCGCTTCCGCCTTCTGGTTCGCGATCACGATCTTGCCGTCCTGCAGGAAGGTGACCACCGCGGAGTTGGAGAGCTCGATGAACCGGCGGTACCTCTCGTCGGCTTCCCGCGATTGCAGCGTCCTTTGGGCCAGTTCGCCCATCATGTCGTTGAAGGCACCGAAAAGCTGGCCGATTTCATCCCCGGATTGTTGCGGCAGCCTGGTGTCGAAGTCGCCGGTCCTGGTCACGTGGGTGATCTTGTCGGAGAGCATCCTGACCGGATCCACGATTTGGCGCCGCAGTATGGCGCCCATGACGACGATGACGATCAAGAAGACGCCGCCACGAGCCAGCAGGTCGAGTTCCAGGTCGACGCCCAGGTCGGCGTAGAGATCCTCCATCGGGATGGTGACGGAAACCGCCCCTATCACCTCGCCCACCCGGTAGTTGTAGGAGTAGTGGCCGGGGGGGAAGCGCTCCTTGATGAAGTCGGGGGCGTTCTGGTAGGAGCCGTGGCACTTGAGGCAGGAGGCGGTGGCGAGCATCGGCTGCAGGTAGCGGAAGGACCGGGTGGCGCCGTTCTTCACGATGCCGTAGACCTCGCCGGTCGGGGCCGCGGCGAAGCCGCGCAACTGTTCGGTTTCGTAGGCGTCGGGGCGGTTGCCGGGATTGCGGTAGCGCAGGGAAACCTGGCGCACGTAGTACTTGGTGTTCTGGGTCACCCTCTTGGCCACCTGGGTGGCGACCACCTGGGGCACCAGGTTGTAGTTATGCTCAGGCTCTCCCTTTTCGACCGACGAGATGTAGTCCCGCGTCTCGATGAGTTCCCGGGCAAAGTTGCGGGCGTTATCGACGGCGAAGCGCAACACGAAGCTTTTTTCTCTCTGATAGGTAAAAAAAGCCGCGGCAAGGAACAGGACAAGCAGCAGGAGGGTCATGAGGAGGTAGAACTTGGCGCGTATGGGCAGGTTGGCAAAGCGGGACATGCACCCTCCGGCAGGCGGTTACTTGCAGGAAGCAAGTATACCGGAACAAGCAGGATATGCAAGAGAAACGCGAGCTTAAGTGCGCTCGGCGCACTTAAGCTGCCGAGATCAGGTTTTGCCGGCAACCCGCTCGCCGGTTTAGGCCAACTTTCCCTTTCCCGGGTACACGCCGTAGCGCTTCAGCGTGCAGGCCCGGAGGGGGAGGGGCAGGAGGGACCCCCGCCGGTGTATCCCCCTCCGGGAAGAGCAGAGATGGCGAACTACTTTTTGTGGCACTCCAGGCAACGGGGATCGCTGATCCTGCGCTTCAACTGGGCCACCCGGTCCCGCGGGATCCCCTTTCCCATCAGCTGCTCGCCGATCCTGTGGCAGCCGAAACAGTCCCTCCCCTGAACCGCCTGGTGCATCCGGACCATCGCCGGGTTCTTGCTGTGGCACTCGTTGCATTCGAAGGCGTGTGCCGGCTGGGTTGCGAGCAGAAACAGGATAAACGGGAACGCTTTCTTCATGGCATCTCCTTGGTGTTCGGGGCCGTTCCGGTATCCCCTGAAAACCGGAACAGCCTGTCGGGTGGATTGGTATGAGGCCCCTGGGAGCGTCCTCCTGGGCGCGAGATTCGCGGCAGGAATGCCGCTGCTACGAGGAGCTCAGCAGCGCGGAAAACACGGCGCAGAGCAGCTTTAATGTTGCTCAAAGCGCCAGCAGTGTAGCCGCCTTGCATGCTCGGCACCTTGACCTAAGTCAAAGGTCACAAGCTGCCGGAAAAGAAAAAGGCTTTCCATACCGGCGGCAGTATGGTAGTTTTTCATGTTTTTTAATGGTGCTCTCAAGGTCACTGACAGACTACATATCGGAAAGATTACCTATGGCAAAGATCATCTGTGTAGCGAATCAGAAGGGCGGGGTGGGAAAGACCACTACGGCTGTCAATCTCTCCGCTTCGCTGGCTGTGGCGGAAAGGCGGGTGCTCCTGGTGGACATGGACCCGCAGGGAAACGCGGGTAGCGGCGTCGGGGCGGACAAGGAATCTCTCACCGAGAGCATCTACGACGCCCTGATCGACGACGCGCCGCCGGCGGCCATCGTGCAGCAGACGGAAATCCCTTTCCTGAACCTGCTGCCGGCCACCTCGGACCTGGCGGGGGCCGAGCTGGAACTGGCCACCGTGCCGGACCGGGAGCGCAAGCTGAAGCAGATCCTGGCCAAGCTCTCGGGCGCCTACGACTACATCTTCATCGACTGCCCTCCGTCCCTGAGCCTACTCACCATTAACGCCATGACCGCCGCCAATTCGGTCCTGATCCCGATGCAGTGCGAGTTCTACGCCATGGAAGGGCTTTCCCAGATACTGAAGACCATCGCCCTGATCCAGCAGGGGCTGAACAACTCGCTCTCCATCGAGGGGATCCTGCTCACCATGTACGACGCCAGGAACAACCTGTCGCGCCAGGTGAGTGACGAGATCCGCACCCACTTCCCGCGGGAGACCTTTCAGACGGTGATCCCGAGAAACGTCCGGCTCTCTGAGGCCCCCTCCCACGGCAAACCGATCGTGCTGTACGACATCACCTCGAAGGGGGCCACCAGTTACCTGGATCTGGCCAAGGAGATCATCGCACGGGAGGCGACGCATGGTAATTAAGAAGATGGGGCTCGGCAAAGGGATGGGGGCGCTGCTCCCGGTCGTGGAGGATCACGGCAAGAAGTACTTCTCCTGTCCGATCGAGGAGATCAGGCCGAACAAGGAGCAGCCGAGAAAGACCTTCGTGAACGAGAAGCTGGAGGAACTGGCCGCCTCCATCAGGGAAAAGGGGATCATCCAGCCCCTGGTGGTCATGCGCCGGGACGGGCACTACGAGATCATCGCGGGCGAGCGCCGCTGGCGCGCGGCCCAGAAGGCTGGACTGCACGAGGTCCCGGTAGTGATCCAGGACGTCTCCGAGGATACCGCGCTGGAGATGGCGCTCATCGAGAACATCCAGCGCGAGGACCTGAACGCGGTGGAGGAGGCCGAGGCTTACCATCAGCTGCTGGAGCGCTTCGCACTCTCCCAGGAGGAACTCGCTAAAAGGGTCGGCAAGGAGCGCTCAACGATAGCCAACGCGCTCAGGCTCCTGAAACTCCCCGCCGAGATCAAGAGGGACGTGGCGGAGGACCGCCTATCCATGGGGCACGCCCGGGCGCTGCTCACCCTCGAGGACCCCGAGGAGCAGAAGGCCGCCCGGGACGAGATCGTGAAGGGACACCTCTCGGTGCGTGAGGCCGAGGCGCTGGTCAAAAAGAAGAAGGCGAAGAACGTCCCTAAGGCGCGCAAGGTGGAGGACCCCGACCAGGTCGATTTGCTGGAGCGCATCCAGCGCCATTTCGGGGCCAAGGTGGCGCTGCGCCGCGCCGGCCGCGGCGGCAAGCTGGAAATCAGTTTTTCCGATCAGAAGGATCTGGCCCGGATCGTGGAGATTTTCAATCTTTAACGGTTTATTACTAACCGCAGCCGGGCGAAAAGTGTATACAATTTGGCGGAAAAAACGATAAATCGCTTGACAGCAGAAGGATTTATGTGTTAGCTATCACCTGTTTTGCGCACCGGCTGTTTGGGAGCGCGTGCGAAAGATGATTTAAAAATGTTCGACAAGAGGTGGTTTGGTGATCAATTTAGACGTTGCATTTGTTTTCCAGCTGGTGAACTTCCTGGTCCTGGTGCTCCTTCTGAACGTCTTTTTGTACAAGCCGATCAGAAAGCAGCTAGCCGACCGGAGCGCGCTGATCAGCGGGGCGAAGGAGAAGAGCGCCGCCGTAGATCTTGAGGTGCAGGAGAAGGTTGCCAGTTACGAGGCGCGCATGCGCGAAATTCGTGCCGGAGCCGCCGACGAACGCGGTGTCCTGAAGAAGGAGGCCCTGCTGCAGGAGGCCGCCATCCTGGAAAAGGCACGGGTGGAGTCGAGCGAGAAGCTTGCCGGCATCAAGGAGCTGGTCGCCAAGGAGGCCGAGGAGGCCAGGCGTCTCCTCAAGGCGAGCGCCGAGTCCCTGTCCGCCGATATCTGCGAGAAAGTCCTCGGGAGGAGTCTGTAGCATGCATATGAACCGTACCTCACGCGTAACGGCTGCCGCCGTTTCAACAGTTGCCGTCTGCGCCGTCATCCTGGTCTGCGCCTCCCTGGGCTTCGCCGCCGAAGAGGGCGCCCACGAAGCGGGCCACGCCGCCGCCCAGATGAAGGACTTCATGTGGCGCTGCCTCGACTTCGCGGCACTGGCCGCCATCGCCATCTGGGCCATCAAGAAGGCGGACGTCAAGGGCACCCTGGCCGCCCGCAGAACCGGCATCGAGCGGACCCTGAAGGAAGCGGTTGCCGCCAAGGAAGCGGCCGAGAAGAAATTCCTGGAATACAACCTGCGCATGGACCAGGCCAACAAGGAGATCGAAGAGATCTCGGCCAACATGAAGCGCGAGGGGGAGCTGGAGAAGGAGCGCATCATCGCCGAGGCCATCCAGGCGGCAGCGAGGATCGTGGCCCAGGCGCAAAGCGCCGCGGCCCAGGAAGTCCTGAAGGCGAAAGGCGAGCTGCGCGCCGAGGCCGCCAGGCTCGCGGTCGAGATCGCCGAGCAGAAGATCGTTAAGAACATTGCAAAAGGCGACCAGGACAAGCTGGTGGGCGACTATATTTCCAAGGTGGTGACTCTACATTGAGTACTAACGCTATTGCCAAACGTTACGCCAAGGCACTGGTGCAGATCGGTTCCGAAGCGGGGACCGTGGACCGGTTCAACGCCGAGTTGACCCGGTTCAGCACGCTCCTTTCCGAGAGCCGCGAGCTTGCCCAAGTATTCGGCAACCCCGCCTACGGCATAGAAGCCAAGAAAGAGATCCTGAAAGAGCTGGTGGCACGTACCCAGACCTCGGGAATCGTTTCCAACCTGCTGATGCTCCTGCTCGAGCGCGGCCGCATCTCCGTGCTGCCGCTGATCGCCGAGAGCTACGGCGCCTTTGCCGACGAGCTGTCCGGGGTGATCCGCCCCACGCTCTCCTCCGGGCTCCCGCTGGACGCGGCACAGGTCGAGGAGATCAGGGCGGCGCTGGCCACGTCGACCGGCAAAAAAGTTGAGCTGAAGGTGGAGGTGGACCCGACCCTGATCGGCGGCGTGGTCACCAAGATCGGCGGCAAGGTATTCGACGGAAGCGTAAGAACACAGTTAGCTAGAATTCAAGATATATTACAGAAGGGGTGAGACGGTTCTATGGAAATCAAAGCGGAAGAAATCAGCGAGATTATCAGGAAGCAGATCAAGGGATACGGCAAGGAAGTGGCGGTAGCCGAAACAGGCACCATCATCTCCATCGGTGACGGTATTGCCCGTATCCACGGTCTTGACAAGGCGATGGCAGGCGAGCTGCTGGAATTCCCGGGCGGCATCACCGGCATGGTCCTCAACCTCGAGGAAGACAACGTCGGTGCTGCTATTCTCGGCGAGTTCTGCGAGATCAAGGAAGGCGACACGGTCAAGCTGACCGGCAAGATCGTGGAGGTTCCGGTTGGCGACGCTCTGATCGGCCGCGTGCTGAACGCGATCGGCGAGCCGATCGACGGACTTGGCCCCGTCAATACCACGACCTTCGGTAAGGTCGAAGTGAAGGCACCTGGTATCGTCAAGCGTAAGTCCGTGCATCAGCCGATGCAGACCGGCCTCAAGGCTATTGACGCCATGGTTCCGATCGGGCGTGGCCAGCGCGAGCTGATCATCGGCGACCGTCAGACCGGCAAGACCGCCGTCGCGATCGACACGATCATCAATCAGAAGGGGGGGGACGTGGTCTGCATCTACGTCGCCATCGGCCAGAAGCGTTCCACGGTCGCCCAGGTTGTTTCCAAGCTCAAAGAGCACGGCGCCATGGATTACACCATCGTCGTGGCAGCTACCGCTTCCGAGCCGGCTCCGCTGCAGTTCATCGCTCCCTACACCGGCGTCACCATGGGCGAGTTCTTCCGCGATTCAGGGCGTCACGCCCTGATCATCTACGATGACCTTTCCAAGCAGGCCGTTGCTTACCGCCAGCTCTCGCTGCTGCTGCGTCGCCCGCCGGGACGCGAAGCGTACCCGGGCGACGTTTTCTACCTGCACAGCCGCCTCCTGGAGCGTGCCTGCAAAGTCTCTGACGAGTGCGGTGCCGGTTCCTTGACCGCTCTCCCCATCATCGAGACCCAGGCCGGCGACGTTTCCGCCTACATCCCGACCAACGTGATCTCGATCACCGACGGCCAGATCTACCTGGAGAGCGACCTGTTCTACTCCGGTGTGCGTCCCGCCATCAACGTCGGCCTCTCGGTTTCCCGCGTCGGCGGCTCGGCACAGGTTAAGGCAATGAAGCAGGTTGCCGGCACACTGCGTCTGGCTCTTGCCCAGTACCGCGAGATGGCAGCTTTCGCCCAGTTCGGAAGCGACCTGGACAAGGCCACTCAGATGCAGCTTGCCCGTGGAGCTCGCCTGGTCGAGATCCTGAAGCAGCCGCAGTACCGTCCGATCCCGAACGAGAAGCAGGTTCTGATCATCTTCGCAGCCAACAACGGCTTCATCGATGAATACCCGATCGGCTCGCTGCTGCGTTACGAGACAGAACTCTACGCTTTCTTTGATTCCAGGAAGGCAACTCTCCTTGGTGAACTACGCGACAAGAAGGCAATCGACGACACCATGAAAGGCCAGATCGTTGCATCGCTGGAAGAGTTCAAAAAGGAATTTACTGCCTAGTAGACCAAGGACGGATAGCGCATGGCGAACCTCAAAAGTATCAAGAAGCGGATCGTATCCGTAAAAAATACCAGACAGATCACCGCGGCCATGAAGATGGTCTCGGCGGCCAAGCTGCGTCGCGCCCAGGAGAACGTGGTGGCCGCGCGCCCCTACGCCGGGAAGCTCGCGGAGGTGCTGGAGCGTCTGGCGCAGAGCCAGGAGGCGGACCCCAGCCCCCTCATGGTCCAGCGCGACACGCGCCGAGCACTCTTGCTCGTGGTCACCTCCGACCGAGGCCTTTGCGGCGGCTTCAATGCCAACCTGTCCAAGGCCGCCGAGCGCTTCATCAAGGAGCGCGCCGGCGAGTTCAAGGAACTTAGCCTCATGACCATCGGTCGCAAGGGGTACGAATTCCTGCGTAACCGCCACACGGTGAGAAAGCACCACGGCAACATCTTCTCCACGCTCTCCTACCAGACCGCGGCGCTGATCGCGGCCGAGGTGATCGAGGGGTACCTGGCGGAGGAGTATGACGAAGTCTACGTCATCTACAACGCCTTCAAGAGCGTCATGACCCAGGACATCACCCTGGAGCAGCTGCTCCCCATCGTCCCCAAGTCCGGCGATGAGCAGGATCAGGGGCAGGGGGTCGAGTACATCTACGAGCCCTCCAAAGCTGCGCTTCTGGACGAGCTGCTCCCCAAGCACATCGAGGTGCAGATCTTCAAGTCGCTCCTCGAGTCGCTCGCCTCCGAGCACGGCGCACGCATGACGGCAATGGACAGCGCTTCCAAGAACGCCACGGAGATGATCGGCAAGCTGACCCTGATCTACAACAGGGCGCGCCAGGCCGCCATCACCACGGAGCTGATGGAAATCATCTCCGGCTCCGAATCCATAAAAGGTTAAGAATATAAACATAGTGGCCTGCAAGGGGCCGCAGGAGGAAGAGGTTACATGAGTCAGAACTTCGGAAAAATATCGCAGGTCATCGGCGCGGTTATCGACGTCGAATTCGAGCCGGGCATGCTCCCCCCGATCTACACCGCTCTTCGGGTTACCAACCCGGCGATCGACGATCAGGAGTTCAACCTGGTCCTGGAAGTTGCCCAGCACCTCGGCGAGAACGCGGTCCGCACCATCGCCATGGACTCCACCGACGGTCTGATTCGTGGCCAGAAGGTCCTCGACATGGGCAAGCAGATCTCGGTCCCGGTCGGCAAGAAGACCCTGGGTCGCATCCTGAACGTCATCGGCGAGCCGGTTGACGAAATGGGCCCGATCGGCAACGAGAAAGAGTACGGCATCCACCGTGAAGCACCGGCGTTCGTGGACCAGTCCACCAAGGTCGAGGCGTTCACCACCGGGATCAAGGTCGTTGACCTGCTGGCTCCCTACGCCAGGGGCGGCAAGATCGGCCTCTTCGGCGGCGCCGGCGTCGGCAAGACCGTTCTCATCATGGAGCTGATCAACAACATCGCCAAGCAGCACGGCGGCTTCTCCGTCTTCGCGGGCGTGGGCGAGCGTACCCGTGAAGGGAACGACCTCTGGATGGAAATGAAAGAGTCCGGCGTTCTCGACAAGGCGGCCCTGGTGTACGGTCAGATGAACGAGCCCCCGGGGGCACGTGCCCGCGTTGCTCTTTCCGCGCTCTCCATCGCCGAGTACTTCCGTGACGAGGAAGGCCAGGACGTCCTCCTCTTCGTTGACAACATCTTCCGTTTCACCCAGGCGGGGAGCGAGGTTTCGGCTCTGCTCGGCCGTATCCCTTCCGCCGTCGGTTACCAGCCCACGTTGGCCACCGAAATGGGCGAGCTGCAGGAGCGCATCACCTCGACCAACAAGGGTTCCATTACCTCGGTTCAGGCTATTTACGTACCTGCCGACGACCTGACCGACCCGGCGCCTGCTACCGCGTTCGCCCATTTGGACGCCACGACCGTTCTCTCCCGCCAGATCGCCGAGCTCGGCATCTACCCGGCGGTTGACCCGCTCGACTCCACCTCGCGCATCCTCGATCCGCAGGTCATCGGCGACGAGCACTACGCCATCGCCCGCCAGGTGCAGTACGTGCTGCAGAAGTACAAGGATCTCCAGGACATCATCGCCATTCTCGGCATGGACGAGCTCTCCGAGGAGGACAAGCTGGTCGTGGCTCGCGCCAGGAAGATCCAGAAGTTTCTCTCCCAGCCGTTCTTCGTCGCCGAAGCGTTCACCGGTTCGCCCGGCAAGTATGTCGAGCTGAAAGACACCATCAAGGGGTTCACCGAGATCATCGCTGGCAAGCACGACGATCTTCCCGAGCAGGCTTTCTATATGGTCGGCACCATAGAAGAAGCTATCGACAAGGCGAAGAAACTCAACGCCTAAAAAGATAGGCAGCACGTTGCCAGTCCGGGTCTTTCACTCGGGCCGGGAACTTTGGTATAATTCCATATGTTTGGTGATTAGGGAGCTTCCGGTTATTGCCGGGAGCCAGTCCCGAAACAGAGGACTATCAGAAGGATCATACATGGCTGAGAAACTGAATGTTGAACTGGTAACTCCGTACAAGAAGGTCCTCTCGGAAGAGGTCGACGAGATCACTGCAACAGGTGCGCTCGGTGAGTTCGGAGTACTTCCGGGACACGCACCCTTCCTCACCTCCCTCAAAATCGGAGAACTCGCCTATAAAAAAGATGGGGCCATTTTTCACATGGCACTGAACTGGGGCTACTTCGAAGTCGAAGGCGATAAGGTTACCGTTCTCGTCGAGACCGCTGAGAAGGCTGACGAGATCGATCTGGAGCGTGCCAAAGCTGCTCTGGGTCGGGCCGAACTGGAGCTGAAAACGCTCACCCCGGAAGACAAGAATTTTCGAGTCTATGAAGCCGCTCTCGAGCGCGCCCTGATCAGGGTCCAGGTCGCTGCCAAGGCAGCCAGGCGGTAAGGGACACTGATAGTGATTATTATCAAAAGAGCGGCTTCGGCCGCTCTTTTTTTTACCAATTAGTTCAGCAACGGCTCCCCTGCCTAATAGTACCCATATACCCCTAGGAGCGGCATTCCTGCCTCGAATTCTTCTCCTGGCGATCTTTCTTGCCACTCCGGTCACATTGACAGTACGACCTTGCGGGTGTATTAGGTATCTGCTGGGTTTTCAGACTATGGAGGTGTCCCTTGTCCAAAGGTATTCGATGCTTAAGCCTGCTGGCTTCGTTCCTGATGCTCCCGCTGTATGCCTCTTCAGCCTTGGCAGCACAACCACTGATCGTCGGGATGGAACTTGCTTATCCCCCCTTCGAGATGACTGACACGGCCGGGAACCCTGACGGGGTCAGTGTCCAGTTGGCCAAGGAACTCGGCAAGGCCCTGGGGAGGCCGGTCGAGATCAAGAATATCGCCTTCGATGGCCTGATCCCGTCGCTCAAAACCGGCAAGATCGACCTCATCATCTCCTCCATGACGGCAACCGCTGAACGGGCGCGTTCCATCGATTTCTCCGAGCCCTATCTCACCACCGGCCTGTGCCTTTTGCTCGGCAAATCGGTGTCCGCCACCGGCATCGCCGGGTTGGACCGTCCCGGGCGTACCATCGCTGTTAAGAAAGGGACCACCGGCCACATGTATGCCGCCGACCACATCAAGCAGGCGAGTGTCCTGGTGCTGGACAAGGAGGCCGCGGCCGTGCTGGAGGTGGTGCAGGGGAAGGCTGACGCGTTCATCTACGACCAGATGTCGACCTTCCAGAACTACCAGAGGAACAAGGAAATGACGCGCGCCATCCTGACGCCGTTCCAGACCGAATCCTGGGCCATCGGCATCCGCAAGGGGAATGACGAGCTGAGAGTCAAGATCAACCGATTCCTCGCCGAGTTCCGGCGCAGCGGCGGCTTCGACAGGCTGGGCGACCGCTACCTGAAGGAGGAGAAGGAAGCCTTTCGCCGCCTCGGGTATCCGTTTTTCCTGTAACGACCCAACTCCCTCACCCCTGACTCTCCCAAGGGAGGGGGGGGGAGCCCTATCGAGTCGGCTGGTGCGCTGGTGTCAATCTACGGGGCCGGGTGAGGGATTCGCCACGAAGCGAAGCTGCGTGGCTACCGGACGGAGATACATGTCTCTCTCAGGCTAAACTTCAACCGGAACCCGCTTTCTCCTCGAGGTCCCATGTCATCCCGCTGGTCCGCCATTTTTTTCGCACGTCGCCGGGGCAATGCAGAAGAGCTACCCCTCTACGGCCGCGTGATCGGGATACTGGCGGCATTCCTGCTACTGGCGCTCGTCTTCAGCTTCGCCTTCTCCCGGCTCCAGTACGGCTGGGACTGGGGCGCCGTCTACCGCTACCGGCAGAAATTCGTCACCGGCTGGCTGGTGACCCTCGCCATCTCGGCCGCCTCCCTGGCAGCGAGCATCGTCATCGGCCTTTCGGCAGCGCTGGCGCAAAGGTCGGCGTTCCTGCCGCTTCGCTACCTTGGCAAGATCTACATCGAGATCATCCGCGGCACGCCGCTCTTGGTGCAGATCCTGGTTTTCTTCTACGTGGTGGCGGACGCTTTCGGCATAGCCAACCGCTACGCGGTGGGCGCCCTCACCCTCGCGCTTTTCGCCGGCGCCTACATAAGCGAGATCATCAGGGCGGGGATAGAAAGCATCGGTGAGTCCCAGCTGGAATCGGCGCGGGCCATCGGCCTTACCCGCAGGCAGACTTACCGCTTCGTGGTCTTTCCCCAGGTCATGCGCAGAATTCTTCCCCCCTTGGCCGGCCAGTTCGCCTCTCTGATCAAGGATTCCTCGCTCCTCTCCATCATCGCGGTGAACGAGTTCACCCTGAACGCCCAGGAAGTAAATGCCTTTACCTACTCCACCTTGGAGAGCTACCTGCCGCTCGCGGTCGGCTACCTCGCCCTGACCCTGCCGATTTCCCTGTTGAGCCGCTACCTGGAGGGTAGATACCGCTATGCGTCTTAGTCTCACCGGGGTGGTGAAGCGGTATCACGATATCGCCGCACTGGACGGGGTCTCCCTGCAGCTTTCGGAGGCCCGCACCATCGTGCTGATAGGCCCGTCGGGCGGAGGGAAGTCGACCCTGCTGCGGATCCTGGCCGGCCTGGAGATGCCGGACCAGGGGGGGGTGAAGATCGATGGTGAGCCGCTGCCGGTAAGCGAGGAGCAGCTGATCCGTTACCGGCGCGGGGTAGGCACCGTGTTCCAGGCCTTCAACCTCTTTCCCCACCTGACCGCTCTGGAAAACGTCACCCTGCCGCTCGTGCAGGCGCATGGCTACGCGAGGGGCAGCGCGCAGGAGTACGCCCTGGCGCTCTTGCGGCGCTTCCAGCTGGAGGCACACGCCGGCAAGAAGCCGTTCGAGCTCTCCGGCGGGCAGCAGCAACGGGTAGCCATCGTGCGGGCCGTGGCGGTGAAGCCGCGTTTCCTGCTGTTCGACGAGCCGACTTCCGCGCTCGACCCGGAAATGACCGCCGAGGTGCTCGACATCATCGCCGAGCTGGAAGCCGAGGGGAGGGAACTCATTCTGGTCACCCACAACATGGGATTCGCGAGAAGGGTCGCCCAGCACTGCCTCTTTCTGAGCGGGGGTAAAATCCTGGAATCGGGGCCGGCGCAGCAGCTCTTCGACGCCCCGCATACCGCGGAGCTGCAGGGCTTTTTGGGCCGGGTGCTGAAGTACTGAGCTAAACAGCCGCCGGCACGGCACCAGCGATGCGTTCCTGCCCCAACCTGCAAATCCACCTTGCCCACCTAGGCAAAGAAAGGTAACATCTGGGCGCCAATCCCGATTGATCCGGATCTTCCCCGAGACTGGGTCCCAACCCGCGTCAAAGCCCGCAGCAGCATCCTCCAGGACGCGAAATTCGCGGCAGGAATGCCGCTTCTGCGAGAGATCTTTCCAGGCAGAAGCGCAATTACCAGAAAAGGGCGCCATGTGAGTAAAGAGTTTGACCTGCTGAACCAGCCGATCCCGGGACTGCTCAGGAAAATCGCGGTCCCGACCAGCATAGGGTATTTCTTCAACACCATGTTCAACGTGGTGGACACCTACTACGGCGGACGAGTCTCCACCGACGCGCTCGCGGCACTCTCCCTCTCTTTTCCGGTGTTCTTCCTCATCATCGCGGTCGGGGCCGGCATCTCCACCGGTGCGACCGCACTGATCGGCCACGCCATCGGCAGCGGGGATCATGAGGAGGCCAGCCACCTGGCGGGGCAGACCATCTCCTTCGGCCTGTGCAACGGCATCCTGGTCACGGTGGTCGGTTTCAACCTGGCGCCCTGGCTCTTTTCCCTTTTGGGGGGGACCGGGGCGGTCCTCGCACTCGCCCTGCACTACATGGATACCCTCTTCTGCGGGAGTCTCTTTTTCCTGGTCAACTTCGTGCTGAATGCGATCCTGAACGCGACCGGCGACACCAGGAGCTTCCGCAATTTCCTGGTGACCGGCTGCCTTTTGAACCTTATCCTCGACCCCTGGCTGCTCTACGGCGGTTTCGGTGTCCCGGCTTTTGGCCTGGCGGGGATTGGTTGGGCGACGGTAATGATCCAGGCGCTCGGGAACCTGTACCTGTTCACCCGAGTCAAGCGGACCGGGCTATTGAGCGAGTTCGGCTGGCGCGACCTGGTCCCGGAACGCCGGGCCTACCTGGAACTGTTCAAACAGGGGTTTCCCTCCAGTCTCAACATGATGACCGTCGGCATCGGGATTTTCGTCATCACCTGGTTCGTGGCGCGTTTCGGCCGGGACGCGGTGGCGGCCTACGGCATAGCGACCCGGATCGAGCAGATCGCCCTGCTCCCGATCATGGGGATGAACGTCGCCACCCTGGCGCTGGTGGCGCAAAACAGCGGGGCGGGCAACCTGGAGCGGGTAGTCGAGACCATCCGCAAGGCACTCCGGGCGGGGGTCACCCTGATGGGCGCTGGAACGGTGGCACTTTATTTCTGCGCCGGGCCGCTGATGGCGCTCTTCACCGGGGACCGGGCGGTGATCGGCATCGGTGTCTCCTACCTGCGGATCGAGGCGTTCGTCCTCATCGCCTATGTGATCCTCTACACCAGCGTATCGGTGCTGCAAGGGCTGAAGCGGCCCGCCTTCCCGCTGGCAATCGGCCTGTTGAGGCAGATCGTCCTGCCCCTGCCGGTATTCTACCTCCTCGCCGTAGCACTTGGCTGGGGCCTCTACGGCATCTGGTGGGGGATATTTTCCGTCACCTGGGGGGCCGCCTGCCTCGCCCTTCTCTACGTAGGGCGCACGGTGGCGCGCCTCACGCCCCGCAAAACAAAGGAGGGAAAAGCGGCGGACGAGGCGCCGTTTGTGCGCTAAAATATCAGCATCGGTGACAAGGTACACCGAGCGCAGGCAGCTTGCGAGGTTCCCGGGAACAGCGCAGGGCGGATCGGAGGTGACTTGCGTGGATATCCAGTTTCGCTGCGGCGCGCAGAAAGAGAGGGTGAGGGCGGAGTTGCAGGAGGCAGCCGGCACCTGGGAGCGGGACGAGATCCTGATCGCCGCGCTCTACGAGCTGAGCCGCTCCGTGCTTTCCGAACTGGGGCGTCCGGTGCAATCCCCGGAGTATCTGGACCGGCAGCTGGCTGTGCTGGAGCTCATCAGCTTCATCGCCATTTCGCTCATCAGGAACTGTACCGGCGATACCCGCGGGGTGGCGGTCCTGACCGAGATCGGAGAAGGGTGCCACGATCCGGTCCTGAAAAAAAAGCTCTCGGTCTATGCCCAGGAACTGCTGGTCAAATCGCGCTCGGGAGTGCAAAATAAGCCTCGCGGCTCGCGGCGCCGGATTGCCTGGCTGCTCGGTGCGGGAGCCGCGTCGATTCTTGCCTTGTTCCTCTCGTTACCGGAACCCCCTCATCCCTTGCGGGAGAGGAAGGCGCCCCCCGAAACAGCCCCGGCCAGTCTGACAGCCACTCCGCTTTCCTATCAGGCGGCTGCGCCGGAATCGGCGCCCGCGGAATCGGCGCCCGCGGTTGCTGCGACCGGGAGGGAGCGGAACGAGGCGCCCCCCGCACCCCAGGTCCAAGCCGCCCCGGAGGGGAAGGGTGCTCAGCCGGCGGAACAGAGCACCAAGGTCAGGATCGCGAATAACCAGGTCCTGGTACCGGTGGTACTGAAAAACGGGGGGGAAACGGTCCGGGTCGAACTAATGCTCGATACCGGCTCGACACGGACCTCGATTCATGAGGGTCTGGCGGGACGGCTCAGGATCGACCTGCGCCAGGCGAAGCAGACCCAGTCCGAGGTCGCCGACGGCAGGATAATCCGCTCGCGCAGCACGGTTATCGAAGCCTTGGGGGTGGGGCCCTTCTCCATGACCTCCGCCGAGGTGGACCTCATACCCTACAAGGGGACAGAGGGATTCCACGACGGGCTGCTCGGGATGGACTTCCTCGGCAGGCACCGCTACCAGATTGACATGGAACATGAGCTGATCCGCTGGTTTTAAGGTTTAAGGGTTTAAGGGGGATCCCGTCCCCATCCCCGCCCTCCAATTTAAGGGTGTGAGCAGAGCCGAACTGACGCAAACGGAGGCCTCTATCAACAAGGTGTATCTGAAGCTCGTGCTGACCACGTTTTTCTGGGGCGGCACTTTCGTCGCCGCTCGCTTCGCGGTGCGAGAGGCGCCCCCCTTTTTCGCCGCCAGCTGCCGCTTCCTGATCGCTAGCGCGTTCCTGATTCCCCTGGCTGCATGGCAGTCGCGCCGGGAAGGGCGCGGCTTCCCGGTGCCGGCGAATTTTCGGCAGCTCGCCGGGCTGTTCAGCCTGGGACTCACCGGCGTGTTCCTGTACAACGCGGTTTTCTTCACCGGGTTGAAGCTCACCAGCGCCAGCAACGGGGCGCTCATCGTCGCGATCAACCCCCTGCTGACAGCGGTCCTTTCCGCGCTTTGGCTGCGGGAGAGGGTGAGTGCCAGCCAGGCCGCCGGGCTTTTCCTTGCGTTTTTCGGGGTGGCACTCGTGATAGCGCGTGGCTCGCTGGCGCTGATCGCCAGCCTCTCCTGCAACAGGGGGGACCTCATCATGCTGGGGGCGCCCCTTTGCTGGGCGCTTTACTCCGTCCTGGGGAAGAAGGCGCTCACCAGGTTCACCCCGCTGGCAGCGACGGCCTACGCCGCCCTGTTCGGCGCCTCGCTGCTGGTACCGGCAGCTTTCCTGGAGCATGCGGTGGCAGGGGGGCCCCTGCCTGGTTTCAGCTGGCTCGGCTGGCTCGCCATCCTGCAACTGGCCTTGCTCGGTACCGTGGTCGGTTTCGTCTGGTGGTACCAGGGGGTGCAACAGATCGGTACGGCGCGGGCAGCCGCTTTCGTCAACCTGGTGCCACTCTTTGGAGCGGTGCTGGCGGCCCTCATCCTGGGAGAGCGGCTGGCGGCAGCCCAGGTTTGGGGCGGACTCCTGGTGATCGCCGGGGTTTACTGGGGGAGCCGGCAGACGGCCCGCGGGGAAGTTGCCGAAGACCTCGGGCTGACGGCAGGTGGTGAGGGGTGAGGGGGCTCCCGGCTGCCGTGATCGCCACGGCGCAGCTGACGTTCTTCGCGCTCTTTCCCGCAGCGGGCGCGATGGTCGATGCACAGGAATCAGCCGGTGCTGCCGCCCCCGGGGGCGACGAGCCTGCCCGCCGAAGCCTTAGCGAAGGCGCGGTGCGCTGTACGCCGCGCCAGATCAAGGGGGGCTTGGGGAGCCTTTTGAACTGCAGGGGGGAGTTGCGGCTCTTTTTTCCGCACTGCCTGGCGATCGCCGCACCGGTGCTGTTGTACAGGCTGAAGCGCGAGGGATTTTCCCGCTGCTCGGTAGAGACGTCGGACCATGGGCTCCTGGTGCTGGCGAGGCGCTAGCGCGGCAAGGATGCCAGGTACCTAGCTGCCGATCTTTCCAATTTCGAATCCGATCTGGTCCAGCGGCAGCACCACGTCGGCCACCCGCCCATCGATGCAGGCCCGCGGCATGCCGTAAATGGTTGAGGTCTCCTCGTTTTGCACCAGCGTCACTCCCCCCCTGCTCTTCAGGTGCTGCATCCCCTTGAAACCGTCGTTTCCCATGCCGGTCAGGATCACCCCGAGCATCGATCCGCCGCTGGCGTCGCACAGCGTGGTGAGCATCAGGTCGACCGAGGGGATGTAGATGTACTGCGGGTAATCGACTGTCGGGGAGGTCCTCAGCACGATGTTGTTTCCCTGTCTGGCCAGCGAACTGTGCTGCCCGCCCGGGGCAATCAGCACCTCGCCACCTTTGAGGATGTCGCCGTTGGCACCCTCCCGGATGGAGAGCGAGCATTTCGCGTTCAGCCGATCGGCGTACGGTCCGGTGAAGGCCTTCGGCATGTGGATCGCCACCACGATGCCGTGCGGGAAGTTGACCGGGATCCTGGAGAGCACCTCCTGCAGCGCTACCGGGCCTCCGGTCGAGGCGCCGATCCCGACATAGCCGATCCTTCGGTGCGCGAACCGGGACGGGTGCACCTCGGTCGGGCTCACCGGGCGCGGGCGCTGCACCCCGATCACCCTGCGCTGCACCAGGGAGTTGGACGCCTCCAGCACCTTGGCCAGGAGAGCCTCCTGGAAGGCGCGCTGGGCGTCCTTGCAGTCGCTCACGTTCTTCGGTACATAGTCGACGGCGCCCGCGTCCAGCGCCTCGAAGGTGGAGCGCGCCCCCTCGCAGGTGAGGGTGGAGACCATCAGCACACGGGTGGGCGCCTTGGCCATGATCTGCTTCAGGGCGGTGATGCCGTCCATGCGGGGCATCTCCACGTCCATGGTGATCAGGTCGGGCTTGAGCGCCAGGGCCTTTTCCACCCCCTCCACGCCGTCCGACGCGATGCCGACCACCTCGATGCGCGGCGCGCGGGACAGTATCCCCCTGATCGCCATCCGCATGAAGGACGAATCGTCGACGATGAGCACTCTCAGTTTGGCTTCGCGCACGCTGCTGTTCATGACGGGGTTCAGGCTCCTATGCCCTGGAAGATCGACTTGACCATGTCCTGGATTTCGGGTACCCGGTCGTCCAGTTCGTAGCAGAAGCGCTCCACGTCCAGGTCGGCCAGGGTGGGGGCGTACCCCTTCAGGATGGACCAAGCCTTCTCCTCGGCCAGGTTGAAAGAAACCCAGGAATGGCCACCGTAATCGAGCTGGCAAACCGAGCAGAACAGGTCGGCGATGTTCACGATGGCGCACAGGGTCGGGTCGAGGACCGCCTCTTCCGGTGCATGGTGCAGCGCGATCACCTCGCAGTAGTCCGCCGGGAAGTTCCACTTGCGGGCGATGCAAAGCCCCACCTCGTTGTGGGAAGTCCCCAGGAACTCGGCCTCCTTCTGCACCAGCCGGAACGGCTGCCCCTGCACCGAGTCGAGCAGGGAGCGGAAGGCGTCCTGACGGTAGAAACTCAGGAACACCTCCCCGATGTCGTGAACGATGCCGACCAGGTAGGCCTTCTCCGTGTCGGGATAGCGCACCCGCTGGGCGATGATCTTGGAGACCACGCCGACGCCAAAGGAGTGCTCCCAGAAACTCTTGATGTCGAGGATGCCGTCCCGACCCGCGAATACGTCGACGAAGGAGCAGGTGAAGGCGAGCTCGCGGATGTGGCGAAAGCCCAGGTAGATGAGCGCCCGTTTCACCGACTTTATTTCGTGCGCCGGCTTGTAGAGCGGGGAGTTGACCATCTTGATGACCCGGGCCGCCAGGACCTGGTCGGCCAGGATCATGTCGGCCACCTCGTCCAGCTCCACCCCCGGCTTGTCCAGGAGCTCGATGACCCTGGTTGCCACCTGCGGGATGGTGGGGAGATCGACAAAGCTTTCCACCATCTCCTGAGCCGTCTGCATCATGGCTATTTTTTCCATACCTTCGTCCTCACTTGTTATAGGTAAACCCGCCCGGGAAGTGTACGGTCTTGAATTTGTCGTTGACCCCGTGCAGCGATTCTGACTGTCCCACGAAGAAGTAGCCGTACGGCTGCAGGTTGTTGTAGAAATGCTGCACCACCTTGCTCTTGGAAGCCGCATCGAAGTAGATCAGCACGTTGGCGCAAAATATGAAATCGAAACTCTTCATGAACAGCATCTTGTTGTCGTCGTAGAGGTTCAGCTGGCTGAAGCTGGCGAGTTTTTTCACCTCGGGGGAAAGCACGAACCTGCCGGCCGACTCCTCCTTGAAATATTTCTTGAGGTAGAAATCGGGGGTGTTGCGGACCGAGTAGCTGTTGTAGACCCCTTCCTTGGCCTGGGCGATCACCGTCTCGTTGATGTCGGTCCCGACGATCTCGATGATCCAGTCCTTCAAGAGGTTGTTCCGCTTCTCCAGAAGCAGCATCGCCATGGTGTAGGCCTCCTCCCCGGATGAGGAGCCGGCGCTCCAGATGCGCAGCTTCTTGAAGCCGATCTTTCCCTTGGTGGCGACGATCTCGGGGAGGAACTTGTTTTCCAGTGCGGTCAGTTGCGGCAGGTTGCGGAAGAAGCAGGTCTCGTTGGTGGTGATCTCGTCCAACAGTTTCTTGAGCTCGGCGCTCCCGGTGCTGCCGCCCCGCACGAACTGGTAATAATCGGCGTGGCTCTTGCTCCCGGTCACCTCCATCCTGCGGGCAAGTCGGCTCTCCAGAAAGTACTTTTTGCTGCTGTGGAAATAGATGCCACAGAGGTTATAGATGTAGTCCCGCAGCGTCTCGAAGTCCTTGTCGGAGATCTTCTGGGCGCTGTTTTTCAGTTCCAGTGGCTTGCTCTCAAATCCCATTATCGTCCCCTCAGGCGGTTTTCCTGACTCCTGCAGCCTCGCCGCCTCCGATGAGCCCCATCGGGTCCACGATCAGCGCCACCCTGCCGTCACCCATGATGGTCGACCCTCCGATGCCGGGGAGGTTGGCGAGGAACTTGCCGAGCGACTTGATGGCGACCTCCTGCTGCCCCAGGAGCCTGGTCACCACGAGCCCCACCCGCTTCTCGGCCACTCCCACGATCACCACATAGCAGGTCCTGCGGTCGGCGCCCGTTTCGGCGCAGGCAAACACCCGCTGCAGCCTTAACAGCGGCAGCACGGAGTCGCGCAGCTTGAGCACCTCCTGCCCCCCGACGACGTGGAACTCCTCCTGGTTCACCCGCATGGTCTCGATGACCGAGGCAAGCGGGATGGAGTAGACCTCGCGCTCCACCTCGACCAGCAGGGACTGGATGATGGCGAGGGTGAGCGGGAGCTTCAGGATGAACTCGCTCCCCCTGCCGATCTCGTTCTTGATCTCGATGATGCCGTTGAGCTTTCTGATGTTGGTGCGCACCACGTCCATGCCGACGCCGCGCCCGGAGAGGTCCGTCGCCTGCTCCTTGGTGGAGAAGCCGGGGAGAAAGAGCAGGTCGAGGATCTCGCGGTTGCCCATTACGGCCAACTGCTCCTCGGTGATCAGCCCCTTTTCCAGAGCCTTGCGCGACACCCGGTCCGGGTCGATGCCGCGGCCGTTATCCTTGATGGAGATGACGATCTGGTTCCCCTCGTGGGCGGCGGAGAGCACCACGGTGCCGCAGCGTGTCTTGCCCGCGGCCAGGCGCTCGTCCGGCATCTCCAGCCCGTGGTCCAGGGCGTTCCTGATCAGGTGGATCAGCGGGTCGCCGATCTCGTCGACCACGGAGCGGTCCAGCTCGGTCTCCTCGCCGATGATCTGCAGGTCGACCTCCTTGCCGAGGTCGCGCGCCAGGTTCCTGACGATGCGGGGAAATTTTTTGAAGACCTTCTCCACCGGGAGCATCCTCATCTTGAGGACCTGCGTCTGCAACTCGGAGGTGACAAAGTTCATCCTCTTGGAGAGTTTGCCGAAATCGTCGGAAAAGCCCGCCGGGTCGACCCCGAACTGGTAGTCGCTGTGCAGCTGGATCATCCGGTTGCGCTCCAGCACCAATTCTCCCACCTGGTTCATCAGGTCGTCCAGGCGCTTCACGTCGACCCGGACCGTGGAGTTGTCGGCGAGTTCCTCCCCCTTGGCGGCCGGGGCCCTGGGGAGGGGAGCCTTTTCGGGAGCCGGCTCCTTCAGCCTGATGGGAGGGGGCGAGACCTGGGGGAGTGCCTCCTGCGGCTTTTCGCCCGGCAGCGTGGGGGCAGCCTTGGACTTCTCCTCCTGTAGCGAGGCGAAGACCGGCGCGAGGACGGTCGCCTCCGTGGCGGATTCCGAGAGGAAGGGGATCAGCTTCGCGATGGTGGATTCCAGTTCCCGCTCGACGATGTCGCCACCCTTGATGTCGCTCACCAGGGTCTTCACCAGGTCGACCGCCTCCAGGATGACGTCCATGATCTCCGAGCTTAAGATAAGTTCCGCCTTCCTGAGCCGGTTCAGCACGTCCTCAGTCTTGTGGGTCACCTTGACAAGGAGGTCGAAGCCGAGGAAACTCGAGGCACCCTTCACCGTATGGATGGAGCGGAAGATCCGGTTCATCAGCTCGGCGTCTTCCGGGCTCTTTTCCAAGGTCACCAGGTCGTCGTCCAGTTTTTCGAGGAGTTCGGTGGTTTCAGCGAGGAAACCTTCCAAAAGCTCCTGATCTTCGCAATCTATTGCCATTGTCTGCTCCGGGAACCGGGGGGCCTTACCCCCGTTCGTGCCGTGCTACGCCACGTTGCTGAACATGCGTCTTTCGTCCGCGGAGAACATCCGCTCCAGATCGAGCAGGACCAAAAGGCGGTCGGCCTGGTTGATGACCCCCGCCATGCACTCCTGCTCAATGCCGCTGGAGACCACCGGGGGAGGGGGCTGGATCTCCTTTTCCGAGATGCGGATCACCTCCGACACCTCGTCCACGATGAACCCCATCATCTCGCCCACCACTTCCATGACCATGATGCGGGTGCGCTTGTCGTACTCCGCCTCGGCAAGGTCGAACTTGCGCCGCAGCGAAATGATCGGGATCACCTTGCCACGCAGGTTGATGACCCCTTCCACGTAGGCCGGGGTGTTGGGCACCCGGGTGATGTTGAGCATCCGGATGATCTCACGCACCATGAGCACGTTGATGCCGTACTCCTCTTGCTCCAGGTTGAAGCTGACCAGTTGAATCAGCTCCCCCCCGTACTCTTCGCCTTTCAATTTGAGTGCGGTCTGCATGAAACCTCCCTGTGCTGGCTCTGGGGGATACCGTTCCGCCTGGCCGCTCCCCTCAGTATTCCTCTTTTCGGCTTACCCTGCCAAAGGTTGAATGATTTTTTTTACGCGGCAGGGGACGGGGGCGCCCTCGCCGGCCGGGGGCAGGGGGGGCTGCCGGGGTGAGAGCCGTCAAATGACGGGAGCTGCAGGTGCAAAATATTGACGAAACGGTTCCCGGGGCTAGTCATTTTATTGACATTGGTCGTTTATATCGCTATAGTTTCCCAACTACACTGAACTGTATCGGTCGAATGGTGAGCAACTTTAATCGAAATCGGGGAAATGATGGAAACACCGAGAATAATGATTGCGGATGACGACAAAAAAACCCGTGACTTCGTGGCGGCCTTCCTGAGCTACAAGGGGTACCACGTATTTCAGGCCTTTGACGGTCAGGATGCGCTGCAAAAGATCGAGCTCAACGACGTGCAGATGGTGATCACCGACATCATGATGCCCCGGGTGAACGGACTGGAATTCATCAAGCAGCTGAAGTCGATCCGCCCGGAAATCGTCACCATCGCCTACAGCGCCTTCGCCAACCACGAGATGACCGCCAACCTTTTGAAGGCGGGCGCCTTTTTCTACCTGGAAAAGCCCTTCAACCTGGAGGAGCTGGAAACCCACGTGAAAAGGGGGCTCGAGCACCAGGCGCTGCAGAGCAAGAGCTTTCGGTCCAAACCGTGCATAAAGAACAGGGCGCTGCTGAACAACATCATCGGTGAGAGCGAAAAGATGCTCTCGCTCTTCGAGATGGTGGAGAAGGTCGCCACCTCGGACTCTACCGTGCTGATCCAGGGGGAGTCGGGGACCGGCAAGGAGCTGGTGGCCCGCGCCATCCACGACCTCTCCAACCGCGCCTCCCGGAACTTCGTGGCGGTGAACTGCGCCGCGATTCCCGACGAGCTACTGGAGAGCGAGCTGTTCGGCCATGTCAAGGGATCCTTCACCGGCGCGGTGGCGACCCGTATCGGCCGGTTCGAGTTGGCGGACAAGGGGACCCTGTTCCTCGACGAGATCGGCGACATGAAGGCGAACCTGCAGGTGAAACTGTTGCGGGTGCTGCAGAGCAGGGAGCTGGAGCCGGTGGGCGCCACCCGGAGCAAGAAGGTGGATGTCCGGATCATCGCGGCGACCAACCAGAACCTGGACCAGATGGTGGTTTCCAAGGCGTTCCGGGAAGACCTCTACTACCGGCTCTCGGTGATCCCGATCCTGCTCCCCCCCCTGCGCGAACGGGAGGCCGACATCGGGCTGCTCCTGAACAGCTTCCTGGAGAAGTTCAACAAGTCGAAGCAGCGCAAGGTGCAGGGCTTCGACAAGCAGGTGATGGAGATCCTGACCAACTACGAATGGCCCGGCAACGTCAGGGAGCTGGAAAACCTGGTCGAGCGCATGGTGATCATCAAGGGAAACGGGGTACTCACCTTCCAGGATCTCCCCGAAAAGTACCGGGGCGGGCGGGCCGCCGTGGCGCGCGGCGCGCAGCTGACGCTCCCCGAGGACGGCTTCTGCCTGAACTCGGCCGTGGAAGAGTTCGAGAACAGGCTGATCCTCCAGGCGCTGGAGAAAAGCGGCGGCAACAAGAAGGAAGCGGCTGAACTGCTCAACCTGAAGCGCACCACCCTGATAGAGAAGCTGAAAAAGAAGAAGCTGGTTTACGGCGAAACGCAGTTTTCTCCCTGATAAGGTAAACTAACATGTCGGTGAATCCGGTAGCGGCAGCTAATTGGTTGGAACTGCAGAAAAAAACGGGCGAGACGGCTGACGCTCCTGCGGTCCCTTTCGAGGAGTACCTCACCGCCCGGAACGCCCACTCCGCCGAGGCCGGGCCGGTTTCGGCGGCGACCGCCGCGGAACTGCTGCGCCTGAAAATGCTCAGCTCCGCGCTCAGCCTGGGCTCGGACCAGGCATCCCCCGCGTCCCCGCAGTCTCAGGGGGTGCAGGGCCTTTTGAACAAATTCCTGGCGCAGCTTCCCCAAGGCGCCGCAGCGTTGCCGCTCCCCGAGTCCGGTGCAGCCGTGGCGCAGGGGAGCTCCGCCGCCGTTACCGCAACGGACGATCCCCTGCCCGAAAATCCCGCCATCGGCGCCATCATCGATAAGGCATCCCGCCGCTACGGCGTCGACCCCGGACTGATCAGTGCGGTCATCAGGCAGGAGAGCAACTTCAACCCTCGCGCCGTCTCTTCGGCGGGTGCCCGGGGGTTGATGCAGCTGATGCCCGCGACCGCCAGGGGACTCGGGGTGAGCGACCCGTTCGATCCCGAGCAGAACGTCATGGCGGGAACCCGCTTCCTGAAGGACATGCTGCACCGCTACGGCGGAGACCTGGACGACGCCCTGGCGGCCTACAACTGGGGGCCGGGGAACGTGGACCGTCACGGCAGCTCCAGCGGCGCCCTGCCGCGGGAGACCAGGGATTACCTCGCCAAGGTCAAAGGCTACTACTCCCAGTACCTCGGTTGACGGGCGAAAAGTCCGCGCAGTCGCTGCATCGTTATGTCGCTTTAAGGGGTTTTTGCTAAACCGGAGGCGGCGCTTAAGCTGTGCCGTTTTGGGGACGGGAATGACCGGAGGGGCCTGGCGGCACCCCCGGTCATCGTTTTTCCGGAGCTCGGCAGACGGTTACTCCCTGACGTAGATGTCCTGGTCGGAGCGGTCCACCATGGCCATGACCCGCATGTACTCATCCTCGATCATGTCGTAGTGCCCCTGGGTTTCCTTGATCACCGACTCAAACACGCGCCGCACCAGCGGGTCGACGATGTCCTTGACGAGGACCATGTACAGCTCGATGCAGGCCTTTTCCTCCTGGAGGGCGATTTCCAGCGCCTTCTGTTCGTGGACGTCGGCTGCCAGCGCATGTTCCAGCGCGATGTGCGTGGCGGAGAGCTTGTCGACCGGACTGTTCAGGTAATCCGGGAGGTTCCCCAGGTCGCCCCCCTTGTAGTGGTCGAAAAACGCCTTCAGGTGCCCTATCTCCTCATTTGCCAGAAGCCCGAAGACCTTTTTGGACCTCTCGTCCGAGGTTATCGAGCCCGCCTTCTGATAGAAGTCCATGCTCTCTTTTTCGGTCTTGATGGCAAGCTTCAACGCCTCCTGCAAGGTGTACTCTTTCATCATGGCTGGACCTCCCTCTACTGATTAAGTCTTCATGGTTAAATATCATAGGGTAAAGTATAGCCGGAAGGGCGCCCAGGTCAATCTACCGGCGAAAATAATGAATGGGTGAGCGCTTTGCGGGAAACGCCCCACTTGGGCGGGAGCGCTGCGCCGGCACCGGCAGGCTGCAAACCTGCCAACGCTGTCTGTAGGGGTTTGTTGCCAGGGGGCTCGGGGAGTTGGCGGAAAGGGTCCTGCTCATTAGTCTGGAAGCTCAAGCGAATCCTTGGTCGCTTGCGAAACGCTCCGGGAGGCGGAAGAGCCCGAGCGCGTTCTGCGTGGTAGCCCGGGCCAGCAGTTCGGGGGCGATCCCCCTGATCTGTGCTACGCGCGCTGCGGTCACCGGCAGGTACTCCGGGAGATTCACGCCCCCCCGGTATGGCTCCGGCGCCAAGTCGGGCGCGTCGGTCTCCAGGAGGAGTCGCTCCAGCGGAGTCCAGGCGGCAACCGCTAAGGGGCGCACGGCATTTTGGTAGCTGACGCTGCCGGCCAGCGAGATGTGCAGGCCGAGGCGGACGCAGTCGCGCGCGGTCTCCGGGCTGCCGGAGAAGGCGTGCATGACGCCGCCCGTTCGCCCGACCCCCTCCTCATCCAGTATCGCCAGCAGATCGCGGAAAGCCTGGCGGCAGTGGAGCAGGACCGGAAGCCCCGTCTGGACGGCGAGCCGCAGCTGGGCACGAAAGGCGCTCTGCTGGACGGGGTGAGAGGGAGCAGCCAGGGCGTAGTCGAGGCCGATCTCGCCGATAGCCGCGGCGTGCAGGCTCCTGCGCCGCAGCTCGCAAAGGACCTCGGCCGTGCAAAGTTCGGCGTGCATCGGGTGCACCCCGAAGGCAGCGACCGCTTCGGGGCAGCCGCGCACCAGGGAGGCGATCCCCGGCCAGCCGTCGGGATGGACTCCCGGCACCATGAACCCGGCGACCCCGGCCTTTTTGGCTCCGGCGACCACCCGGGCCAAATCTGGTGCCAGCAGCGGGTGATCCAAGTGGCAGTGGCTGTCGAAATACATGGGTTACTGGGAAAGTCCCGGGTGATCCTTCAGTTCCTTGATGATCTCCACCTGGAGCCGGAAGATGTACTGCGAGATGCTCAGTTCGGCGGCGCGGCTTGGCTCGATCTCGAAGATCAGGCGGCAGCCGTTCTCGGCCGTCTTGGTGGTGAGCAGGGAGGCGGGAACCGTGATGGTTTCGTTGGGGAGGGTGAGGCTGAGTTCCCCCTTTTCACTCGGGGAAAGCCCCGGGTCCTGCGGTACCCTGAGGGAAACGCCGGTCAGCGACAGGTCGAGCAGGTTGCCGCTCACGCTCTTCGCGCCGGCGCGGAAGCTGGCGGATACCGGGGCGTTGAGTTCGACCCGGACCGACATCCTGCGGTCCGCACGCACCAGGGCGTAGGAGAAACTGGAGAGCACGATCCTCGATTTTTCCACGTTCACGTAATTGACGTTGGCGATGACGTCTCGGGAAAAATGGCGGCTCTTGAGGATAGTGACCTTTTCCCGCCCTATGACCACCGCCTGCAGCTGGTGCACCGACAACTCGACGGAGTCCTCTTCCACGGTCAGGACCTTGGCACCGTAACTGACCGGGATCTGGCGGAAGTAGTTGACCAGCTGTATGTCATTGCCAAGCCGCCCCGCGTGAATCAGGCTGAGGGTGGCGATGATCTGGCTGGCATCCTCCTGCTCCCCGGCAATCTGTACCCTCTGGTAGATATCGTTCATCTGTCACCCGAAAAAAATTATTGCCCTTTTGCAACGGGCGTGCAATTATGATACCTATGTTCAGCCCGGCGAAGATACCCTCTTCGCCTTTATTTTGTCCAGTGTTTTCTATACGGGAGCCTCCAGTAGATGCGGTACCATGAGCGGGAAATAGAGAAACGGCGCACCTTCGCCATCATCAGCCACCCCGATGCCGGGAAGACGACCATTACCGAGAAACTGCTCCTTTTCGGAGGGGCGATCCAGCAGGCGGGGGAGGTGCGGGCCAGGAAGTCGGCGCGGCACGCGACCAGCGACTGGATGGAGATGGAAAAGCAGCGCGGTATCTCAGTCACCTCCTCGGTCATGAAGTTCGCCTACCGGGATTTCGAGATCAACCTCCTCGACACGCCGGGCCACAACGATTTCTCCGAGGATACCTACCGGACCCTCACCGCGGTCGACTCGGTCCTGATGGTGATCGACTCGGTGAAGGGGGTGGAGAGCCAGACCAAGAAGCTACTCGAGGTCTGCCGCCTGCGCCACACCCCAATCATGACCTTCATCAACAAGCTGGACCGGGAAGGACGCGAGCCGCTCGACCTTCTGGACGACATCGAGAATTCGCTCAGCATCCAGTGCGCGCCGATGACCTGGCCCATCGGGATGGGGAAGCGCTTTCGCGGTACCTACCACCTCTACTCCAAGGAGATCACCTTCTTCGACCCGGAGGCCGACCACGGCGTGGGGGAGGTGGTCACCGTCAAGGGGCTGGACGACCCCCGGCTGGACGAGCTTCTGGGGAGCCAGGTGGAGGAGCTGCGCGCCGACGTGGAACTTCTGGAGGGGGCGGCTCACCCCTTCGACCTGGAACAGTATCTTGCCGGCCGCCAGACCCCGGTCTTCTTCGGCAGTGCCATCAACACCTTCGGGGTGCAGCAGCTGCTCGACTCCTTCGTGGAGCACGCCCCCTCGCCGCTGCCGCGCGAGGCAGCCACACGGACCGTATCCCCCTACGAGGAGCCGTTCACCGGCTTCACCTTTAAGATCCAGGCCAACATGGACCCGGCGCATCGGGACCGCATCGCCTTCTTCAGGATCTGCTCCGGCAAGTTCGTGCGCGGCATGAAGGTGAAGCACCTGCGGCTCGGGCGCGAGGTGCAGATCGCCAACGCGACCATCTTCATGGCCCAGGACCGCACCAACATAGACGAGGCGTACGCCGGCGACATCATCGGCATCCACAACCACGGCACCATCAAGATCGGCGACACCTTCACCCAGGGCGAGGATCTGAAATACACGGGAATCCCCAACTTCGCGCCGGAGCATTTCCGCAAGGTGCGCATCCTGAACCCACTCAAGTCCAAGGCGCTGGAGAAAGGGCTGGTGCAGCTTGCCGAGGAGGGGACCATGCAGGTCTTCAGGCCGCTCATGGGGGCCGACTGGATCGTCGGGGCGGTCGGGATGCTGCAGTTCGACGTGGTCATGCACCGGCTGGAGCACGAGTACGGGGTGCAGTCGGTCTACGAGCCGGTCTCCTACGTGACGGCGCGCTGGGTGACCGGGGAGAGGAAGCGGCTCGACGAGTTCCAGAAGCGGGAGGCGATGAGCCTCTACACGGACGGCGAAGGGAACTTGGCCTACCTGGCGGGAAGCCAGTGGCGGCTCGACAACACCATGGAAAACTGGAAGGACCTCACCTTCCACGCGACGCGTGAGCACAGCTAGCGCGCCCGCTGGGCAGAGCCTTTCGTCGGGGGCGCTCCTGGTGCTCGCCGCCGGTGTGCTCTGGGGCACCTCCGGCACCACCCAGGCACTCGCCCCGGCCGGGGTTTCGCCCGCCAGCATCGGCGCCATGCGCCTGGTGGTCGGGGGGGGCGTCCTGATGCTGCTGGCGCTGATACGGGGCGGTCTGGGCGCCGGGCGCTGGCCGGTCTTCGGGACCCTGTTGGCTGGCATCTGCGTCGCCTCGTACCAGCTCTGCTTTTTCGCGGCGGTACACCGGACCGGCGTTGCCGTCGGTACCCTCGTCGGGATCGGGAGTTCACCGGTCATCGCCGGACTGCTGGGATTCGTCTTCAGGGGGGAGCGCCCCGGGCGCCGCTGGCTGGTGGCGACCTGCTTCGCCCTGGCGGGGTGTGCGCTGCTGGTCGGTGGGGGAGGGGAGCTCAACGCGGACCCCCTGGGGATACTGCTGGCTCTGGGCGCCGGGACTTCCTATGCGAGCTACACCATGGCGATCAAGGGGCTTTTGCCTGGGCGCACGCCCGACGCGGTGATGGCGGTGGTCTTTTGCCTCGGAGCCCTGCTGCTCTCCCCCCTGCTCTTTACCACCGATCTGCACTGGATTGCCGCGCCGCGCGGCATGGCGGTCGTGCTCTACCTGGGTGTGGTGGTTACGGCGCTCTCCTACTGGCTCTTCGCCAGGGGGCTCAAGAGCGTGCCGGTTGCCAGCGCCGTCACCCTGTCCCTTGCCGAACCGCTCACCGCGGCGCTGCTCGGCATCGTGCTGCTCGGCGAGCGGCTGAGCCCGACGGCACTGGCCGGCATACCGCTACTCTTCGCCGGGCTCGCCGTACTGGCCGGATCACTGGGAAAAGCATAACGGATAAGGGCGAACAGAAGGTTCGCCCCGAGGGGAAATCATCTGGAAGGGGCGATTCGCCTTGATACGGAACCTTTTCTCTTTCCCAAGCTGAAGCAGGGGAATTTTAACCCTCCAGTTTGAGAAACGCCAGCAGCCTCTCCCAGGAAGCGTTCATCACCTGCTCCTCGGCTATCCCCGCCTCCTCGATCAGGCGCAGCGCGGCGTCGAAAACGCCGACTCCCTGCGCGATGTGCGCATCGCTTCCCACCAGAAGCGGTGCTCCTGCGGCCGCACAGAGCCGTGCGATCTCCCGGCAGTTGTCGGAACTCCCCTTGCGGCTCACCCCGAGCGAAGAGTTGTTGATCTCCAGTGCGGTTCCGGTCCTGACCGCACCCTGCACGACCTCTTCGTAATGCAGCGGAAAGAAGGGGTTCCCCGGGTGGGAGATGCAGTTGACCCGCGGGTTCTCCATCGCCGCCAGCACGGCCTGCGTGTTCTGGTCGATGCCGCGCCCGCAGAAGCCGCACCCCTCGTGCAGCCCCGCGAGGACGAAGTCCAGATCTCCCAGCACCCCCTGGTCCAGGTCGAGCCCCCCCTGCAGGTCGAGGATGTTCGCCTCCACCCCGCGAAAGATCCGTACTCCGGCAATGCTGGGCGGTATGAAGCGCATGGCGCAGAAGTGGTAGCGGTGCGGTCCCCCGGGAAGCGCCGGGCCGTGGTCGGTGAGGGCGAGGCCCTGAAGCCCCAGAGCGCCGGCGGCCTGCGCGAGCTCGTTGATGGTCGAGTAGGCGTGCCCCGAGGCGAGGGTGTGGGTATGCAGGTCGGCTATTATTCTCATGATGGGACTATTCCACAGCGCCCCGAAAATGTCAAGGCGGCCAGCCAGCGCCGAGGCTTCGGCTGGTAAACCGGCAAGGATGGCTGCGGAGCACAAAAAAGGGGCGCACCTTGCGGTGCGCCCCATATTTCAACACGATTACTGCATTGAACTTACTTAGCGACGGTCTTAGCCAGTTCCAGTGCGATATCCTTGTAGGGGTTCGCGAACAGGATGATCAGGCAGACGACCAGCGCGTAGATCGCCAGGGACTCGATCATGGCCAGACCGATCATCATGGTGGTCAGGATCTTCCCGGAAGCGCCGGGGTTACGGGAAACGCCTTCGACTGCGCTCTTGACTGCGAGGCCCTGGCCGATGCCGGTTCCCAGCGTGCCGAGTGCCATTCCGATGCCTGCTGCGAGTACACACATGGTAAAAAAGCTCATCTTTGAATCTCCTTTTCTGCGTTGAGTTGTTCCTAAATAGTATAGGAAGGGAAAAACTAGGTTAAGGCCGAGGTTAAGGTTGAGGGTTTTACTAAACCTCAACCTTAATCTCAACCTGTTTTCTAATGCGCGTGCTCCAGCGAGCCCTGAATGTAGATCATTGCGAGCAGCATGAAGACGAAGGCCTGGATGAAGGAGACCAGCACCCCCATCAGCATCATCGGCAGCGGCACCAGGAACGGGGCGAGCCCGAAGAAGATGATCAGCACCAGTTCGTGGCCGTTCATGTTGCCGAAGAGTCGCAGCGTGAGCGAGATCACCCGGCTGAGATGGCCGATCACTTCGATCGGGAACATGATCGGGATGAGCCAGGGGATCGGCCCCAGGAAGTGCTTGATGTAACCGGCGCCGTGTTCCTTGACCCCGACCACGTGGGTGGCGACGAAGACGACCACTGCGCAGGCCGCGGTCGTGTTGATGTTCGCGGTCGGCGGGTAGAAGCCGGGTACCAGCCCGATCAGGTTCGAGACCAGGATAAAAACGGCCAGCGTGGCGATGAGCGGGAAGAAGGGCCTGCCGTGTTCACCCATGGTGTCCACCAGCATGTTCTCGATGCCGCCGACCACCACTTCCATGAAGTTCTGCAGCCCGGAGGGGACGGCCTGCAGCCTCTTGGTGGCGGCAAGCGAAAGGAGCACCAGGCCGAGCATGACCAGCCAGGTATAGACGACTGCGTCCGCGCCAGCTTCGGAGATGCCGAGCGGTGCCAGGACCTCGCGGAAAAATTGCAGGAAAAGATAGGGATGAACCATGCAGCTAGCCTCCTTTGCGGGTGGACAGGTATATTGAGAAAACCGTTACGTTTACCACGAGTACCGAAAGCCCGAGCAACAGGCCGAAAATGTCGGCACCCAGACTGACGATTGCTACGTACAGGAGGAGCGCCATGATGGCGAGCCTCAAAAGGAAGCGTAGCGTTGCCAAACGCGATGCGGTCCCCGGGGTGAGCCGGAGCGCCGCTTCCAGGCCGCGTCGCAGCCAGATGAAGTTGGCCGTTGCCAGCAGTCCCCCGGCCAGCAGGGAAATGCCGAATCTGAAAGAAAACAGCACTCCCGTGACCGCACCTAAAGCCGCGCTCATGAGCAAACTTCCCGCAACCAGCCGAGGGAAGATGTTATCCTCGTTTATTCTTATCCGCCCCGTCATCACGCAGTTCTTTTCCGGCAATTGTGAAGATGTTGCGGAAACCGGCCGCAATGCCGAAGAAAAGAAAAATGAAGAAAAACCACGGTTTGGTACCCAACCAGGCATCCAGCTTAAGGCCGACCCAGACCCCGATTGCGATGGCTACCGCAAAGGCGATCCCCATGGTCGAAACCATGCCGAGGGTCTTCAGGAGGCCCTTCTTCTCCTCTTGCATCGGGTCCCCCTTGCTGCTCCGTCGGCGTGCGACGGCAGAAACCTAGGCTAAATAGCACGGTAACGCTGCGAATGTCAATACATTTCGGATCATTCACCGACAAAGTGTATACCGCAGCCCCTCTGGCACAGTTGTCCTGCCGGCCGTCACCGCTGCCAAACGGCAGGTTGCCTGCTCGTAACCTTCGGGTTCTCGCCCCTTTCCTGCTTCCGGCAGAATTCTTTGCCTCTCTCGTTGCACCGGGTCCCGGTCCGGGTAAAATATTAAAGAACTATGATTAAACTGGATTCGAAGCGGGTGTGGCACTTTGCTCGGAGGCGGCGAAAGCAGCTGGCGCAGAGTTCCGGCCAGAGTCAGCTACCGGCGCCACTGCCGGTGCCGCCCCATGGTTCATCCTGGACCCAGGGCTGCCGGATGTCAACCGTGAGCCCGGGAGGTGTGCTATGGCAGAGAGGCTCGGCGAAATGTTGCTCCAGGGGGGTGCCCTTACCGAGGCCGAGCTGGAGGAGGTGCTCAGCGCGCAATCGGTCTATGGCGGCAGGCTCGGCACCAATCTGGTTGAGATGGGGCTTTTGAGCGAGGATAATCTCGCCCGGCTGCTGAACCAGAAGCTCGGGGTCCCCAGTGTCGACTCTAAAAGCCTGGAGACGGTGCCCTCGTCGGTGCTCGATCTCCTGCCGCAGGACATGGTGCGGCGCTTCCAGGTGCTGCCACTGGCCCTGGAGGGGAAAAAGCTGGTCCTCGCCATGGCCGACCCCGCCGACTACAACGCCATCGACGAGATAGGCTTTTTCACCGGACTGGTCGTGGTGCCCAGAGTCTGTTCTGAGCTGAGACTCTCCATGGCGATGGAGCGTTACTACGGCATTAAGCGCGTGCTGCACTTCATCCCGGTGGCTGGAGGAGTCAGGACCCGGATGGTGAATGCGACCCGGGAGAGCGCCGGACTGGCGCCATCTGTGGTGATCCCCGCCCGGGCATCAATCGATGCGCCCGCTCCCGGCCCGAGCCACAGCTACCCTGGCGCCGGTACCGGCGTTTCCTGCCACCAGAACACCGGTGCGGGCGCCAGCCTGGGGACCAGGACGAAAGCAGGCGGCCACGCCGGCGCCGCTGCGGATGCGAGTGGTGCCACCGGCAGTGCTGCCGGCAGTTGGCGGCTCGGCATGGAGGCCGTGGCCAACAAGTTCGCAGCCGCCTCGAGCGGGACCGAGGTGGTCGCGGCCCTGATGTCGTACCTCAGGGAAGAGTTCGACTGCGCAGGATTCCTGGGCCTCAGGCGGGATTCGGCCATTGGGGTCCGGGCGGTGGCCGAAGGGGCCGAAATCCCGACCTTTGGCGGCTACCTGGTCGGGCTTAATAAGGCGGAACTGCTCAAAACGGTGTTGCGCGAAAGAACTCCCTACGTAGGTACGCTCACCGAGAATACTACCGAGTGGGAGATCCTGGCCAAGATCGGCGGCAAGCCGGGAGCGCCCGCGCTTTTGCTGCCGCTTGTCATAGGCGGGGTCACACTGGCGTTTCTTGTGGTGGAGGACGAAAAGGGGAGGCTGGGTCCCGGGCTTTTCGACCTGCAGCGCGTGGTGGCAAAGGCGGAGCTCGCCTTCGAGATGCTCGGCTTAAGAAAGAAAATCAGTCTGGTGTGAGAGGCGAGGGGAGGTCTGGGGTGGGATGGGGGTAGGGGGAGGCACCTGCAGCTGAGGAGGCCGGCCTTCTCGCGTCGGTATATGTTGAGCGAAGAAAAGGCGGCGCCCGGTAACATCGCGGGTGCCGCCTTTTGGTCATCGGTGGTCCGGAAGCCTTACAGAGTCTTGAAGCATTTTGCGGCCGCGGCCACGGTACGCTCCAGCTCCTCGAAGCTGTGGGCGATCCCAACGAAGGCGGTCTCGAACTGCGACGGCGCCAGATAGACCCCCTCCTCCAGCATTCCCCGGAAATATTTGGCGAACGCCTTGGTGTCGCAGAGCGCCGCAGAGTCCCAATCGTAGACCGGAACCTTGGAGAAGAAAGCGCAGAACATGGAGCCGACCCGTGTTGAGTAGAGCGGGAAACCGGCATCCTGGGCGGCCTTGGCGATACCCTCCGCCACGAATTTGCTCTTCTCTTCGAGCCGTGCGTAGAACCCGTCTTCCTGCAGCAGTTTCAGGGTCTCGATGCCGGCAGTCATGGCGAGCGGGTTGCCAGAAAGGGTACCCGCCTGGTACACGCCACCTGCCGGCGAGAGGAGCCTCATGATTTCTCCTTTTCCGCCGAAAGCGCCGACCGGGAGACCGCCGCCGATAATCTTCCCCAGGGTGGTCAGGTCCGCCCGCACCCGGTAAACCTCCTGTGCCCCGCCGTAGGCCACGCGGAAGCCGCACATCACCTCATCGAAGATCAGCACGATCCCCTCCTCGGTGCAGATGTCGCGTAGCCCTTCCAGGAACCCCTCGTTGGGGGGCACCGTTCCCATGTTGCCGGCGATCGGCTCCACGATGATGCAGGCGACCGACTCCTTGTTGGCGGCAACCAGCTTGCGCACCGAATCCAGGTCGTTGTAGGTCGCGGTCAGGGTGTGTTTGGCGAAGTCGGCGGGGACGCCCGGAGAATCGGGGACGCCGAAGGTGGCAGCACCCGAACCGGCCTTGACCAGCAGCGCATCGGAGTGGCCGTGGTAGCAGCCGGAGAATTTGAGGATGTTGTCGCGCCCGGTGTAGCCGCGCGCCAATCGGATCGCGCTCATGGTCGCCTCGGTGCCGGAACTTACCATACGCACCATCTCGATGGAAGGGTAGGCGCCGATCACCATCTCGGCAAGGGTGATCTCAAGCTCGGTGGGCGCGCCGAAGCTGCAGCCGCTGTCGACGGTCTTCTTGATGGCGGCCACCACCTTGGGATGGCAGTGCCCCAGGATCATCGGCCCCCAGGAGCCGACGTAGTCGATGAAGGCGTTGCCGTCCTCGTCATAGATGGTTGACCCGGCTCCCCTTTTGATGAAGAGCGGGTCGGAGCCGACCGACCTGAAGGCGCGCACCGGGCTGTTCACGCCCCCGGGGATGGACTTGAGGGCCTGCTGGAAAAGCTGCGTAGAGCGGGTGTTATTCATGGGGATAGGCTCCTAACTGGCTAATTATGTTTGTATTATCTGCTGTTTGGTAGCACAGGCGCAGGCTTTCTGTCAAGGAATAATCTGGCCGGTGCCGCGGGTCCGCTACCGGTAACCCGGGTTGGCCGTCCGATTGAAGCTCGCCGGGCGGACAGATGATAGATACGCCCGGGCGGCTTCCCGGCAGATAAAGTGTAACAGTGTTTTGTATTTGCCGGTAGAGACCCGGCGAACTTCGCAGAGTAATTAGAATATTTTCTTCTTGACAAAGTGAGCGGAATGAAATAATTTTCAGTCGCTTTCTTGTATACAGTATACTTTTTTTAACGCAGCTGGCTCTCCATTCCGCAGTGATATGGGGTGTAAGCGGCGGGATCTAAGCGACGCAGTATACAAGTATAGAGCGGCGCTTGCAACAGTTAACATACCATCGGAAGTACGGGAGGATAGGGATGCTTGGTGCGTATCTGCCAATCTTGGTGCTGGTTATCATAGCGGTCTGTTTCGGCATGGGATCGCTGATCTTCTCGACTCTCATCGGACAGAAAAAGCCGTCCACGGTGAAGCTTGCCCCCTACGAGTGCGGCTGCGAGCCGGTCGGAACGGCACGTGAGCGCTTTTCGGTGAAGTTCTACCTGATCGCGATGCTCTTCATCCTGTTCGACATCGAGGCGGTTTTCCTCTACCCCTGGTCGGTGATCTTCAAGCGGCTCGGCATGTTCGGCCTGGTGGAGATGGGGGTATTCATAGTGATACTCTTCGTGGGATACGTATACGTTTGGAAAAAAGGAGCACTGGAATGGGAGTAGATAATCCGCTTGGCGAAAACATCGTCACGACGTCCCTGGACAGCCTGGTTAACTGGGCCAGGAAGTCCTCCATCTGGCCGATGACCTTCGGTCTGGCCTGCTGCGCCATCGAGATGATGGCGACCGGCGCGGCCAAGCACGACCTGGACCGCTTCGGGATCATCTTTCGCGCCTCACCCCGCCAGGCTGACTGCATAATCATCGCGGGTACGGTTACCAAGAAGATGCTGCCGGTCATCAAGGTGGTCTACGAGCAGATGCCGGAACCGAAGTGGGTGGTCGCCATGGGCGCCTGCGCCTGCTCCGGCGGCATCTTCGACACCTACTCCGTCGTGCAGGGGATCGACGAGGCTCTTCCGGTGGACGTCTACATCCCGGGCTGCCCGCCGCGTCCCGAGGCACTCCTCTACGGTCTTTTGAAGCTGCAGGACAAGATCATGAAGGAGCGCAACAGCTTCGGATCTTCCATCGGCTTGGGCGAAAGACTCGAACCGGCCGCGTAATCTACAACGACCAAAGGGAAAGGTAAGGCTGACATGGCAGAAAACAATCGCGCTGTAGTGAAGCTGAAGGAGCGTTTCGCTGAATCCGTCCTCGACTGCAAGGAGTTCCGCGGCGAGGTGACGGTGACCGTGAAGAAGGAGAAGATCCTGGAAGTCCTCAAGTGCCTGAAGGAGGATCTGCGCTACAACTTCCTAACCGACGTCACCGCGGTCGACTACCTGGGTCAGGATCCCCGTTTCATGGTGGTCTACAATCTCTACTCCATCCCGAACAAGGACCGGATCAGGATCAAGGCGCCGGTCACCGAGGCCGACTGCAGCATCGATTCCGCCACGGCGCTCTGGAACTCGGCGAACTGGCTGGAGCGCGAGACCTTCGACCTGATGGGGATCAAGTTCATCAACCATCCCAACCTGGTCCGCATCCTGATGACGGACGACTGGGTCGGTCATCCGCTCAGGAAGGACTACCCGCTGCAGGGACCGGACCGGGAGCCTTACAAGGGGCGCCTGTCGTAGTTCTTGAACTTAAGGTACGATAAACCATCGGAAAGTAATATAGAGGCGATCAATGGCTAACACCGAGATAATGACACTGAACATGGGGCCCCAGCACCCCAGTACCCACGGCGTTTTGCGGCTTGTAGTCGAGCTGGACGGCGAGGTGATTCAGAAGATCACCCCCCATATCGGTTACCTGCACCGCGGGGTCGAGAAGCTCTCCGAGCACCGCACCTACCACCAGACCCTGCCGCTCACCGACCGCCTGGACTACCTGGCGCCGATGAGCAACAACCTGGGATACGTGCTGGCGGTCGAGAAGCTGCTCGACATCGAGATCCCCGAAAGGGCCCAGGTCGTGCGCGTCATCCTGAACGAGCTGACCCGTCTCAAGAGCCACCTGGTCTGGATCGCCTGCCACGCGCTGGACATCGGCGCCATGACGGTCTTCATCTACGCCTTCCGCGAGCGCGAGGCGATCATGGACATCTACGAGATGATTTCGGGCGCCAGGATGACCTCCAACTTTTTCAGGGTGGGAGGGCTCTCCAAGGAACTGCCGATCGGCTTCGAGGCGGCGGTGCAGAAGGTGGTCGACACCTTCCCCGGCTACCTCGACACCTACGAGGGGCTCCTTACCAAGAACACCATCTGGCTGCAGAGGACCGTCGGCAACGGGGTGATCTCGGCAGAGGACGCCATCGACTTCGGCATCTCCGGCCCGGCCTTGCGGGGCTCCGGCGTTGACTGGGATCTTCGGCGCGACAACCCCTACTCCGGCTACGAAGGGTACGACTTCAAGATACCGGTGGGCGAGAACTGCGACACCTTCGACCGCTACAAGGTGCGCCTGGTCGAGATGCGCGAGGCGATCAAGATCATCTCCCAGGCCCTGGCGAAGCTGAAGCCCGGCCCGATCCTCGCCGATGCGCCGCAGGTCTGCTACCCCCCCAAGGATTCGGTTTACAACTCCATCGAAGGGCTGATCCACCACTTCAAGATCGCCAGCGAAGGGTTCCCGGTTCCCGAAGGCGAGGTGTACCAGGGTGTCGAGGCGCCCAAGGGGGAGCTCGGCTACTACATCGTCTCCGACGGCGGCACCAAGCCGTACCGCATGAGGATCCGTCCGCCGTCATTCGTGAACCTGGGCGCCATCGAGAAGATGGCCAAGGGCTCCATGCTTGCCGACCTGGTAGCCATCATCGGAACGCTCGACATCGTTTTGGGCGAAATTGACCGGTAGAGACACACTGCGCAATCGCTTCGCCGCTACGGACTGATTCAAGGCCAACTTTGTAACACTGATAAAGGAGATGGGGTACATGTCTAACGCTCCAGCCGAAGAGCTCCCAACTGAAGAGTGCGATCTGACCGAAGCGAACCAGATCATCGATAAATTCCTGACGCTCCCCGGGAACCTGATGCCGGTGCTGCAGGGGATCCAGGACGCCTACGGCTTCGTGCCTAAGCCGACCATAGCCTTGGTGGCGGAGAGGCTCAACACCTATCCTTCCCAGATCTACGGCGTTCTGACCTTCTACTCGCAGTTCCACCTGAAGCCGCGCGGCAAGTTCATCATCAGGGTCTGCGTCGGAACCGCCTGCCACGTGCAGGGGGCAGAGCGCATCGTGGAAACCTTCTTCGGCAGGCTCGGCATCGGTCATGCGGAAACCTCCGAGGACCTGCGTTACACCTTCGAGAAGGTCGCCTGTCTTGGCGCCTGCGGCATGGCTCCGCTCGCCATGGTGAACGACGACACCTACGGGAAGATGACGGTCCAGAAGGTGGACGAGATCATCAACACCTACAACGCAAAGCCGATGAAGTGATGGATCAGCTAACTTTTCCAGCAGGGGACCTTTTGTCATGAGTGAAAACGCACAAGTCAAGATTCTCATCTGTCAGGGCACCGGCGGCATTTCCGCGGGCGCAAAACAGGTAGAGGAAGAGTTCACCAGGCTGATAGCCGAAAAAGGGATCATTGCCACCATCGGCAAGCGCTGCGACGTGATCAAAACCGGCTGCCGCGGCCTGTGCGCCAACGACGTCCTGGTCGACATCATCACTCCCGAAAACGGCCGGGTCACCTACGACTTCGTGGTTCCAGCGGACGTCGCCGCCATCCTCGACGAGCACATCGTCAAGCACGAGCCGATCGAGAAGAAGAAGGCGAAGGCTTACTACGACACCTTTGTGGACCAGCAGATGCGCGTCGTCATGACCGGCTGCGGCCAGATCGATCCGGAAAGCCTGGACGCCTACCTGGAAGAGGATGGCTTCAAGGCAATCGAGAAGTGCATCAAGACCATGAAGCCCGCCGAGGTGACCGACGAGGTGAAAAAGTCCGGACTGCGCGGCCGCGGCGGCGGCGGTTTCCCCACCGGCATGAAGTGGTCCTTCTGCGCCGCCTCGCCGGGGCACCACAAGTACCTGATCTGCAACGCCGACGAGGGTGACCCGGGCGCCTTCATGGACCGCTCCATTCTGGAGGGGGACCCCTACTGCATCATCGAGGGGATGATGATCGCCGCCTACGCCATCGGAGCCACCTCGGGGTACGTCTACGTGCGCGCCGAGTACCCGCTCGCCATCGACCGCCTGCAGAAGGCGCTCGACGTCTGCTACGCCAAGAACTACCTCGGGAAGAACATCCAGGGGTGGGGCCTCGACTTCGACATGAGGATCAAGAAGGGTGCCGGCGCCTTCGTCTGCGGCGAAGAGACGGCTCTCATGGCCTCCATCGAGGGGGAGCGCGGCATGCCGCGTCCCCGTCCGCCGTTCCCGGCGGTCAAGGGACTCTGGGGTCACCCGACCAACATCAACAACGTCGAGACCTTCGCCAACGTGCGTCACATCATCAACAAGGGGAGCGAGTGGTACGCATCCCTTGGCACCGAGACCACCAAGGGGACCAAGATCTTCGCGGTCACCGGCAAGGTGAAGCACACCGGCCTCGTCGAAGTCCCGGCCGGCATGTCGGTGCGCGACGTTATCTACAAGGTATGCGGCGGCATCGCCAACAACCGCAAGTTCAAGGCCGTCCAGGCCGGCGGACCCTCGGGGGGCTGCATCCCCGCTGAAGTGCTCGACACCCCGGTCGATTACGACTCTCTGATCAAGGCGGGCGCCATGATGGGCTCCGGCGGCCTGGTCGTCATGGACGAGACCACCTGCATGGTGGACGTGGCGCGCTTCTTCCTGACCTTCACCCGCATGGAGTCGTGCGGCAAGTGCGTACCCTGCCGGGTGGGTCTCAAGGCGATGCTCGACATCCTGGAAAGGATCACTGAGGGGAGAGGCGAGCTCAAAGACATCGACCAGCTGCTCGAGATGGGTTCCACCATCAAGAAGGCCTCGCTGTGCGGCCTGGGGCAGACGGCGCCGAACCCGATTCTCTCCACCATCAAGTATTTCCGCCAGGAGTACGAGGCGCACATCACGGACCACCGCTGCCCGTCCAACTCCTGCAAGGAGCTGCTGCTCTGGGAGGTGGTCGAGTCCAAGTGCGTCAAATGCGGCGCCTGCCTGAAGGCCTGTCCCTCCGACGCCATCGTCTGGGAAAAGGGCCAGGTCGCCGCGCTGGTGAAAGAGAAGTGCACCAAGTGCAAGTCCTGCTACGACGCCTGCCGCTTCATGGCCATTGAGTAGACCATAGTAAAGCACTAACCGTAAGGGAGACTGAGGTCGAGATGGTAAATCTTACAATCGATGATAAGCAGGTAACGGTACCCAGGGACGCTACCATTTACGATGCGGCGAAGGCATGCGGGGTCAAGATCCCCATCCTGTGCCACGACAAGAAACTGCATCCTTTTGGCGGCTGCCGCATGTGCCTGGTCGAGGTGGAGCAGATGAAGGGGCGACTGATCCCGTCCTGCACTACCCCCGCGACCGAGGGGATGATCGTCAAGACCTCGACGGACGAGATCATCAAGGCGAGAAAGCTGGTTCTCGAGCTGCTGCTCCTGAAGCACCCGATCGACTGCCCGGTCTGCGACGCCGCGGGCGACTGCGACCTGCAGAACCTCACCTACGAGTACAAGGTGAACTGCAACCAGTTCACCGACGAGAAGTTCAACCACCAGATCGACTACGTGAACCCGCTCATCGAGCGCGACATGAACCGCTGCATCCTGTGCGGCAAGTGCGCCCGGATCTGCGATGAGATCGTCAGCTACGGCGCCTACTCGGTCATCAACCGAGGCCTGGAAGCGAAGATCGGCACGGAGTACGACGGTCCGCTCAACTGCGAATTCTGCGGCTCCTGTATCTCGGTCTGCCCGGTCGGTGCACTCATCTCGCGCCCCTTCAAGTTCCAGGCGCGCTGGTGGGCGATGAACAAAACCAAGACGGTCTGCTCCTACTGCGGCACCGGCTGCCAGCTAACCCTGGGGACCAAGGACAACAAGGTCCTCACCACGGTCTACGACGAGAACCAGGGGTTCCATAACGGACAGCTCTGCCACCGCGGCCGCTTCGCCTACCAGTTCGTGAATTCCGCCAAGCGCCTGGCCACCCCCCTGGTCAGGAAGAACGGCAACCTGGTGGAAGCCACCTGGGAAGAGGCTCTCGCCCTGGTAACCGAGCGGCTCTCGGCGGCCAAGTCGGCACCAGCCTCGGTTGCGGCCTTGACCACGGCACGCCTCACCAATGAAGAGCTCTTCCTGTTCGAGAAGCTGTTCCGCGGCAGCATCGGCACCGACTCAATCGACCACTCGGCAGGCTTTGCCCACGAGGCGCTCACCGTCGGCACCTTGGCCTCCTTCGGGATCACCGCCTCCCCCTCTGAGATTGCGGACATCCAGAAGGCGAACCTGCTCCTGGTCGTGAAGAGCGACGCCTACGAGACCCATCCGGTGATCGGCTTCGAGATTAACCTGGGCGTTAAGAGAAAGGGTGTCGATCTGAGGATCGTCTCCGACAAGAAGGGGAAACTCTGCAAGCTGCCGGGTGCCAAGACCACGGTGCACGCGCCGGGAAGCGAGATCGCCCTCCTGAACGCCATGGCCGGCGTCATCATAGCCGAAGGGCTGGCAGACGCCTCCGCCGCCGGGCTCTCCGGTCTGAAAGCCGCCCTGGCCGACGCCACCTGCGAGAAGGCAGCCGCCATCTGCGGGGTCCCGGCCGAAGCGATCGTCACCCTCGCCAAGGATTACGCCGCCGCCGAGAAGGCGCTCATCATCCTCCCCATCGGCCTTGGCTACCCCGGCCACACCGCCCAGCTCGCCCAGGCCTGTGCGAACCTGGCAATCCTCACCGGCAAGTTCGGCAAGGAAGGGTGCGGCCTGCTGGTCATGGGCGAGAAGAACAACAGCCAGGGGGCTGCCGATCTCGGCATCTACCCGAAGGGAGGCGGGCTAACCGCTGCCGGCATCATCGACGGCTGCGCCGCCGGGTCGATCAAGACCCTCTACGTGGCAGGCGAGAACCCGGTGGTGTCCTACCCGAACCGCGCCAAGGTGGAAAAGGCGCTGGACCAGGTGGAATTCCTGATCGTAGCCGACCTCTTCCTGACCGAAACGGCTCAGCTGGCCGACGTGGTGCTCCCCGCCTGCTCCTTCGCGGAGAAGAACGGGACCTTCACCTCGCTGGGGCGCCGCCTGCAGAAGGTCAAGAAGGCGATCAAGCCGATCGCGCTGTCGAAAAGCGACTTCGAGATCATGGGCGCCATCTACGCCGCTCTGGGAGGAGAGGAGTACAAATGCCAGGGCGAGCTCTTCACCGAGATTGCAGCCAGCGTCCCGGCCTACGCGGGTCTTACTCAGGCAGCCTTGAGCGATGAGGGGAAAGTCCTCCCGGTGCTGCTCGACGCCAAGCTGGTTCCGGTAGCGGCTCCGGCAGTGGCTCCGGTGGCCGGCAAGATGGCCCTTATCACCGGCAGCGCGCTCTACCACTCCGGCACCATGTCGCGCTACGGCGAGGGGCCAATGCTGATCTGTCCGACCGCCTACGCCGAAATCTGCGAGGCCGACGCCAAGGCGCTGAAGATCGTGGAGGGGGACCGGGTGACGGTGAAGTCAGACACCGGCTCGGTAAGCCTGGTGGCGAAGGTCGGCAAGAGGGTGCCGCAGGGGGTGGTGTTCGCACCGTATCATTTCGGAGAGGGGTCCATCAACACCATCACCGACGGCAAGGCGGTCACCTGGGTTTCCGTAGCGAAGTAGGCACTTGTCAAAAGGCTCCCTCACCCCTGCCCCTCGCCCTCCGGGAGATGGGCAGGGGTGAGGGAGCCGCCACGTAAGTGATAGAACGCTCAAAGGGTTGCAGTTACTCAAGAGTTCTCGGAAATTTAATAGTAAATTCACAAAAGAGGGGAAGACTATCAGATGGATACGCTAATCTTAGGACTGCCGGTCGCGTACTACATAGCCATGGTTGCCAAAGTGCTCGTAGCCTTTGTCTTTGTGCTCCTTACCGTGGCCTACGCCACCTACGCGGAGAGAAAGATCATCGGCCACATGCAGGTGCGGCTTGGCCCCATGCGGACTGGCTGGCACGGTCTGCTGCAGCCGATCGCGGACGGCGTGAAGCTGTTCTTCAAGGAGGAGATCATCCCCTCCCAGTCGAGCAAGTTCGCCTTCCTGATAGCCCCGCTGGTGGCGCTGATTCCCGCCTTCATCTCCTTCGCCGTCATCCCCTTCGGCGACCAGGTGACGGTCTTCGGCTACACCATCCCGCTGCAGATCGCGGCCTACTACGACCAGCAGGGGCAGCAGGTGTTCGACATGAACATCGGCGTGCTCTACATCCTGGCCATGGCCTCCCTGGGGGTCTACGGGGTGGTGCTCGCCGGCTGGTCCTCCAACTCCAAGTACTCGCTTCTGGGCGGTTTGCGCGCCGCGGCCCAGATGATCTCCTACGAGCTCGCCGCGGGTCTCGCGCTTATCTCGGTATTCATGCTCTCAGAGAGCCTCTCGCTGCACAAGATCGTAGCCGATCAGGCAGACGGCGCCTGGTACTGCTTCAAGCAGCCGCTCGCCTTCGTGATCTTCTTCATCTGCTCCCTGGCCGAGATCAACAGGACCCCGTTCGACCTTCCCGAGGCGGAGACCGAGCTGGTGTCCGGTTTCATCACCGAGTACTCCTCGATGAAGTACGCCATGTTCTTCATGGCGGAGTACGCCAACATGATCACGGTCTGCGCGGTCACCACGACGCTCTTCCTGGGTGGCTGGCACGGCCCGGCAATACTGCCCGGCTGGTGCTGGTTCGTCGCCAAGGTCTACTTCCTGATCTTCGCCTGCATGTGGATCCGGGCCACCTACCCGAGGTACCGCTATGACCAGCTGATGCGCCTGGGATGGAAGGTGTTCCTGCCGCTCACCCTGGTGAACGTGGTAATTACCGGAATCTGGGTCGTCGTCACCGGCGGCTCCACTCCCTAGAGACAAACAGCTCACACCGTATCACTTTAAAAAGGCGAGGTGCCGCAAATGATAATGCCGCTCTTAAAAGGTCTTCAGATCACTTTCAGTCATATGTTCAAGAAGCCGGTCACCCTGCAGTACCCGAACGAGCGGCCGACCATTCCGGCCGGGTTTCGCGGGCTGCACGCGCTGAACGTGTCGCACGACAAGGCGAAGTGCGTAGCCTGCTACCTCTGCCCCACGGTCTGCCCTGCCAAGTGCATCACGGTTGAGGCTGGCGAGGACGCGAACCACGACAAGTACGCCGCGGTGTACGAGATCGACATGCTGCGCTGCATCTTCTGCGGCTACTGCGTCGAGGCCTGCCCGGTGGACGCGGTGCGCATGACGGACACCTTCGAGCTGGCCAACTACAGCCGCGCTGACTTTACCTACAATAAAGAGCGACTCTTAGAAAAGAAATAAAGGAGCAGCAATGGAATCGATCTTCTTTTTCGTCGTGGCTGCGGTGGCCGTAATTTGCAGCATCATGGTGGTCACCTGCAAAAACCCGATCAACAGCGCCCTTTCGCTGGTGATGACCTTCTTCTGCCTGGCTACCTTCTACGTCATGCTGGACGCGCCGTTCATGGCTGTGACGCAGGTGATCGTCTACGCGGGAGCCATCATGGTCCTGATCGTCTTTGTCATCATGCTGCTGAACGTGAGGACCGAGACCGTCAAGAGCAACACCCACAGCGTGCTGGCCGGCTCGGTCATGGGGGTCTTCGTACTGTTCCTTACCTGCTGGTTCCTGATCAAGGGTTCTCTCACCGGGGCCACCGGCAACATGGACTCCTCCCTGATCGTCAAGTACGGGCACGTGGAGCTGATCGGTAAGGCGCTCTTCACCGACTTCCTGCTTCCCTTCGAGATCACCTCGCTGCTCCTTCTGGCGGCGATCGTCGGCGCAGTCATACTGGCAAAAAAGAAAATCTAAACAAGATTTGAGGGGTAATGACATGTTAGCCTTAGAAAACTACCTGATACTCTCAGCCATTCTCTTCGCTATCGGCACCGTCGGCGTGCTGACCAGAAGAAACGCCATCGTCATCTTCATGTGTGTCGAAATGATGCTGAACGCGGTCAACCTGACCTTGATCGCCTTCTCCAAGTATCTCGGCAACATCGACGGCCAGGTCTTCGTGTTCTTCATCATGACCGTTGCGGCTGCCGAGGCGGCCGTGGGGCTCGCTCTGATGATCGCCTTCTACAAGAATCGCGAGTCGATCGATGTGGAAGACATCAACATGATGAAGCTGTAGAGCAGGTTCTCCCAAAGACATTACGATCAGAACTACAGAATAAAGGAGTCAGGGATGTTTGATTTAGTATGGTTGATCCCACTGTGCCCCCTCGTCGGTTCAGTCATCAACGGCCTGTTCGGCAAGAAGATAAAGAATGAAACGGTCATCGGCACGATCGCTGCCGGCTCCGTGTTCTGCTCCTTCATCGTCGCCTGTGGCTGCCTGATACAGCTGCTGAGCCTTCCGGGCGAGGAGCGACACTTCGAGAAGACCATCTTCACCTGGATCCAGTCCGGCAGCTTCAAGGCCGACATCGGCTTCCTGATTGACCCGCTATCCTGCGTCATGCTGATGGTGGTCACCGGGGTCGGCTTCCTGATCCATCTCTACTCCATCGGCTACATGCACGGAGAGGAAGGGTTCTACCGCTACTTCTGCTATCTGAACCTCTTCACCTTCTCCATGCTCTGCCTGGTCTCCGCCAACAACCTGCTGCTCATGTTCGTGGGTTGGGAAGGGGTGGGTCTCTGCTCCTACCTCTTGATCGGCTACTACTTCCACAAGAAGTCCGCGGGCGACGCCGGCAAGAAGGCGTTCGTCATGAACAGGATCGGCGACTTCGGCTTCCTCCTGGGGCTCTTCACCATGTGGTGGTGGATGGGCGGCAGCCACAACATCTGGACCATCAACTTCCGCGAACTCGCCTCCCATGCCGACATGTTCCCGGTCGGCGGGGTGACCACCGTCATCTGCCTCTGCTTCTTCCTGGGCGCCACCGGTAAATCGGCCCAGATCCCGCTCTACACCTGGCTTCCGGACGCGATGGAAGGCCCGACCCCGGTATCCGCACTCATCCACGCGGCCACTATGGTCACCGCCGGTGTCTACATGATCGGCCGCATGAACTTCATGTACATCAAGAGCCCGACGGCTCTCTTGGTAGTCGCCTGCATCGGCGCCGCCACCGCGCTCTTCGCAGCCACCATCGGCACCGCCCAGAACGACATCAAGCGCGTGCTCGCCTACTCGACGGTCTCCCAGCTGGGCTACATGTTCCTGGCCATGGGGGTGGGAGCCTTCGGCGCCGGGATCTTCCACCTGATGACCCACGCCTTCTTCAAGGCCTGCCTGTTCCTCGGGTCCGGCTCCGTGATCCACGCCATGCACCACGCCCTGCACCACGAGCATTCCGATGCCGACCCGCAGGACATGAGGAATATGGGCGGGCTGCGCGGCAAGATGCCGGTCACCTTCACCACCTTCCTGATCGCGACCATCGCCATCGCCGGTATCCCTGGCTTCGCCGGCTTCTTCTCCAAGGACGAAATTCTCTGGCAGGCCTTCAGCAACCCGCACCACGGCGCCGCGAACTACGCGCTCTGGGCGGCTGGCGCCTGTGCCGCCGGCCTCACCGCCTTCTACATGTTCCGCCTGGTATTCATGACCTTCTTCGGCGAGACCCGACTCTCCGCCAAGGCTTTCAGCCACCTGCACGAGTCGCCGATCGTAATCACCCTGCCGCTCATGGTGCTGGCGTTGCTCTCCATCTTCGGCGGATACCTGGGGGTGCCACACGTCTTAGGCGAGGCGCTGGGCGGCATCCCCAACGTCTGGGAAGGGTATATGGAGCCGGTCTTCGCCTACTCCACCGAGTACATGAAGCACTCCGGCGCCGGCGGCGAGCACGGCTCGGTCGCCATGGAGTGGGGCCTGATGGGGGTCTCCGTGCTGATCGCCTGCGGCGGTATCGCGCTCGCCTGGGCCCTTTACATCGTGGCACCCAAGGCGCCCGAGAAATTTGTGGCTACCTTCCCGGTCCTGCACCGTGCGGTCTACAACAAGTGGTATGTGGATGAGATCTACGATTTCACCATCGTCAACCCCTGCAAGGCGCTGGGCAACTTCCTCTGGAAGGGGTTCGACGTGGTGGTGGTCGACGGCATCGTGAACGGCGTTGCCGCCGTGGTGCGCGGGTTCTCCGGCGTGCTGCGTCACGTCCAGACCGGCATGGTTCACAATTACGCCTTCTCGATGGTGCTGGGCGTGGTCGTGATCGTCGGCTGCTACCTCTTCCGCTAAGAAACGATATATTTTTGACCTGAAGTAAAAGGAGCAGAGTAAATGAGCCAGACGCTACCGTTACTGAGCATATTAACCTTCACACCGCTGATCGGGGCAATCGTCCTCCTCTTTGTGAACAAGAACAGCCACGGCGTGCTCCGTACCGTTGCCTTGGCGGTGTCGTGTGTGAACTTCCTTGCCTCGATCCCCCTGCTCTTGGGGTACAACGCGGCGGGCACCGACGTCGGCGGTTTCCAGTTCCTCGAGAAGATGCCCTGGATCGCTGCTGGCCCGTTCCAGATGAGCTACCATGTCGGCATCGACGGGATCAGCCTCTGGCTCGTGCTCCTGACCACCTTCATCATGCCGATCGCCATTCTCTCCACCTGGACCGCGGTCGAGGAGAAGGTGAAGGAATACATGGTCATGCTGCTCTTGTTGGAAGTCGGCATGATCGGGGCGTTCATCTCGCTCGATCTGTTCCTCTTCTATATCTACTGGGAAGTCATGCTGATCCCGATGTACTTCATGATCGGCATCTTCGGCGGCAAGAACAGGATCTACGCGGCAGTCAAGTTCTTCATCTTCACCATGGTCGGCTCGCTCCTCATGCTGGTCGCATTGATCGTCCTTTACTTCAAGGCGGGCGGCGGCGACTTCAGCCTCTTACGCTTCTACGAACTGCACCTTGACCCGGCAACCCAGACCTGGATGTTCCTGGCCTTCGCGCTTGCCTTCGCCATCAAGGTCCCGATGTTCCCGCTGCACACCTGGTTGCCCGATGCCCATACCGAGGCGCCGACCGCAGGCTCCGTCATCCTGGCAGCCGTCCTCCTGAAAATGGGTACCTACGGTTTCCTGCGTTTCGCCATGCCGCTCTTCCCGGATGCAGCCGCCCGCTTCACGCCGCTCATCGCAACGCTCGCCGTGATCGGCATCGTCTACGCTTCGCTGGTCGCCATGGTGCAGCACGACGTGAAGAAACTGGTCGCCTACTCCTCCGTTGCCCACCTGGGCTTCGTCATGATCGGCATCTTCGCGCTGAACCAGCAGGGTATCGCCGGCGGCATGCTGCAGATGCTGAACCACGGCGTTTCCACCGGCGCATTGTTCCTTATCGTCGGTTTTATCTATGAGCGGCGCCACACCCGCCAGATAACCGACTTCGGCGGACTCGCCAAGCAGATGCCTATCTTTGCCACCATCTTCATGATCGTGACCTTCTCCTCTATCGGTCTTCCCGGCACCAACGGGTTCGTGGGCGAGTTCTTGATCCTGCTCGGCACCTTCCAGGGCCCGCTGCGCATCTACTCCATCATCGCCACCTCCGGCGTCATCCTCTCCGCCGTCTACATGCTCTGGATGTTCCAGAGGGTCATGTTCGGCGAACTGAAGAACCCGAAGAACATGGTGCTGAAGGATCTGAACGCCCGCGAGATTGTCATCATGGTGCCGCTCGTTTTTCTGATCTTCTTCATGGGCGTCTACCCGCGTCCCTTCATCGACTCCATGACCCCGTCCATCGACAGGATCATCGCCCAGAGCACCGGCCACAAGATGGTGGCGCAGGCGGTCCTGCCGGGATCCGCACTTTCCGCCCCGGTAACCGAGGCTCCTGCTGTTCCCGCGGCGATGGCTTTGCCGGCCGGCCACCCGGCGCTACCCGAAGCAACACCGGCGGCCGCAACCGCAGCACCCGAAGCGAAATAAGAACCGAACCGTTTAGAACTAGCCTGATCGGAGGATTATAGATGGAACACATTGCAATGCCGGCCATAAACTTCGCAGCGATCATGCCTGAGGTGATACTCTCAGTATTCGCCATGGCGCTCCTCCTGGTTAACGTATTTGTTCCGAGCAAGGACAAAGGTTATCTGGGTTGGCTGAGCATCATCGGCATCGCGGTGACCTGCGCGAGTGCGGTCAGCGGTTGGGATGCACCGCAGGCAGGGTTCAACGGCGCGATACTGCAGGACAACTTCGCGATCTTTTTCAAGGTCATCTTCCTGATCTCGGCGGCTCTGGCCATCCTGATCTCGGACAAGTACATGGCACAGGAAGAGTGCAACCAGGGCGAGCTCTACCCCCTGATGCTCTTTGCCACCATCGGCATGATGCTGATGGCGTCCGGGACCGACATGATGGTCATCTTCCTGGGTCTGGAACTCCTCTCCGTTTGCCTCTACGTGCTGGCCGGCTTCAACCGGGCTAACGTGAAGAGCAACGAGGCGGGTCTCAAGTACTTCCTCTTGGGAGCCTTCTCCACCGGCTTTTTGCTCTACGGCATGGCGCTCACCTACGGCGCGACCGGGAGCACCAAGCTTTCCGCGATCCAGCAGCACGTCATCGCGAACCCGGCAGTGGCGACCAACCCACTCTTCGTGGTCGGCATGCTGCTCATAGCAGTCGGCTTCTCTTTCAAGATCGCCGCGGCTCCCTTCCACATGTGGACCCCGGACGTCTACGAGGGCGCACCGACCCCGATGACTGCGTTCATGTCTGCAGGTCCCAAGGCGGCTGGCTTCGCGGCCTTCCTGAGGGTCGTCATCTTCGCCTTCCCGATGCTGCAGGCAACCGGCACCGAACTGCTCTGGGTGCTGGCGGTGCTGACCATGACCGTCGGTAACATCATCGCGCTTTCCCAGGACAACATCAAAAGGATGCTCGCCTACTCCTCCATAGCGCACGCAGGTTACGCGCTGGTGGGCTTCACCGCCTGGAACCGGGAAGGGGTCGCCGGCATTCTCTTCTACATGCTTTCCTACGCCTTCATGAACATCGGCGCCTTCGCAGTCATCATCCTGATCGGCAAGAAAGGCGAGAAGAACTGCAACGTATCCGACTACGCCGGACTGGGCTACAAGAAGCCGGTACTGGCCGCCATCTTCACCGTGTTCCTGTTCTCGCTGGCCGGCATGCCGCCGACCGCCGGGTTCATCGGGAAATTCTATCTCTTCTCCGCTGCCGTCAAGAGCGGGTATGTCGGGCTCGCCATCATCGGCGTGTTGAACTCCGCCGCCTCCGTCTACTACTACCTGCGCGTCATGGTCTTCATGTACATGAAAGATCCGACCGAAGAGTTCGATTGGGCCAGCGCAACCCCCTCCATCGCCATCTGCCTGTTCGTCACCGTGGTTGCCACCCTCGTCATGGGTGTGGTTCCCGGCACCATCCTGGAACTGGCGCAGAAGGCGGTGCAGTTCTAAGCCAGCTTAGGTTGAGCGGCACAAGATAACGAAGGCCCCCAGGCGAAAGCCCGGGGGCCTTCCTTTCAATAATCTGCTGTTTGCAGGCATTGGAAGCCACTGCGGACCCGTGAGGAAACCTGGGGGCCCTATGACCGAGGCAGCTTTGCCGTCCGTAAAATTCCGATCATCGGCCGAACACCGGGGCTGCATTGCGGGCCAAGGGGGTGTGTCTTCGGCGTTACCGGAAACGGCCCCTGGTCTGCACCCGTCTGTCTCAGATCGCTCTGAATCCGCCGTAAAGGATGAGCACAGCACCAGGCCCTGGGCAAAACGCCAGGGCCTGGTGCATTTTTTCGCGCGTGGACCCTCCCCGGGCCGATTCCTACCCTAGGAGCTATGCCCGGGTGGTTTTGCTATTGACTTATTTTTCAGGTGGTTGCAAGCTTATTGGGTGGAGAAACACCAAAGCGTAGGAGGATTTAAAAATGCAGTGCCGAACAGCATTACCAGGTGTGGAATGCACTTTCGCAGGGAAGGAAGGCTGCACCTACCCTAAAGGAGAATGCCAACCGATCGTCGAAGAATGCACCGGGTGCAACAAAATTGTGGATGGGGTGCACGGAAAGGTGTGCAGCGCCTATCCGGAGCCGAGCAAGAAGTGGCAGGATGGCATCTGTAACGCGGCTTCTCATGTCAAAGTCGAAGTGCAATGCGACGTGGCCAAGGTTAATCCACTGAAAGCTTCTAAAAAAGCCGCAGGCGGCAGCAAAAAGAAATAAAATTGGTTGGGTATCGACCAACACATTAAGCCCCATCCCCCAGGTGAGCTCGGGGGGGTGGGGCTTCTTTGTGGATGGAAGCGTCAGAACCTCTCGCCTCCTGGGAGTTGGGCCGGGGTGAGGAAGTTATGCCGGGCTGGATCTGCCTGAACCCCATGCGCCGGACAAGGAGGGCAGAAAGGTCGACCGTTAACAGCCGATAATCAGTTTCTTTTGACAGAAAATGCCTTTCATGCTAAAGCCCTTGATGTAAATTGATTCTGTTGTAATATCGGCATGAATCGAGCTGTCCTCGCACAGGCAAGGCTGAAATCTTCTGTTCTGACTGCCGCCGGCGTGGCCTGATAGAATCGCTTTATCGAATGACAGGCGCGCCCGGGCCCAGTGTTGAGAGAAGGCGATAATATGGTTTCTGATGATGTCAGATACAAACTCGTTTTTAACGGTGAAATATCCGGCGAAGACCTGACTTCAGTGAAAAACAACCTCGCCGCATTATTGCGGATCGATCCCGATACGATCGAGCGCATGTTTCAGGGTAAGCCGATAGTTATCAAGAAAGATCTCGATATCGGTGCGGCTTTGAAATACCAATTCACTTTCGAGCGTTCCGGTGCCATTTGCAAGGTCGTGCCTATGGTTGTGGCGCCGGTGACCTCGGGGGAGGAGTTTATTGCTCCAGCGCCGGTTCCGGACGGTTCCAGCGACGCAAAACCCTCGCCTTCCCTGCCTGCACTGACGCAGCCACGAAAAATTCGTTGTCCTCGGTGCTTATTTGAACAATCAGAGGCTAACGTCTGCATTTCCTGCGGCATCGTGGTCAAGAAGTATGTTCCACCCAAAAAAAGCTTCGTCATCTCTATGGGCCAGTATGCACAGGCCGGCGGAACACCCGGAAGCTCGATGAGCCGACGGGCCTACCTCGGGTTGCTTTTGCTCGCTGTCCTGATTGTGTTTGCCTCTGGTCGATTTAATTCGGTGATCCCGGGGATGCAAAAGGATGTTCAAAAGCTCCTGGCGGATGAAGCGGTGAGAGCCAGTGCGGGCCTCCCTAAAGACGTCGACCCCAATACCCGGCTGGAAAGTGTCGCTGCCGGACCTGATAAACTCCTGACCTATAATTTCACCATGCGTAAGCTCTCGGCAAGTAACCTTGACCTCGAAAGATTCCGCCAGTCCATGATGAGCAAACTCAGACCGCAGGTGTGCAGTGACAAGGTTACCGGACCCTTTCTTCAGAAAGGTGCGACGATAGTTTATGCATATGACGGTTACGATGGCAATCCGATCGCAAAGATCTCCTTCATCCAAGCTAAATGCCCGTGAGAAGAGACGATTCCCAAAGAGATGAACCCCGTTTCCCGGAAAGGCGCAGCAAGGCCTTTCCGGGAATTTCATGTTGATCCCCGTCGGCTTCAACGGGGGCGGCGATCACGGTTTGTAGGTCTGCGCCAGGTAATCGACTAAGGTTTTCTTTTCACCGCTGCTGAGTATCGCACCTTTTTTCATCATCCCCGAGACGATGGCATCCCACTGTCCCGGGCTCCTCTTCAGGACCTTCACCTTGGATGACGGGTGACAGACGGCGCAGCGAGCTTCCAACAGATTCGGTCCGTTGGAAAATATCCCGGCAGCTGCCGTACCGGCGGCGATCAGGCTTAGCATACCGGTTATAACGATTCTTTTCATCTTTCCCTCCTCGAATGTGGCGGCTTGGTGCCTTTTTACCATAGTCGGAAGAGGAATCCTATTTTTTTGACGGCCGCCATGACAAAGCGAAGCGCCGGGCGATCCTGGAATAATTGCAGGAATCCGTCCCGAAGCGATTGCCTGTGTAACCCTGGCTTAACGGTTGGCGGGGGGCTGCGGAGCCAGAGGCGTGGCGAGCAGTCCCTCTACTTTCAGCAGGAAGTTGTCGACGGAAAAAGGCTTCTGGATAAAATTGACACCTGAGCCGGGCACTCCGTGCTTGACTATTACAGTGCTGGTGTAGCCCGACATGAAGAGGACGATGAGGCCCGGATACTTTTTCCGGAGCTGTTCGTGCAGTTCGGGGCCGCTCAGCCCCGGCATCACCACGTCGGTTATCAGCAGATCGATGCTGTGCCCCTCGACCATCCTCAGCGCCTCTCTTGGGTGCCCGGCCTCGATCACGCGAATTCCGCAGTTAAGCAGCAGGTCCCGCACCATCCCCCTGAGCATCTCGTTGTCCTCCACCAGGAGGATGGTGCGACTGTCCGCACTGAACTGCACCTGCTGGACGCTCACTGCCTCCTCTACCCTGACTTCATCGTCAACAATGGGGAAAAAGACCTTGAAGGTGCACCCCTTGTCCAGCTCGCTGTACACCCAGATGTTCCCCCCATGCTGCTTCACCAGCCCGTACACGGTGGCGAGTCCGAGCCCGGTCCCCTGCCCCACTGGCTTGGTGGTAAAAAACGGCTCAAAGACATGCTCCATGGTTTCCCTGTCCATACCGCATCCGCTGTCCGTGACGGCGAGCATCAGATACCTGCCTGGCTTAACGCTGGCGTGGTGGCGCGCGAAATCTTCATCGAGCACCATCGGGGCCGTTTCCAGGGTGATGGTCCCCTTGCCGTCGATGGCGTCCTGTGCGTTGATGGCCAGGTTCATGATGATTTGCTCGAGCTGGTTCACGTCCGCGCGAATGTTGCAGTTCTCGGAGGCCGGGTGCAGTTGGATATCGATGCTCTCACGTATGGTGCGCCGCAGAATGTCGTTGAAGGAGTGGAGGACATGGTCCAGGTTGACGGCCTTCATATCGAGAACCTGCTTGCGGCTGAAGCTCAGGAGTTGCTGCACCAGTATCCGGGCCTTGTTGGAGGCCTGGAATATCTGATCCGCCATGTGATAGCTCTTCTGCTCCGGAAGCATTTCCCGCTGCAGAAGCTGGGAGTACCCCATGATCGGAGTTAGCAGGTTGTTGAGGTCGTGGGCGATCCCCCCGGCCAGCCTCCCGATGGATTCGATCTTCTGGATCTGATACAACTGGTCCTCCAGAAGCTTCTTCTCGCCCTCGGCCTTGTTGCGCTCCGTGGTGTCCCGCGCCACTGCGACCGAGCACCCCTCGCCCCCGATGCTCGCGGAGGAGAGCACCACCTCGGTCCAGAAGCAGTCGCCGTTTTTCCTCCGACAGCGCCATTCAAAGGACCGGGAGACGCCAGGCGTGGCATCAGGTTCCTGACCGGCAGCATCCCCCGCCAGGTAGGGAAATCCGTCGCAGCTCAGGTCCTGCATGGTAAGCGCAAGCATTTCCTCCCTGGAGTAGCCGAACATCGTTTTTACCGCATTGTTCGCCTCCAGTATCCTGCCGCTCTCCTGGTCATGCAGGATGATCGCATCCTGGCTGGCATTGAAAATTTCCCGGTAGTTCTTCTCACTGGCGATTCTCGCCTGCTCACCGATCGCCAGTCCCCTGGCTATGCTGTCGAAGGATTGCCCCAGGACTCCCAGCTCTCCGCCCGCGACGAGTGTTGAGACCCTGGCATCAAGGTTCCCCTGGGCAATGAGCTGGGAGGCTTTCCCCAGCAGTGCGATGCGGTCGACTATTGAGCGCTTCCCGAGGAACCAGGCGATGCAGAGGGCAAGGAGCAGGCACGACATGAAAAGTAGCAGGTTGCTCCAGAGCGCCGCGTTGGCGCGAGCGAGAACCACCTCGGTCGGTATGCCGACCCTGATATACATGTAGGGGGTCCGCTCCCCACTGAGGACCATCCTGCGAAACGCGATGAAGTGCTTCCCCTCACCCAAAAGGGTCCCGGTGGTTTGCCCCTCCTCCGGCCCCTCTTGCATCTCCTTCAACTGCTGGGGGTCGAACTTTTTCCCTACGTACCGTGTGTTGTCCTCCGCGCCGCTCAGCATGACCCCCTTGTGGTCGATAAGCAGATAATTGCTGCCGGGCGGCAGTTTGGCGCTTTCGAAAGATTTCCGGTAGTACCCGAGATCGTAGCCGATGAAGATGACGCCAACGGTCGCCCCCCGCGCGTCCTTGAGTGGATAGCCGAAATTTATTACCGGTTTGAAGGTCGCCCGGCTTATAATGTACTCGCCCGAGGAGAACCGTCCGGTGGCCATCGGATTCTTGAAGTAGCGCCTGTCGGACACTATGAAGGGGAACTTGGTCCAGACCGAGGTGGCCCAGACGAGACCTGTCTTGTCGACCAGCGCTATGTTGGAAAATTGGGAATTGAGCTTCAGGATGTCGACCAGAAGCGGTTCGGCCTTGGCACGATCGTGATTCTTCACTTCGGGAAGCTGCGCCAGGGCGCTTACCAGCTGTTGCGCTCCGGCCACCATGCTCTGTTGCTGCAGCGCCATGCTGTCGGCGAGTCTCTGGGAATCCATGAGCGCGATCTTGACGGCTTCGTTCCTGAGCTTGACGCCGGAATAGATAATCATCCCTGCCGCAGGCAAGGCGATTATGAACACAATCAGGACAAGTTGCACCCGTATGGAAATGGAAAAGAACCGGTCTGCCATACGAGCGAAAATTTTCGTCATTGCCGAATCCTTTCTCACGGAGCACGTCCTGGACAGACATTAAAAAATGCCAACTGACGATCAACTCTACCATGCGGCTGCCCAATTACAATTTCCGCCGTTTTCGTCCGGGGACCGGTCAGGATGGAGGGATTTGCTCGTCCCACCTTGGAATGGTTTCCCGGCGCGCACCTCTTGCCATCAGAGCCTGCCGCGACCCGGCCGTGGGTCGGCACATTGGTGAGTGGGGCGAGATGCCGCGGTTCGAGGTAATGGCCATTGACGGGAGGTTACCACCAATGATACTATGCGCCAAGCAGGTGAAAATACTCCAATTTGAGGAAAGGAGCAGAGATGAAGAGACTGATCATTGCAGCTATTGCCGTGGCTCTTGCCGTTCCGGGCTTGGCCGCTGCCAACGACACCATCGATAAGGCCGCCAAGGAAAAAGGGGCGGTGAAGACCGCTTCCGGCATGGTTTACAAGTCCATCAAGGACGGCAGCGGCAAAACACCGAGCGCCTCCAGCGTCGTCGAAGTCAACTATCGCGGCACCCTGCCAAACGGCACGGAGTTCGACTGTCACCGACAACCTGAAGTTGTATCTTCTTCGTCGCCGTGAACAGGGTCTTCTTCCGGGTCTATCTTTTTCTTCGTAGTCAGAAACTATCCCATCATTCTTCTGTCTTCTTCCCGCGTTTAATC